>JAESFG010000185.1_pt1 | contig 184873 bp, 162 predicted proteins | sample 9269371 | NCBI WGS metagenome assembly JAESFG01 (sample SAMN14506227, study PRJNA617093) | algae metagenome | isolation source: Aetokthonos hydrillicola CCALA 1050 (B3-Florida) and co-occurring... | place: USA: South Carolina | collected 2013-01-01 | reverse complement strand
ACGGATGCCGGATCTGGCGCGTCAATGGCCCCTTCGACCACTCCAAGCTGCTGACGATCGACGGCGAGTGGTCCTATGTCGGTTCGTCCAATCTCGACCCGCGGTCTCTGCGGCTGAACTTCGAGGTCGACCTCGAAATCCTCGACGCCGACTTTGCCCGTAAGCTCGAACAGCGGATCGATGCGGCAAAGGCAGGGGCACACGCCGTGAGCCTGCAGGAACTGCGCAAGCGCCCGTTCCTGCTGAGGCTCGCGGAGAAAATTCTCTGGCTCGGCTCGCCCTATCTGTGATCTCATGCGTTTGATGCGACAGGAAGACGATACCAGGGACAGTGGCTTGCCGATATGATCCTATCCGCGATCCGCGCCATCCGCAGCCGGGGCACTTCTCATGCCCGCACCGTCGAACCGCGGCGGGACGGCTTCGTGGTGGCCTCCTACAACATCCATAAATGTGTCGGCACCGACGGCAAGCGTGACCCGGGCCGCATCGTCGAGGTGATCGGCGAGATCGGCCCGGACCTGATCGCTCTGCAGGAGGTCGATACCCGCTTCGGCGAGCGCAAGGGCCTGCTGCCGCTGGAGCGGCTGGAGCGCGAGCATGGGCTGGTGCCGGTTCCGCTGTCGAAGCCGTCGGCTGCCCATGGCTGGCACGGCAATATCGTGCTCTTCCGCAAGGGCCTTGTCAGCAATGTGCATGAGATCAATCTGCCGGGGCTCGAGCCGCGGGGCGCGCTGGTCACGGAACTCGACTTCGAACCCGATCGCGGCATCCGCGTCATCGCCGCGCATTTCGGGCTGCTGCGGCGCTCGCGGGAGCAGCAGGCGCGGGCCATCGTCGAGCATCTTCGCCGCAACCGCGAGCGGCCGACCCTCGTGCTCGGCGATCTCAATGAATGGCGATCAGGCGCGAAATCGGCGCTGCACGGGTTCTCGCCGGCCTTCGGAGCGCTGCCGCCCTCGGCGCCGAGCTTTCCGTCGCGCCTGCCCTTCCTGGCGCTCGACCGGATCATCTCCAACCGGCCGGGCCTGATCGGCGACGTCCTGGCGCATGAAACGCCCCTGTCGCGGATCGCCTCCGATCACCTGCCCGTGGTCACGACCCTCGCCTATGATGCCGTCTGAGCCTGGCCGCGCCCGGTGAGCCAGACGCCGACGACGACAATCACGGTGCCGGCGATCATGGTCATATGCAGCGGTTCACCCAGAAGCAGGAAGGATTCGATCGCCACCGTCGGCGGCATCAGATAGATGAGCGACGCTGCGCGCGAGACCTGTCCGCGGCCGATCAGGTAGAGTAGAAGCGCAACCGCCCCCATCGACAGCACCAGCACCGACCAGCCGAGCGCCAGCAGGAGTTCCGGCGTGGCATCGAAACGCGCCGGCTCGACGATGAGCGCCAGGCAGAAGACGACGGCGAAGGCGCCGAGATACTGCCAGACCGCGTTGCTGCGCATGTCGCCGCCGGTCACGAAGCGCTTCTGGTAAAGCGTGCCCAGCACCGCACCGTTCATCGCCAGAATGTTGACGGCAACCGGCAGCGCGCGCTCGACGAAGAGATCGGCGGTCAGGCCCTGGAACGTCGGCACCAGCGCCACGACGATGCCGGCAAATCCGAGGAACAGGCCGAGGACCTGCACCGGCCGCAGCCGTTCGCCCACCATCCAGGGTGCGATTGCCGCGGTGATCAGAGGCTGCAGCGCCGCGATGACGCCTGATATCGAGGCCGGAACGCCGTTGAAGATCGCCCACCAGACGCCGCCGAGATAACAGCCATGCATCAGCGCGCCCGACACAACCGCATGGCCGATGGCCCGCGGCGTGCGCGGCCAGGGGGCACGGAACGCGACGGCGACGAGCGCGAAAAGCACCGCCGCACAGGCGAAGCGGGCACTGAGGAACGCCTCGGCTGTCGAATGTCGGGACGCATAGACCGGAACGATCCATCCGGACGACCAGAGGAGCACAAAAAGGGCTGGCGCGATGCGCTCGAGTGTCAACGGGATCTCCGGGAGGTCACGCAGGCGACATCCGGGAGAAAGTCGCGGGCGGCATTGGATGCCCGCTCTAGCGCAAGCGAAGGCAGCGGTCAAAGACCGCCGCCGCACAAGTCAGTGTGAAATCGCCTTTTGGGCGTCAGAGACCGAGGAAAGGCTGCACCATCCGTCCCATCCAGGACTTGATCCGCATCGGACCCTCGATCGCCGCAAGGCAGATGCACTCGCCAGAAGGATCGACCATCGGCGTATGATTTGTCTGCTCGTCCTCGTCGATGAGGTCGCCAGCGCCGAAATGTCCCGATTCGTCGCGGAAGGCACCCTTCAACACGAGCGTAACTTCCTCGCCGGAATGGCTGTGCTCGGGCATGGCGCGACCGGCCGGCACGCGCAGCAGCACGAGATTGTGGTCCGGATCTTCAGGCATGTCGACACGGGCATAGCGCATGCCGGGGCCGAGCCACTTCCATCCGCCGATCGCCCGGCGCGCCAGGGGCTCGGGGATAGCGATCCCCATATCGAGCGCCTCGTGGCTGCGGGTGGGCACGACGCTTTCGGGACGCGGGGGCTGGTCGAGGCGGGCGAGCGTACGCTCGAAGAGACCCGGGGAGAGGTCCGCCATGCCGGCGTCGTCGATCAGCGCGCCGCCAATGCTCTCGAAATCGGCCAGCCTGCGCCGGCTGGAAGCGGACATTGCGAGATGGCTGGCGACAACGAGCGCCGGGGCCGGACGCAGCTGGCCCGCCGCATAGCGCAGCAGCAACTCCTCGCTGGTCTGGTGCATGAAGGTCATAGAGTGTCTTCCATCGTCTTGCGGAGCCGCGCCAGGGCAAGTCTCACGCGTGATTTAACCGTGCCGAGCGGGATCCCGAGCGTGCGGGCGATTTCGGCCTGCGGATCCTCCCCGTAGAATGTCATGCGGATGACCGCAGCCTGCTCGGCGGGAAGCGTGGCAAGCGCGGTGCGGACCCTTGCCTCGCTCTGCTCGGCAATGAGCCTGGTCTCGACCGACGGATCCGGATCGATCTCGTCGAAGACCATGAGATCACGCGAACTCGCGCCGCGCCCCTCGCGCCGCCGCCGGTCGATGCCGAGATTGCGTGCGATCGTGTAGATCCAGGTCGATACGCCGGCTTTCACCGGATCGAAGCTCGACGCCTTGCGCCAGAGATTGAGCATCGTCTCCTGGACGAGGTCCTCGCACTCGTTGTCCGAATAGCCCTGTCGGGCCAGGAAGGCCTTGAGGCGGGGCGCATAGAATCGGAACAAGGCGGCGAAGGCCTGCTTGTCTGCCTCGCCTGCGACCCTCAGCAGGAGCTGCGTCAGGTCTTCGGGCGATGGTATGGTCGCACGATCACCCGCAAGCGTCATATGCGACGCCTTGCTCTTGCTCGAAGCGCGGCGCAGGCCGCTCGGATTGTCGTTTCTTGCATTCATGCACCTATTTACGCCGAGCTGGAGACCCGGATCACCGGATGCTAAAATTTCGCCGCCCCCGGAGCAAGGGAAAGGAGCGACTTGCCCCCTGTATCTCTGCATCGTGGCAGCAGGAGAACGCATCCGGATCAGATCTGTCGCGCCGCCTCCGAAATCATCTGTTTGAGCGCGTCTTTGTAAGGCCCGGCGTCCGCACCCGCCGCGATCTCCAGCGCCGCGCGGTCGAAGGCCGCCGACAACAGCCGCGCCCGCACTTGCATGGCTCGATCCGCCGGCCGGCCGGCTGCGTCGCTCAGACCGCGGACGATGGTTTCGCCGGACGCGCCGCCGTCGATGCGGTCCATCTCGGCCCGGCCGAGCACCGCCGGGCCATCGAGCAGGAGCAGCCTGGTCCGCGCCGGCGTGGCCATCGCCGCGAGGAAGGCATCCGTGCCGCGTGCGAGCGCCTCGTGGCCGTTCCGGCAGTCGGCGGTTGCCGCATCGATCTCGGCCGCGACCGCCTCGGACTCGGCCACAACGACGGCGTGGAACAGCGCCGCCTTGTCGGCGAAGTGATGATAGAGTGCGCCCCTGGTGACCCCGGCAGCGGCAACGATTTCCGGCGTGGACGTGTCGCCATAGCCCTTCTCGACAAACAGCCGCCGGCCCACCGCCACCAGCATCTCGCGCATCTCGCGGCTGCGATCGGCATTGCTTCGACGCTCAGATTTCATTTGCATACATTCTGCCTGTATGTTAAATCGAAAACACATACACAATGTATGTAATTCTTGAAGGAAAGGAAAGCCATGAAGATCACCAGCTACTACCCGGTCCTGATGGTCGCCGACGTCGCCGCCAGCGCCGCCTTCTATCAGCGCCATTTCGATTTCCATCCGCTCTTCACGTCGGACTGGTATGTCCATCTCCAGCAGGCAAACCATCCGGAGGTCAACCTGGCCTTCGTCCGCCATGACCACGAAACGATCCCCGAGGCCGGTCGCCGGCCGTCAGCGGGCTTGCTGCTCAATTTCGAGGTCGAGGATCCGGACGCGGTCCATCACCGCCTGCAGGCGGCGGGCGTTCCCATCCTGCGCTCCCTGCGCGACGAGGAATTCGGCCAGCGGCACTTCATCGTTGCCGACCCGGACGGCGTCATGATCGACGTCATCCGGCCGATACCGCCCTCGGCCGACTATGCCGGTCACTATGCCGGGGAGGCGCTTCCCACCTGATCCCGAGAGGGCCGTTCCGCCCCCTCGCCGAGGGGCGGACGGCCGCCGGCCCACTTCCTCTTCCTCATTGAGCATGGTTCTTGCATTGCAACGAACATTGGTTTCAAATGCCCTGATAACAATGGGGAACTTCACTTGGCCTTCGATGAAATGCTGCTCGCGGATGGCAGTCCGCGTGACCCTTACAAGAAATACTTTCAGTGGTTCGCCGAGCAGACCCACGCCCATCTCGAACAGAAGGCGCGGGACGCCGAAAACATTTTCCGAAAGACCGGCATCACCTTCGCCGTCTACGGTCATGAGGACGCCTCCGAAAAGATCATTCCGTTCGACCTGATCCCCCGCATAATCTCCGGTTCCGAATGGCGCCGGCTGGCGCTGGGCATCGAGCAGCGCGTGCTGGCCCTCAACGCCTTTCTCGAGGACATCTATCACAAGCAGGAGATCATACGCGCCGGCCGCGTGCCCCGGGAACTGATCGAGAAGAACTCGGCCTTCCTGCCGCAGATGATCGGCATGAAGCCGCCCGGCGGCGTCTATACCCACATCATCGGTACCGACATCGTGCGCACGGGCGAAGACCAGTTCTATGTGCTCGAGGACAATGCCCGGACCCCGTCCGGCGTCTCCTACATGCTGGAAGACCGGGAAACCATGATGCAGATGTTCCCGGAACTCTTCCAGAAGGTCGAGGACTATCCGACCAGGCTGCGCCAGAGCCTCGACACGCTCGCGCCGCCCGGATGCAAGGGCAAGCCACGGGTCGCCGTCCTGACGCCCGGCATCTTCAATTCCGCCTTCTACGAACACGCCTTCCTGGCCGACCAGATGGGCGCCGAACTGGTCGAGGGCTCCGATCTCCGCGTCATCAACGGCAAGGTCTGCATGCGCACGACGCTCGGCTATGAGCCGGTCGACGTGATCTACCGCCGCGTCGACGACGACTTCCTCGATCCCCTCACCTTCCGCGCCGATTCCTGCCTCGGCATCGCCGGGATCATGGACGTCTATCGGGCCGGAAACGTCACCATCGCCAATGCGCCCGGCACCGGTATCTCCGACGACAAGGCGATCTATTCCTACATGCCCGAGATCGTCGAATTCTATACCGGCCGCAAGCCCATGCTGGAAAACGTGCCGACCTGGCGCTGTTCCGAAGCCGAAAGCCTCGCTTATGTGCTCGACAATCTCGCCGACCTCGTCGTCAAGGAAGTTCACGGCTCAGGCGGCTACGGCATGCTGGTCGGTCCGACCGCATCAAAAAAGGAGGTGGAGGAATTCGGGCAGAAGCTCAGGGCCAAGCCCGGCAACTACATCGCTCAGCCGACCCTCTCGCTGTCCACGGTCCCGATCATGGTCAAGAAGGGCGTCGCCCCCCGCCACGTCGATCTCCGTCCCTATGTCCTCGTTTCGGACAAGGTGCATATCATCCCCGGCGGGCTGACCCGCGTTGCGCTCAAGGAGGGCTCGCTGGTGGTCAATTCCAGCCAGGGCGGCGGCACCAAGGATACCTGGGTGCTGGAGGACTGACCATGCTGGGAAGAACCGCAAACGGACTGTTCTGGATGTCGCGCTATCTGGAGCGCGCTGAAAACACCGCCCGCCTGGTCGATGCCGGTTTCCGGATGTCGCTGATCCGGCAGGGAAACACCGAGGAAGATTGGGGCGGCGTGCTGGAAAGCGCCGGCGTTCGCGAGGTCTATGGCGAGAAGTCCGACCGCGTGCCGGGCGCCGCCGCGATCGATTTCCTGATGCGCGACAAGGCCAACCCCTCCTCCGTTCTCAACTGCATGGAAAATGGGCGCCACAATGCCCGCATGGTGCGCACCGCGCTGACCCGCGAGAGCTGGGAGACGATCAACGAGAGTTGGCTGCAGATCCAGCAGCTTCTGTCCAAGAAGATCTCGCACGCCACGCTGCCTGACGTGATCGACCTTATCAAACGCCGGATCGCGCTCATGCGCGGCACCTTCTCCGGCACGCAGCTGCGCGACGAAATCTACAATTTCGCCATGCTTGGCTCCTTCATCGAGCGTGCGGACAACACCGCCCGCATCCTCGACGTCAAATACTACGTCCTTCTGCCGTCGATCCTGCATGTCGGCGGCTCGATCGACAATTTCCACTGGCAGTCGATCCTGCGTTCGGTCTCGGCCAACCGCTCCTACTCCTGGGTCTACGAGTCCGAGTACAAGCCGGCCAACATCGCCCATTTCCTGATCCTGAACCGGCGCATGCCGCGCTCGCTCGCCTTCTGCTACGAGGCGATCGCCTCCAACCTCGCCCACCTCGCCCGCGACTACAAGGGCCAGATCGGCGCGCACGATACCGCGGCCCGCACGCGCAACCTGCTGCTGACCACCACGATCGACCAGATCATGGAGAACGGCCTGCACGAATATCTGGAGAACTTCATCATCGCCAACGACAAGCTCGCCGACGAAATCGCCATCGGCTACCGCTTCTACAAGTGATCCGGGATCGAAGATGCGCCTGAAGATCAGCCATATGACCGAATACAGCTATGCCGAGCCGGTGGAGTTCGCGCTCCAGCGCCTCAGGCTCACGCCACAGAACGGGCCGGGCCAGCGCGTTCTGTCCTGGCAGACCTCGGTGACGGGGGCCGGCCGCGAGGCGAGCTACACAGACCATTTCGGCAATCGCGTCGAGCTCGTCAGCATCAACGACGGCGGGCAATCGATCAGCATCATGGCCATGGGCGAGGTGGAGACGGAGGAGCGCAACGGCGTCTTCGGTCCGCATGTCGGCTACGTCCCTCTCTGGCTCTACCTGCGCGATACGCCGCTGACCCGGCCGGGGCCGAAGGTCAGGGCGCTCGCCGAGGGGCTGGAAGGCGACGGCGATCTCGCGCGGATGCATGCGCTCATGTCGGCGATCGCCGAGGGCCTGGACTACGCGAAGGACCTGACCTCGATCGACACCACCGCCGAACAGGCGCTCGAGCTCAAGGCGGGTGTCTGCCAGGATTTCGCGCATGTCTTCCTCGCCGTGGCGCGGCATCTCGGCCTGCCAGCCCGTTACGTCTCCGGCTACATGCTCGACCCCGGCAGCATGGACGCGGCGAGCCACGCCTGGGCGGAAGTCCATATCCAGAGCCTGGGCTGGGTGGGGTTCGACCCCGCCAACGAAATCTGCCCCGATGAGCGCTACGTGCGCCTGGCCGCCGGCCTCGACTACGCTGACACCGCCCCCGTCTCCGGCATGCGCATCGGCCCCGGCCCCGAAGCGGTGATGGTGACGGTCACGGTGGAGCAGTAGCCCTTTGCAGCATTTCCATCATTGCTGTATTATACAGCATTGCCGTATGTGGCGGTGATCGTGGAGCTTTGCGCTGTGGGTAAGGTCTTTACGACGAGCGACATGTCGCGGCGATCCGGCGACATCATCGCAGAGGCGTTGCGGGAACCGGTGACGATCACACAACGCGGCAAGCCGAGGCTGGTCGTGATGAGCGTGGAAGACTATGGGACGCTGCTGAAATCTGCCGATCACCGCCAGGCCTTCACGATCGAGGATATGTCGGACGAACTGTTCGAGGCTTTCGAACAAGCGGTCGAGGAATACGCCAAAACCCCGGAACGCTGAACCATGGCCTTTGAGAACTTGGTATCGGGGGCGGTTTTCGTCTACCCCTATCTTTGGAGCCGCGAGGCAGCCAAGGGAGAGACTGAGGGTCGCAAAGATCGTCCTGTGGTGGTTGGCGTTCGGGTTCTCCTGCGGGATGGCCTGGAGAGACTCGTCGTCTTTCCCATCACATCGCTGGAGCCAGGCGCCGAACGCATTGCATCGGAAATCCCGGACACCGAAAAGAAGCGGCTGGCCTCGTGGCGCATATGCGCCTTTGGATCATCCTCGACGAAGGCAACATCGATTCCGGTCCCGGCTCATCCTACTTGATGAACAAGAAGCCGCTCGGCCGCTCCAGCAAGAGCTATTTCATCCCTTTGGCCAGAGAGTTTGTAACTCGACGCAAGGTGACGAAGCTGCAGGATCGCGGCAAATAGCGACAGCATCACTCCGGATTCGACGCCTCCACCACCGCAAGCGCGGCCATGTTGACGACTCCGCGCGAGGTGACAGAGGGCGACAGGATGTGGGCGGGCAGTGCCGGGCCGAGCAGGATCGGGCCGACATGCAGCGCGTCCATCATGGTCTTGAGCAAGCCGAGCGAGATATTGGCCGCGTCGATGTTCGGGAAGACCAAAAGATTGGCTTCGCCCGAGAGGGTCGTGTTCGGCATCACCCGCTTGCGCAGCGATTCCGAAATGGCGGAATCGCCGTGCATCTCGCCGTCGGCCTCAAGGCCGGGCGCCTGTTCCTTCACCAGGCAGATCGCCCGCCGCATCTTATCGGCGCTGTCGGAATCGCGCGAGCCGAAGTTCGAATGCGACACGAGCGCCGCCTTCGGCGTGATGCCGAAGCGCCGGATCGCCGCCGCCGACATGATCGTCATCTCGGCGATCTCCTCCGCCGTCGGCACCATCTTCACATAGGTATCGGTGAAGAAGGTCGCGCCGCGCTGCGAAATCAGCAGGCTCAGCGCCGAGAACTGCAGCACGCCCTCGCGCTTGCCGATGATCTGCGAGACGTCGCGCAGGTGCTTGGCATAGCGGCCTTCGACGCCGCAGATCAGCGCGTCGGCATCGCCGCGCCGGAGGGCCAGCGCGCCGATGACCGTCGTGTTGGTGCGGACAATGGTGCGCGCCGCTTCCGGGATGACGCCCTTGCGGCCGACCAGCGCGAAATAGTCGTCGACATAGTCCTTGTAGCGCGGATCATCCTGCGGATTGACCAGCTCGAAATCGCTACCGGGGCGGATGCGCAGGCCGTAGCGCTTGAGACGCGCCTCGACGATGCTCGGGCGCCCGATCAGGATCGGTGAGGCAATCTCTTCCTCGAGCAGCACCTGCGCGGCCCGCAGCACGCGCTCGTCCTCGCCCTCGGCGAAGATCACCCGCTTCTTCGCCGCCGCGCGGGCGGCCGCGAAGATCGGCTTCATCAGGAAGCCGGAGCGGAAGACGAAGCGGTTCAACTGGTCGAGATAGGCCTCGTGATCGGCGATCGGCCGTGCGGCGACGCCGCTGAGTTCCGCGGCCCGGGCGACCGCCGGCGCGATGCGCAGGATCAGCCGCTGGTCGAAGGGCGACGGGATCAGGTAGTCCGGGCCGAAGACCGGCGTCTCGCCGCCGATCGCCTTGGCGGCGACTTCGTTGACCTCTTCGCGGGCGAGTGAGGCGATGGCCTTGACCGCGGCCATCTTCATTTCTTCGTTGATCTCACGGGCGCCGCAATCGAGCGCGCCGCGGAAGATATAGGGAAAACAGAGGACGTTGTTGACCTGATTGGGGAAATCGGAGCGGCCGGTGCAGATCATGGCATCGGGCCGGACCGCTCGCGCCTCCTCCGGCATGATCTCAGGCGTCGGGTTGGCGAGCGCCATGATCAGCGGCTTCTCCGCCATTTCACGCAGGAGCTCGGGCTTGAGGACGCCGGCGGCGGACAGGCCGAGGAAGACGTCGGCGCCGGCGATCGATTCGGCCAGAACCCGCTTGTCGCTCGCCTGCGCATAAACGGACTTCCAGGGGTCCATCAGTTCCTTGCGCCCCTCGTAGACGAGGCCTTCGAGATCGTGGACCCAGATATTCTCGCGTCGCGCACCCAGCGAGACGAGCAGGTTGAGGCAGGCGAGCGCAGCGGCTCCTGCCCCCGACGCCACGATCTTGACGTCGGCAAGCGCCTTGCCGGCGAGCTCCAGCCCATTGAGGATCGCGGCAGCCACGATGATCGCCGTGCCGTGCTGGTCGTCGTGAAAGACCGGGATGTTCATCTTTTCGCGCAGCTGGCGCTCCACCTCGAAACATTCCGGCGCCTTGATGTCCTCGAGATTGATACCACCGAAGGTCGGCTCCAGCGCCGAGATGACCTTGACCATGTCGTCGATGCCGGGGCTGTCGATCTCGATGTCGAAGACGTCGATGCCGGCGAATTTCTTGAACAGCACCGCCTTGCCTTCCATGACGGGCTTGGAGGCGAGCGGCCCGATATTGCCGAGCCCGAGCACCGCCGTGCCGTTGGACACGACAGCCACGAGATTGGCGCGCGACGTATAGGCGGCGGCGAGTTCGGGATTGTCGCGGATCGCGAGACAGGGCGCGGCGACGCCGGGCGAATAGGCGAGCGCCAGGTCGCGCTGATTGCCGAGCGGCTTGGTCGGCAGGATCTCGAGCTTGCCGGGACGCGGATGCCGGTGGAAGAAGAGCGCCTGCTCGTCGAGGTCACCGCTCGAAGGCACGGGTTTCGTCTTCTCGTCACTCATGATCTGCTCCCTGATTGCGGCGAGAGGTTTACCGGTTTTTTCCGGCAAATCCAGTTCCCACTCCCGCAAAAAGTCATACTAATCGCATTTTGTCGTCCTCGCAGATAGCCGCGCGGACGATGCAGGCATTCTCATGCGTTGCACGCCCATCACGCAAAGTCATTTGATCTGATCCCCTGCGCTGCCTAGGCAGGAAGATGGCGGCAGAGAGGAGATTCGACATCAGTGTTTTTTGGGCCGACATCCTCGATCAAGCATCGGCGCCGATGGTGCCGCTCGTGCTGTTCACCGTATTTCTCGCCGGGCTGGCGCGCGGTTTTTCGGGCTTCGGCAGCGGACTGATCTACATGCCGGTCGCCTCGGCCGCACTCGGCCCCCGCGTGGCGGTCGCCTCGCTCCTGGTGTTCGACTTCGCGGTGGCGGGCCTTCCGATGCTGCGCAAGCTGCGTGACCTCGAATTTGGCGGGCTCGTGCCGATCGCCGCGGCCATTGCGCTGTTCACGCCGGTCGGCGGCTTCGTCGCCGTGCATGGCGATCCGGTCGTGATCCGCTGGTGCATTTCGGCGATCGTCTTCCTGGCCATCATCCTCCTGACGGCAGGGCTGAAATGGCGGGCGCGCGAAACGCTGCCGGTGGCCTTCGCGGTCGGCGCACTTGCCGGTACCTTCGGCGGCATGGCCTCGCTGTCGGGCATCGTCGTGGTGGTCTACTGGCTGGCACGCGACCTCGACCCGGCCCTCCTCCGACGCAACATGTTCACGCTGCTCCTGCTGACGGCTGCCGTACAGGCTCTGACCTTCGCAGTGAACGGCATGCTGACCCGCCAGGTCTTTGCCGTCGCCGCCCTGATGGTCCTGCCCTATGTGGCGGGCACCGCGATCGGTGCTCTCGTCTTTCCGCTCGCCTCCCAACAGACCTTTCGGCGGATCGTCTATGTCATGATCCTGTGCTCGGGTGTCGTCGGGCTGCCGGTCTTCGACGGTTGGCTCGGCCGGTGATCAGAACCGATCGGGCCCGTGCATCAGGCAGGCGTCACGGCGCGCGAACGAAGCGTCCGGTTGCACTGTCGAAGTCGAAGTCCTGCCAGCGGCCGGCGCCGCCGCCACGGATATTGATCCACACGAACTCCCGACCGGCTTCGACTCCTCTTTCTAGATTCCTGTAGATCTGCGTCATCAGCATGCCGGCGTCGCACGTGTCGATATCGGCGCGCAGCACCTGATCGACGCTGCCGCTGGCCTTGTCGACAACCGAGACGCCCGACATGCACACGCCGTCGCTCGTATTTTCGTACCGGCCAACGAACATATGCGTCGGCGTCTGCGCCCAAAAGGGAATGTCCATGGTGCCGGTCACCCGGGGATCGTTCCGGTCATCGAGCGTCGCGGTCCTGATCAAGGAAACGGTAAGTGCAGTCCCCTCACGCTGCCACCGGCCCTTGGCACGATCGCCCGCAAAGGAGAGAGCCAGCGGGCAGTTGCCGAAGTCGAAAGGCTTGGCCGAGCCCATCACCAGGATGCGCTCCCTTTCCGCTTCGCTGGAAATCTCACACAGAACCGCGCCCGAGGCGGTCTTCATGCCGTAGAGTGCCACCGGCCGCCGTTCCGCGACGAAATAATAGCTGCCCTCGACGGTGATGCCGCTGCCGAATTCATAGTATTGAAGGGAGAGGCGAATAGAGCGTCCGCCCGCCTCGCCTTCGAAATTGTCGACCTGATACCAGCCGGCACGCGCCGCATGCGCCAGGGAAAGGAGGGCAAAAGCTGCGACGATGATGCGGTGAAGTCTGGTCATGGAACGGGCATCCGGGTTTGGAAGGGTCTGGCCTGCGTGCCGGATATGACCTTGATTGCCCGCTCCTGCGGTTACCGGGGGAACAGTCTGGACGCAAACAGGCGGGCCGCCAGCGCGGCCCACTCCGTCGCCGCCAGCGCGTTACGCGACGGCAACCCGTTTGCCGGTCTTGACGCTTTCAAGCGCCGCATCGGCGAGCTGCAGCGCGATCAGACCGTCGCGGCCATTCGGGCTGATCGTGGCACCCTTTTCGATCGCGGCGATGAAGGCGGCGATCTCGTTGGCATAGGCTTCAGTGTAGCGGGTCATGAAGAAGTCGTGCAGCGGCGGGCGCGTATAGCCGTCGCCGTTGGCGATCTCGATCGACACCGCCCGCTGGTTTTCAGCCGACACCACACCCTTCGAGCCATGCACTTCGATGCGCTGGTCGTAGCCGTAGGTTGCGCGGCGGGAATTGGAGATGACGGCCTGCCGGCCCGACGCCGTTTCCAGGATGACTGAGGCGGAATCGAAATCGCCGGCCTCGCCGATGGCGGGATCGACCAGCACCGCGGCATGGGCCGACACCGACACCACCTCTTCGCCGAGCAGGAAACGCGCCATGTCGAAATCATGGATCGTCATGTCGCGGAAGATGCCGCCCGAGCGCTTGATATAGTCGACCGGCGGCGCACCGGGGTCGCGGGACGTGATCGTCACCATCTCGACATTGCCGATGCGGCCGGCATCGATCGCCGACCGCACGGCCATGAAATGCGGGTCGAAGCGTCGGTTGAATCCGACCATCAACTTGGCGCCGGTCTCCTCCACGACCTTGAGGCAGGCTCGTACCCGCTCGGCATCGAGATCGACGGGCTTTTCGCAGAAGATTGCCTTGCCGGCGCGGGAGAAGCGCTCGATCAGGTCGGCATGGGTGTCGGTGGGGGTGCAGATCACCACGGCGTCGATGTCGCTCGCCGCCTCGATCTGGCTGATCGACCGCACCTCGGCCCCATACTGCGCCGCCAGCGCCGTGGCCGCATCAGCCATCGCGTCGGCGACGGCGACGAGGACCGCGTCCGGGTTGCCGCTCACCGCTTTGGCATGAACCTTGCCGATGCGCCCTGCGCCCAGCACTCCGAATCTGACCGTCATCCTGATGTCCTCTTAGCGAATGTCGGCACGGTCTAGCAAAGCGGAACAGTCAGATCAATCGGCGAGATTTGGAATGGATGTTCTATGTTGGCCAGAGCGGATCGGCTGTTCCGGTTTCCCCGGTCTTGCAGGGCCTCGCGACGCATGCCATCTGTCACGTCGAGCGGAGGCAACATGACGGACAGCAAGAAGAAGCAGCCCTTTTACCTGATCGACACCAGCGCGGAATTCTACCGCCCGCTCGGCGTGCGGCTCGCCATCTGCATCTCGGTCGCCTGCTGGGCGGCGATCGAGGCCTGGAACGGCGACGGTTTCTGGGGCGTGATATCGTTGGCCGCCGCCGTCTACTGCGTCTATGTCCTGTTCCTGACCTACAATCCGCCGCCGAAGCAGGAACCCGTGGTCCGGCCGCCGGATACGGATGACGACGACGATGTGACGCCACCGCCGGCCACTGCCGCCGGCGAGGAGCGTCCCGACACCGAGGGGGCAGAGACGTCCGCTGGGGTCGGGCCCCGCTCGGACAGAGCCGATTAGGCAACAGGTTACGGCAAGGAGCCCGAGCGCTGCACCTCCCGCAAAGCGCGTTCGACCAGGCGGTTGGCGGCGGTCATCCTGACATGGGCAGCACCGCGATAGGGCTCGGCGACCCTGTCGGGATGGTTCTGGCGCGCAAACTGGCGGCGCCGCATCCGGATATCGGCTCCGGTCATTCCGGGCAGAAGCGCGAGATCGCCAGCCACATCGTCGTCCGACAGCCGTTCGAGCCATTCCGGCGGCCCCTCCGGCACCGGCGCGTCGAGCGTGGCATCCAACCTGTCTTCGAGCGCGAAATCGCCGTAGAGGTCCGACAGCGAGCGCGGTTCGTCGCGATCCGACGTCACCGTTTCCGCGAGGAAGGGCGCGATCACGCGGGGCGCATAGGCCCGGATCTCCTCGACGTCAGGCTCTTCCTCGACCTCCATGCCGTCGAGCACGGTTTCGAACAGCGATTTGCCGAAGACCGGCATGGGAGCACTCCAGTTGCCGTCCGCTCATAGCGCCCCAGGCTGGCCCCGGCCATTCTCCTCGATGACGAGATCGTGCAGAAGCCGGGCCGAGGGCGGCAGCCCGCGTCCGCGCGCAGTGATCAGGCTGTAGGGCTCGAGGCCGATCTCGAAATCGGTGTCGAGGATCGCGACCTCACCCATCCTGCCTGCGCTGCCGGCGATGAATTCGGCGACTTCGCGGGCGATCGGCGCCACGGCGTCGCTCCGCACCACCATCGCCATCGTCATCAGGACGGAGGGGGTGCTGACGATGTTTTCGGGCAAGGGAACGTTGGAATCGATGAACAGCCGCTCGATCGACCGCCGCAGCAGTGCGCCTTGCGGCTGGAATACCCATTCATACTCGCGCAGCTGGGCAAGCCCCGCCGGCCCCCGGCCCAGGAGCGGATGGCCCTGCCGGGCGACCACGCAGGATGCCTCGAAGCCGAGCGGCCGCGCCTCGAAGTCGCGCGGATCGAACTCGTCCGGCAGCCGCCCGATAACGAAATCGTAGCGCGCCGAAAGCAGTTCGCGGGCCAGCACGTTGCTCGCCTCGACATGACAGTTGATCTGGATGGCAGGATACATGCCGCGCACCCGCTGGATCGCCGGCACCGCGAGCCCTATGGCCGGGCCCGTGACCGAACCCAGATTGACCGAGCCGCCATAGCCGGTCTTGAGCTCGTTGATCTCCCGGCTCGCCTCGCGGATCTCGAGCAGGATCGACCGCGCACGCTTGGCCATCGCCTCGCCGAACCGCGTCATCTCCATCCCGCGGGCGGCGCGCTGGCAGAGCGGCGCCTTGAGCAGTGTCTCGGCCTCTCGCAGCATGCGCGACGCCGCCGGCTGGGAGATGGTCAGCGCTTCTGCGGCGGCACTGACCTGTCCCGAGTCGGCGATGGCCAGAATGAGCCGCAGATGCGACAGCTTCAGTCCCGCCTTAATTAGAAAATCGCCCTCGTTTTCAGGGTCATAGCCCTGGCGGGCAGGCCCAGGATGGGCTTTCCGCAGATTTTCTCTCGACTCGACCATCTCGCTTCCATTTGAAAAGTATGACTTTTTGGATATTATATCATATAGGTTATAATCTGCTGTGACTATTTTATTTGACAGGTATATGAGTTTGAATGCAGTTTGCAGCCGGCGCGTGGGAGGACCCTGAAAGATCAGAAATTGCCGCCGCGATAAGCCCTTGAAAAGGCACGGCGTCGAAGACGATGACCACGATGACCTCTGCTGCTGCCGCAAGCGGGGCCGCGCCACCCGACGACAACCTAGGGAGAGAACCCACATGAAACTCATTACCTCGCTGCTCGCTGCCGCAGCCATGTCGATCGCGTCTTTCGTCGCGCCGGTATTTGCGGCGGACAAGGGCGTTGTCGGCATCTCCATGCCGACCAAGACCTCCACCCGCTGGATCTCTGACGGCGAAACCATGGAGAAGCTGTTCAAGGACGCCGGCTACACGCCCGACCTGCAGTTCGCCGACGACGACATTCCGAACCAGCTGGCGCAGATCGAAAACATGGTCACCAAGGGTGCCAAGGTTCTCGTGATCGCCGCCATCGACGGCACGACCCTTTCGGACATCCTGCAGAAGGCGCATGACGCGGGCGTCAAGGTTATCGCCTATGACCGCCTGATCCGCGACTCCGGCAATGTCGACTACTACGCCACCTTCGACAACTTCCAGGTCGGCGTGCTCCAGGCCAATTCGCTGGTCGCCGGCCTCAAGGCCCGCTTCCCCGACACCAAGCCTTGGAATGTCGAACTCTTCGGCGGTTCACCCGACGACAACAACGCCTTCTTCTTCTATGACGGCGCGATGAGCGTCCTGCAGCCGATGATCGACTCCGGCGAGATCGCCATCAAGTCCGGCCAGATGGGCATGGACCAGGTCGGCACGCTCCGCTGGGACGGCGCGGTCGCCCAGGCCCGCATGGAAAACCTGCTCTCCTCGACCTACACCGACGCCAAGGTCAACGGCGTTCTCGCGCCCTATGACGGCCTGTCGATCGGCATCCTGTCGGCCCTGAAGGGTGTCGGCTACGGCTCCGGCGACATGCCGATGCCGATCGTTACCGGTCAGGACGCCGAGCTTCCCTCGGTCAAGTCGATCCTCGCCGACGAACAGTACTCCACCGTGTTCAAGGATACCCGCGAACTCGCCAAGGTTGCCGTGAGCATGGTCGACGCGATCATGAACGGCAAGGAGCCGGAGATCAACGACACCAAGACCTACAACAACGGTGTCAAGGTCGTCCCGTCCTACCTGCTGAAGCCCGTCGCGGCCGACAAGTCCAACGTCAAGGACATCCTGGTCAGCTCCGGCTACTACACCGAAGACCAGATCAACAACTGATCCGGCCGGTAACCGAAGCCAGGGGGTCCGCACAGGCTGCGGACCCCTTCTCACTCCCGAAGTGACAATCTAAAGTTCCCGGTGGACGCAGAGCCCTGCCGTGGCGGAAGTACATGACCATGAGTAACATCATCCTCGAAATGCGGGACATCACCAAGACCTTCCCGGGCGTCAAGGCGCTCGACAGGGTCAGCTTCAAGGTCGAGGAAGGTGAGATCCACGCGCTCGTCGGCGAGAACGGCGCCGGCAAGTCCACATTGATGAAGGTCCTGAGCGGCGTCTATCCCGCCGGAACCTATGACGGCGAGATCGTCTATGACGGCCAGCCGCGCCGCTTCTCCACCATTTCCGACAGCGAGCATCTCGGCATCATCATCATCCACCAGGAACTGGCGCTCGTGCCGCTCCTCTCCATCGCCGAGAACATCTTTCTCGGCAACGAGGTCGCGAAGAACGGCGTCATCGACTGGCCGACGACATTTTCCCGGACCCGCGAACTCCTCGCGAAGGTCGGCCTCAAGGAGCCGCCGACGACGCTGATCACCGATATCGGCGTGGGCAAGCAGCAGCTTGTCGAGATCGCCAAGGCGCTCTCCAAGAAGGTGCGCCTGCTGATCCTCGACGAACCAACGGCGTCGCTCAACGAGACCGACTCCGAAGCGCTGCTCAACCTGCTGATGGAGTTCCGCAAGCAGGGCCTGACCTCGATCATCATCTCCCACAAGCTCAACGAGATCCGCAAGGTCGCAGACAAGATCACCATCATCCGCGACGGCGGCACGGTGGAGACGCTCGACGTCAACAACGGCGATGTCAGCGAAGACCGCATCATCAAGGGCATGGTCGGCCGGGACATGGAGGACCGCTACCCGCCGCGCGAGCCCAAGATCGGCGAGACGCTGCTGGAGGTGAAGAACTGGAACGTCTATCACCAGAACCACCGCGACCGGCAGTTCCTGCACGACATCAATTTCAAGGTCAGGGCGGGCGAAGTCGTCGGCATCGCCGGCCTGATGGGCGCCGGGCGCACCGAGACCGCGATGAGCATCTTCGGCCGCTCCTGGGGCCACAGAGTCACCGGCGAAGTTCTGATGCACGGCAAGCCCGTCGATGTGTCGACCATCCCGAAGGCGATCGATGCCGGCCTCGCCTATGTAACCGAGGATCGCAAGCAGCTCGGCCTGGTGCTGATCAACAACATCATGCACAACACGACGCTCTCCAATCTCGGCGGCGTGTCGAAGGGCGGGATCATCGACGAGCACCAGGAGGCCAAGGTCGCCGGCGACTACCGCTCGCGCCTGCGCATCCGCTCGCATTCGATCTACCAGGAAGCGGTCAACCTTTCGGGCGGGAACCAACAGAAGGTGGTCCTGTCAAAATGGCTCTTCACCAAGCCCGAAGTACTCATCCTGGACGAACCGACGCGCGGCATCGACGTCGGCGCCAAATATGAAATCTACACCATCATCAACCAGCTTGCCGCCGAAGGCAAAGGCATCCTGATGATCTCGTCGGAAATGCCCGAGCTGCTCGGTACCTGCGATCGTGTCTACGTGATGAACGAAGGCCGCATCGTCGCCGAGCTCTCCAGAGAAGAAGCAAGCCAGGAAACAATCATGCGCGCCATCATGCGCTCCGGGGAGAAGCACTAATGGTCTCCGATACCAGCACCGAACGGTCCAAGCCGGCCTTCGGCGAATATTTCCGCAAGAACATCCGCGAATACGGCCTGCTTATCGCGCTCGTCGCGATCATGCTGTTCTTCCAGGTCATCACCGAAGGCGTGCTGTTCCGCCCGGTCAACCTGACCAACCTCGTCCTGCAGAATTCGTTCATCGTCATCATGGCGCTGGGCATGCTGCTGATCATCGTCGCCGGCCATATCGACCTCTCGGTCGGCTCGATCGTCGCGCTGACGGGCGGCATCTCGGCCTTCCTGCTGGTCAAATGGCAGATGAGCCCGTTCGTCGTCGTGCCGCTCTGCCTGATCATCGGCGGCCTGATCGGGGCGGCGCAGGGCTACTGGATCGCCTATCAGAAGATCCCGGCCTTCATCGTCACGCTCGCCGGCATGCTGGTCTTCCGCGGCCTGACCTATCTCGTCCTGTCCAACCGGTCGCTCGGCCCGTTCCCGAAGGACTTCCAGTCGCTGTCGACCGGTTTCATCCCCGATCTCATACCGCTCTCGGATCCGGCGACGAGCCTGATCAAGAACTACTTCGCCCTCGTCGTGGTTCTCGTGCTCGTCGGCATCGCCGTCTATCAGGGGTTCCGTCGGCGCCAGGTCAACGAGATCCACGGCACGGACAACGAGCCCTTCGCCTTCTTCATCGCCCAGCTCGCCGTCATCTCCGTGGTGGCGATCTTCCTCGGCTTCCAGCTCTCGACCTATCGCGGCCTGCCGAACGTGCTCGTCGTCATGGGCGTGCTGATCGCGCTTTATGCCTTCATCACCAACCGCTCCACCATCGGCCGACGCGTCTATGCGATGGGCGGCAACGAGAAGGCGGCGAAGCTCTCGGGCATCAACACCGAGCGTCTGACCTTCTATGCCTTCGTCAACATGGGCGTGCTCGCCGCGCTCGCCGGCATGATCATCGCCGCGCGCCTGAACTCGGCAACGCCGAAAGCCGGCCTCGGCATCGAGCTCGACGTCATCGCGGCCTGCTTCATCGGCGGCGCCTCCGCCTCGGGCGGCGTCGGCAAGATTACCGGTGCTGTGGTGGGCGCCTTCATCATGGGCGTCATGAACAACGGCATGTCGATCATGGGCCTGAGCATCGACTACCAGCAGCTCGTCAAGGGCCTGGTCCTGCTGCTCGCCGTCTATTTCGACGTCTATAACAAGAGAAAAGGCTGAGGCTGAGATCGGCCCTCCGGGTCGAACGCCTCGAACATCGCTGCCGCCTGAAACGGGGAAGTCCAGTCCCCCAGGGGAGGCGGCATGTCATGGAAAGGATGAGACAGTGCTGATTTCGCAGATCAGGGACGGAAACGGTGGCATCGTGGTGGCGGTGCGCGAGGCGGGCGGCGAGGCACGTGCCGTCAAGGGCGCGGCGAGCGTCTATGCGCTTGCCATGGATGCCGCCAATTCGGGCAAGACGCTGGCCGCGGTCATCGAGGACCACGGGCTGGGCGACACCGTCGACCTCGCCAGAGCGCGGGACGAGGGCCGTTTCCTGCCGCCGATCACCCACCCGGACCCCGCACACCTCCATCTCACCGGCACCGGTCTGACCCATCTCGGCTCCGCGGCGGCGCGCGATTCCATGCACAAGAAGACCACGGAAGCCGCCGAGGAGACACTGACGGACTCGATGAAGATGTTCCGCATGGGCCTCGAGAACGGCAAGCCGAAGCCGGACGAAAAGGGCGTCCAGCCGGAATGGTTCTACAAGGGCAACGGCAGCCAAGCCGTGGCCGGCGAGCAGCCGCTCGTCTCGCCCTCCTTCGCGCTCGACGGCGGCGAGGAGCCGGAAATCGCCGGCATCTACGTCATCGCCAAGGACGGCAGCCCGTTCCGCGTCGGCTTCGCGGTGTCGAACGAGTTCTCAGACCACGTCACCGAGCGGATCAACTATCTCTATCTCGCCCATTCCAAACTGCGCCAGGCGAGCTTCGGCCCGGAAATCCGCGTGGGTGCGCCGCCGGACGATATCCGCGGCACCTCCCGCATCCGCCGCAAGGGCGAGGTGATCTTCGAAAAGCCCTTCCTGTCGGGCGAGGCCAATATGAGCCACACCTTCGCCAACCTCGAATACCACCACTTCAAATACGGCCTGTTCCGCCAGCCCGGCGACGTCCACGTCCACATGTTCGGCACGGCGACGCTCTCCTTCGCCGACGGCATCAAGCCGGAACAGGGCGACGTGTTTGAAATCGAAGTACCGGAATTCGGCCTGGCTCTGCGCAATCCGCTGACGATCGCCGCCGAAGAGGACATCACGGTCCGCCAACTCTGACGGACCCCGCAATCTGGAGAATGACAATGGCCCTGCATCAGAACCTCATTGCCGGCGAATGGACCGGCGGAGACGCGGTTCCCAACATCAATCCGTCCGACACCAACGAGGTCGTGGGCGAATATGCCCGCGGCACCGCCGACGACGTCAAGGCTGCGATCGCGGCCGCGAAAGCCGCCTTCCCCGCCTGGTCGCGGTCCGGCATCCTGGAGCGCCACGCGATCCTCAAGAAGACCGCCGACGAGATCCTGGCGCGCAAGGACGAACTCGGCGCACTGCTCTCGCGCGAAGAAGGCAAGACGCTGCCGGAGGGCACAGGCGAGGTGATCCGCGCCGCCCAGATCTTCGACTTCTTCGCCGGCGAGACGCTGCGCCTCACGGGCGAGGTCGTGCCTTCGGCCCGCCCCGGCATCGGCGTGGAGATCACCCGTGAGCCGCTGGGCGTCATCGGCATCATCACGCCCTGGAACTTTCCGATCGCCATCCCGGCCTGGAAGATCGCGCCAGCGCTCTGCTTTGGCAACACCGTCGTCTTCAAGCCGGCCGACCTGGTGCCGGGATGCGCCTGGGCCATCGTGGACATCCTTCACCGCGCAGGCCTGCCCAAGGGCGTCCTGAACCTCGTCATGGGCAAGGGCTCGGTCGTGGGCCAGGCCCTCCTCGACAGCCCCGACCTCGCCGGCATCACCTTCACCGGCTCGACCGGCACCGGCAAGCGGGTGGCGCTCTCCTCGCTTGAGCATAACCGCAAGTTCCAGCTGGAAATGGGCGGCAAGAACCCGTTCGTCGTTCTCGACGACGCCGACCTGACTGTCGCGGTGGAAGCGGCGGCCAATTCCGGCTTCTTCTCGACCGGCCAGCGCTGCACCGCTTCCTCGCGCATCATCGTGACGGAAGGCATCCACGACCGCTTCGTGACTGCGCTGACCGAACGCATCTCGCGGATCAATGTCGGCCATGCGCTCGACAAGGACACGCATGTCGGGCCGGTTGTGGACGCAAACCAGCTCAAGCAGGACACCGACTATATCGAGATCGGCCAGAAGGAGGGCGCGAAGCTCGCCTTCGGCGGCGAACGGCTGGAGCGAGCGACGCCGGGCTTCTACCTGCAGCCGGCGCTGTTCACCGAGGTCAGCAACCAGATGCGCATCGCACGCGAGGAGATCTTCGGACCGGTCGCCGCCGTCATCCGCGTCAAGGATTACGACGAGGCGCTCGCCACCGCCAACGACACGCCGTTCGGCCTGTCCTCGGGCATCGCCACGACCAGCCTGAAATACGCCACGCACTTCAAACGCAACGCCGAGGCCGGCATGGTGATGGTCAATCTCCCGACCGCGGGCGTCGACTTTCACGTGCCCTTCGGCGGCCGCAAGGGATCCTCCTTCGGCCCGCGCGAACAGGGCAAATACGCCAATGAATTCTTCACGGTCGTGAAGACGGCATACACCCAACCTTGATCCAGCGCCCCAGCCCGCGAGGGCGGGGCTGCTCCACCGGGACGAAGAGCATGACAAAGAAGGCGGAATGGCCGCGCAAACTGAGATCGCAGGAATGGTACGGCGGCACCAGCCGTGACACCATTTACCATCGCGGCTGGATGAAGAACCAGGGCTACCCGCACGACCTGTTCGACGGTCGCCCGGTGATCGGCATCCTCAACACCTGGTCCGATATGACGCCCTGCAACGGGCATCTGCGCGAACTGGCCGAAAAGGTGAAGGCCGGCATCTGGGAGGCCGGCGGCTTCCCGATGGAAGTGCCGGTCTTCTCTGCGTCGGAAAACACCTTCCGCCCGACGGCGATGATGTTCCGCAACCTCGCGGCGCTTGCGGTGGAAGAGGCAATCCGCGGCCAGCCGATGGACGGCTGTGTGCTTTTGGTCGGCTGCGACAAGACCACGCCGTCGCTCGTGATGGGCGCGGCCTCCGTCGATCTGCCCTCGATCGTGGTCACCGGCGGGCCGATGCTCAACGGCTATTTCCGCGGCGAACGGGTCGGCTCGGGTACCCATCTCTGGCGCTTCTCCGAAATGGTGAAGGCCGGCGAGATGACCCAGGCCGAGTTCCTCGAGGCCGAGGCCTCGATGAGCCGGTCCTCGGGCACCTGCAACACGATGGGCACGGCCTCGACAATGGCCTCGATGGTGGAGTCGCTCGGCATGGCGTTGTCCGGCAATGCCGCCATTCCCGGCGTTGATTCCCGGCGCAAGGTGATCGCCCAGCTTTCGGGCCGTCGCATCGTGCAGATGGTCAAGGACGACCTCAAGCCGTCCGACATCATGACCAAGCAGGCCTTCGAGAACGCGATCCGCACCAATGCGGCGATCGGCGGCTCGACCAATGCCGTCATCCACCTCCTGGCCATGGCCGGTCGGGTCGGTATCGACCTGACGCTGGACGACTGGGATCGCTGCGGCCGCGACGTCCCGACGATCGTCAACCTGATGCCGTCGGGAAAATACCTGATGGAGGAGTTCTTCTACGCCGGCGGCCTGCCGGTCGTGCTCAAGCGCCTCGGCGAGGCCGGGCTCCTGCACAAGGATGCGCTCACCGTCTCCGGCGGCGCGATCTGGGACGAGGTCAAGGACGTCGTCAACTGGAACGAGGATGTCATACTGCCGGCCGAGAAGGCGCTCACCCAGTCGGGCGGCATCGTCGTGCTGCGCGGCAATCTGGCGCCGAAGGGCGCGGTTCTGAAGCCGTCGGCGGCCACGCCCGCGCTGCTCGTCCATCGCGGCCGCGCCGTGGTCTTCGAGGACATCGACGACTACAAGGCCAAGATCAACGACGACAGCCTCGACATCGACGAGACCTGCGTCATGGTGCTGAAGAACTGTGGTCCCAAGGGCTATCCCGGCATGGCCGAGGTCGGCAATATGGGCCTGCCGCCCAAGGTGCTGAAGAAGGGCATTACCGACATGGTCCGTATTTCGGATGCCCGCATGTCCGGCACCGCCTACGGCACCGTTGTCCTCCACACCTCGCCGGAAGCCGCCGTCGGCGGGCCGCTGGCGGTCGTGCGCAATGGCGATTTCATCGAGCTCGACGTTCCCAACCGGCGCCTGCATCTCGACATTCCCGAGGAGGAACTGGCCCGCCGTCTCGCCGAATGGAAGCCGACGCACGAACTGCCGGAATCGGGCTATGCCTGGCTCCACCAGCAGCATGTCCAGGGGGCCGATACCGGCGCCGATCTCGACTTCCTCCGGGGCTGCCGCGGCAACGCCGTCGGCAAGGACGCGCACTGACCGCTGGAAACGGAGGGATCGATCGCTTCGGGGCGGCCACGGCCGCCCCTTTTTCGTTTGAGCCGGTGGTCGGCTTTCTGTGTTCGGGCTATCCACCGCCCGCCCTTGCGGTCATTCCGCCCGGAACCGCAGCGCGTTCACAATCAGCAGGAACGCCGCCGAGTTCTGCCGCCGGCTGGGATAGTAGAGGTGGTAGCCGGTGAATGTCGGGCACCAGTCGTCGAGAACCTGCACGAGCGCGCCCTCGGCGATCTGCCGGGTCACCAGGTTTTCAGGAACATAGGCGATCCCGTATCCGGCGATGGCGGCCTGCACCTGGGCGCCCGAACTGTTGAAGGTCATCTGTCCGTCGACGCGGACACGCAGTTCGCGACCACCCTTCTCGAACTCCCAGGCGTAGAGACCACCCGACCGGGATTGCCGGGTGTTGATGCAGACATGGCCCACGAGGTCCTGCGGTACGAGCGGCACCGGACGTGTTCCGAGATAGGACGGCGCGGCCACGGCGACCAGCCGCCAATCCGGCCCGATGCGGACGGCAATCATGTCCTTGTCCAGGCTTTCGCCGAGCCGTACGCCGGCATCGAAGCGCTCCTCGACGATATCCCGGAACCCGTTGTCGATATTGAGCTCGAGCTTGATGTCGGGGTACTCCCGCAGGAGGGGCCGCAGTTTCGGCCAGACGACGCTCTCGAAGGCATGGTCGGACAGCGTGATCCGCACCGTGCCCGCGGGCCTGTTGCGGGCTGCCATCAGGTCTTCGAGCTCGGCCCCGAGTTCGCGGAGACGGGGAACGAAGGCGTTGAGCAGGCGCTCCCCCGCATCGGTCGGGGACACCTTCCGGGTCGTGCGGGTCAGGAGCCGGAGCCCGAGCCGCGCCTCGAGCTGCTTGACCCTATGGCTCAGGGTGGACTGCGAGGTGCCGAGTTTCGCCGCGGCCCTGGTGAAACTCCGTTCCTCGGCGACGGCGATGAAGGACAGCATGTCGGTCAGGTCCTGTCGCTCCATGCTCGGCTCCATTCATATTCAATATCGATAGGTCTATGCTGATTATCGCATCTAATCAGGGCAGTCGCCACCCCGTATAGTGCGATGGTCTGACGGCAAGACGAGGGAAATTGCGAACGATGGCATTGACTTGCGAGGACCAGCCCACGCGCGTGGCAGGAGCCTGGGGCGCCGTGTTTTCGATGGCGCTGGCAGCGTTCGTCCTCATCGCCTCCGAATTCATGCCTGTGAGCCTGCTTCCGCTCGTCGCCCACGACCTCGCAATCACCCAGGGGCAGACGGGACAAGCGATCTCGATCTCGGGCCTATTCGCCGTGCTCACCAGTCTCGTGGTCGCGCACCTCACACGGAGCATCGATCGCCGCCTGGTCGCGAGCGGCTTCACATCGCTGCTGGTCGTGTCGGGAACAATCGTTGCCTTCGCGCCAAATTATCCGGTTCTCATGCTGGGCCGGGTCCTGCTCGGCATAGCCATCGGCGGCTTCTGGTCGATGTCGACGTCGATCGTCATGCGCCTCGTATCCGAAGGCGAGGTTCCGAAGGCGCTCGCCTGGATCAACGGCGGCAATGCGCTGGCAGCCACGATCTCCGCGCCGCTCGGGAGCCTGCTGGGCGCCTATATGGGCTGGCGCAGCGCATTCTTCCTGGTCGTTCCCATCGCGCTGCTGGCGCTTGTCTGGCAATGGATGAGCCTGCCCAGAATGCCGCCTCGGGATCGGAAGTCAGATGGCAACGTTCTGCAGCTACTTGCCCGCCGTCAGGTCCTGCTGGGGATGGCGTCGACGATGTTTCTGTTCATGGGTCAGTTTGCGCTGTTCACCTATCTGCGGCCCTATCTCGAAACCGCAGGCGGCTTCACCATAGAGGCTGTCTCGCTGGTCCTTCTGCTGATGGGTCTGGCGGGCGTGCTGGGCACGATCGCCATCGGCCGGGCGTTGCGGACGCGTCTTTTCAGCCTCCTGATCGGGATACCCGCCTTCATGGGACTGCTGGCGCTCGGCATGGTCGCATGCGCCTCGGCATCTCTGCCCGTGGCGGTCTTGCTGGTCGCCTGGGGCTTTTTGGGCACTGCCGCCCCTGTCGGCTGGGGCACCTGGGTCAGCAGATACATTTCCGACGATGCCGAAGCCGGCGGCGGTCTGAGCGTGGCCGTCATCCAGCTCGGGATCACCGCGGGTGCCGCGGGCGGCGGATATCTGTTCGATGCGATCGGATGGCGGGGCCCTTTCGCTCTGGCAACCGTCATCCTCTCGGCGTCGTCCCTGCTCGCGCTCGCCGCCATGCACAACGCGCGGAGAATCGTCCTATGATACAGCCTGGACCGCATCGCCGATCGCTGTTGGTCGGTGGCCTCGCCGTCACCCTGTATCCCGCGATGGCCTTCGGGCAGACGGGCAGCGATTCCGCCAATCCGGATCCCAAGACCATGAAAGTCAGGTTCATCTTCGACGCGCACACGGTGAACGCGACCCTCTACGACAATCCGTCCGCGCGGGACTTCGTCTCGCTGCTCCCGCTCGACCTTGAGATCGAGGACTATTCCAACAACGAAAAGATCGCCTATCTTCCGCGCAAGCTGACCGAGGACGGCGGCGGACCATTTGAAAACGAGCAGCCGGGTGACGTCTGCTACTACGCTCCGTGGGGGAATGTCATTCTCTTCTATGCACCCTATCGCTATTCCAGCGGCTTGATCCGCCTCGGCCGCGTCGACGGCGGCATCGAACCCATGCTGACCCGCGGTCAGTTTCCCCTGCGCATCGAACGCGCCTGAATAACCAAGGAAGGACAAGACCATGCGTGCAACCGTTCTCTACAGCCCCGGCGACGTCCGCTGTGTCGAGGTCGAGGAACCCCGGATCATCGAACCGACGGATGCGATCATCAAGCTGTCTGCATCCTGCATCTGCGGCTCGGACCTCTGGCCCTATCGCGGCCTCCAGCCCGTCAACGAGCCGGCCCGCATGGGCCACGAATACTGCGGCACTGTGATCGAGGTGGGATCGGCCGTGACAACGGTCAAGCCCGGCGAGTTCGTCGTCGGCTCCTTCGTGATTTCCTGCGGCAAATGCCCCAACTGCCTCGGCGGCTGGCCGTCATCCTGCGTCAACAGGCAGTTCATGTCCGGCGGGCAGGCGCCGGTGGCGCGCATTCCCAATGCCGATGGCACGCTTGTGGCGACAGCCGAGGCACCGCCGGAAGAGCTGATCCCGAGCCTGCTGGCCGCATCGGACGTGCTCGGCACGGGCTGGTATGCCGCGGATGCGGCGCGCGTGCAGCCCGGCTGCACCGCCGTCGTGGTCGGCGACGGCGCGGTCGGCCTCATGGGCGTCCTCGCGGCCAAGCAGCTGGGCGCCGAACGGATCATTGCGATGAGCCGCCACAAGGCGCGCCAGGACCTGGCGCTGGACTATGGTGCGACCCATATCGTCACCGAGCGCGGCGACGAGGGCGTCGCCCGGATCCGCGACCTGACGGATGGCATCGGCGCGGACTCGGTGCTGGAATGTGTCGGTACCCAGGAATCGATGATGCAAGCCGTCAATGCGGCGCGGCCGGGCGGCTCGATCGGCTTTGTCGGCGTTCCGCACGGCGTCTCGCTCGACGGCCAGATGCTGTTCTTCGCCCAGAAGAACCTGCTCGGCGGTCCGGCGCCCGTCCGCCGCTACCTGCCGCGCTTCTTCGACCTGATCCTGAGCCGCCGCATCGATCCCGGAAAGGTGTTCGACCTCGAACTCCCGCTCGACGACGTCGCCGAGGGTTATCGCGCCATGGACGAGCGCCGCGCCATCAAGACCCTGCTCAGATTCTGAAGCCGGAAGGCGGCTCTGTCGCCTCTTTCGGGCGGACGCACCCTGCCGATAGCGCGGTGGGCCTCGTGCTTCCCGCGCTGTGTGCCGGGCCACCTCTTGAAAACCGCCGCATACAACCTATCTATTGGTCACGGACGTCATAATTCGTTAACCAAACGACCCTATGATGACAACCATTCGATCTTCCGGTGACCACGGATGTACTGGCACTGTCGAGGATCGGATTGCGGAGAGGTCAGGCTGAAATTGCCTGGCCTTTTTGTTTGGGCGGTCCTCAGCCGCCCCGCGCGGCGATATAGCCGAGCGCGACCGCGTGCATCTCGCCCCGCCCCATGATCTCACCGTGACCGGAATAGACGCGCCCGACATCAAGCGCGGCAAGGCGGTGCATGGTCGTCAGATAGGAATCGATGTCCGCGCCGTGGATGTCGTCGACAAGCCCCTCGTCATAGATCGCATCGGCGCTGAAGAAGTCGCCGTTCCGTTCATCCAGAAGTCCGATGGAACCCGGTGAATGCCCTGGAAGGTGCAGCACCGTGAACCGGCGGTCGCCGAGATCCACGACGTCGCCCTCGACGAGCGTCTCGGTCAGCGGCGCGGGCCGGAGACTATAGTCTTCCGGCCGCCAACCCTCCCACGGCAGGACCGTCACCGGCCCGGCGATCCCGCGGAATTCCGGCGCGAGCGTGCCGAGATCGTCCATTGCCGCGAAACTGCCCGCCTCGAGCGGATGGCCCGCCCGGCGGTCGTAGAGATGGAAGGAGCCGACATGATCGACATGGGCGTGCGAGGCAATGGCCAGCACCGGCTTTCCCACCGCGGGCGACACCTCGGTCAAAAGCCTTAGCCCCATCCCGAAATCCAGCTGGATGTCGAAGTCGCGGCCGGCGATGCGGTAGAGATTGGCGCGGAAGAACGAATGGACATGCGGTTCGCGAAAGCGCGTGATTCCCGGCCCCACGCGCTCGGTCTCGAACCAGTTCACCGGCCGCCCTCGCGCCGCATCGAGGCCGGCGCGACGAGCGAGGCGGCATCGAGCACGTCGCCGACGCCCGGCACATTGGCATCCAGGAACGTCAATGCGCTCATCATGCAGCCCGACTTGGTCAGCGCGACATTGTCGGGCTCCTCGTCGATGACGCTGATCGTGACGGGCAGGCCGTAGCTCGGATTGTCGAGCGCCCGGATGATGCTTTCCTTCATCAGGTCCATGAACTGAACGCCGGGTCCGGCAAAGACGAGCGGAATGGGATCGAACATGCTGAAGAGATTGGAGAGCCCCGTCCCGATCGCCCGGCCCGCCTCTTCGAAGGCCGTGCGCTCCGGCCCCGGACCGCGCCGCGCCGTCTCCGCCAGTTGGCGTACGCCGTCCGGCGGCGGTTCCTCGGCCAGCATCTGGCCGGTATCGGCGCCCATGGCCGCCCGCCAGATCGAATGCTGGCCGGCATAGGCCTCGATGCAGCCGCGCCGCCCGCACCGGCATAGCGCGCCGCCGGGCCGATAGCACAGATGGCCGAATTCCGTCGCCGAGGTGGCGATGCCCGAGAACAGGTGACCGTTGAGATAAAGCCCCATGCCGATGCCGATGGTCAGCACGACGGCGGCAAAATTCGGTCCGTACCGATCCGGCGCGCGCCAGCGCAGAGCCTCGGCGATCATGTTGCATTCGTTGGCCAGCTCGACGGGCGCCATGAACTCGCGCTCCAGCGCCTCGCCCAGCGGAATGTTCTGCACGTCGATGACCGGCGACGACAGAAACACCCGCCCGGCCCCGTCGACGATGCCTTCGGCACCGACGGCGATGCGGGCGAGCGGCCCGATCTCCTGCTCCTGCGCGTCGAGCAGCGAACGAAGGGTCGAGATGGTCGCCGCGATCAGTTCCTCGCCACTCATCGACTTCGTCTTGAGGGGCGCCGCGGTCGACGCGATCAGGTTGCCGCCGAAATCGTAGATCTCCGCCGTAACCCGGTTGAGGGCGAGCAGGATGACGGCGACCGATGCATAGGCGGGATCCGGCAGCAGCCGGACCTGCGGCCTGCCGCGGCGCTGGGTGACGTGCTCGGAGACCTGCTCCGCGACCAGCACGCCGCGCTCGATCAGGCTGTTGGTGATGACGGTGACGGTCGAGGCCGAAAGTCCGGTTGCAGCACTCAGTTCGGTGCGCGACAGGTTGCCGTGCCGGCGCAGAGCAAGCAACACCCCAAGCTGGTTCTGACGGCGAACGTCGTCCGGCCGAACAATCGTGCTCACGATGAACCCTCCTCCCCCTTCCCGCTGCATTGCAAAATTGTTTTCGCATTGCAACGGCTTAGGTCACCTCAAAAACCATCTTGACACAGCTTGCATTGTGCGTCACTACTTTTTTCGAACCTCGAAAAAAAGAGGCTCATAGACGGTCGGCGGGACTGGGGCGCCGGGTAGAGATTGCGCCATCGTTCATCCGGCCAAGGTTGGTTGATGCAATCAGCATCGGGAGGACAATATGAAGAAATTTGCGATGGCGCTTGCGAGCGCCGTATTCGTGATGTCGGCTGCGGGCTCCGCCATGGCCGCCGGCAAGACGATTGCCGTGTCCTGGAAGATCTTCCAGGAAGAGCGTTGGAAGACCGACGAAGCCGTCATCAAGAAGATCGTCGAAGCCAATGGCGACAAGTACATCTCGACCGACGCCCAGGGCTCGGCCGCCAAGCAGCTGACCGACATCGAATCGCTGATGTCGCAGGGTGCCGACGTGCTCCTGATCGTCCCCTATGACTCCGAAGCCATCATGCCGGCCGTCGAAAAGGCCGCCGCTGAAGGCATTCCGATGATCGCCTACGACGTGCAGATCGAGCATCCCTCGGTTCTCTACATGACCTTCGACAACGTCGGCGTCGGCCGTCTGATGGCGCAGGAAATGCTGAAGGTTAAGGACTCCGGTAACTTCGCCATCATCAAGGGCGACCCGGGCGACCCGAATGCGACCTTCCTCTACAACGGCATGATGGAAGTCCTCAAGGCCAACATCGACGCCGGCAAGATCAAGATCGTCGGCGAGGCCTCGTCCGACGGCTGGAAGCCGGAAAATGCCCAGAAGAACATGGAGCAGATCCTCACCGCCAACGACAACAAGATCGATGCGGTTCTCTCCGAAAACGACGGCATGGCCGGCGGCGTCGTGGCTGCCCTCCAGGCCCAGGGTCTGCAGGGAACCGTTCCGGTGACCGGCCAGGACGGCGACAAGGCCGCTCTGAACCGCGTCGCCCTCGGCACCCAGCTCGTGTCGATCTGGAAGGACAGCCGCGCGCTCGGCAAGATCGCCGCGGAAGCTGCCCTCATGCTCGCCGACGGCAAGTCCATGGAAGACGTGCCGAATGTCGGCAAGTTCAAGGACGGCGCCCGCAAGGTCGAGATGAACGCGGTTCTTCTCGCTCCGACCCCGATCACCAAGGCCAACCTGAACGCCGTCATCGACGCCGGCTGGGTTGACAAGGCGACGGTCTGCGCTGGCGTCACCGATGGCGTCGACGCCTGCAAGTGATCGCATGACGTCCTGAAATGACGATACGCCGCCTTTGGCGAAAAGGCGGCGTATCTGTTGAAAGGCACCGGGATTGTCATCCGCCGGCGGGCTTGGCGGTCTTTCCCGGCCCGGCACAAAAGAAGGTGCCACAGGCAAGAAGTTTGGTAGACTTCGGGATGGCGAGATCTCGGGGTGTAGGGAGGCAATCCGATGGCTCAAGTACAAACGCATTCAGGCCCTGCTCTGGCGCAGGAAGGCCCGATCAAGACTTTCCTCAGGGCAACCGAAGTCGACACCCGCATGATCGGGATGATCGCGGCGCTGGTCATCATCTGGCTCGGCTTCAACACCTACGGTGCCCTGGTCAACGGCAATGCCGCATTCCTGACGCCCCGGAACCTCTGGACGCTGTCGGTCCAGACGGCCTCGATCACCGTGATGGCGACCGGCATGGTCCTGGTCATCGTCACCCGCAACATCGACCTCTCCGTGGGCTCCATGCTCGGCGCCACGGCCATGATGATGGGTATCTTCCAGGTCTGGATCCTGCCGCAGTTTCTCGGTCTCGGTCATCCGGCCATCTGGATCCTGACCGTGATCTTCGGCCTGATCGTCGGCACGCTTATCGGCACCTTCCACGGCGTGCTCATCGCCTATCTCGAAATTCCGTCCTTCATCGTAACGCTCGGCGGCATGCTGGTCTGGCGCGGTGTCTCCTGGCTGCTCGCGCGTGGCGAGACGATCTCGCCCCTCGATGCCACCTTCTCGCTGATCGGCGGCGGCCCCTACGGCGCGCTCGGCGCCACCTGGAGCTGGGTCATCGCGGTGCTCGCCTGTGTCGGCGTCGCGCTCATGCTGGTCTCCGCCCGCAGGCAGCGCGCCCGCTTCGGCTTCCCGATGCGCCCGGTCTGGGCCGAGACCCTGATCGGCGCTGTCAGCGTCGTCGTGATCCTCGGCGCCACCTGGATCATGAACAGCTATCCCTGGCCCAAGGGCATCGTGAAGGAATATGCCAAGGCGAACAATCTCGATCCCGCCACGCTGGTCGATGTCGGCCACGGCTGGGCCTTCCCGGTCCTGATCGCCCTCTTCGTCGTGCTGGCCATGACCTTCGTCACCAACCGCACCAAGTTCGGACGCTATGTCTTCGCCATGGGCGGCAATCCAGAGGCCGCGGAACTCGCCGGCATCAACACCAAGCGCCTGACGATGCTGATCTTCTCGCTGATGGGCTTTCTGGTGGCGATCTCCGCCTGCATTTCCTCGGCGCGCCTGCGAGCATCGACGGCTGACCTCGGCAAGCTCGACGAACTCTATGTTATCGCGGCCGCTGTCATCGGCGGCACCTCGCTCGCCGGCGGTTCGGGCACGATCTACGGTGCACTGATCGGCGCGCTGGTCATGCAGTCGCTCTATTCGGGCATGTCGCTGATCGGGTTCGACGTGTCGATCCAGAGCCTCGTCGTCGGCGCCGTCCTGGTCTTCGCCGTCTATATCGACAATGTCTACCGCAAGCACGCCAAGTAAGGGAGGGGAACCTATGGACGCAGTCGCAAAGTACCAGAAGCCCTCCGGCACGCCGTTGGTCGAGATGCGCGACATCTCGATCGCCTTCGGCGGTATCAAGGCGGTCGACCATGCCTCGATCGACCTCTTCCCGGGCGAGGTCGTGGCGCTCCTGGGCCACAACGGCGCCGGCAAGTCGACGCTGATCAAGGTGCTCTCCGGCGCCTACAAGCGCGACCATGGCGATATCCTGATCAACGGCACCAGCGTCGACATCGGCAATCCGCGCGACGCCAAGGCCCAGGGCATAGAAACCATCTACCAGACGCTCGGTCTCGCCGACAATGTCGACGCCGCCGCCAACCTCTTCCTCGGCCGTGAACTCCTTACCAAGTGGGGCACGCTCGACGACGTGGCGATGGAAGCCGAGGCCCGCAAGGTCATGGGTCGCCTCAACCCGAACTTCCGCCGCTTCAAGGAGCCGGTGAAGGCCCTGTCCGGCGGTCAGCGCCAGTCGGTGGCGATCGCTCGCGCGATCCTTTTCAATGCCCGCATCCTGATCATGGACGAGCCCACTGCCGCGCTCGGTCCGCAGGAGACGGCACAGGTCGGCGAACTGATCAAGGAACTGAAGAAGGACGGAATCGGCATCTTCCTCATCAGCCACGACATCCACGACGTCTTCGATCTCGCCGATCGGGTCTCGGTGATGAAGAACGGCAAGGTCGTCGGCCATGCCCGGACGGAGGACGTGACCAAGGACGAGGTGCTCGGCATGATCATCCTCGGCAAGGTACCGCCCGGCGCCCAGCCCGGCCCCGGCGCCATGATGTAGCCGCTCGAAGACAGCGGGAGGGTGCCACACGCCCTCCCCCTGAGACGAATCACCGCATTTGCTCTCCCTGCGCCGACGGACGGAGCCCGGGAGGCGGCTTGATCGACAAGCTGTTAAACCCCTGACTTTTCGGTGCCTTTCGCCGCCTCACTGCATTGTGAGTCGGTTCCGGTTGCATTTACGGCCGATGGGCCCATTGTCGGCGTCCAGACACCGGGTTCATGCATGCGGCGAAAGACACAGAAATCGGCCATTTCCTTAAAATGCCGACGATCGGGCGAAGCGTCTGTTAGCGTGTTTCGTGCAATCTCCAGCCGGTATCTGGGGCTCAGGAGAGGCGCATGATCTTTGTAACCGCTTTGGCGACCGGTCTGTTCACCGCGATGCTTCGTTCGGCTTTCGCCGTGATCGCGGTCGCCTTCGCGATCGGGCTCGTATTCCTGACGGTTTCGCTGATATCGGGCGCCGGCATATTCGCGCTCGGCATGTCGGTGCTCGGTTTCAATGCCGGCCTGCTGACGGTGGGTGCCGGCTATGCGGTGGCCGCTGCGCGCAACGGCAACTGACACCGCCACATCGCTGATCTCCCTCGATTTTTTCGCATTTGCGAAACGATTGAATGTTTCCGGCAGGCATTGACCCCACCTGCCGTTCCGGCAATATCGCTGCCGACGAACCTGCCGCCCAAGGCGGGAACGAAAAAGGAGGACATCGGGATGGCGCGCATCACTCTCAGGCAATTGCTCGATCACGCCGCCGAACACGGCTATGGCGTGCCGGCATTCAACATCAACAATATGGAGCAGGGTCTCTCCATCATGGAGGCCGCTGCGGCGACCAATTCGCCGGTCATCCTGCAGGCGAGCCGCGGTGCCCGCGCCTATGCCAATGACGTGGTGCTGGCCAAGCTGATCGACGCGCTGGTGGAAATCCACCCCGACATTCCCGTCTGCATGCATCTCGATCACGGCAACAACGAAGCGACCTGCACCACCGCGATGCAGCACGGCTTCACGTCGGTCATGATGGACGGTTCGCTCAAGGAGGACGGCAAGACGCCGGCCGACTACGACTACAATGCCGGCATCACCCGCCGCGTCGTCGACATGGCCCATTGGGGCGGCGTCTCGGTGGAAGGCGAGATCGGCGTGCTCGGCTCGCTCGAGCATGGCGGCGGCGAGCAGGAGGACGGCCACGGCGCCGAAGGCGGCCTCAGCCACGACCAATTGCTAACCGATCCCGACCAGGCGGCGCAGTTCGTGCGCGACACCCAGGTCGATGCGCTGGCCGTCGCGATGGGCACCAGCCACGGCGCCTACAAGTTCTCCCGCAAGCCCGACGGCGACGTGCTCGCCATGCACGTCATCGAGGCGATCCACAAGAAGCTGCCCGACACCCATCTCGTCATGCACGGCTCTTCCTCGGTCCCCGAGGAGCTGCAGGAGATCATCAACAGATTCGGCGGCCAGATGAAGCCGACCTGGGGCGTGCCGGTCGAGGAAATCCAGCGCGGCATCAAGCACGGCGTGCGCAAGATCAACATCGACACCGACAACCGCATGGCAATGACCGGGGCGATCCGCAAGGTCCTGGTGGAGAACCCGTCGGAATTCGACCCCCGCAAATATCTCGCGCCGGCGATGGCGGCGATGAAGAAGCTCTGCATCGAGCGTTTCGAGGCCTTCGGCACGGCCGGCCATGCCGACAAGATCAAGGTGATCTCGCTGTCGGAGATGGCCAAGCGCTACAAGTCGGGAAGCCTGGCGCCCAAAATCGCCTGACGGCGGCACCTTTCGCGAACTCGAGTTTCGACGCGGCTGCCTCGGCGGCCGCGTTTCTGTTTGACCGCCAGATCAGTGGAGCGTGCCGCTCCGCTCGGCATCGCGTTTCAGCGCCGCCGCCTGGTGCCTGTGGCCGCGGACTTCGTGACCGACAACGGTGACGATCGGCGCCAGCATCAGCAAGACGAGTGCGTAGGAGAGCGTGATACCGGAGGCGACGGCGCCGACGGCGGCGGCGGAAACGAGCAGCGTCGGCGCGATCAGCCAGACCTGGAAGCGCCCGCCCTCGGGCACCATGTAGAAATGCAGGGCATAGATCGCCGCGAGATAGACGAGCAGAGGTAGCGCCACGGCCAGCAGGGTCTGCACCGGCCCGATATGCGCCTTGTGCTCGATGAAATAGGCAGCGACATGCAGGCCCGCCCCCGTCGCCACGATCGCGGCGATGATCACCATGTGGCCATAGCCCCAGATGAAGGAGCGGTCGCGGTGGGCGTGCAGGATTGGGGCGCTCGGCAGGATGTAGTAGATCCACCACATCGAGAAGGTGAGGCCGATGCCGGCGACGCAAACCAGCACGGCGTCCGGTGTCCAGCCCTCCGAGCCGACGACGGCCGACAGCGTCGCCACAGTGCCGACCACACCCTCGCCCAGCGCGATGATCGCGAGCAGACCGTAGCGTTCGGCGATGTGATGGGCGTGCCAGGGCGTTCCGCCATAGCGCGTCTCGGCAATATAGGGGCCCGCCATCTCGACCACGACGAGTGCCGCCGCGAGCACGAAGGAGAGCAGGAGCGAGAAATCGACGAAGATCATCAGGATCCAGCCGATCTGCGCCAGCGTGATCGCCACGACATAGGCCATGCAGGCATCGCGCCTTTGAACGTCCCTGCGCGCGGCGCGCAGCCACTGGAAGATCAGCGCCACCCGCATGACGACATAGCCGGCCACCATGATCCCGTTGTCGAGATGGTCGCCCTGTTCGATCGAGGCGAACATCCGCGGCAAGCCGATCGCCAGGATGATCACGCCGATCATCTGCACCATGGTCACGATGCGGAAGATCCAGTCGTCGGTGTCATAGGCGGAGGCGAACCAGGAGAAGTTGATCCAGGCCCAGCAGATGGCGAAGCAGGCGAAGCTGAATCCGGTCAGCGCCGTGAAATAGTGGCCTTCAGCCAGCGCATGGGCGAATTGCGAGGATGCCAGCCCGAAGGCGATGACGAATGTCAGGTCGAAGAGCAGTTCCAGCGGGGTCGCCGTGCGGTGCTGCTCATGCGGATCGCGCCCGCCCATGGCGGTGGCGTGGTGGGCGAGCTCGTCGGCCGATGGCGGTTCCTCGATCGTCGGCATGCATCCCTCCGCGCCTGCGCAGGGTGGCGGGGGAAATGACTATCGTCAAGGGATCATTGCGTGGCGGCTTTGGGGGTCTGGTAGCCGTAGCTGCCGAAGGCCCGCACGACATCCTCGATTTCGGCATCGGGCAGGATGACCGGGCCGCCGATCAGCAGGGAATGGTAGTACTGCCTGGCGATCGTCTCGAGCTCGATCGCCGCCCACATCGCCTTTTCCAGGCTGGAGCCGGTGGCAAGCATGCCGTGATTGGCCATCAGGCAGGCCGTCCGGCCTTCGAGCGCCTTGAGCACGGCGTCGGAGAGCTCTTGCGTGCCATAGCGGGCATAGCTGCAGACCCGCACGTCGGGACCGCCGAAGGCCGCGATCATATAGTGGCAGGCGGGTATCGGCTTGCGCGCCATGGCGAGGATGGTGGCGAAGGTGGAATGGGTGTGGACGACGGAATGCACCTCGGGCCGGCGCTGCAGGATCGCGAGGTGGAAACGCCATTCGACGGACGGCTTGAGGGGACCGTCCCAGTGTCCGTCGTCGCGGTCGAGCGGGATGGCGGCGATCATGTCAGGCTCCATCGCATCATAGGGAACGGCGCTCGGCGTGATCAGCATCCGCCCCTCGTGGCGGACGCTGATATTGCCCGCGGTGCCCTGGTTGAGCCCTGACGCATTCATCTGGCGGCAATGGTCGATGATCGACAGGCGGATGTCCAATTCGCGCATGCGGCGTCCTCGATTTCGGAGTCGGATCAACAGCATAGGCCAGGTCGGCCGCGAGCGGCAGCGGCAATCTTCGACTCAGCGCACGATTCCAACAAGTTACCGGAAAGACTCTGTTTTCGGGTGGCGGAAGTGAAGAGTCGGCTTGTCAATGTTCCCTCTTTGTTCTAATCTTGGGCCATGTCCATACCTCTCGATCCAGTGGCGTTGCGTCTCGTGCGGGTGACCGAAAAGGCCCCGCGCGACCTGACATTCGAAGGGCTGCGGACATCGATCGCCCCCGCGCCGCTGATCGAGGTCATGCCGGCCGCCCATGGCGATCATGTTTCGGCGCTGGGATTTGCACTCGCCTGGGCTCTTATGGCCTCCGAGGGTGGCCTGATCTTCTGGGCAGCGCCCGAACAGGATTTCTTCGAGGATGGCCTGCCCAATGCCGAGGGGCTGGCGCAGTTCGGCCTGCCCCTCGAACGGCTGCTCCTGGTGCGGGCGCAGTCGCAGCAGGATGCGCTCTGGGCCACCGAACAGGCGCTGTCGACGCCTGGCATCTTCACCCTCTGCGCCATCACCCCCTCGCGCAAGGGCGTCAGCCTGACGGAGACGCGGCGGCTGCTCTTGACCGCCGAACAGTACCGGACGCGGTGTCTGCTCCTGAGGCTCGACGGCGCGGGCGCGAGCGCCGCCCGGGCCCGCTGGCAGGTGCGCGCGGCCCCGAGCGCGGGCGAGGAGGACGAACTCGGACCGCCTGCCTTTTCGGTCACGCTCGCGCGCAATCGCGCCGGTCCCCACGGTCTTTCCTTCAATCTTCGCTGGAGCGTACACGACCATGCTTTCCACCTCCTCGAAGGCGGGATCACGCTGGATGGGCTTGTGGCTGCCGAGACTGCCCGCCGACCGGCTGATCCGCTCCGGCATGGTCTCGGCGGATGAGCGTCCGCTCGTCGTCTATGCCAAGACGGGAAACGCCTTCACCATCACCTCCCTCGACCGGCGCGCCTCCGCGGCGGGCCTGAAGGTCGGCATGCCGCTCGCCGATGCCCGTGCCATCCGGCCCGAGCTCCTCGCCGTCGAGGCGGATCCGGCGGCCGATGCCGATCTCCTCGACCGCATCGCCACCTGGTGCGACCGCTATTCGCCTATCGTCGTCAAGGATCCGCCGCATGGCCTGTTCATCGATCTCACCGGCTGTTCGCATCTCTTCGGCGGCGACGGCGCCGTGCTGGCCGACATCCAGAGGCGCTTGACAGCCCAGGGCCTGATCAGCCGCGCGGCCATCGCCCCGACACCGGGTGCGGCCTGGGCATTGTCGCGCACCGGCCGCAGCCGCCTCGCCGGGGAAGAGGATCTGCGCGCCCTTCTCGCCCCCCTCCCCGTCGGCGCGCTCCGGCTCGAGCCCCCGGCCGCGGCGCTCCTGCGGCGGCTCGGGCTCGAAACGATCGGCCAGATCCTCGATGCGCCGCGCAAGCCCTTCGCCGCGCGGGCCGGACAGAATGCGCTCCTTCGGCTCGATCAGGCTCTGGGGCGCGCGCGGGAGGCGCTGACCCCGCACAGGCCGCCGCCCGATGCCTTCGCGCTGCGCCGCCTGGTCGAGCCGATTCTCAGCATGGAGGCGGTGATGACGGTGGCCGACAGCCTGGCGGGCGAACTGTGCGGCCGCCTCGGTGCGGAAGGCAAGGGCGCCCGGCGGTTCCGGCTGCAGCTCTTCGGCGTCGACAACCGGACGCGGGAGGTCGAGCTCGGCCTCAGCCGTCCGGAGAGCGACGGCCGCATCGTGCTACGCCTGCTCGGCGAGCGGCTGGGCATGACGCCGGGGGCGCTCGACGCGGAATTCGGCTTCGATGCGCTCCGCCTCGAGGCGCATGAAGTGCTGCCGGTGATTCTGCGCCCGGTCGATCTCGCGCCGACCTCGCTCCGCGACCGCGAAGCCGAAGCGCGGCTCGTCGACAGGCTGAGCATAAGGCTCGGCGACCGCAATATCGGCCGCCCCTCCGTGCGCCTGGTCCATGCGCCGGAACGCGCCAACCGCTGGACGACGCAGCCGGCGGCCGCCAACCAGCCGCCGCCGGCGGAGGACGGCGTGGTCCGCCGCCCCCTCACCCTCTTCCGCCGGGCCCAGCCGGTCGACGCCATTTCGCCGATGCCGGACGGCCCGCCGCGGCGTTTCACCTGGCGACGGATCGCCCATGACGTCGTGCGGGCCGAAGGTCCGGAGCGCATCGCGGCCAACTGGCTGCGGGCGCCCGACGGCCGAACCCGCGACTATTACCGGGTCGAGGACAGGGAGGGTCGGCGCTTCTGGCTCTATAGCGAGGGGCCGCAGGACGGCATGGCGCCGAAATGGTATCTGCACGGCCTCTTTCCATGAGCAGCTTCGTCGAACTCTGCACCACGACCAATTTCTCCTTCCTCAGGGCCGGCTCACATCCGGAGGACTATGTCGAACAGGCGCGGCATCTCGGCCATGCCGGCATCGGCATTGCCGACGTCAACACGCTCGCCGGCATGGTCAGGGCCCATGCCAAGGCCAAGGAGGAAAAGCTGAGGCTTGCCGTCGGCGTACGTCTGGTGTTCCGCGACGGCACGCCCGACATCGTCGCCTATCCGCAGGATCGCGCCGCCTATGGCCGGCTGACCCGTCTGCTGACGCTCGGCAACCGGCCGGCTCCGAAGGGCGAATGCTGGCTCGATTTTCCGATGTTCCTCGATCACTGCGAGGGGCTGCAGGCCATCGTCGTGCCCGCTCTGGCGGCAGGTGGACTGGCCGATGAGCGGCTGAGCGAGACCCTCCGCGCCATCCATGCCAGAAGCCGCAGGGTCTGGCTCGCCGCCCGCGTCGCCTTCGACGGCGAGGACCGGCGCCGGCTGCGGCTGCTCGGCGAACTCGCCTTCGCAACCGGCGCGCGGCTGATCGCGACGACGGAGCCGCTCTGCCATGCACCCGAACGCCGGCCTCTGCTCGACGTGCTGACCTGCATCCGCGAGAAGACCACGCTCGACTCGGCCGGACGGCGCCTCGCCGCCAATGCCGAGCGCCACCTCAAGCCGCCCGAGGAGATGGAACGGCTCTATCGTTCGGCACCGGGTGCGGTGGCCGAAACCGTCCGCTTCGCGAGCCGGCTCGACTTCTCCCTCGACGACCTGCGCTTCAACTATCCGCTGGAACTGGTCGAGGGCTACGGCTCGGCCCAGGCCGCCCTCGAGGACCTGACCTGGAAGGGCGCGGCCAAGCGCTATCCGGAGGGCGTTCCCGACGGCGTGCGCGCTTCGCTCGAGCGCGAGCTCGCCATCGTCGCCGAACTGAAATACGCCGCCTATTTCCTCACCGTCGCCGACATCGTCCGTTTCGCCCGCCACGAGCGCGGCATCCTCTGCCAGGGCCGGGGCTCGGCCGCCAATTCCTCGATCTGCTACTGCCTGGAAGTGACCGAGGTGAACCCGGCCCGCAACACGCTGCTCTTCGACCGCTTCATCTCCACCGAGCGCAACGAGCCACCCGACATCGACATCGACTTCGAGCACGAGCGGCGCGAGGAGGTCATCCAGTATGTCTACGAGAAATACGGCAACCGCCGCGCCGCCCTCGCCGCGACTCTGATCTGCTACCGAAGGCGCAGCGCGCTGCGCGACGTCGCCAAGGCCTTCGGCTATTCCGAGGATCACATCATGGCGATCTCGCGCACCCTGCACTGGTGGTCGAAGGGCATCCGGGTGGAGGACCTGCGCGCCCTCGGGCTCGACCTCGCCGACGACCGGCTGCTGCGCTGCCTTCAGCTGACCGAGGAACTGCAGGATTTCCCGCGCCATCTCTCCCAGCATGTCGGCGGCATCGTCATCACCCATGACCATCTCGACGAGATCGTCCCCATCCAGAACGCCCGCATGGACGACCGCATCGTCGTCGAATGGAACAAGGACGACCTGCAGGAACTCGGAATCCTCAAGGTCGACATGCTGGCGCTCGGCATGCTGACCTGCCTCCGCAAGGCCTTCGGCATGATCAACGCGACCTATCCGGACTGGTCGCCGGACGGAGCACGGCTCGACCTCGCAAGCCTGCCCAAGGAGGATGACCGCGTCTATGCCATGCTGCAGCGGGCCGACTCGATCGGCGTCTTCCAGGTCGAGAGCCGGGCGCAGATGACGATGCTGCCGCGCCTGAAACCGAAGGAATTCTACGATCTCGTCATCGAGGTGGCGATCGTCCGGCCGGGGCCCATCCAGGGCGGCATGGTCCATCCCTATCTCAAGCGGCGTCAGGGGCTTGAGCCGGTGACCTATCCGAAGGAGGCGCTCAGGAAGGTGCTGGAGCGCACGCTCGGCGTGCCGCTCTTCCAGGAACAGGCGATGCAGATCGCCATCGTCGCAGCCGGCTTCTCCCCGCCCGAAGCCGACAAGCTGCGCCGTGCCATGGCGACCTTCCGCCGGGTCGGCACGATCGGCAAGCTCAAGGAGAAATTCATCCAGGGCATGCTCGACAACGGCTACGCGCTCGATTTCGCAGAGCAGAGTTTCAAGCAGATCGAGGGCTTCGGCGAATACGGCTTCCCCGAAAGCCATGCCGCCAGCTTCGCGCTTCTCGTCTATGCCTCATCCTGGCTGAAATGCCATTATCCGGATGTCTTCGCCGCCGCCCTCCTCAATTCCCAACCGATGGGGTTCTACGCCCCCTCGGAGATCGTGCGCGACGCCGTCGAGCATGGCGTGGAAAGCCGCCCGCCCGACATCAACCATTCGCAGTGGGACAACAGTCTCGAGGCGGGGGAGGCCGCGGCCGCCAGGCTCCATGCGCGGCACGGCACCATGCGCGCCGACATCGCCTCGCGCCATGCGCTGCGTCTCGGCTTCCGCCAGATCAAGGGACTGCGCGAGGCCGAGATCCGCACCTTCGTCGAGCGTCGCGGCACCGGCTACGATTCCGTCCGCGACGTCTGGCTGCGCGGCGGGCTCGAACCCTTGACCATCGAGCGGCTCGCCGATGCCGACTGCTTCCGCTCGCTCGGGCTCGACCGGCGCGATGCCCTCTGGGCGGCGCGCGGCCTCAACCGCGTGGGCGGCCAGGAGGACCTGCCGCTCTTCGCCATCAGCGCCGCCCACAATCTAGAGCCGGATTTCGGCCTGCCGTCCATGGTGATCGGCGAGCATATCGTCGAGGATTACCGAACCCTAGGCCTGTCCCTGAAAGGCCATCCCGCAGCGCTTCTCCGGACGCATCTCGATGCCGAGGGCGTGCTGCCGGCCGCGCGGCTCGGCGACGACGGGATCAGGAACGGGGCGAAGGTGCGGGTTGCCGGCCTGACCCTGGTGCGCCAGCGGCCGGGCACCGCCTCAGGCGTCATCTTCATGACGCTGCAGGACGAGACCCATGTCGCCAATGTGATCGTCTGGCCGAAGGTGTTCGAGCGGTTCCGCGCCGAGGTCCTTGGCAGCCGCCTCTGCGCGGTCGACGGCATCGTCCAGAAGGAGGGGGAAGTCATTCACGTCGTGGCGCACCGGCTCCACGACTTCAGCCCGATGCTTGCACGTCTCTCGGCCAACGATTTCGACGCGCCCGTGACCCATGCCGATGAAGTCCGCCGCCCTGTCGAGGCGGATACCCGCGGTCATCCGCGCAATGTCAGGCACAACCTGAGCTACAAGCCCGCGGCAGGCGTCATGCCGAAGGGCCGGAACTTCCATTGACGCCCGATCGCCGCAGCGATCGATCGTCTGCCATCCTCAATGTTTCGGCGTCGGCGCCGGATCGGCGAGTGCCTCGAGATGGTACCAGGCAGGATCGAGCGCCGCCGCGACGCGGGGATCGATGGCATCGCTTCCCTGCGGCCGTGCCTCGAAGCGCCGGTTGAGGGGAAACTGTATGATCTGGGCACTCTCGCGCCGTTCTCCGAACCGCATTTGAATTCACTCCAGTCCTTTAAAATCACTGTCGGAAATCCTTATACACGACTTTGTTCCACATTGCACAAAAAAAATTCATGATGCACAATAATTAGGCATATTCTTTCATCGCTCATGCAGCCATCGTTTGCAAGGCGGACGAGCACCCGGCGGAAATGCCTCGAAATCACGCACATCGCTGAAAAATGCAGACAGAATGCCGCATGCAGGCAAACTGGCACGGGTCCTGCATCTAATATGGCGGCCCAAGGAAGCCGGCGTGCCGGCGGCTGTAAATCGGGAGCCAAGGGAGGCTCCGAACTACCTATGAGAGGTCTGAAATGACGAAATTCAAGCTCGAGTATATTTGGCTCGATGGCTACAAGCCCGTCCCCAACCTTCGCGGCAAGACGCAGATCAAGGAATACGACGTTTTCCCGACGCTCGAGCAGCTGCCGCTCTGGGGCTTCGACGGATCTTCCACGATGCAGGCAGAAGGCCGCAGCTCGGATTGCGTGCTGAAGCCCGTCGCGCTCTATCCCGATCCGGCCCGCACCAACGGCATTCTCGTCATGTGCGAAGTGATGATGCCCGATGGCGTCACCCCGCATGAATCCAACTCCCGCGCCACCATCCTCGACGACGAGGGCGCCTGGTTCGGTTTCGAGCAGGAATATTTCTTCTACAAGGACGGTCGTCCGCTTGGCTTCCCCGAGCACGGCTATCCCGCGCCGCAGGGCCCCTACTACACCGGCGTCGGCTACAAGAATGTCGGCGACATCGCCCGCGAGATCGTTGAAGAGCACCTCGACCTCTGCCTCGAGGCCGGCATCAACCACGAAGGCATCAATGCCGAAGTGGCCAAGGGCCAGTGGGAATTCCAGGTGTTCGGCAAGGGCTCGAAGAAGGCCGCCGACGAAGTCTGGATGGCTCGCTACCTCCTGCTCCGCCTGACGGAAAAGTACGGCATCGACGTCGAATTCCATTGCAAGCCGCTCGGCGACACCGACTGGAACGGCTCGGGCATGCACTGCAACTTCTCGACCAAGTACATGCGCGAAGTCGGCGGCAAGGCCTATTTCGAGGCGCTGATGGCGCAGTTCGAAAAGAACCTGCAGGCCCATATCGACGTCTACGGCCCGGACAACCACCTGCGCCTGACCGGCAAGCATGAAACCGCGCCCTGGAACAAGTTCTCCTACGGCGTGGCCGACCGTGGCGCATCGATCCGCGTTCCCCACTCCTTCGTGAAGAACGACTACAAGGGCTATCTGGAAGATCGCCGCCCGAACTCCCAGGGCGACCCCTACCAGATCGCCTCCCAGGTCCTGAAGACGATCTCGGAAGTCCCGACCTCGGTGTCGGCTGCCGCCTGATCCTTGGCCAGCAAAACGAACGGCGCGGGCAGCAATGCCCGCGCCGTTTTCTATGGAAGTCAAGCCTTCAGCCGATCAGTAGATCTCCGGCACATACATCTCGTCGGGCACCTCGGAGCGATGGTAGTCGGCATGGCGCACCCGCTCCGGCAGCTCGATCGGCGGCTTGGGCACCTCCTGATAGGGCACCTGCGACAGGAGGTGCGCGATGCAGTTGAGCCGCGCCCGCTTCTTGTCGACGGCCTCGACCACCCACCACGGCGCCTCCGCCGTATGGGTCCGGGCCAGCATCTCCTCCTTGGCCTTGGTATAGTCCTCCCAGTGGACGCGGCTTTCGAGGTCCATCGGAGAGAGCTTCCACTGCTTGAGCGGGTCGTGGATGCGCATGCGGAAGCGGAATTCCTGCTCCTCGTCGGTGATCGAGAACCAGTATTTGATCAGGATGATGCCGGAGCGGACGAGCATGCGCTCGAATTCCGGCACCGAGCGGAAGAACTCTTCGAGCTCTTCTTCGGTGCAGAATCCCATGACCCGCTCGACACCGGCCCGGTTGTACCAGCTGCGGTCGAAGAGCGCGATCTCGCCCGCGCTCGGCAGATGCGGCACATAGCGCTGGAAATACCACTGATGCCGTTCGCGCTCGGTCGGCGCCGGCAGCGCCACGACCCGGCAGACACGCGGATTGAGCCGCTGCGTCACGCGCTTGATCGCGCCGCCCTTGCCGGCCGAGTCGCGTCCCTCGAACAGCACGACGACCTTGAGCTTGCTGTACTGCACCCAGTCCTGCAGCTTCACGAGTTCGTGCTGCAGACGGAAGAGCTCGCGAAAATAGAGCTTGCGGTCGAGCGTATCGGCCGCGGGCTCGGTCAGCCCTTCGGCCACCAGCTCGTCGAGCCGGTCCTCCTCGAGCTGCATTTCCAGCTCCTCGTCGAAACTGTCGGCGATCTCCGCCTTGATACGCTCCAGCTGTTCACGATGGTCGATGCTCATGTCAGGACTCCCGCTCGGTTGGAGGGACGAAAGCAGGCCTATGCGACAGTTGCATGACAGGCCGGAGCATTCGAGCCGTCGTCCACGCCGAAGGCGCCCGGCAGTTGCAAACGCTTCGCCCATCCCGCACACTGCGCGGCGTGACCACCCCGGAGACGACGCCTCATGCTTGTGGTGCCGGAAAACCTGATTCGCGACATGGAGGCGATGATCGACGGCATCGCCTTCGACAGCGCGACATGGAGCGAGGTGGTCGGCGCCCTGGCGCAAGCACTGCCCGGCAGCTTCACCGCGATCCAGAACGCCAATTTCGCATTGTCCCAGCTCAATTCGTTCCACTCCTGCAACATCGAGGAGAAGTTCACCCTCGCCTATCGCGATCATTTTGCCGGTCTCAATCCTTGGGAGCCCTTCTGGCACCGCGCGCCCGCCGGATTTGTCGCCGCGAGCGAGGACATTCAACCGTCGCGGATCTTCCGCCATACCGAGTTCTACAATGACTGGCTGATCCCGCAAAACAACGTCGAAGCGGCAGCAGGCCTCAAGATCGCCGCCGACGATGGCGAGACCATCCGCCTGCTGGCTCACTATCCGCTCGACCCTTCCGGGGGCTACGATCACGCCGCGACCGCGCTGATGCGGCGTCTGCGCGGCGGGCTGAGCCGGACCATGCAGCATCTCAGAAGCCTCCGGACGGCCGCGGAACGAGCGGCGGGTCATGCGGCGCTCGTGGCGCGCGGCACACGGCCGTCAATGGTTCTCGGGGTTGATTGCGTCGTCGAAGACGCCAACGCCGCCGCGGAAACCCTGTTCGGACAGGGAGAGGTGGTTCGTGTCGTTCAAAGGCGGCTCGCTCTGCCAGGCGCCGCCGCTCAGACCATGCTTGCCCGGACGGTGCGCGCACTCTGTCGCGGCGAGCCGGTCGAAACGGCCCAGATTCCCTTCAATACCCCGAAAGGACGATGGATCGCCTCGCTCGCCACCATCGGCAGCGGTGCGGCGTTCCACTCCTTCTCCGGCCTTCTGCCCTTTCGCCGCAAGGTCTTCGTCTCGCTGACCAGCCTCGGCCAGGAGCAGCCGACTTCGCCTAATCGCTCGATGACCGCCCGGCTCTTCGGCCTGTCCCCCGCCGAACACACCCTCTGCGAATGCCTGCTCGACGGCACCACGCTCTATGATGCTGCCGACCGTCTCGGCGTCGCCCGCGAAACCGCGCGGTCTCGGCTGAAGGCAATCTTCGCCAAGACCGGCGTCTCCCGGCAGATCGACCTGATCATGCTCTTGACCCGCCTGCCCGGCGATTGAATAACCCGCCGGCCTCGCGGCCCGGCATCAAGTTGCATGGAGACCGCAGGCACCGGGCTCGGCAATTGCCCACCCGACCGCCTCTGCAACAGGGCCAGCCTTCCAGGGTTCCCGCACCTTCGCCTTCGATTAATCATATATTTTGGAATCGTGATTTGGCGCCGGCTGATTAACCTGACGTTCAGTCGGAATCCGCCTCATGGGCGGGTCATTCCAGGGAGAGAACATCCAGAATGCCGAAGATGATTTTGACCCTTCAGGCGCTGCTCCGCGACCGTTCCGGCAATTTCGGCCTGCTGACCGCAATCGCCGCGATCGTGCTCACGCTGGGCGTCGGCTTCTCCATCGACTATCGCCGCGCCGTCACCGACCGCGACCACCTGCAGCAGGCGCTCGACAGCGCGCTGCTCGCCGCGGTGGTCAAGTCCACGACGACCGAACAGCGCCAGACGATCCAGAACGTCCTTCTCGCCAATCTCGGCGGCAGCGACCTGCTTGGCACGGATTACGATTTCGACACCAACCTCACGGTGGTCAAGAATGCCGACGGTAGCGTGACCGCCAAGCTCGGCGACACTGTCGATACGAGCTTCATGCGCATCGCCGGATGGCGCTCGATCCCGATCCGCGTCAAGTCGACGGCCATCGTCAAGGGTGGCACAGCGAGCGGCACCTGCATCTGGGCGCTCGCCAGTTCGGGCCAGGACGTGCTCGTCAATTCGGGTGCGAACGTGCAGTCCACCCAGTGTCGCATGGATGTGGCCTCGACGGCCAACCCCGCCTTCATCATGAACAGCGGCTCGACGATCAAGTTCACCAAGTTCTGCGTCAAGGGCACGAACTACATCAAGAACGGCGGCACGCTCGCCAATCTCGAGACCGGTTGCACGATCCAGGCCGACCCCTATGCCGGCACGCTGACCGAACCCACCGTTTCCTCGACCTGCACCACCAGCGGCTATTTCAGCGCCGCCTCGGTGACGATGCCGCCCGGCGTGCATTGCGACACGGGCTTCAACGGCTCGCCCACCATCACCTTCCAGCCAGGTCTGCACATCATCAAGGGCCGGATGATCATCAATTCCGGCGCGACCGTCATCGCCAACGGCGTGACCTTCTACTTTCCCGACACCAACAGCGAGATTCGCGCCAACGGCGCGCTCACCTTCACCGGCAAGGCGCCGACCTCGGGCACCTACAAGGGCATCCTGATGTTCGAGAAGACCTCGAATGCCGCCAACAACGCCAACAAGACGCAATATGTCTTCAACGGCTCGAACGGCGAGACTCTCGAGGGCATCATCTATCTCCCCAACCGCAACGTCACCTACAACTCGACCACCAATGTCACGGCCAAGATCAGCATGGTCGTGAACCAGATCATCTTCAACTCCGCCAACTGGCGCGTCGAGCCCTATGACGGCGGCGGCTCCACAACCGGAAAGACCGTTCGTCTGATTGAGTGACGTGTATCACCCCGGCTGCATCTTCAGGATCAGCAGCTCAGGAATAGGGGGCAAGGGAAATCGGATCAGGGATGCCGCAGGTCAAGCATCAGCTGGTTCATGGTCTCGACGAGGTCGTCCGCCCGCTCGAACGGCAGGCCGAACAGCATTTCGTCGTTGAAGATGGCCGGCATGTTGGTCATCTGGTCCATGACAGTCCAGGAGCCATCCTCTTCGCCGGCCAGCACGAAGCGCGGGCCCCTGCCCGAAAAGTCGAAGAGGTCCTGGTCAAGCCAGTTGAGGGGCCCGTCGTTCATATTCCGCCATGCCGTGAATGAGCGCAGATCATAGCCGATTTCGCACCGTCGGGCAACGCTCGCGGCCGAGCCGAGATTTCCCGCATTCCCGACGATTGACAGGCGGTCCGGCCGCGGAGATGATCGCTACCCGACTATTCAGGTACCGCATCTTCATGCCCCAGCCCTATCCTGACGCGTTTCAGGACGATCTCATCGACCGGATCCATGAAGCGTCGGTCATTCCAGACCATTGGCCGGACGTGCTGGAGCGGCTGGCACGGTTCGCCGAGAGCCGCGAGGCTGTCGTGGTCGCCCTCAAGACGGACGGCTACCGCGCGATCGGGTCGTCGGGCCTCGCCGAGACCTTCGTCGAGGACAACTACCGCTTCGAAAGCGGCATGGAGCGCTCCCGGCGCCTGCTCGCGGAAGAGCGGCCGACCTTCATCACCGACTATGACGTGTTCTCGGAAGAAGAACTGGCGACCCTGCCGGTCTTCGCCGAATACCTGCGGCCGATGGGCTACGGCAAGGGGGTGGCGACGGTGGTCCGCCCGCCGGACGGGCAGGTGATCATTATCCATGCGGAAGGCGACTACCGGATGGGTCGTTATGACGAGGCGGTCGTGCAGCGCCTGAACGGGCTCAGGCCGCATCTCGCCCGCGCCGCTCTGGTGTCGGCGCGCCTCGCCTTCGAACGCGCCCGCACCGCGGTGGAGACGCTCGCCGGCCTTGGCTATTCGGCCTGCGCCGTGACTTCGGAAGGCAAGGTCATCGTCACAAATGCCGCGTTCGACGCGGACGGCCGGACCTGGACCACCCGCGCCGGTGATCGCCTGGTGCTGCACGACCTCCGCGCCGGTCGCCTGCTCGAAGCGGCGCTCTCGACGATCGACGTCCATAACGGAGTCCGGTCGATCGCGCTTGCCGCCACGGCGACGACGGAGCCCGCGGTGCTGCAGATCATCCCCGTGCGCCGCGCGGCGCTCGACATCTTCAGCCGCTCGGCGGCGATCCTGGTCCTTACGACAGCCGCCAAGGATCCGACCCGTCAGACGGGCCTGCTGCAGGCCCTGTTCGATCTCACGCCTGTCGAAGCCTCGATTGCCGCCCGCGTCGCCGCGGGTCAGACCACCGAGCAGATTGCCGCCAACGACACCAAGAGCCCCGAAACCGTCCGGAGCCAGCTCAAGAACGTGCTGTCCAAGACAGGGTGCGGCAAGCAGGTCGACCTGACGCGGCTCCTCACCAGCCTCGTGCCGCCTCGCCTGTCCCGCGGCCAACCGGGTTCGTGAGCGCGACGAACGTCACGCCCCCGCTGTGAAGCGGCTTACTTGCAGACAGCACGGGTTCGAGAGTCCTTCTGCCCCTCGCCCGTGCGTGGGCACGGCCGCGCGGTCCGGCCCGCCCGGTCACGCCGCCCGGCGAAAGGAACCGGGGCGGCTCTCGAGCACGAAATTGGCGACCAGGCTGCGGAGCTTGCCGGCTTCCAGCGCGAGCGAAGCGGCCGCCGCCGTCGCCTCTTCGGCCATCGCGGCATTCTGCTGCGTCGCCTGGTCCATCTGGTTGACCGCGCCATTGACCTGCGAGAGGCCGGACGACTGCTCGGCCGCCGAAGCTGCGATCGACTGGACATGGGCATTGATCGCGACGATGTGGCCGCCGATCGACTTCAGCGTTTCGCCGGTCTGGCGGACGAGGTCCACGCCGCCATCGACCTCGGCCGTCGAGTTCTGGATCAGGGCCTTGATCTCCTTGGCGGCCTTGGCGGAGCGCTGCGCCAATTCACGCACCTCCTGGGCGACCACTGCAAAGCCCTTGCCGGCCTCGCCGGCCCGCGCCGCCTCGACGCCGGCATTCAGCGCCAAGAGGTTGGTCTGGAAGGCGATCTCGTCGATCACGCCGATGATGTTGGAGATTTCCGTCGAGCGTTGCTCGATCCGCCGCATCGCCTCTTCGGCGTCGGAAACCACGTCCGCCGAGCGCAGGGCCGAGCTGTTGGCCTGTTGGGCGACGGCGCGCGCCTGTTCACTGAGCTTGGCGGAATTGCCGACATTGGTGGTGATCTCGTCGAGAGCCGCCGCGGTCTCCTCGAGCGCTGCCGCTTGCTGCTCCGTGCGCTTGGAAAAGTGGTTGGCGCTGGTGGCGATCTCTTGGGTGCCGGCATCCATCGCCACGACCGCCTGCGAGACCTGTGTCAGGGCCGCCGCCAGCTGTCGAACAGAGGCGTTGAAGTCGTGGCGCAACTGTTCGAATTCGCTCGAGAAGGCTTCGTCGAGCGACACGGTCAGATCCCCCGAAGCCAGCCGGCCAAGGCCTCCGGCGAGACCGGCCGTGGCGATCCGCAGGCGCTCGGCGGCGTCCGCTTCGGCCTTTTCCTGCATCGCGATCCTGTCCCGCTCGGCACGCGCGCGGTTTTCGGCCGCCTCCCGCTCGAGCTCTCGGTTGCGCAGGCCGGCCTGGCGGAAGATTTCGAGCGCCGAAGCGATCGCACCGACCTCGTCGCGCTTGTCGGCATAGGGAATGTCGACCGCGAGGCTGCCCTCGGCTATGTCGGTCATGCGGGCGGTAATGCGCCGCAGAGGCCGGGACACGCCCCGGAAGATGACCGAGAGCGCGGTCAGCGAAATAACGAGCGCCAGTGCCGAGAAGACGATCAGCAGCGACCGGTTCCAGCCGGCCGCCACCTCGGCTCTGGCGAATTCCTCGCTGCCGACACGGATCTGCAGGTCGACCAGCTTGCAGATCGTCTCGGTGATCGGGTCGATGGCGGGATAGAGCGAGGCTGTCACGAAGGCGTCGAGGCCTGCCTGGTCCTTGGCGGCGACGAGGCTCGCGAGCGCCTGGATCGGCGCGCGCCCCTTGGCCATCGCGGCGTCGGCAGTTTGAGCGAGCGCCTTCTCCTCGTCCGTCAGATAGGTTTGCAGATATTGCTTCCAGAGCGTATCCGCCCGGTCGAGCGACGTCGAGATCGACGTCTGGCCCTGTTGCCAGTCCATCGCTCCGCTGCGCACCTTGTGAGCAGTGTCGACGATGTTGACGGCATAGAGATCGCCGATCGCCTTGAGGTCGCGCGCCGGGATGAGCCGGTCGGCCACGATGGTCGACATCGAACCCGACATCGAGCGAAGGACCGTGAAGGTGGCCGCAATCGAGGCGACCAGGAGACCCACGAGGAGCAGGGTCGTGGCGCTGAGCTTGGTGGAAATGGACATGGCAGTACCCGCAACAGGATAGGCCGCGAGTCTTCCGCAACAGGATTAACATCGGGTTTAGAACTGCCCTCGACTTGCGCCAATTTCGCTAAATTATCTACGCCTAATTCTCGCATGGGAAGAAACGTTCGCGCCTTTTGAGTGGCGTTCCGCCTGCATTTCAGGCGGTGACGGAACGACGCGATCGTCGCCAAAGATATCCACCATGACGGGTTTTCGACCAAAGGCTCGGACGGCGGCATCCTCTCCGCCACCGCCCCCGCCGTCAGTCTCACCGCTGCATTATGTCGCGGCCGGACGGACGCGCTTGTGGCCACAAGCGGGATCGCGATCCGGCCGGATACCGGCCTCCGCAAGACTGGCGGCTATCCCTCGTCGTCGAACGGATACAGCCGAGAAAACCTCCCACCCCGCCCTCGCAGAACGATAAAAAAACAAATCTCTCATTCGTCACGCCACGGCCCCGTTGACAGAAGAGATCATTCCAAAGAATGTGCAGGTGCAGCATGTCCAGAAAGGGCTCGGACACAGAGCCCGGACATTTGCGCATCGTGTTTGTCTTCGGAATGGGGCCGGCAGGCAGACACTATTCTTCAGAGCGATGCACCGCACCGGGCGGGGTCTTGCAAGCATCTACAACTGGGAGATTGATCATGGATTTTCTTAAGACACCGGTAGGCCGCCGGACCATATTGAAGAGCACTGCGGCGGGCATCAGCCTCTTGGCAGCACCCGCACTGCTCCCGCGCCAGGCCCTCGCCTCGTCGGGCGAGCTGAACTTCATGGGCTGGGCGGGCTATCCGGCGCTTACCGAGAAGGTATTCCCCGAATTCCTGAAGGACACCGGCATCAAGGTGAACTTCACCGAACAGCCGGGCCAGGACGACATGTTCGCCCAGGCCAAGCTGTCGCTGCAGACGGGCGCTATCGACGTCACCGAGCCGACCGTCGACCGCATCGGCGGCTGGGCCGCCAACGGCCTCGTCCAGGGCTGGGACCTCAACAAGCTCTCCATCGACAACTATCTCCCCGGTCTCGCCGACGGCAAGATGGGCGAGATGGCCACGGTGGACGGCCAGCGCATGATCGTCCTGTCGGTCTGGGGTACCGAAGCCATCGTCTATTCCAAGACCGAGGCGCCGACCGAATATGGCAAGGCGAGCCTCGGCGACCTGTTCGCCGATGGCATGGAAGGCAAGGTCTGCGTCCGTGCGCATTCTGCCCTCGCCGCCTGCGGCCGCTGGCTGGATTCCATCGGCAAGCTGCCGAAGCCCTGGCTCGACAGCTACAAGGATGAAGCCACGATGCGCCAGCTCTGGGACATCGCGCTCGCCGAAGCTGTCAAGAAGAAGGCCAACGTCGTCCAGTTCTGGACCGGCGAGAACGAGGCCCAAGCAGCCTACCGTACCAACGGCGCCGTTCTCGGCCTGAACTGGGATTCGACCGGCTACAATCTCGGCAAGGACGGCTTTGGCTATATCGCGCCGAAGGAAGGCGCCTTCGCCTGGAACCAGGGCTTCGCCCTGCTCAAGAACGCCAAGAATGTCGAGCAGGCGCATGAATTCGCCAAGTGGATTGCCACGCCGAAGGGTTCGTCGATGTGGGCGAACGCTTTCTCGGCCAATCCGGTCGCCAAGGGCGCGATCGACCTTGCAAGCCCCGAGGTGAAGGCGTTCTACAACAACGCGCTGCCCGGCGATGCGGTCAAGAACCTCTGGTGGTGGCCCGCCCAGGAAGCGTGGTTCATCAAGCTGCGCGGCGAATATGCCGACAAGTACAAGGCGGCTTGAGCGAAAGCCCTTCCATCGGAACCGAGGTGCGGCGGCTCGCCGCCGCATCTTGAGAATGGCAGGTGAAGCGCGCGGCGAGACGGGGCGCGCTGCATGGGTCCATTGACCGGGAACGATATCGGAGAATATCGGCCCGACCGGGGAAGCACCCTATGGTGCCTTGGCAGATAATCATCCGTGCGGCAGGTGCGGCCCCTTTCGGCTGGGCGGGACACTGTGCGCGACCAATTGCGAGATATGGGACATAGCTTATGAGTGCAGGGGTTGAGCTCGACAGAGTCTGCGCGGATTTCGGCACGTTCAGGGCCGTCGACAATGTATCGGTCGACATCCGGCCCGGTGAATTCTTCTCTTTCCTGGGACCGTCGGGCTGCGGCAAGACGACGATCCTCCGGATGATCTCGGGCTTCAACACGCCGACGCAGGGCGCGATCCGGATCGGCGGCAAGGACATGAAGGACACGCGGCCGAACAAGCGGCCGACGGCCCTGATTTTCCAGAATCTGGCGCTCTTTCCGCTGATGAGCATCTGGGAAAACATCGCCTTCGGTCTGGAAGTGCGGGGTGTCGGCAAAGCGGAGCGACGGCAGAAGGCGGAGGAGCTCCTGAAGCTGGTCGACCTGCCCAACGCCGCCGACAAGGCGGTCAGCCAGCTTTCCGGCGGCCAAAAGCAGCGTGTCGCGATCGCGCGCGCGCTTGCGGTGCAGCCCGACGTGATGCTGCTCGACGAGCCGCTGTCCGCCCTCGATCTGAAACTCCGCCAGCACATGCGGGCCGAGCTGCGTGCCATCCAGAAACGCACCAACGTCACCTTCATCTACATCACCCATGATCAGGGGGAAGCGCTCGCCATGTCGGACCGGGTGGGGGTCATGTCCCATGGCAAGCTCCAGCAGGTGGCGACCCCGCAGGACATCTACAACCGACCGGCGAACGGCTTCGTCGCCTCCTTCGTCGGCGAGAACAACATTCTCGACGGCAAGCTCGTCGACCGCTCGGGCGCGACCGCGAAGTATCAGACCGCTCTCGGGACATTCGACGTGACCTTGGGCCCGGACGTCGACATGACGACGCCGTCGCGCTTCTATCTCAGGCCGGAACATTCGAGACTGGCTCCCGAGCCTGTCACCACGGGCAATTCGATACCCGTGGAAGTCGCCGACATCGCCTTCGAAGGCAATTTCATCAGCATCCAGTCGCAGGCCGAAGGCGGCCAGACGCTGGTGGTCGAAGCCCGAAACGACGGCCGTACCCCGATCCCCGCCCGCGGGGACAAACTGCATTTCACCTTCGATGCCGACAATGCCGTCATCCTGGCGGACGAAACGCCGGCTGCAGCGGGGAGGCCTGAATGAGAGACCTCATCGTCCGCTACGGCGCGTTCCTCACTGCCGCCTTCTCGGTGCTGACAGGCTTCTGGCTGCTCGTGCTCGTCGTCCTTCCGAACATCTATCTCTTCGAAGCGTCGTTCCGGCCCTACCTTCCGGTCACCGATGTCGGCGGGCCGAAGGATTTCTACAGCTTCAACAATTACCTGACATTCTTCCACAGTCCGATCCACATTCAGGTCTTCATCTGGACGATCGCCTATTCGAGCGTCGTCACGGTACTCTGTTTCCTCCTCGCCTATCCGCTGGCATACTATCTGTCGAAAGTGGCGACCCGGCGCGCACTCCCCATTCTCTTCCTGCTGCTCCTGATGCCGCTCTGGGTCAGCGAAATCCTCCGCTCCTTCGCCTGGTTCATCATCCTGGCCTTCAAGGGTCCGCTCAACATGATGCTGGTGAATATCGGCGTCATCGAAAGACCCATACGCTGGATGACCGGCTTCCAGAGCGTGATCATGGGTCTGGTCTACACCTATGTCCTGTTCATGCTGTTCCCGATCTACAACGCTGTGCAGTCGCTCGATACCAACCAGATCGAGGCGGCGGAGGATCTCGGATCGCCGTGGTGGCGTACGCATTGGCGGGTGATCCTGCCGCACGCCAAGCCGGGTATCGCCTCCGGCGCTGTGATGGTGTTCATGCTGTCGGCCGGATCGATCCTCGTACCGACGCTGCTGGCCTCCACGACGTCGCGGTGGTTCACGGAGATCATCCAGCAGTGGATGTTCGAATCGCAGGACTGGAACACCGGTTCCGCCTACGCCTTCCTGCTGCTGATCGTCTGCACGGTCTTCGTCTCCGTCGTCATGCGGATCTTCCGCGTCAAGCTTTCCGATATCGCGAAGTGAGGGCGCCATGAGAAGCAACCGCAGATCCGACTGGCTGTTCCGCCTCTACGCAGCGATCTTCATCATCTACATGCTCATTCCGCTCGTCGTCATGGGCGGGGCAGCATTCAACGATTCCAGCCTGCCCTCGGTCTATCCCTGGGCAGGCTTCACCGACCGGTGGTTCGTCGAACTCTGGGGCGACACCAGGATGTGGAACGCCTTCGCGAACACGCTCCTGGTGGCGCTGGCAGTTGTGGCGCTTTCCGTGCCCATCGGTACCGCGGCAGCCGTGCTGATCAACAATCTCACCGGAACGATGCGGTCGGTTCTCTACGGCTTCATGGTGGCGCCGATCCTCACGCCGGGGGCAGTCATCGGCATCTCGACCCTGCTGTTCTGGAACCGCTTCAACGTGCCGGCGGGTCTTCATCTCTCCGTGCTCGGACAGGTTTCCTACATTGCCGCCTTCGTGATGCTGCTGGTGCTCGCCCGGCTTCAGAGCTTCGACAGGGTCCTGGAAGAGGCGGCCCTCGATCTCGGCGCGAGCCATGCGACCGTCATGCGGCGCATCCTGCTGCCGCATCTCTATCCGGCCATCGGCGCCGGCGCGGCCATCGCCTTCTTCCAGTCGATCGAGAACTTCAACACGACACTGTTCACCCGCGGCCCGTATGACACGCTGACGGTCTATGTGTTTTCAAAGGTCCGAAGCGGCATAACGCCGACGATCAATGCGCTGGCGCTGATCCTGATTACGGTGACGCTGGTTCTGGCGATCGCCTACGAGATCTATCGCCGCCGCGCCGAGCGGCAGGCCCTTCGCCTGGAGGCGGCGGCCGACGAGTAGTGGCGCGGGGCGCGTCCCACGGCGCGGGACAGGGATCAGGCGAGGCCTGCGATCCGTCGCGCCGCCATCTCGCCGACCATGATCGACGGCGCGTTCAGATTGCCGGAGGTGATGTCGGGAAAGATCGACGCGTCGGCGACGTGCAGAGCCTCGATGCCGTAGACCCTCAGATCGGCATCGACGACGGCGGATGCGGGGTCGGGCCCCATCCGGCACGTACTGCAGGGATGAAAGACTGAATAGGAACGCGCGCGGATGTCGGCCTCCAGGGCGGCGTCGCTGTCGGTCGAGCGGCCCGGCTTGATCTCCTCGTCGATGACGGAGCCGAGCGCCGCAGTCGCGGCCAGCCGCCGGAGGAAGCGCGCTCCGGCCAGCATTTCCGCCATGTCCCGCGGGTCCGACAAGGCATTAGGCTGTATCGAGGGCGCCTCCCGCCAGTCGGGCGAGCGGAGCTCGATATGCCCGATGCTCCGAGGCTTGCACGGCGAGATCGACGTGCTGAAACCGGGAAAAGGGTCGGGACTCATCAGCGGCCGCACCCCGACCGGTGCCCGTTGGTAGGTCAGCGGCGAGAAATAGAGCTGGATATCCGGCGCTGGTCTCTCCGGATCGGAACGATAGAAGCCGCCGCCCTGGTTGAGGCTCATGGACAGCGGGCCGGAACGCGAGAGAAGGTAGCGCAAGGCCACGCGGACCCTGCCGGTCCAGGGTCGCAGCACCTGGTTGAGGCTCGGTTCGGTGCTGCGATAGTAGTGATCGTAGCAGAGATGATCCTTGAGATTGCGCCCGACCATTGCGCTCTCGTGGACGACGGGAATGCCGAGCCCCTGCAACAGCGCGCCCGGACCGATACCGGACCGCTGCAACAGCATGGGCGATCCGACGCTGCCTGCCGAGAGAATGACCGCGCGGCGGGCGCGAAAGGTGGTCTCGCCGCCTGCACTCTCCGTGACCACACCCGTGGCGCGGCGCCCCTCCATCAGAACCCGCTTGGCCTGGCTGCGTGTCACGACCCGCAGGTTCTTCCGCGGCCTGAGATAGGCGGTGGCGGCGGTCTCGCGCAGGCCCCGTCGCGTGGTGATTTGATAATAGCCGACCCCTTCGATGCTCTCGCCATTGAGATCGGCGGTGGTCGGAAGGCCGAGCTCGGCGCCTGCCGCGACGAAACGGCGGGCCAGGGGATGCGCCTCCCGGTCTATCACGGTCACGTGCAGCGGTCCGCCCGCGCCATGAAGCTCGGAGGCACCGAGCTCGTGGTCCTCCATCCGGCGGTAGGCAGCCAGCACGTCTTTCCACCCCCAGCCGGGATTGCCGTCCGCCTCCCAGGCATCGAAGTCTGCCGGCTGGCCGCGCGAATAGACCATGGCGTTGATCGTGCTCGAGCCACCGACGACGCGTCCGCGCGGCCAGTAGTTCCGGCGTCCGTCGAAGCCCGGGATCGGGTCGGTCTGGTACATCCAGTTGACCCGGGCGTCGTAGAAGGTCTTGCCATAGCCCATCGGGATCTTGGTCCAGATCAGATCCGCCGGCGGCCCGGCCTCGATGAGTGTCACCGTGATGCGGCCGTCTTCGGCAAGACGCCCCGCCAGGGCGCAGCCAGCCGACCCCGCCCCGACAACAACATAGTCAGACTCGGTCAACTGCATCTCCATCGACTGCGCATGGTGGCATATTTCGGCGAATTGGTTTGCAAACCACAGCCACTCTGAACAATGTGGCAGACCACTTGGGCCCAGGCTCGCAAATGGAACCCGCAGGCACTAGGAACCCGTACTATCGTTTCCGATCATCGAGACTTGCTGTGTCACCGTACGCACCGCGCTCGAACCCTTCGAACACCCGGGCTAGCTGCTTTGCACCGGCGGCGATGCGGGCCGGTCCGAAGCCGGAAAAGCCGAGGACGAGCGCCTCCATGGGTTGCGGGCGGATGCAGAACCGGCTGACGGGTGACACGGTCAGTCCTTCGGCTCCGGCGGCCTCCGCCACCATGTCGCCGCGGAGCCCCCCCTTGAGCAGGGCCAGGACGTGCATGCCCGTCGGCGTGGGCCGGATGTCGAGCCATTCCGAAAGGTTGGCGGTAGCATCGAGCAGCACATCCTGTCTTTCGGCATAGAGCCTGCACATCCGGCGTATATGAGCGGCGAAGAGGCCGTCGTCGATGAAGGCCGCCACCGCCGCCTGCAGGCTGGTCGGAACACCGGACGAAAAGGCCCTGAGCGCCACCTCGAAGGTCGAAATGAGGCTGGGCGGCGCGACCAGATAGCCGATGCGAAGCGCCGGAAACATCGATTTGGAAAACGAGCCGACATAGATGACCCGTTCACCGGCATCGATCGCCTTGAGCGCCGGCATCGGCCGGCCCGACAGCGTGAAGTCACCGTCCCAGTCGTCCTCGACGACGAAGGCACCGGCTCCGGCTGCGGCCTGAAGAAGCGCGATCCGCCGCTCGTGCGACATGCGCACGCCGAGCGGCTGCTGGTGCGACGGCGTCACGAAGGCGAGTTTGAAATCCGGCGCGCGCGCCAGACCTTCGGCAACACTCAAACCCTCCGCATCGATGCCGACGGGCACCACCCCGGCACCGTGGACGACGAAGCAATTGCGCGCGCCGATCGCCCCCGGATCCTCGAACCACACCGGATCGCCGGGGTCGAGCAACATGGCGGCAATCAGCTGGAAGGCCTGCTGTGCGCCGGATGTGATGAACACCTGCGCGGGATCGCAGGCGATGCCGCGATTGCCGCGAAGGTGGCGGGCGATCGCCGCACGCAGTGCCGCATGTCCCAGAGGGTCCTGGTAACCGAGAATGGCGGCTCGGTCGCCTTGCCAATGGCGGTTCAGCAGCCGCGCCCAGCGTGCCATCGGAAACAGATCGAAGTCGGGCATGGCCGTTGTGAACGGACGCGGCGCATGGTCCGGCCGCTCGGCGAATTGCTGCCGGGCAGCGGCCATCAGCCGCGCCAGCCGCTCGGGCTGTGCGAGACGTTGAAGGTCCGGCGGAGAACCGCCGGCCGCAGGGAGCGCCGGCAGTCCCGGCGTCCTGGTGACATAGGTTCCCGATCCGGTCCGCGTCTCGAGCAACCCCTCGGACACGAGGGATTCGAACGCTTCGACGACCGTCGTCCGTGCGAGCCCGAGCTCGGCTGCGAGCACCCGCGTGGCCGGCAGGCGTTCGCCGGCCTGCAGCAAGCCTTCCAGAACTGCGTGGCGCAGCGACGAGGCCAATTGCGCGCTTATGGTTCGACCGGCGGCCGGATCTATCCGGATCATCGTCAGCAATGCGCCGCCTGACCGCTTCACCATGTTCGGCCCTTTGCGATTGGACTGCCATTTCTACCAGAATGGAGCTTAGCGACAGTCCACATTTGAGGCAATGTCGATAGAGGCTGGACCGGAGACAACCATGAAAATTCGGCGACTCGAAACATTCACCTCGCCGTTTGTCGGTTTCGTACGCGTGACGACCGACAGCGGCGAGCAGGGATGGGGCCAGGTTTCGACCTATCACGCCGACATAACCTGCGAAATCTTCCACCGTCAGGTGGCGGTTCATGCGCTCGGAACGGACGCGCTCGACTTCGCCGATACGCTGGCGCTGATCGGCGAGCGGGAGCACAAATTCCCCGGTAGCTACCTGCGCCGCGCAATGACCGGCCTCGATACGGCGCTCTGGGACCTGCGCGGCAAGATCGAGGGCAAACCGGTGGTGAGTCTGCTCGGCGGCAGCCCCGGGCCGATTCGCGCCTATGCGAGTTCGATGAAGCGGGACATCACGCCAGAGGACGAGGCGGCGCGCTTTCTCCGGCTGCGGGATGAAAAGGGCTTTACTGCCTTCAAATGGCGGGTCGGGGCCGAATGCGGTCGCGACCGCGACGAATGGCCGGGCCGGACCGAGGCGATCGTCCCGCTCGTCGCCAAGGCGCTTGGCGACGGTATCGACAAGCTTGTCGATGCCAATTCCTGCTATTCGCCCCGGCGGGCGATCGAAGTCGGACGGATGCTGGAGGACAACGGCATCGGCCACTATGAGGAGCCGTGTCCCTATTGGGAATTCGAGCAGACAAGGGAAGTCGCCGAAGCGCTCGATATCGATGTCACGGGCGGCGAACAGGATTGCGAATTCTCGGCCTGGAAGACGATGATCGGCATGCGTGCCGTCGATATCGTGCAGCCCGACGTCATGTATATGGGCGGAATCCACCGGACGCTCGAAGTCGCCCGGATGGCGGCCGAGGCTGGCCTCCCCTGCACGCCGCATGCCGCCAACCTGTCTCTGGTCACGATGTGCACGATGCATCTGCTCGCCGCCCTGCCCAATGCCGGCAAGTATCTCGAATTCTCGATCGAGGGAGAGGACTACTATCCCTGGCAGGACGGTCTCTTCCGCGGCGATCCCTACAGGATCGAGAACGGCTGCGCCATCGTGCCCGAGACACCGGGTTGGGGCGTGGAGATCGACCCGGCATGGCTGGACCGGGCGCAATACAAGATGTCGGAGGTCGCGTGATGTCGGATGCGAAATCGGCGCTCGTTGCCGAGGCCCTGTCGACCGGACGGATCGGCGGGCTGCCGAAGGACCATTTCATAGACGGCAGCTTCGCTGCGGCACTGCACGGCAGAACGATGCCCACTTTCGATGCAGGGCGCGGGGCAGCCTTCTGGGAAGTCGCCGCCGGATCGTCCGAGGACGTCGAGCGGGCTGTGCTTTCGGCGAAGACGGCCTTTGGCGAGTGGAAACGCACCCGGCCGGCCGAGCGCAGCCGCATTCTTCGAGCCATCGCCGATGGCCTGCGCGCGGAGGCCGACCGGTTTGCGGTGGTGGAGGCGCTCGACAGCGGCAAGCGACTCTGCGAGGCGGACGGCGACGTGCGCGGCAGCGCCCGCGCCTTCGACTACTACTCCGGCGCCGCTGACAAGCTCGAGGGGGCGCAGATCCCCCTCGGACCGGACTACCTTGCCTATACGCGCCTGGAACCGGTCGGTGTCGTGGCTCAGATCGTCCCCTGGAACTACCCGCTGTCGACCACCGTGCGCGGTCTGGCTCCAGCCTTGGCCGCCGGATGCACGGTCGTCGTCAAGCCGGCGGAAACCACACCGCTCACCGCGCTGATGCTGGCGGAGCTCGCCCATCGCGCGGGCCTGCCGCGGGGCGTGCTCAATGTCGTCACCGGGACCGGCGCCGAGGTCGGGGGGCCGCTGACCGCTCATCCCGATGTCGACCACATCACCTTCACCGGTTCTGTCGCGACCGGGATGCGGGTCATGGGGGAGGCAGCGCGCCATGTCACCCGTGTTCAGCTTGAACTGGGCGGAAAGTCGCCGCATGTCCTGCTCGCCGACGCGGACCTCGACAAGGCCATCCCCGACGTCATGGGGGCGATCTTCGAGAATGCCGGGCAGATCTGCTCCGCCGGTTCCCGCCTCATTGTCGAACGGCCGATCCGCGATGCGGTGGTTGAGCGGCTCGTGCCGGCAATGGCAGGCCTTATGCCGGGGCATGGCCTGACCAATCCCGATCTCGGACCGGTCAATTCCGCTCTGCAGCTCGGCAGGATCGCGGGCCATGTCGATCGCGCCCAGCAGCGTGGCTGTGCCATTTTGTCCGGCGGATCGATCCTCTCCGTCGAGCAGGCCCCGGGCGGATGGTTCTACGCCCCCACCCTGGTCGAGGCCGCGTCTCCGGCCGATCCCATCGTCCAGGAAGAGGTCTTCGGTCCGGTTCTGGTGCTGCAGACGGCCGACGATTTCGACCATGCCCTCGCGCTCGCCAACGGCACGGAATTCGCGCTGGTTGCCGGACTGCATACGCGCGACCTCGCCCGCGCCCACCGTTTCGCCGCGGAGGTCGATGCCGGGCAGGTCTATGTCAACGAATTCTTTGCCGGCGGCATCGAGACGCCGTTCGGCGGCAATCGCAGCTCCGGCTTCGGCCGCGCGAAGGGGCGCGACGGTATTCTTGCCTACTGCCAGACCAAGAGCGTCGCCATCCGGCTCTGATCGCGTCTACGGCTTTTTGCCCGCATGGCATTCGGCCAGAACGCACAACAGCTCGAACATGACGGTCGCACCGAGAAAAGCCGTCCCACCGCTCGGGTCGACCGGGGGTGAGACTTCCACAAGATCGGCGCCGGCGAGATTCAGGCCCCGTAGTCCCCGCACGACCTGCAGCGCCTCGAAACTGTTCGGGCCTCCGATTTCGGGCGTGCCGGTCCCCGGCGCGAAGGCCGGATCGATGAAATCGATGTCGTAGCTCACATAGGTGTCGCCGGAGCCGGCAATCGCCCGCGCCTCCGCCATGACGTCATCGACGCCGCGGGCGTGAAACTCCTCGATCGGGATGACCCGGATTCCGACCGCGTCGGCGAAGTCTCGATCCTCAAAGTCATAGGCGGAACCGCGGATGCCGATCATGCAGACCCGCTTCGGATCCAGCAAGCCTTCCTCGACGGCGCGTCGGAAGGGTGTTCCGTGGGTGTATTTGAAGCCGCCGAAATAGGAATGAAAGAGGTCCGTATGGCTGTCGAAATGCACCATGCCGAGCGGCCTGTCGACGGCCAGCGCGCGCAGGATCGGCAAGGTGCAGAGATGATCGCCACCAGCCGAAAGCGGCAGGATGCCGGCTCTGCGCACCGTAGTGTAGAACGCGCTGATGCGGCTTAGCGAATCCTGCAGGTCGGCCGGGTTCGGGCCCACGTCGCCGAGGTCGGCGCAGCGCGCCAGATCGTAGGGCCGCACCCGCGTCGCGGCGTTCTGATGACGGATCATGGTCGACAGATCGCGCAACTGGCGCGGTCCATGCCGCGGGCCCGGTCTGTTCGTGGTTCCGGCATCCCAGGGCACGCCGATCAGGCCGATGTCGACGTCGCCGAGCCGCGGATCGTCGAGTGCCACATGCGGGAGTCGCATGAAGGTCGCAATGCCGGCAAACCGCGGCAGGTCGACGCCGGAAATCGGATGAAAGTCGCTGGTCGTCATAAAGTCCCCTGCCCTTGCTTTGCTGTGCCGGCACGCTAGCCACGATCGGCTTTTCTGACAACGCGATTTCAGGCGAATCTTGGCGCGAATGCGACCAGCATGCGCGGTTCCGGACTTGTCTGACCGGATGGCGCGCGGCTATGACTGGCGCGCGATGACGGAGGGGCAAGCAAGACCGCCATCGCGGGGAGATCGAATGGATGCCTTCGTCATCGCCGCGGTCACGATCGGCGCCGCCGCCTTTCGCGGCGTCACCGGCTTCGGATACGCGCTGGTCGCCGCTCTCGGCTTCGCGAGCATCTTTCCGCCGACACAGATGGTGCCGTTCATCATCATCAACGACCTCGTCCTGACCGGCTTCACGGTCGTCGATCGCGGCCGCAGCCCCATCGACTGGCCCGTTGCGCGCATGATCGTCGCCGCCGGCCTGTTCGGTGGGCTTCTGGGCAGCCTTCTTGCCGCCCATCTCGACGGCGACCTGGCCCGCGTGCTGATCTCGGCCAGCATCGTCGTGGCGGCCGGCACCGCTCTCATCCGCCAGCCGCCGGCCTGGCTCGCCCATCGCGGCCTCGGTCTGCTTCTCGGCTTCCTCACCGGCGTGCTCCTGTCGGCCTTCGCCGTCGGCGGGCCGCTGATCGCCGCCTGGCTGCTCGCTGGCGGCGTCCAGCGTGACCGGATGCGCGGCACGCTGGCTGTCTATTTTGGCGTCATCGATCTCTTCACCCTGGCGAGCCGGGCCGTGATGGGTGTCGTCGATGCCCGGCTTCTGCATCTGCTGATGGTCTACTGTCCGCTGACCTTCGCGGGCTTCCTCGCCGGCTACTTCCTGTCGCGCCGCCTGCCGCCCGCTGTATGGGATCGCGTCGCCGGCATCGGCCTCGTCCTGATCGCGCTCGCAGGATTTCTTCAGACAGTCTATGCACTCGCATTCGTTTGAATCGTAAGCGGAAGGATGCACCTATGCCGAAAATCGCCCTCATCACCGGCGCCACCGCAGGGTTCGGGAAGGCCACGGCCGAGCGCTTCGTGCGCGAGGGATGGAATGTCGTTCTGACCGGCCGCCGTCGCGAGCGGCTTGACGCGCTGGTCGACGCGCTGGGCGGCTCCGGCAGGGCGTTGGCGCTTTGCTTCGACATCCGCGACGAAACGGCGACGACCGACGCCCTGGAAAGCCTGCCGCAGGACTTCGCCGCCATCGACGTGCTGGTTAACAATGCAGGCCTGGCCCTGGGCACGGCGCCGGCCCAGAGCAGCGACCTCGCGCAATGGAAGACGATGATCGACACCAATATCACCGGACTGGTCACGATCACCCGTCTGCTTCTCGAAACCCTGGTCGCTCGGCGTGGGCTCGTCGTCAATCTGGCCTCGATCGCCTCCAGTTGGCCCTATCCCGGCGGCAACGTCTATGCCGGCACCAAGGCTTTCGTCCGGCAGTTCTCGCTCGGACTTCGGAGCGACCTCTCGAGCCAGGGGGTCCGCGTCACATCGATCGAGCCGGGCCTGTCCGAGAGCGAGTTTACCCTGGTCCGCACGGGCGGAGATCGCGAGGCCTACGAGCGGCTCTATGCCGGAGCCAGTCCTCTGCAGCCGGAGGACATCGCCGAAACGATCTACTGGGTGGCGTCGCTCCCGCCGCATGTCAACATCAACAGCCTGGAAATCATGCCGGTGAGCCAGTCCTGGGCACCGTTCCAGATCCACCGCGGCGGTCCCGCCGGCTGATCGGCGGGTCACGCCGCGCCGCCTGCGGTCAGCCGAAGACCTTCGTCAGCGCCTGCCCGACCGTCTCGGTGATCGCGTCTATGTCCGCCGCCGTGGCGATCAGCGCGGGTGCGAAGCAGAGCGTGTTGTTGAGGCCCGGCAGCGAGCGATTGGTGGCGCCGATGATCACGCCGTGGGCGGCGCAGTCGGCGATTACCGCCTGCACCAGCTTTTCCGGCGCCGGTTCCTTCGTCTGCCGGTCGGCCACCAGTTCTGCCCCGCAGAACAGGCCCGCACCGCGGACGTCGCCGATGACGGCATGGCGCTCCTGGAGTCCCCGCAGATTGGCGATCAGCCGCTCGCCCATGCGCAGCGTGTTGTCGAGAAGACCTTCGTCCTCGATGATCCGCATGTTCTCGAGCGCAGCTGCCGGTCCGGCGACGCAGCCGCCGAAGGTGGAGATATCCCGGAAGTAGGAAAGGGGATCGTCCGGCTCGTCCTTGAACATCGAAAACACCTTCTCGGTGGTCACCGTGCAGGAGATGGCGGCATAGCCCGACGCCACCCCCTTGGCCATGGTGACGAAATCCGGCTCGATGCCGAAATTCTGATAGCCGAACCAGGTCCCGGTGCGGCCGACGCCGCAGACCACCTCGTCGATATGCAGCAGGATGTCGTACTTGCGGCAGATCTCCTGCACCTTCTGCCAGTAGCCGGCCGGCGGCACGATCACCCCGCCTCCGGCGGTTACCGGCTCCAGGCAGAGAAGGCCGATCGTATCGGGTCCCTCGCGCAGGATCACGGCCTCGATCGCCTCGGCGGCACGAAGGCCGTAATTGTCGATATCCCCATACTGGCTGCGATATTCGAGGCAATGCGGCACCTCGACGAAGCCGTCCGGCATCGGGCCGTATTGCTCACGCCGCTGCGGCTGGCCGCCTGCAGCCAGCGTGCCGATCGTGGTGCCGTGATAATCGCGCTCGCGATAGAGGATCTTGTACTTCCGACCGCCGTGATGCCGGTGCGCCATCTGGCGCACCATCTTGAACACCTTCTCGTTGGCCTCCGAGCCGGAATTCGAGTAATAGACCCGGCTCAGGCCCGGCATTTTCTCGATCAGCTTCTGCGCAAAGCGGGCACCCGGCACGGAACCGGCGGAATTGGCGAAATAATTGAGCCGGACGAGCTGGTCGCGGACGGCATCGGCGATCGAGGTGCGGCCGAAGCCGACATTGACGGTCCAGACGCCGCCCGACAGGGCATCCAGATATTCCCGACCGGCGGCATCCCAGAGCCGCATTCCCCGTCCCTCGACGAAGATCCGGGGGTCGTTCGTCTCCAACGACTTATGCTGCATCAGATGGTGCCAGACATGCGCGCGATCGGCCTCGATCACGTCCCTGATATCGTTGGGCTGGGCAGCGACAATGTTCACGACAAATCTCCTTGAGGGACCTTCCGGTCACCAAAGCATGATCGACCGGCAGGTGTCCAACCGAAACGTCATTCGCTCGGGCACCCGCCGAATTGGCCGTCCGGGCATCCGCGGAGCGCCACCGATCTCCGCCAATTCCGGCCGGGCCGTGCCGGCGCCGGCGGCACGCCCGCGTCGTCCGTCAGGCTGCCGGCACTGAGATATGCCGGAACCTCCTCTCGACCCTCGCCTTTTCCGTCACCGCAACTTTGCCGGCCTCATCGGCTCCAGCGGACCGAGACTGTCGAGATACGGCGACGTCTCGCCGGGCTTGTAGACGTCGAATTCGGCCACGCGGTCACGCCAGGACTTGAGCACCTGACCGAGCGCATTCGCGCCTTCGCGTCGCGACTGCCGGACCAGGCCAAGATCGATCATGACCGGGAAGATCTGCGCAACCTGCCCCGCCTGGTAGATCACGCAGCCGCCGGGATCAGCGACGAGGGACTGGCCGTTGCCACCACCGTCGAGGCCATTGACGTCGACGACATAGCACTGGAACATCGCGGCGGTCGCCCTGGCAATGGCGTTCTCGGCCGAGCGGTCCGTGGTCCCTGTCAGGGTCGGATGGATCAGCACCTCAACGCCCATGCTTGTCAGGGCGCGCGTCACCTCCGGAAACCATATGTCGTAGCAGATGCTCAAGCCGAAGCGTCCGACATGCGGGATGTCGAACGCCAGGACGGACTCCCCCGCGGTGACGCCCTCCTCGAAGGGCCGGAAAGGAAACATCTTGTCGTACCGAGCTTCGACACGGCCATCGGGGCCGATCACGACCGCATGGTTGTAGATCTTGTCGTCCCGCCTTTCGTAATGGGAACCCGGCACGATCCATATCCCGTATCGAGCCGCCAGACGCTGGAAAACCTCGACGTCCTTGGCGGGTTCCGCCGACATCCGAGTCTCCAGCGGGCCGTGCATTGCAAGCTCGGAAAACACGATCATCCCCGTCCCGGGAAACAGGGCCATGACTTCCGTCACCTTGGCGCGCATGGCGGGGATGTTGGATTTGGACAGGGACACGGGCATCTGGACGCCGGTCACCAGAAAACGCGCGGGATCAGCTTCGTTCGGCCTCGTCATCGTCAGGCGTCCTGTTTTCGCTCGCCCATGCGTCCATGGGCAGCCATGATGGTCATCAGCCGTTCGACGTCGATCGCAGGGCAGATATAGCCGGGCGGCTTGAAGGTCGGCACGTCCTCGCCGGCGACGATAGCGTTGATCACGCTTTCGTCCACGGCCTCCACCGCTGCCTCATAGAGCGGATCGAGCTCTTCCCAGTTCAGTACCCTGCGGCTGATGAGCGGGCCGGCATGCAGCGGATTGGCGATCGTGTCGGCGATGGAGAATGCCAGAAAGATGTCGCCCGACCCGTTGCCGCCGGGGCTTCCCGATCTGCCGATGCCAATGGACGCTCGCTTGGCCAGTTGCCGCAGAATAGCGTCCGACAGCGGCGCATCGGTGGCGATGATCACGATGACCGAACCACGCTCTTTGTGGTGAGGCCAATCTTCGGCCATTTCGCGTCCAACCGGGACGCCGAGGACCGTGAACCACGGCCGAATGCCGAAATTGGCTTGAACAAGCACGCCGACGGTATAGGCCTCTCCGCCGATCGTCACGCGCCGGGAGGAGGTCCCCGTTCCCGCCTTGAACCCGTAGGCGATCATGCCGTTGCCGCCACCGACCGAGCCTTCGGCGACCGGCCCCGTCCGCGCCGCGTCGAGCGCTGCGATGGCATGTTCTGCGGTGACGAACATCGCATTGATGTCATTGAGGCACCCGTCATAGGTTTCGGCTACCACGGGCATCGCCCAGGCATGCTCCTCGCGGAAATGCCGGCTGTAGGTTTCGATCATCCACCGGGTGGCGCCGGAATGAACCGCGCCGACGCCGTGGGTGTTCGTGATACAGATCGGCCCCACGAAATAGCCGGCATCGTTGATCCAGTGCACGCCCGTCATTTCGCCATTGCCGTTCAGCGTGTGAAAGCCGGCCCAGACGGGACTCGGACTGTCCTGTTCCGCCCGCGGGATGACCGCCGTTACCCCGGTCCGCATGCTCCTTGCGGGATCCGTCAGCGTGGTAAAGCCGACCAGAACGCCCGGCACGTCGGTGATTGCATTGTGGGGGCCCGGCGTGCCGGGAAAGGGCAGGCCAAGCGCGCGCGCGCGCGGTTTGCTCATGGTGATCAGGGTCCTGTTGCGAAGCTCTTCAGTTTCGGGGCCGCATCGAGCAGCGCCTGCGTATAGGCCGTGCGCGGATGGCGCAGGACGTCGGCGCTCGGGCCGTATTCCACCAGCCGGCCGTGCTGCATCACGGCGACGTCCTGGCAGAGGTAGCGAACGACGGCGAGATCGTGCGAAATCAGGATCAACGTCAGCCCGAGTTCGGATTGCAGGCGCCGGAACAGGTCGAGGATCTGCGCCTGGATGGACACATCCAGCGCCGAGGTCACCTCGTCGGCGATCAGGATCTCCGGCGAGAGCGCAAGGGCCCGCGCAATGCCGACGCGCTGGCGCTGTCCTCCCGACAGCTGCCCGGACTTCCGACGCAGCAGGTCCGGCGGCAGCTCGACAGTCTGCATCAGGTGCCTGACGCGCTGCTCGACTTCGGAAGGCGCACACAATCGATGCGCGAGGAAGGGTTCCGACAGCGTCTCGGCTATGGTGAAAGCCGGGTTGAGCGAGAGATAGGGATCCTGAAAAGCCATTTGCACGCGGCTTGCCTGCGACTGGCTGCCATCCGGGGTCTCGATCCGTATCGTCCCGGATTTCGCCTTGACCAGCCCCACGATGGCGCGCGCCAGCGTGCTCTTGCCCGAACCGGATTCGCCCACGATTCCCAGCGATCCCCCGCGCCGCAACGAGAGACTGACATCGTCGACCGCACGCACCACATGAGCAGGCTTGCGGGTGATGACGTCGACAAGGCCCCGTGGCGCGGCGAACTGGACCGTAAGATTGCTGATCGACAGGATTTCGGGACCTTCGACGGCCTTCTCTGTCCTGGCGGGCAGCAGCGACGGCTGTGAGCGGATGAGATTCCGGGTGTAGTCCGCTTTCGGCGCGGTCAGGATCTCCTGCGTCGAACCGGTTTCGACGATGCGGCCATCCTTCATCACGATGATGCGGTCGCAGACCGCACCGATCACGCCGAGATCGTGGGAGACCAGGACGAGGGTGAGGTCTCGCTCCCGTCTGATCTGGTCGATGAGGCCGAGGATCTGAGCCTGCACCGTGACGTCGAGCGCAGTTGTCGGCTCGTCGGCAATCAGCAAGCCCGGGGAGCAGGCCAGCGCCGCAGCGATCATCACGCGCTGGCGCATGCCGCCCGAGAGTTCGTGCGGATAGGCCGATGCCCGCCGTTCGGGATCCTTGATTTTCATGGCATCGAGCAGCGCGACCGCATGGCGGTACGCGTCCGGGCGCGACAGCGAGCGGTGGGTCACGAGGCCCTCGGCCACCTGCTCGCCGACCTTCATGATCGGATCGAGATGGGTAGACGGGTCCTGAAAGATCATGGCGGCCTTCTCGCCACGATAGCGGTCCAGATCGGCCGTGGCCATGGCCAGCACGTCGACGCCTTCATGACGAATCTCGCCCGCCGTGACGCGTGCATTGGGGGCCAGCAGCCTCAGCAGGGCACGGCACACGACCGACTTGCCGGAACCGGATTCTCCCACGATTCCGAGCGCCTCGCCGCGCCTGATCGCGAAGGACACGTCCCGCACGGCCTTTACTTCGCCCTGCCGCGTATCGAAACTGACCGACAGATTCTGCACCGAGACGAGGTCGGTCATGCCGCCGCCTCGGGATCCAGTACCTTCGCCATGCCGTCCGCAGCCAGCGAAAGTCCGAAGGCCAGGGTACACAGGGCCACCCCCGGGCAGACCGAGATCCACCAGGCCGATCCGAGATAGGTCCTCCCCTCCGCGATCATCGCCCCCCATTCCGGCGTCGGCGCCTGCACGCCAAGACCGAGAAAGCCGAGAGATGAGCCCAGCGCGATGGTCAGGACGGCGTCGGTCATCAGGAACACGCTCGACGGAACGACGGCGTTGGGGAAGACGTGCCGGAACAGGATGCGACCGCGGCCATAACCCAGAACCCGCGCCGCCAGCACGAAATCGGCATTTGCGAGCACCAGCGCTTCGGAGCGGACCAGGCGCGCATAGGTGACCCAGTTCACCACGGTGAGCGAGAGGATATAGCTCTGCAAGCCCGGTCCCATGATCGAAACGATCGCGATGACCAGGACGAAATAGGGGAAGGAGATGGTCACTTCGAGAATTCGCATCAGCAGGGCATCCGGCCAGCCGCCGGAATAGCCCGCGACGAGCCCGACCGCGGTGCCGAGGACAAAGGGACCGGCAACACCCGCCACCGCCATCAGAAGGTCGATGCGGGCGCCATGCAGGATCCGGGACAGCACGTCGCGACCCACCGAATCCGTCCCGAGCGGATGCATTCCGCCGGGCGGCTGCAAGGCATTGACGGCATCGGTCGCGATCGGATCGAACGGCGTGATCGCCGAGGCGAAACCGGCCGCCAGAACCCATGCGAGCACGATCAGCAGACCGACGACCAGCGAGACCGGCGCCTCGCGGCCGAACCGCAGCAACGCGCTTCTCATGTCTTGATCCTCGGATCGAGGGCGGCGGTCAGGATGTCGACGAGGAGGTTCGAGAGCACGATCCCGATCGCCATGACGATGGTCACGCCCTGGACGACCAGATAGTCGCGCGAGAGCACGGAGCGGACAAGCAGCAGACCGAGGCCCGGAATGTTGAAGACATTCTCGATGACGACTGTGCCGCCGATCAGGAAGGAGGCGACGACGCCGAACAGGCTCACCGTCGGCAGGAGCGAATTCCAGAAGACGTGCCGCCAGAAGACCACGTGACGGGGCACGCCCTTCGACAGCGCAGCGATCGCATATCCGGCATTCGACTGCTGAATCAGCGTTGCCCTGAAATTGCGGGTCAGCACGGGCGCGACCGAAATCGCGATGGTCAATGCCGGCAGGAACAGATGATGGAGATTGGCGAGCAGGCTGTTCTCGTAGCCGGATACGGGAAACAGCTTCAGCGACAGCGAAAACACCAGGATCAGCACCAGGCCGGCGACATAGGACGGCACACCGACCCCCATCACACAGAGAAGGCGGATTGTCTGGTCGACGGGGCCACCGTTGCTCCGCGCCGCCAGGATGCCGAGAACCAGCGTCAGCAGCACCGACAAGGCCAGCCCGTAGACGAGGATGTAGAGCGTAGGCCCGATCCGATCGAGAAGCATCGGGCCGATCGCCGTGCGGTAGCTGATGGACTGGCCGAAATCGCCGGTGAGCACATTCCCGATATAGTAGAAATATTGAACGAGCACTGGCTTATCGAGCCCGTAGCGCTCGCGCACGAGCGCGATGGCGGCATCGCCGGCCTTAGGGCCCAGGAGCAGGCGCACGGGATCGCCGGGCGTCAGTTGCAGCAGAACGAAGCTGATCAGGCTGATCCCGACGAGAACCGGGATCAGCTCGAAAGGCCTTCGCAGGAGAAAGGCGAAACGTGTCATGAAAGGCAGCCGGAAGGGTTCAAAAGCGGTGTCTAGGCTTTGAGATCGGCTTCGTCGATCGATGCATATTGCGATCCGAGATCGAAGACCAGACCGGCGACGGCCGCCGAACGGGCGCTGGTCCAGCTGGGATGGTAGAGCGCCACCTGCGCGACTTCATCCACGCAGATCCTCTGGATCCGGCTGTACATCGCCGCGCGCTTCGCCTGATCCGCCTCCCCTGCGGCCTTGTCGATGAGGCCGTTCACCTCGTCGTTGTTGTAGCGCGTGTAGTAGGATTTGTTGGCACCTGCGCCCCAGACGCACCAACGCACGGCATTATCCGGGTCGGTTGTCTCGTTGTACCACCAATTGAGCTGCGCCTGATAGTCGCCGGCGACCAACTGCGTCCAGGCCTGCCCCGGATCGATGGCGTTGACGGTGACGGTGATGCCGATCTCCGCAAGCTGGGCCTGGATGAGGACGGCAGTCTTGTCCTCGTCCGTCGCGCCGGCATTGGTCAGGAGGGTGAAGGAGGCATCGGCCACGCCGGATTGGGCGAGCAGCGCTCGCGCCTTCTCGACATCCCTTACGATGACCTTCATCTCCGTATCGAAGAAGGCGAGTTTCGGACTGAAGATCGAAGCCGCCGCGGTTCCGAAGCCCGCCGTGACGGCATCGTTGATCTGCTGCCGATCGATGCCGAAGCTGATAGCCTGGCGGAAGGCGAGATTGTCGAAGGGCGGCTTCGCGTGATTGATCAGCATGTCGTAGGTGGCGCTCGACGGTTCGGAGACGATGGTCACGCCTGCCGCCTCGAGCTCCTTCATCCTCCCGAAGGGCACGCCCATGCTGACGTCGAGCTCGCCGGCCTGGACCATGGAGACGCCCGTATTAACGTCCGGGACGAAGATGAATTCGATGCCTTCGAGATGCGGCAGGCCCTGCCGGTAATAGTGCTCGTTGCGGGCCATGATCACGCGGTCGCCGGTCTTCCATTCCACGAACTTGAACGGCCCCGATGTCACCGTGGGCGCCAGGGCGAATGCCTCGTCTCCCATCGCGGTCACGGTCTTCTTCGACACGATACCGGTATTCCAGATCTCGCACAGTTTGAGGAAGGGCGGGAACGGCCGATCCAGCTCGAACTTCACCGTGCGGTCGTCCACCGCCTCGACCTTTGTCAGCGGCTGGAAGGGCGCCGCGTAGACCGTATCCTTCTGGAACCGCATGCGCTGGAAGCTGAAGGCAACGTCATCGGCGGTCAGCGGGCTTCCGTCGGAGAATTTCAAACCTTCGCGCAGCGTGAACGCATAGGTCCTGCCGTCCTCGGAGATCGTCCAGCTTTCGGCGAGGCCGGGCCCGACCTCGCTCTGGTCGGCATTGGCCTTCATCAGCCGGGCATACATCATGCCCTGGCTGATGATGTCGGGTGCGAAGACCGTCTTGATCGGATCAAGCGTCTGGACCGGTGCGGCATATCCGATGCGCAGCACCTTCTTGTCGGCCGCAGCGGCGATGGCGGAAAGCTGATCCAGCAGGAAGGGTGCACCAACTCCTGCCAGCACACATGACTTAAGAAAATTGCGACGATTCATGACGGTTCCCCAATGGCTCATTTTTGATGCTCATTTGTGGGAAATACTCTGCCTGGGGGTTCCATCTGTCAATAACATTATTATGATAGATTTCTGTCACTTCTTCACCCGGGGAGCATTGCCGGATGTCCGCGACCACGATCAGAAAGCTTCAATCCCTCATTCCGGAACTGACGGCGACGGAGGCGAGGATCGCGCATTTCATCATCGCCCATCTCGACCAGATTCCCTTCGAGAGCGGCAGTTCGCTCGCGCGGAAGGCCTCCGTCAGCGAGATCTCGGTGAGCCGCTTCCTGCGCCGCGCGGGATACAGGGGTATTGCCGGACTGAAGCTGGAACTGAAGCTCGAAGCCGTCAACGAACGACATCTGACCGACGAGACCCGAAATCCGGAATCGCCGGATGTCTATGCGGACGTGCGCGCAAACGAACTCCGCTCCATCGAACGGCTGTTCGTCGAATTCAAGAACCAGCCCTGGCGCGAGCTGGTCCAGACGGCCACAGAGGCCGACGACGTCTTCGTCACCGGTTTTCAGGCGCTGCGCGGCACGGCGGAAGACTTCTCCCGCCGGCTTGCGCTGGCGCGCGACAATGTCCGTTTTCTGTCGGCCTATGACGACATGCTCGGTGCATGGCTGTCCCTGATCGGCGACTCCCGACCCAAGCCCATGGTCCTAATCCTCATCGACGGCGTGCCCTACGCCAATGACGGGCTGAAAGTGGCACAGATCGCCAAGGAGAACGGGATCAAGGTCATCGTGATCAGCGACGAGTTCTGCGACTGGGCGCACGAGGTCGCTGACCACTCCATCTTTGCCGCCTCGGGTTCTGGACTGTTCATCGAATCGACAGTGGCGCTGACCCTGATCCTGAATGTGCTCGTGGATGCTGTGGCCCGCGCCAATGACGTCGCCAGCGCGCTCAGGCTCGATCGCTGGCAGATCCTGATGCGCCGACTCAACATCTTCTGAGAAATCTCTCGCCGCCCCATGTCAGGGCGAGAAGGAGTGGGGTCGACTTGCTACCCCGCTTCGAGCGACCTCGCGCGGAACCATCCGGACGCGTCTGGCCCTTCGTCGCTGTCCGGCAACCCGCATCGCAAGGGGCATTCTTCGAGCTGCCATGATCCCGCCGGCGCCGGCTGCACGTGCCGGCTTCGACAAACTGCATTGTAAAGATGTCGGAAGGTCCGGCGGCATACGCCATTCGGCCCGGATTTTCGCCAGCCCGAAAAGACGGCGTGGCGGTCAAGGGAACTCCCGTGACGAAGCCGAATACGACAATGAACGCGGCCTCTCTGACAAGAGACGCAGGACAAGGAAGAATGCTGACATCCTGCGTTCGAGGATCGACAAGCTCAGTCGGCTCGAGACCCTGCGTCCGATGTCGGCACTGCTGAAAGGATCTGCACGCCAAGGCGCAGCAGGGACCAGTCGGCGCCGGGACATCCCATGAGGGAGATGCCGAAGGGCAGTCCATCGACGGAGCCGATCGGCAGGCTGATCTGCGGCAGTCCCGCGAGGCCTGCCGCACAGAGCATCGAGATCGCGCGCTGACGATAGCTTTCGAGCGCATCTCCGGCCATGCCGAGCAATGGGGCCACCGATGGCGCGGTCGGGAAGACCAGTGCCGTCCCCGGCCGGACCAGCGCCCTGATTCTCTCGGCAATCTGCCAGCGGCTTTGCATCGCCCGGGCATAACTCTCCGCCGACACTGTTTCAGCCCATTCGAGCCGCTCGCGAATGCCCGGCCCGATGGCAGGGCGGGTGGCCGCGAGAAAACTCCCATGGTCGCGCCACACTTCGTAGGCCTGGATGGTGCGGAAATGGGGCCGCCATTCGGCGAAGCCCTCCGGGCAGAGGGTAACGGCGCTGCCGAACTGCACCTGCCTCGACATGGCCGCGAAGCACCGCTCGGTTTCGGCCCGTTCATCGGGTCCCAGCACCTGTGCCACGACGTCGCTCGCCGGCCGGAGCATCGTGATGGCAGTCGCGCCGTCGTCCGGACCGAGCAGGGTCCCGGCGACCCGCAGATAGGTTTCGGCATCCTTCGCGAACCAGCCGACGGTATCGAAACTGCGGCACAGGGGAAAGACGCCGTCCATCGCGATGCGGCCATGGGTCGGGCGCAGGCCGATGAGCCCGCAATAGGATGCGGGCAACCGGATCGAGCCGCCCGTATCCGAACCGAGCGCGATGTCCGCCAGCCCGCCCGCCACCGCCACGGCCGATCCGGAGGAGGAGCCGCCGGGGATCCGTCCCGGCGCACGCGGGTTGACCGGCGTGCCATAATGGACGTTTTCGCCATTCATGGAATAGGCGAACTCGTCGGTATGGGTCTTACCCACCACGCGCGCGCCTGCATCCAGGAGAGCCTGGACCGCGAGGGCATTCTTCGTCTTCTCGCCCTGCCAGATACGAACCTCGGGGTTTCCCGCCCCGGTCGGATATCCCGCAAGATCGAAGATGTCCTTCACCGCGAGCGTGGTGCCGGCGAGAATGCCTCCAGCTGCGGCAGCGACCGGCTTGTAGGGGTAATCGACGAAGGCATTCAGCGTGTCGCGAACATGCATGCGATTCCCCTGACATTTCAATTCTGGCCGGATAGGCCGATTTACCCCCAATTAGTGGAATTTTCGGGCCGTTCCAAGCCCATTTTCAAGCTTCAGGTCATGCTTTTCGCGGCAACTAACATGTTAGTAAAATGTCTGTCCAAAAAATATCGTTTTTAAACAATGACATAAAAAGATCACGCTTACGAAAACAAAGAAACTATTGATTTTATCGAGTGGACGGCACATTCTTGCGGCGAAACAGGGATACGCCATGACGACGCAGGTAAGGATCGAGGCAAAGGCGGAGCGCGGGAAATACACCCAGCTGGTGTTCGACCGGCTGCTCGAAGAGATCACCACCGTCCAACGCAAGCCGGGCGAGCCACTGTCAAAGGACGTGCTTGCGGCTGAGTTTGGCGTCTCCCGTCAGCCGGTCACCGAAGCCCTGAACAAGCTGGCCGGAATGGGATTGGTCACGATCATGCCGCAGGTCGGAACCCAGGTTTCTTGGATGTCGCTGGAGGACGCTCTGGAAAGCTGCTTCCTGCGATCGGCCGTGGAATCCGCCGTGGTCTACGATCTCGCCTCCAGCCCCAAGCGCGAGGCGGTGGCCAGACTGCGCGGACAGCTCGCCCACCAGCTCGATGCCGTGGCGCGCAACGACATCTCCGTCTTCCACCGGCTGGACGACGAGTTTCATCATCTTCTTTTCGAATTGCGGGGAATGCCTGGACTGTGGAATCAGACCGAGACCGCGCGGTTCCATATGGTTCGCGTGCGACGCCTCGGCCTGCCCCGGGAGGGACGGCTGGCGGTTTCCTACGCGGAGCACCTGACCATCGTCGACGAAATCGAGGCCGGCAGGCCCCGCAAAGCGGCCAACAGCATCGCGGCGCATATCCAGTTCAACGAGGGAGACATGCGCAGACTGCAGAAGGAGAAGCCGCAATATTTCCTTTAGCGCATACCTGACGACAAACCAGAACAGGGGAACATCATGAATATGACTCTCAAGGCGGCGAGCCTTCTCGCCGCAAGCCTTCTTGCGTCCACATTTTCCGCCGGGGCGGCCCTTGCCGAGGACATGCCGAAGGAAGCCGCGGCCCTGATGGAGCCGCTGCCGCTGTCGCCGCGCGGCCAGCCGGTCGTCGGATTTCCCGAGGGTGCGCCCGCAACCCTGCCCTCCGAGATCACCTTCACGCCAGAAGAGTTGAAGATGCTGAAGGAAGGCAACTTCACCGCCGGCATCGCCATGCAGGCCATGGATTCGCCGTGGAACACCCTGCAGGTGGAAGCGCTGACCAAGACGCTCGGCGAGTTCGGCATCAAGGTCGTGGCCGTCACTGACGCCAAGCAGTCGCCGACCGCGCAGGCCGACCATCTCGAAAGCATGATCGCGCAGAAGGTGAACCTGATCTTCTCCGTGCCGATCGACCCGGCCGGCCAGGCCGATACCTACCAGCGCGTGGCCAAGAGCGGCGTCAAGATCGTCTTCATGGACAATGTCGCCCACGGCATGGAACCCGGCAAGGACTATGTCACGGTCGTCGCCTCCGACAACGAGCAGAATGCGGTCTTCGCAACGGAGGAACTGATCGCGGCGATCGGCGGCGAGGGCGAACTGGGTCTTATGACCTATATCCAGGAATCCTATTACTCCATCGCCGCGCGCGTGCAGGGTTTCGAAAAGGCCGCCAAGGCCAATCCGAAGATCAAGGTCGTGGCCCGCGAGAAATTCACCCAGCCGCGCGAGGCCTACGACAAGGCCATCGCCATGCTGACGGCCCATCCCGAGATCGACGGGATCTTCGCCGTCTGGGGCGATCCGGCCATGCAGACGCTCGCCGGCGCGGCAACCATCGGCCGCACCGATCTGAAGGTCACCACCAACGACCTCGGACCGGACAGCGCGCTCTACGTCGCCCGGGGCGAAATCCAGGCGATAGGCGCGCAGCTGCCCTACGATCTCGGCATCGCCGAGGCGCAGGCCGGTGCCGCGGCCCTGCTGGGCAAGAAGGTGCCGCCCTATATTTCGCTGCCATCGCTGCGGGTGAAGAAGCTCAACCTTCTCTCCGCGCTCAAGCAGGTCACGAAGTCGGATCCGCCCGAGGATGTCGTCAAGGCCTGCGGCGGCCAATGCTATTGATCGCTGCGACAGCGCGGCGCGGCGGGCGGGATCGTGCCCGCCCGACGGTCCAGGCGCGTGCCCGAGGTGATGGCCATGGCCGATGAAATGTTCGCGACGCCACCGCTCGTCTCCATGACGGGCATCTGCAAGAGCTTCGGCGCCAATCGCGTCCTGCACGGCGTGGATTTCGAAGTGAGGCCCGGCGAGGTCCATGCTCTGCTGGGCGAGAACGGCGCGGGAAAATCGACCCTGATGAAGATCCTGCTCGGCGTGCACGGCGCGGATCAGGGCGAAATCCGCGTGCGGGGCGAGGCGTTGGAACCGGGGGCATCGACGCGCAGCCGGCTCGATGCAGGCGTCGCGATGATCTTCCAGGAACTCAGCCTCGTCCCGGCCATGACCGTCGCGGACAACATCTTCCTCGGGCGCGAGCCGAGCGGCATGTTCGGCCGGCTGGACAAGAAGAGGCTGGTGCGGGAAGCACGCCAGCTCATCGCCGATCGCGGCTTTTCACTTTCGCCCGACGATCGTGTCGAGAGCCTGCCGTTTTCCTCCCGCCAGCAGGTGGAAATCCTCAAGGCGCTTTCGCGCGGCGCCTCCGTCATCATCATGGACGAGCCGACCTCGTCGCTCACCGTGCGGGAGGAAGCGGTCCTGCACGAGACTGTCTACACGCTGCGCAGCCAGGGTATCGGGATCGTCTTCATCTCCCACCGCATGGCCGAGATTTTCCAGCTCGCCGACCGTATCAGCATCATCAAGGACGGCGTCATGCAGGGGCCGTTCGCCACCGCCGACATCGGATTGGCCGATGTCGCCCGCAGGATGTCGCGACCCGGCAGGGCGCCGAGATCGCGCGACGTTGCACCTTCGGCCCGCCGCCCGGGCACCACGGTGCTGGACGTGCGCAACCTGGCGACCGGCGGAAAGCTGCGCGACATCAGCTTTTCCATCCGCGCGGGTGAAATCGTCGGCCTTGCGGGGCTGGTCGGCTCCGGACGGACGACACTCGCACAATCGCTGTTCGGCCTGCATGGCGACGTCACCGGCGCGGTGACGCTGAACGGCAGGGACATCGCCGCGCTCGCACCCGCGCGTCGGATCGAGGCGGGACTTGCGATGGTGCCGGAGGACCGGCGAGCGGAAGGCCTCGTCGCAGAACATTCCGTCTCTGCCAATATGGCGCTTCCCAATCTGGCCGACCTGCTCGGATCGTTTCCGGGCGTGATATCCGGCCGCAAGCAGCGCACCCTCTACCTCGAATACCGTACGGCGCTCGGCATTGCCAGTTCGGGCCCGAGCCAGCCGGTCTCGGAGCTTTCGGGCGGCAACCAGCAGAAGGTGGTGTTCGCCAAATGGCTGGCGGGCGGGCCGAAACTCCTGATCCTCGACGAGCCGACATCGGGCGTCGACATCAACGCCAAGGCCGAGATGCGCGACATGGTGCGCCGGGCGGCTGCGGAGGGCCTCGCCATTCTCCTGATCACGTCCGAACTCGACGAACTTGCCGACCTGTCCGACCGGCTTCTCTACATGATCGGCGGTCGGCTGGCCGAGGTCGACCCGACACCGAGGCCGGAAAGCGATATCCGCCAGATCCTCCAGCAACCTGCGTACGGCGCCGATCCGACATGAGCGACATGACCATGAACGACACCAGGAAGAGACCGGCTCGGCCTGCCGCCGAGCAACTGAAGCGCTTGGCGCGCGATCACATCACCTATCTGGTCTTCGGGGCGATCACGCTGTTCTTCGTCTTCTATGCCCCGAACTTCGCGTCTTTCGCGACGGCCTCGGCTATAAGCCGCATCACGGCGGTCGTCTCCATCATGGCCGTCGGCATGACGATGGTGATCATCTGCCGGGAGATCGACCTTTCCGTCGGTGCTCATGCCAGCCTCGCAGCCATGCTCGCCGCCATCCTGATGCGAGGGGGGCTGGACATGTGGCTGGTCATTCCGGCCATGATGGCGAGCGGCGTCCTCATCGGCATGAGCAACGGGCTTATGGTGACGCGGCTGCGAATCCCGTCCTTTCTGGTCACGCTCGGCATGCTGTCGGTCCTATCGGGCACGGCGCTGACGATCACCAATTCGCTGCCGGTGCCAATCGGTGACCGCACGCTCGGCATGGTTCTGTCCAACGGGACGCTGCTCGGCTTGCCCGCGGCCCTGTGGTGGACCCTCATCTTCGCTGGCGCCGGCATCTATGTCCTGCAATTCTCCGTGCTGGGCCGCCACATGGCCGCGACAGGCGGTAACGAAACGGCAGCCCGGTATTCCGGCATCGACATCGAAAGGGCGAAGGTCATCGCCTTCGCCGCTTCGGGCCTTTGCGCCTCCTTTGCCGGCACCATGCTGGCCGCACGCGCTTCGGCCGGCAACCCGACGGTCGGCGTGGGCCTCGAACTCAATGTCATAGCCGCCGTCATCATTGGCGGAACCAGTCTGTTCGGTGGGCGCGGTTCGATCATCGGCTCGATCATCGGGGCGATCTTCATCGGCATACTGGGCTTCGGCCTCGTCGTGATGGGCCTGTCCACAACGATCCAGGAGATCGTCAAGGGCGTCGTCATCATCCTGGCCGTGTCGCTCAACAGGCGCTGAAACCATGACCCCTTCCGGAGGAGCAGGAATGATCGAAGGAAAGATGCTGACCGGCGGGTCCTGGACCGACGGTGTCGGGGGCAAACGGATCGACGTGATCAATCCGGCCACCGAGGAGGTGATCGGCTCTGTGCCGGACGGGGTGCCTGAAGATGCCGAGAACGCACTGGACCGGGCGAGAAAGAGCCAGCCCGCCTGGGAAGCCCTGCCGCCGATCGAACGGGCGATGATCGTTCGCCGGCTCTGCGCCCTCCTCGATCGCGACCGCGAGCCGATCGCCCGGCTGATCACGATGGAACAGGGAAAGCCGATCTCCCAGGCGCGCGGCGAAGTGTCGGGCGCCATCATGTTCATGGATTATGCGGCCGACAGTGCCCGCAGGCTGGAAGGCGAGATCGTTCCCTCCGATATTCCAGGAGAGGAGATCTGGATTCGCCGCAATGCCGTTGGCGTCGTGGTCGGACTGACCGCCTGGAATTTTCCCATCGCGCTCGCAGGGCGCAAACTCGGTCCCGCCCTGGTCGCAGGCAATACCATTGTCCTGAAGTCACACGAACTCACGCCGCTTTCCATCGTTCATTTCGGACGGCTTTGTCAGGAGGCGGGCCTTCCCGACGGCGTCGTCAACATCGTCAGCGGCACCGGTCGGGGCGTCGGCGAAGCGCTCGTCAGAAGTGCCCGTTCAGACCTCGTCACGCTGACGGGCAGCGTGCGCGCCGGGCACGAGATCTATGCGGCGGGCGCGGAGACCTTCAAGCTCCTGCGCCTGGAGCTCGGTGGCAAGGCGCCTTACATTGTCATGGAAGATGCCGATCTGGACAGGGCGGTCGACGCTCTGGTTGGAGCGCGGTTCACCAATTGTGGGCAGGTCTGTACCTGCGCCGAACGGGCCTATCTGCACGAGGCGATCCATGACCGATTCCTCGAGAAGTTTCTGGCGCGTGTTTGCGCACTGAAGATCGGCGACCCCTTCGGCGATGTCGACCTCGGCCCGAAGGTAAGCCGGCCCGAAGCGGACAAGGTCGCCTCCTTGCTCGGCCGGGCACTGGCGACGGGCGCGACACTGCTCAATCCGGCGGAGGCTCTGCGGGAACCGCCCTCCGCGCGGGGATACTGGGTCAGGCCGGCGATCCTTTCCGTGACCTCCAGCGAGGTCGAGATCATGCGCGAGGAGATTTTCGGACCTGTTCTTCCGGTCATGCGCGTCCGCTCCTATGAAGAGGCGTTCGAGCATGCGAACCGCTCGTCCTACGGCCTGTCGGCCTATCTCTTCACCCGCGACCTCCGCCGCATCATGCATTTCAGCCGCCACAGCGCCTTCGGTGAACTCTATATCAACCGTGGCGCTGGAGAGGCTGCCCAGGGGTTCCACAGCGGCTTTAAACAGTCTGGCCTTGGCGGAGAGGATGGAAAGCATGGGCTGGAAGCCTATCTCCGAAAGCGAACGGTTTATGTGGCCTGTTAGGATCAACGCCCTTGATCAGCCTGGCATGGCTTCCAAATCCGTTTCGAGACATCCGATCCAATGGCTAAGGGCCGGGCTGGGCCGGTTGCCTTGATGACGCAGCATCCTCGGCGCCCGACAGCATGGGCGACCCGATTGCTCCCTATCGCCTGCGACCGCTCGCGCTGATCGCAACGGCAGCGACGATAATCAAGCCGGTCGTGAAGTCCTTGAAGAAGGGATCGGCATTCAGGATGTTGAAGCCGTTGTTGATCAGCGCCAGCATGATCACGCCGGCCAACGACCGCCAGATCGCCCCCTTGCCGCCATAGATCGAGGTGCCGCCGATGATGACTGCTGCGATCGCCTCGAGCTCTAAGCCGGCGCCGGCCGTGGCCTGCCCCATGGAGATGCGCGAGACGGCGATGGCCGAGGCGATCCCGGCCGCGAGGCCGGCGATTGCGAAGGTCAGGATCTTGATGCGGTTGGTTCTGATGCCGGACAGGATGGCAGCTTCCTCGTTGCCGCCGACTGCGAGAATCTTGCGGCCGATGGTCGTCCGGTTGAGCAGGATCATCAGGGCGATGGCGAAGGCCAGCATGACAAGGATCGCGACATAGACAGGGCCGATCCGCTCACGTCCGAGCCAGGTGAATTCCGGCAGCCGCACGGGGATCAGCTTGCCGCCGGTCACCAGGATCGCCATGCCGCGGAACATCAGGCCGGTGGCGAGGGTCGCCAGGAACGAGTGGATGCGAAGCCCGGTGATCAGCAACCCGTTGATCCAGCCCAGGAACAGACCGACGAAGGGCGCTGCGGCAAGCCCGACATAGGGATGGACATTGAGCGCCAGCCATGCCGCGCAGACCCCGGCGACGGCGAAATTGGCACCGACGGAGAGATCGAAGCCGCCACAAATGATGACCAGCGTCATCGCGGCGGCGAGGATGGCAAGCGGTGCATTCTGGTTGAGGATGTTGAGAAGGTTCTGTGCCGTGAGGAAGGAGTCGCTCAGGATGGTGAGCATCAGCATCAGCAGCAGCACCATCACCGCAATCGCATAGCGCTGCAGGAAGCGCATGACGGCCGGCACGGAAAGCATGGTGCCTGGTGTCGTGCCGGACGATGCGCTTCGGCTCATCGATGTCTCTTTCATGCCGCAACGTCTCCCTCGTCATGGAACAGCGACCACAGCACCCTGTCCATGCTCGTGGCCTCGGGCATCACCTCGCCGCGTATCGTCCCGGATCGAACCAGATAGGCGCGATGGGCGAGGCCGAGCACCTCCTCGATCTCCGAGGAGATCAGCAAGACGCCGGTGCCCTGCCGCGCGAGGTCGAGGATGAATTCGTGAATGCGGCGACGGGCGCCGAGATCGACGCCGCGGCTGGGCTCGTCGAGAATGACGAGCCGGGGGTTCTCCATGATCCATTTCGCCAGCAGAACCTTTTGCTGGTTGCCGCCGGAATAGTTGACGACCTCGCCGTCGATCTGGCGCGGGTTCACGCCGAAATAATCGATGAGCCGGCCGACCGCGCTGCGCTCACTCCGTTCATCGAGAAAGCCGCCGCGGGAGAAGACGCCGAGATGCGGCAGACTGATATTGGGACGCACGGCCTGGGTCATCACCAGGCCCTGCTTGCGCCGGTCCTCCGGCACCATCGCCAGTTTTCGCGCCACCGAAGCACGCGGCGAGCGGTCGTCGTAACGTTCGCCCCCGATATGGACGGTGCCGCTGCTGGCGGGATCGGCGCCGAAGATGGCGCGGGCGATTTCGGTCCGGCCGGAACCGACGAGGCCGATCAGTCCGACGATCTCGCCGGGATGGATTTCGAGGTTCACGTCATGCGCGCCGTTTGGCGAAGAGAGGCCCTGGACCCTGAGAAGTGCAGGGCCGCTGCGGTCAGGCGGCGGCGTCTTCTCGACATAGGCGACATCAGCCTCGCTTCGTCCGAGCATGCCGGTTACCAGGGTCGCCTTGGTCTCCTTGGCAGCGGGTGCCGTTCGCACCACCGCGCCTTCCCGCAGGATCGTCACGCGGTCGGCGACCGCGAGGACGTGGTCGAGGAAATGGGAGACATAGATGATGGTGCGCCCCATCGCGCGCAGCCGCCGCATCGTCTCGTGCAGCCGCTCCGCCTCGTCGGCCGTCAGCGACGATGTCGGCTCGTCCATGACGATCACCTTCGCGTCCCGGGCGATGGCGCGCATGATCTCGATCTTCTGCTGGTCGGCGATCGGGAGCGATCCAGCCCGCGCATGCGGATCGAGGTCGAAGCCGCAGACTTCCACCACGGCCTTCATCCGCTCGGCCTCGTTGCGCGTGAGGAAGCCCGAACGATTGTGCTCGATGCCGAGAAACACGTTTTCTGAAACGCTGAGTTCCGGCACCAGTTGCAGCTCCTGGTGCATCATCGCGATGCCGCTCTGGAGCGCGGACGCAGGATCCCAGGCGCCGACCGGCACTCCGAAGATCTCGAGCCCCCCCGATGACCGCGAATAATAGCCGCCGGCGATCTTGCCGACAGTGGACTTGCCGGCACCGTTTTCGCCGACGAGCGCGTGGATCTCGCCCGCATGGAAGTCGAGGCTGACATTGCGGAGAACCTCGACACCGGAGAACTCCTTGCCGACGCCGATCAGCCTTATATACACGTCCCTGTCTGCCATGACCCCGCCTTCGTGCCGGCCCGCTGCGGCCGAGGAAGCCCTATGCCTGAAGGCGCGGCTTGCTCGCGGCCTCGTTCACCTCGAGATCGGCGGTGAAGGCGACACCATAGTCCGAGAGCGCCTTGCCGGTCGAGAGCAGGCCGCGCCGCACATCCTCCCTCACCTCGGCAAAGGGCCGCGCGAGCGGATCGCCATATCCGCCGCCACCACCGGTCCGGGTGACGAACAGCGTTCCCTTCGGGAAGTGCTTCGCGCGCATCTTGAGCGGCGTTTCCCTGCGTCCGTCGGGATAGAGAATTTCATTGTCCGGCCCCGCGCCGGATTGGCCACCGGCAAGACCCCAGCCGGGAGTCTTCGATCGCTCGAACCACAGCGCACCGAAAGCCTCGTCGAGCAGGCGATAGCTGCGGATCACGCCGCAGCCGCCGCGCCAGCGGCCGGGTCCTCCGGAATCCGGCCGGAGGGCGAATTCCTCGACCCGCACCGGGAACTTGGTTTCGTAGACCTCGGCCGGGATGTTGCGAAACCCGCCATTGACGAGGTTGATCAGCGCGCTTTCGCCATCCTTGCCGACCGTGCCGCCCCATCCGCCGGCTGTCGGCTCGACGGCGATCCACTGGCCCTTCTCGGGGTCCATGTTGAAGAAGGCGGCGACCATGGAGTCGCCGTAATGGGCGGCCGTCGCCTTTTCCGGCATGGCTTCGCTGAGGCAGGAGATCATCAGGTCCGCCAACAGGCCGAGCCCGGTGAAATACCATTCGCAGGCATAGGGCTCGCGGGCGTTGAAGATGCAGTTGTCGGGGATCGTCACTTCCATCGTGGAGAACGAGCCGCCGGTGATGGCGCGGTCCGGACTGATCATCGTCTTGTAAGCCAGACGCAGCAGCGATGCGGTCTGTACGGCGCCGCAGTTGATCGAACCCTGGACCGGCGGCGAAGACCCCGTAAGGTCGATCAGCATCCGCTCACCCTCGATGGTCAGCCTGAGCGCCACCTTGACCGGCTCGTCGCCGACGCCGTCATTGTCGAGATAGCCCTCGCGATAATAGCTGCCGTCGGCGAGTGCCGCGATCGCGGCACGGTCGAGCGTCCGCGCCTGTTCGAAAATGTTGGCGCAGGCCGCGCGGTAGGTGGCCGAACCGATCCGGTCCAGCACCTGGCCGAGCCGCCGCTCGCCGGTGCGGATGGCGGTGATCTGCGCGTTGAGATCGCCGATCGTCATCTCCTTGAGCCGGGTGTTGCGGGTCAGGAGATCGTACCATTCGGGGATCGGCCTGCCCTTGTCGACAATGCGGGTCGGGCCGAGGCGGATGCCCTCGTGGTAGATCGAGGTTGACCCCATGGTCGAGCCGGGATCGATCGCGCCGATATCCTGCCAATGCGCCCGCGCCGCGCCGAAGCCGACGAGTTCGCCCTTGTGGAACATCGGACCCACCGCAGTCACGTCATGCAGATGCGTGCCCTGGAGATAGGAATCGTTGAGGATGAAGATGTCGCCCGGATGGATGTCGGTACCGTAGCGTTCCAGCACCAGCCGCACGCAGGCGTCGATCGCGCCGACGAAGAGCGGCACGCCCGTCGACTGTCCGAGCATGTTGCCGGTGTCGTCGAGCAGCGCGACCGCGCTGTCGCGGCCCTCGTAGATGATCGAGGAAAAAGCGGAGCGCCAGAGCGCGGCATTCATGTCCTGCGCGCAGGAGATCACGAAATTGCGGACGACTTCGGTGGTGATCGGATCAGCAAATCCCGTCGTCATCGGTCAGGCCTCCTTTGCCTTGCGCGTCAGCGTCATGTGACCGCCGGCGATGATCGTCGCCGTCCAGTCGTTCGGCACCAGCGTCGTGGCCGTGGTTTCCTCGATGATCGCCGGCCCCTGGACGACGGCCCCCGGCGCGAGCCCCGCCCGGTCGATGATGGCGGTGTCGAATTCACGGCCGCCGAAATAGACCTTTCGGCTTCGCGGGGCGGCACCGGCCTCGATGGCGGGATCCGCAATGCCCGGCCGACGCAGCCGGCCGACCGCGGCGACGCGAAGATTGGCGACTTCCATCCGCGACTCCGGCGCCGAATGCCCGTACTGCCGTTCATAAGCGTCATCGAAACTCTTGCGGACCGCACCCATATCGATCGGCCCCGCGGAGATCGGAATGGTCAGCACATATTCCTGGCCGTGGTAGCGAAAGTCGGCGAAGCGCTCGAAGGAAATGTCGGCGTCCGAAAGGCCCTCGCGCCGCAGGAAGTCCCGCCCCTGCGCCTCGAGGTCCGAAAAGGAAGTCGTGAGATCGCCGAGTTCCACGGCGTCCCAGAAGCCGTAATAGGTCTTCTTGAAGTCGTGCCGCACGTCGGTCTGGAGCATGCCCCAGGCCGAGAAGGCACCTGGCAGAACCGGGATGATGACCTCGCCGATGTCGATCTGTTCGGCGAGTGCCGCCGCCTGGGCGGGCCCGGCGCCGCCATAGGCGACGAGCGAGAAGTCGCGCGGGTCGATGCCGCGCCTGACGGTGATTGTGCGGATCGCATCCGCCATCTTGGCATTGATGATGTCGATGATACCCTGCGCCATGGCCTCGGTGGAAAGCCCGAAACGGTCGCCGAGGGACTTCACGGCCGTCCGGGCCTTATCGATGTCGAGCGTCATCGTGCCGCCGGCGAAATTGGCCGAGTCGAGGCGCCCCAGCACGAGATTGGCGTCGGAAACGGTCGGCTGGGTGCCGCCGCGGCCATAGCATGCCGGACCCGGCACCGAGCCCGCCGACTGCGGGCCGACGCGCACGGCGCCCGCCTCTTCCCAGGCGATCGAACCGCCGCCGGCGCCGATGACGTGGATGTCGACCACCGACATCTGGATCGGCAATCCTTCGAGTTCGGCCTCGTTGGACGACGACGGTTTGCCGTCGATGATCAGGCTGGCGTCGAAGGACGTGCCACCCATGTCGACGCAGATCAGGTTCGGCCGGCCTGTCGTCTCCGACAGCGTCTGGCCGCCGATCGTGCCGCCGACCGGACCGGAGAGCAGCGTCTGCAGCGGGATCTCGGCCGCAGCCGCAGCGGTCATCGCGCCACCGTTCGACTTCATGACATGGATATGGGCGCCCCGCGCCAGGCGATCCTGCATCTGGTCGACCAGTGTCTCCAGATAGCGCCGGACCACCGGTGCGGCATAGGCATCCATCACTGTGGTGGAGGTGCGGGCATATTCCCGCCATTCGGGCGACACCCGGTGCGAGAGCGCGATCGACATGCCGGGCAGCCGCTCGGCCAGATAGGCAGCGGCCGCGAGTTCATGCTCGGGGTTCTTGAAGGCGAAGAGCAGGCAGATCGCGATCGCCTCATAGCCACGATCCCGGACCGCCGTTACGACGGCATCGAGTTCTCCGAGATCGATCGGCGTCTCGACCTCTCCCTTGGCATTGATGCGCTCGGTAACGACGAACGTGTCGGGTATCTCCGCGAGCGGCCGCGGCTTGCGCCAGTGGATCGAGAAGATCTCGCCGCGGTCGTTGCCCTGGATCGTATAGACGTCACGGTAGTTCCGGGTCGTCACCAGCGCGACCTTGGCGCCACGGCGCGTCAGCACGGCATTGAGGCCGACCGTCGTGCCGTGGATGAAAAATGCGGCTTCCGAGCCCTCGGGCAGCGCCTTGTCCAGCCCCTCGATCACGGCGAGCGCAGGGTTCTGCGGCGTCGAGAGCACCTTGAACGCACCGCACGTGCCGGTCTCGGAATCCTGGAAAACGAGATCGGTGAATGTGCCACCGATATCGGCGGACACGCGATAGGACCTGCCCTGCACGGCATATCTCCAGATTGACTGACGATGTCGGGAACGAAGACGGCCGCCGGATCGCGGCCGTCGCTGGCTCGGGCTTCTACTGCGCCCACTCGCCCTTGAAGTCCGGATGCGCGTCGAGCACGGCCTTGTCGATGATGGCGGGCAGCGGGCCGACCTCGTCCATGTTGATGACGTTCGGACCCGGCTCCTTCTTGAGTGCCTTGACGACGGCGTCGAGCGCCAGGCTGCCCATGGTCACGGGATAGTGGGCGAGGGTGTTGTCCCAGCGGCCTTCACGGATCGCTTCGATGGCAATGGAGGCGGCGCCGCCGCCGGAGAGAAACAGGTCCGGCACGTTGTAGCCGGCATTCTGCAATGCGATCTCGACGCCCACGAGGTGCTGGTCGGCATTCGACAGCACGACATGGATGTCCTTGTTGGCCTGCAGGATGTCCTGCATCACGGTCAGCGACTTGTCCGGATCGTAGTTGCCTTCGCCAGTCGCCACGATCTTGATGTTGGCATGCGGCTTGAGAACGTCGAGATAGGATTCATAGCGCAGGTTGTCGAACGGATAGATCTTCTGCCCGATCATGATGACGACGTTGCAGGGATCCTTGTCCTTGCAGAACTCGACCACCTTTTCGGCCTGGGCCTTGGCGCCGACGGCCGGCGGACCGGCGACCGTCGCCGTGACCCCGGGCACCTGCGGTTCGAGCTTGGCGAGATCGGGACCGATGGGGAAGAGCGCCGTCACAAGCGGCTTGCCGGCCTTGCCGACCTCGGCCACCGCGCCCGCAATGCCGACCGTGTCGTTCGGCACGACGATGAAGCCGTCGAACTTTCCGCCCGCCAGCACGTCCTCGATCTGGCTGTATTGAAGCGCGGCATCGAACTGGCCGTCATAGATCGAGACTTCGACACCGAGTTCCTTGGCCTTCTTCTCCACACCTTCATAGACCGCCTGGTTGAAGCCGTTCTGCGCGGAAGAGGCGAAGAACGCCACCTTGAACCCTTCGGCATGGACCGCTTGCACAGGACTGAACAGGGCGGCGGCGGAAACGGCGCAGGCGAGTAGAGATCTTACCTTCCAAGTCATGAAACGCTCCTCTTCCATGCCGATATTTTTCGGCTTCCCTCTGGACGATTGATCCTAGGCATAATACAAACTTTATGCAACCGGTATTTATTCGCGTCGGAAAGATTGGCAATCGACGCCTGAAGCCCCGGGAGGGCTGTCTGGTCCGGACCCGGACCATCAAAGTGGAGGCCGAAATGGGCAGACCAAGAAAGGGCAGCGACATCGAAACGCCGCCCCGGGACGATGACGAAGGCACCGCACCCGGCAGACGCCGCGGTCGAGGTTCCACGGCCGTCTACGAGGATCTGCGCGAGGACATCCTGTCGCTGCGGATCGGCCAGGGCACGGCGATCGACGAAGTCGCGCTAGCCGAACGTTTCGGCATGTCGCGCACGCCGATCCGCGAAGCCCTGCTGATGCTCGCCGGAGAGGACCTGGTGACCTTCCTGCCCGGCCGCAGCGCCATCGTAGCCCCACACACGATGAGCAATGCGCACGAATATATGGACACGCTGATGCTGCTCTCGCGCGCCACGGCGCGCCTGGCCGCCGAAGCGCGCCGGCCGGCACGGATCGAAGACATCAGGGTGCAGCAAAAGCTTTATGAGGATGCGACGGGCAGCAGCGATGTGCTGAAGATCGCCCAGGCCGATCTCGCCTTTCACCGGGCCATCTCATTTGCCAGCGGCAACGAATTCCTCGGCAAGTTCTACCGGCTGTCACTGGATTACGGCCGCCGCATGCATCTCCTGCACTATTATCCGATCTTCTCCCCGGAAGACGCCGCACTCTGTGTCGCCGCCCATGCCGAGCTGGCCGACGCGATCGAGCGCGGCGACGAGGACGGCGCCGAGCGTATCGCAGGCGAACACGTGCTGGCGGAACTGCGCGTCGTGCAGCGGTCGCTGGAACCGAAGGTCGGGACGCGTTTTGCGTTGGGGGCCGGTTGGAGGACCTAGAATGTTCGACGAAACGCTGAAGACCAATCGCTTCCGCCGGCTGATGGACAATATCGGCCGCCAGGACCTGGACGCCGTGGCGCTGGTCCCGGGTGCCAACTTCTACTATCTGACCGGCGCGCATTTTCACCTGATGGAGCGGCCGACGCTCTTCATCGTCGCACGCGACGGCAGCCGGCACGCCATCATTCCGGCGCTCGAAAAGCAACGCTGGGCCACGCTCGCCCCCGAAACCGAGACGATCTACTGGCAGGATTCCGACGGCTACCAGAATGCCTTCGAGGCGCTGGCCGCGCGCCTTGGCCTCCGGCGCGTAGGCGTCGAGGGCCAGAGGATGCGGGTCTTCGAGGCCCATGCCCTCAAGGACGTCTACCCGGATGCCGCAATTGTCGACGCGCATGCCGACATTTCCGCCATGCGCCTCTGCAAGGACGAGGCGGAGCTCGCCGCCATGGCGCGCGCGATCGAGATCAGCGAAGCCGGCCTTCAAGACACGCTCGCGAAAGTCTCCGTCGGCATGAGCGAGACGACCGTTCGCCAGATGCTTGTTGCGGCCATGCTCGACCATGGCGCCGATGGCGTCGGGTTCGATCCGCTGGTGCTCACCGGCGCCGCGGCCGCGGACCCGCACGGCACCTCGGCCTCCGAACGGAGGCTCGAGCCCGGCGAAGCCCTGCTGATCGACTTCGGCGCGGCCTGGGGCGGCTACTGCGCCGACATCACCCGGACCGTCTTCTGTCGACATGTCTCGTCGGACCGCCGCGCGATCTACGAGGCCGTCCAAGGGGCCAATGCCCTCGGACGCGAGGTGACGGCGGCGGGCGTGACGCTCGACGAGATCGATCGCCGCGTCGGCAACTTTCTCCGTGACGCCGGCTATGGCGACCTCATCGTCCACAAGACGGGACACGGACTCGGTCTCGACGTGCACGAGGCGCCGCAGGTGATGATCGGCAACATGCAGAAACTGGAGCCCGGCATGGTGATCACGATCGAGCCCGGCCTTTACCGCACCGGCGATGTCGGCGTGCGCATCGAAGATGATGTTGTCGCGACGGAGACCGGCTGCCGGTCTCTCACCCGCTTCTCCCGCGATCTGATGCTGATCGGCTGATCGAATGCACGCACTCGACGACCAGGACCTGACGCCCGCCCTTGCCGCCGGCCCGAACGCACTGTTCGCGATTCTCGACCACCGGCTCGGGCAGAGGCCCGGCTACGACCTGTTCACGATCCTGGCGCCCGATGCGCAGGGCGCCTTTCTCGAACGCCTTTATTCGACCAACCAGGCGCAATATCCGCTCGGCCCGGCCGACGCGGTCAAGGACGATATCTGGTTCCGGCAGCTGTTCTCCGACAGGGCGCCGATCATCGCCAACTCGATCGCGGAAATCAGCGCCTGGCTGCCCGATTACGGGATCTTCGTCGAGCAGGGGTACGGATCGCTGCTGAATCTGCCGGTCGTCTATTCCGGCAGGACGATCGGACTGATCAACATGATGGGCGCCGCCGGTCATTTCGACCCCGGCGCCGTGGCCGCGATCCGTCGAGAACTACCGCTTGCGGCCCTGGCGTTGCTGGGATGCGGGCACATGCGGCGAAACGTTGATAAGGCTTCCCAATCCTACCCGGAACACAACTACCCCGACCGTTGACCGGGCCATCCGCCCCGACATGCGACGACGGTTCCACTCAACCGCTGGCGTCAAAGACTTTCGACAGTGTGAGGAGATCGGCCAAGTATTCCTAGCCTTAGACGGAAATGGCGCACCCGACATCCGCCAATCCAGATCTAGAAATATCGTAAATATCTGTTTCTGCTATTATATCTGAATTCTGTAAATTTAAAAAACCATAGCAAAAACCGTAGCAAAAAGCTGCGCACCATTTTTTTGGCCAACTGCGAATGCCTTACCTCCCTCCCGAATTGCGGTTGTAAACACTCGAAACCACACTATACTGGCTGCATGACTTGGAAAGCGATCATCCTCACCTTCATTGTTTTGGCGCTGCTTGCCTTCGCCCGCATACATCCGTGGATTTTTGGTGCATCCATCGCTGGCTTTGTCGTATTGATCTGGACGGCACACAAGCTGGACAAAGCTGCGGGCATTCGATGAAAAGACCCGCCGATCGATCAGACCTTGAGGGAGTAGCGCGAACAATAAGCTCCATCCAAGCCGATTTGCACGGCATGTCGGATAAGATAGCGAATTCGCTCGACCGATTTGAGCGGCGCCTGACGATTAACCTCACGATTATCGCCGCCGTCTCTGCTTTGTTGTTCTGGCTGCTGTTATCACCTTTAAAGTGACGCAGCACCTTATAAGTGTCGCGACAAAAAAATCAATCCTTGATATGTTCTTGCTGTAACCAACATGGAGAGAAACCTATGGCTCAGCAAGATATTCACCCCGACGACGAAGATTTAAGATTTCTGAGGATCGAACAAATTCTGGAGCTGTTTCCTGTCGGCCGATCGTCAATTTACCGGAGAATTGCCGACAACACTTTCCCTGCCCCGACGAAGCTTGGAAGCATATCGATTTGGTCCAATCAGGAAATTCGGGAATGGAAGAATGCCAAATTCACTGTGGCGAAAAAGAAAGCCCGATAACTCAGGCCTCGCTTAAACTACGATTGGTATTTAGGAGGAGTCAAATATTTTAAACTACATGACCACGGTCTTTGCCGATACATTCAGGTTGCGTTTTGTGTTGATTTTCGAACTCGACAGATTACAGTTTCCTTTTTACATGGTTGCGCTTGAGTTTTAGGGCACATCGACCTGATTTACCACGATCTGCCTGGCGTTATCCCTTGGACGGTGGACCTTTATACATATGTCATCCGTCTTCGCCGGGACGGCGCGTATAGTTAATCTAGGCCTTGATCATGGAGAGACCTGCCAGATGCGCGATTTGGCTCGCACAGCACGCGGCAGCACCTATCTCGCGGTGGACGGCAGTTGCTTTGACGGCGGCGAAGATCGGCTGCTCGGCACCTACACTCAATGAATGGCTCAACCGCCCACTGAAGCGATGAGTTCTTTATCGACGAGCACCGCCCGATGCCTAGGTCACCATGTATGGCAAAAGGCGACACGATGCCATGCCAACTTCTCCCGATGCTTTTCGCTCAACCGAAGCGGCTTCTGCCAACGTAACAATGCCCTTGCATCGGGCCCTAGCGAGGGAGAGAAAAGCGGCGTCCCCGCATCATCGAAACTCACGAGACCGCTATCAAATGCGGCATCCCAGAGAGCTGACAACAGCAGCCCATTATGGACATCAAGTCGCTCAGCATCGCTGTCGCAGTCTTTCCAAGGCTTGATGTGGGAGGCACGCAGAAGTGCTCTGTCAGCAATACCCGTCAAGGGGCAGCGTCCCTGCCAGTATTCCATCAATCGCTCGCGAAAAATGTCCTGCCCTACCCGTTGGACCACAAGTCGCTCCGCTTCGGTCGTTTTCGGAAGACCCCTCGTCTGCTGAAGGAATTCGCGAAGCGGCGCGTCAGGAAGGCTTACCGCGAGTTCGTAAACTCGCGGCATTGTTGTATAAAGTGAAGCCAAGTTTGCGAACCGAAAGCGCGCGAGGCCCGGTCCCCCGCCATAAATCGGTTCCAGGCCGATCTCCGCGACGACGCCGGGGTGATCAATCGCGAGGAGCCAGCCACCAATGTCGTCGCGTGCGAGCCAGAGCGAACCCTGTGCGCTTGTCGAGGTGTAATGCCGCCAGCCGTCGATCTCGCCGTGTCTCCGACGAAAGCCATTTTGATACGTGACCTTGTCACATTCCTGTTGGGTGACGAACGACTGGGGCGCCTCGATCATCAGAAGTCCATCGCGAATAGCCGGGCTTCAGCAGGCGTGGATGAGAGTTGGAGCCGCAATGCTTGATGCTCAAGCGTGTGTTGCGAGGGCGCCGTGGTTGTCGTGACGATATACTGGAATGGTGGCGGACTTCCCTTTTTCTCCAAACTGAGAGCGAAATCAAAAAGGTTGGCGTAGATTCCAGCGTCGAGGTCTGCTTCGCGAGGGCTGTCGTGGATAAGAATTGACGGTATGTCGGCCTTACCATTCACAGCCAGGATCATTGCGGCGAGATCAAAAGCTACGATTTTGAACGACTCCACAGCGGCAGTTGATAGTCCCGCGCCGCGTTCTAGTGAAATCTCCGGATGAAGACCGTTGCCATCGAGCTTCATTTTGCCAGAACAGCCCTTAGGCATCAGTGTCGCGACGAGTTGCCCAAAAAGCGTTGCTAGATCACCTATCGCCGCCGCGGCACGCTCTCGCTCCAGCGCCGTCTTCTGCCGCGCTCCTTCCAGCCTTTGATCAATGAGAGCTAGATTTTGGGCTATCCCGACGCGGCTCTTCAACTGAATATCAAACCAGGTTGCCTCACTCACCAATTCGCTCGCTCGATTGACTGCGTTATTCGTGGCAGACATTTGAAGTTCGAGCTGGGCAAATGAGTTATCGATCTGGGCGATCTCTCGGTCTAGCCGAGCAATCTCTTGGTCGAGTTCGATGATTTCTCCCGGCAAAGCGCGCTGCTGGCGCTCCAGCTCAGTTACCTGTTGCTCGGTTAGCGCAATACGCGACCGCACCTGGTCGAGGTCGCAACGCTCCAAAGAGATGCCACATCCGTTGGCCGTCACTTCATCTATGCTGACATGGCAAATTGCACAGCGGACAATGACGCCGGTTTCCAGCCTCGCTTGCTCGGTTCCCTGTTCAGCGCGGGCGGCAGCAATCTGACTGGGAAGGCTATGCAACAGCGCCTTTCTCTCAGCCCTCTCGTCACTGCTCTTGTTCCGTTCGGACTGCAAGATTTGGCGTTTCTCGCGCAGCCCATCGCTTGGTCTCTGACCCTTGGCATGCTCGGCACCTATGGCCTTCGCAAGCTCTTCATTCGCCTTGTCGATGAGCTCCTTGCGGACCATTTCCTCGGTGGGATCGCGGCCCTTGGGGAACGATAGGCTGTCGCAGAGCTCAGAAAACCGTTGGCTTTGAAACCAGTCGAGATGACCGAGCTTCTCACGCAGATTATCCCGCTCACGTGTGAGCACTCTGGCCTCGATAGTTGCTTTAATCTCTTCACCAGAGAGTGCACCGATTGCGAGGCGCACGACCGTCAGCTTTGTTTCAAGAGAGAGCTCTTGTGCAGGAGATCCTGAGCCGGATCGCTTGGACCGCCAGTCAAACACATCATCCAACCGGCACTCTTGATCACGGGTGAGCCATGCCAGCAGCACGTCCCAGACTTGTTCTGCCTTCAAGTTGTCGGGCACCTGATCTCGATAGCGAGCGCAAAACCGATCCGAAATCACCGGCGCGATGGTTGGAGGCTCGGTGCCGATCAAAAGCTGGTCAAACGTCTCCTCGATGCGCTCCGCGCGAGAGGCGCGAGACGGCAAGTTCATTCCGATAGGACGGGTCACCACCCAGCATTCGCCATCGATGATGATCTCCGCCCCAACAAAACCATTGGGCAGCTTTTGCTGCATGAGCGGACGCTGTTCTTCATTTGAGAAGTTCCGCTCACCCAGGCAGTATCGAATAAGGCGGCAGAACGTCGTCTTTCCACTGCCGTGAGGCGTCGCACCGGTCCCGTTGGTCGATAGATCCGGCGACCAGACAATATTGACCCCGCGCCGAAGCGGAATGTCCCGCAACACGGTCCCGGAATCCTGCCAGAGCGTTACGCGTCGAACCCACAAGCGTGGTCCTTGCCAACCTTCCGGCAAGGTGAACTCAATCTCAGCTGGCTGAAACAGATCAGGCTGCAAGATGCCCCTCCCGGATGAATGGCAGGATTACGGCTGGAACCTGCACCAGCCCCTGATCGAGATTAATGCCTTCGAGCCGTGACCAAGCGAAAAGTGCACGACCGATAGAAGGATCGTTGGCAATCAGGGTAGAACGATCGAGCCTCGCGCCCGCACTCCAGCGCGTACCATCCGTTGACACATCCACTACGGCTGACGAAACGAGCTCGTTGAATGCCGCACCCCAAGCTGCATTTGTCGGCGGGACGAGTTGGGTCACGCTTGGCGAATGTGCCATGAGACGGTGCCACTCACGACGATCCGCCTCCGAAAGGAAACCATCAAGAAGCCCCGGATGCAGGCAGGCCAGCGCGGCTAGGCGAACGCGGCGGACGTCGGAAGGCTCTGGCAGAATACCCACAAGAGCACGAAGCTGAGCGCGCACGCGGTCACGCTCATTAATGCCCTGCGGCCAAGCCCACACCGCATTCGCGAGCTGTCCAAGCTGCGGAAGCTGGATCGGTTGCGAAGCAGCAGATATAGCACCTACCATGCCAAGCGCGGCAAATGTCCCATCCTGCTCCATCCGGTCCCAGGCTTCGAGGACGAGGCGGCGGGTGCGATATTCGCCGTGCTGGCGGATTTCCTTTTCCTTGAGGACGCGGAAGGTTTCCGAGGGGTAGTCGGCGCCCTTCACGTCGGCGGGGTCGAGGATGTAGCGGAGGTCGTCGCGGGTCAGGCCGTAGGCGCGGGCGTAAAAGGCGTCGAGATCGGCGCGAAGGAGCGCGCGGCGGTCCTCGTCCCAGGCGAAGGGCGGACCGTCATGGCCCAGATCGCGTGCGAAGGGGGAGAGGCTGTGCGAGGTGTATGTGAGTTCTAGTACCTTCGGGGTGATGTAGGCGAGCCGTGGTTCGGTGTAAAATCTAGGCGGAAGGATAGGAAACTGCTTCAGGTAGAAATACGTCAAGTTTGTTCCGGCTATCTTCTGCTTTGCCGCATAGTCCAAGACGAGTGAATTCATGTTGGCGAGAAGAACATGCTGATTGCTTTCTCTACCTTTGCAGAAAAAAAGTGGAAGCTTATGATTTGATGCTTTTCTTGGGAATACCGTTGCTATCACAGAGTTGGCTGCTGTGGCATTGGTAATATCCCTCCACCCCATCAACCATTCCATTCTCCAGCTCTTGATTTCAAGCCGAGCATCAACATCCGACTTGTCAACCCAGTATCTGGGAAGAGGCTCCCAGTTGGGATTAGACTTGTCGCCCGATGGATCATCTCCGGAGTCATCATTGCCAGCCTCGTACCCCGCCCAACGATGATCAAACTGATGAATCATCTTAGCTTCATATAGAGGTAAAAACTTTCGGTCGTTTAGTCGCCAAGAATTGCCGTCACAAGCTTCACCAGCGCTGGCCAGTTGGGCGTGATTCATGAATATGCCGCTATCGTTCGACATATGGAACATCGTCATGAAAGTGATGTCCCATGGGTTGCCTGCGCTGGCTTGGTTATCGTTTATCAGGATTGGAACATTTCTATAAATCTTTGCGGTCAGTTCAGCGTCCGCACGTGAGCGAAAGATTGGGGCCGTTTTCGTGTTTGGATTAATTCGCATAATTTGCTCTGCAGATAGCTCGAAAACTCTCCGATCGTCCTCGGTGTCAGAGGTCTGGAGTATCGAGAATGCAAAGCGCGGAAGTTGATCTGTTTTTCCCAATGTCAGAAGACAAAATGAATTACGGTCGTCAGTTGCTGTGAATACCAACCTGATTTCATAGAAGCTAAACAGTGAGACGAGGCGCTTTGAGCTAACAGTATTGGTGAAGAATGTAGAAGTTGTCGAATCTGTCGCGATGCCCGTCGGGAGAATTACTCCGGCTCGACCGGTTGCCAAATTCGCAAAAAGCTCCGCAAACAACGCATAGGTGTTCACGTCACCGCGTCCCGTCAGCGGAAAACGACCACCATCGTCACTCGGCACGCGGACGAACTCGCTGGTCGCCTCGGCCTCGTGCTTGGCTTCGATGAAAGCATTGAATAGCGCCCGATCCGCGCTGCCCTGAGCGGCCTTCTCCAGCGCCTTGATCAGCCTGTCGCGGGCCGCCTTGTTCGGGGCATTTGCAATCTCGGGCGACAATGCCGCAAAGAACTCCTGCTCCTGCAGCTTGATCCGCTCCCACGGCGGGTTCCCCAGTACCACGTCGAAGCCGCCGCGCTGCATCACATCTGGGAACTCAAGCGGCCAGTGAAAGGCGCGGGCGCGGCGGGCTGCCCTGGGCGCGTCCATCATCGCATTCCGAATCTTGCCCTCATTGAGGGCCATCCAAAGCTCCTCGGTCGTCGGCACGGTGCGGGCCGACGACCCTGCCGGTGCGTCGCCGACCTTGGGCAGCAGGAAGGCCGCCACATAGAGGTCCGCCGCCGCCTTGGCGCGGACAAAGGTCTGCCCCTTGCGCAGCTCCTTGAACCGCTTGGCCTTGGCCCCGATCTGCTCGACCGAATCTTCGGGCAGGTCGCGGAAGCCCGAGAAGTCCAGCGCCAGCGGTTTCATCGCAGGCATCGACGCCTTACCGGCGCCAAAGTCGAATCCGCCTTGCCCCGCCGTCGCATCGCGATTGGCCCTGAGGTAGTATCTCGCTGTTTCCTTGTCGTCGCCAGTCAGCGGCTTGTAAGCAGCATCGGGGATGCCGTCCTGCAGCACCTCCAGGTCGAACACGCCGAGCAGCGCGTCGCCGCAGCGAATTTGCGCGTCGAAGAAGCCCAGCGGTAAGCCAGGGTCTACCGTTTCGATCCACAGTGCGACCTTGGTCAGCTCCACCGCCATCGGGTTGCGGTCCACCCCGTGGACGCAGCATCGCGCAACATCGCGCAGCGCATGACGGAAATCGGCGAGCGAGGGCGTGCCCTCGGCCCGGATGCGGGCAAGCCGCGTGGCGATGCGACGGGCGGCGGCCAGCAGGAAGTGGCCCGAGCCGCAGGCGGGGTCGATGACCGACAGTTTCAGCAGAGCCTTGGCGGGGTCGTCCGCCTCGGCCTCTGTCTTGTCCAGCACTGGATCGAGCGCGGTGTCGAGAAGCGCCTGAACGAGGCTGTCGGGCGTGTAGTAGGAGCCGGTGGTCTTACGCTGGTTGCCCTTCTGCTCGGCCGCCTCGGAGGCGAAGACGAGCGTCTTGCCATCGTCGCCGAGCTGGGGCTGGAGTTCGAGGAGGGATTCGTAGACCGATCCCAGTTCTTCGGTTTCCATCGCACGCCAGTTGACCGGGACCATACCATTCTTGTCGGCAAGCCAGGACAGGCGGTAGAGCGCCTCCATGAAAGCGCGGTTGCGCAAGCGGGCGGTTTCGAGGTGGGGCAGCCTGTCTTCCGCGAAGAGCCCACTGAGAGCGGGCAAGGCGAGAGCCGGCTGGCCATGCGTCAGGGCGCGGAAGATGACCTTTACGCCCTCGTAGCGGTCATGGTGTTTGTCCCAGGTGGCACCGCGATAGCATTGCTTGCGCAGCGACTGCAGCGAATAGCCATCGGCGTAAAGACTGCAGGCCTCGGGCTTTGCGTCGTCCGGGTGGAGCAGGTTTCGATCTTCGGCCACCATGAGGAAGATCAGGCGGTAAACGAGGCGCAGGAGTTCGTTGAACCAGTCGGTGAGGTTCACTTGTCCGGAGTGCAGTTTAGCTGCAAGATCGGGATTGGCCTCGAGGAAGCCGGAGCCCAGTAGCTTGAGGGCAAGCTGAACCTGATCTGCCAGGCGATCACGCGCGGCCTCCCCTTCCTTCGAACCCGCGTCGCGCCAACGTTCCAGAGCGCAATCCGTCGCGGGGGCGTCGGCCGCGCCAAAGCGGGAGCGGTGGATCAGAAGCCAAAGTGCGGCGAAGGAGGCGATGTCTTCGTTTGTGAACATCTGGGCGAGATCTGCTTCGATGTAAGCCGGCCTTGTCAGTGAGGCATTGTCGCGCATCAGGCGCAACTGCGTGCCGTTGGTCACGATGCCCCAGAGTGAATCGTCCCTGTCGTTCAGATAATCCTGAAGGGCAAAGGCCGGCGAGCGAGACCGATCCGTCGAGAGCGTCGGGCTGCGGCGATCAAGTTGCTCATGAGGCGGAACAACCACAATGGGCACACGGCCAGATGCCGAAAGGGCGATCGGTGCTGGTGCGGCAGTGAGGTCGGCATAGCCGAAGGTCTCCTTGAAGAAACCGGAGAAGAAGCGCGTTGTCGCGGCTGCCGACGGATGCTCGATCTTTGCAAAGGCGTCGAAATGGGATTGCCCCACACGGAAGGCCGTCGCGATTTCCTCACGGATCTGGAGCCCCTTGCGAACCGAGTATTCTTCAGGCGACTGCTCCGGAGCCTGGCGCTGATCGATCTTGGCTATCATCGCCGGTGCGATCAGGTTGCCTTCGAGGCTCAACGATGGCCATGCCGACATATCAGTGATGGTCTTACGCGCCACGATTACACTTCCCCCGGAACAAGCACGAAAAGGCCAATGACATCTGGGGGAAAGATCGGCTCTACGCTGACACGAGACGCCGAACCGGCGGCGGCACGAAGACGTGCGTGATCTTCGACCAGCTCGGCCCCGCGCTTTCGCACAAATTCGGCAATCGGACCGGCGAAGAGATCCGGCAGTGATACCCTTGCCGCGTTGATCATGCGCTCCCGGGCAACGGGGGCAAGGTCTGCAGTCGCAGGAGAAGCAAGCAATTCGCGCGCCTTGCTGCCGGAAACAATGACGCCGTTGCTGTCGACGGCAACGAGCGCCGCTTCTTCCGCCAACAAAAGGCGCTCGCGCCTTGCGTGGACGGTCAACTTGTAGCGAATGCGCAGGAGCGCAACGCGGGTCATCTGGGAGACGGCGGCACTCGGCCAGGCGCCGACGCGACCGATTCCCAGGTCTGGAAGCGCTTCACTGTCCAACGAGGCCTCGAGAAGGCTTTCCGCTAAAGAGGATGTCAGCGGGTGCGTTCTGGTCAGAAGGGATGTTCCTGACGGCGCCGGCTCCTGCATTGCAAGCTTGATTGATCCCTTGAGGCCCCGCTCTTCCAGCTTTTCCTTCAGGCTGTGCTGAAGGGCGTACAAATGTGCGAGCTGAAGTGACTTCCTCTTTTCAAGCGGAACCCCGAACCGAGACATGGCCCGCTCGACGAATTCGAGCGTCTCCTCCGGTGACCCGAGCAGAGATTTGACTTTCTCCCATTCCGGGGCGACTTCACTCGGCTTCATCGCGTTCTGCGCAAATCGAGCGCGCGACCGCTTTTCATTTTCACTGGCATCGTGCCACCGCGTTTCCATCACCTGGATGCCATTGGTCAATTGCAGGTCGAGGGTGAGCTGCTGTTGGACTCCACCACCGCGGCGAAGCATCATCGCGGCCATCAGTGCATCGGTGACCGGCCCACGCTCGTCAGGGAGAGGCACGGTCACGCCAGTCGCCTTGCGAATTTCCTCTGCCTTCCGCAGGATGACGTCGAGCACGGCGCCGTCGATCGCGCTATCCGGTGAGAACATCATAACTGATCGGACGAGCTCGGCAGGCTGGCCGAAGCGATCAACTCGGCCTTCACGCTGCTGATGGCGGGTTGGGTTCCAGGACAGATCGTAATGGATCACGGTGTCGAACAGTTGCTGGAGGTTGATCCCTTCCGACAGGCAGTCTGTAGCAACGAGAATGCGTTGCTCATCAGTCTCCGCGTTCGCGACCACCATTTCGGCAACGCGATCGCGGCGTTCGTCCGGTGTGAGTTCTCCTGTTACCGCCTGCACGTTCAGCTTCGGGAAGGCTTTGCGGATCCCTTCCTTCACATGCTCCGCCGTCGCGAGGTATCGGCAGAAAACGACGGGGTTCGCGCCCTCCTTGATCAAGGGTTTGAGGGCTTTGATTAGGGCGTTCAGCTTGGGATCATCCGCTGAAAGAAGAGTGCTTGCCTTATCGAGCAGCGCTTGGAGCGCGGGATTGCTGGTAAAGACCGTGTTCGGCTCGATGTCGACAGCGTCCTCATCGTCACCATCCTCGTCATAGATCTGCGGCTCAAGTCGGTCATCTTCATTAGACGCCCGGTTTCGCAGGGCGCTCATTGCCGCGGCAGGAGATGACCCGACACAGCGCATCAGCGCCAGCGTACCCCAGAAGGCCAAACGGCGATCCTTCTGCGTATCTCCCGCCCGCGAGACGACTGAGAAGCAATAATCAAGGACGGCCTCATGAAATGCCCGATGTTCGTCGTTCAGACGGTAGGAGTATTCGGTGGTCTCGTGCTTGGGGAAAGCACGGTCTTCGTCCCATGCCCCCTCGACGAGATCGACGCGTCGCCGCTGAACGAATTGTCTGGCGAGGCGCTCTCGGTACTTTGCGTCATCAAAGTTCACGGTACCGAACTCCCGATCGATCAACGACAGGAGCCGGGCAAAAGCTTCTTCGTCCCCGGAATGCGGCGTGGCTGTCAGCAGGATCAGCCGACGCTCGGGATCGCGTGAAAGACCTTGCAGCAAGTCGAAGCGCTGCTGCCTCCCTTTATGCGTACCGACGCAGGCATGGGCTTCATCGACGATCACGAAGTCCGGGCATGCCCTAGCAAATCCATCGCGACGCTTTTCAGCCTTGATGTAGTCGAGACTGACGACTGTGAAGGGATAAGCATCGAACAATGTCTGCGCCAACGGCAGATTTCGCTCGAAACGAGCGGCCGTCCCGGAAGTGACGGCAACGGCGTCGATCCCGAACCTATCCTTCAGCTCGATGATCCACTGATCAACGAGATGAGGAGGGCATAATACCGAGAAGGCGTCGACCTCGCCACGATCCATGAGTTCGCGAAGAATCAGGCCCGCTTCGATCGTTTTGCCGATGCCTACGTCGTCAGCGATCAGGAGGCGCGGCACCTGGAGACGCAAAGCCATCAACAATGGGACGAGTTGGTAGCTGCGCGGCTCGAAGGCGAGCTGCGCCGCCGAGCGGAACGGACCCGCGCCGCGACGAAGGGTCAGCCGGAGCGAATCCGCAAGGAGTGCCGCCTTCGACTGGACTGTCGGGCGAGCATCGTTTGGCAAGTCAAAGCGAGCAGCTTCGACAGGCGTCAGTTCGAGATCCGGTGCGAGAACGACGATGTCGTTTTCGTTACCTGAGAGAGGGCGAAGAGCCAGTAGCCCTTCCCCGGGTGCCGGCAAAGCCACCCATTCGCGGCCGCGTGCTTTGACTAGGTCGCCTGGAGTAAAATTCAGTGTCATATCAACCTGCAAAATTCTTAATGAATCCGACCGGTAGCCCTTCGGACGAAGCTTCGGGCAAGCTGTATACAACCCAGCCCTTGCTCATCGCATCCGCCTCAGCTTCCGCTGTCACCTCTTTGGTCGTCGCAGCAACCATACTTGCACGCCACGCGAACTCGAACTCAATGCCTCCGAAACGTGCCGGCATCGTATCGATCTGAGGAATGCCAGCGGCTCCGAATGCCTCAAGCCAAGGCGATACCACCGCGCCTGGTGTTGCCTTTGCCGCTCGGGAAATCTTCCCGCGACTCAGATCGATTAGGAACTGCGCAACTTGTGGGCTCGCGCGATTGATCAGCTCGTGGTCTGGCTGATTGAAGTAGGAGAGAAGGCAGCGATAGCAGCCACGCACGCAGCTCCCATTCTCTTTCTCCTGCAGCAGATCTGCATCCCCCGCCGCAATCGCAGCATCTACATTTTCGAAATGCATCAAGCCGAGCGCCGTCTTGGCGACCTCATTGATTGCTTTTCCGTCGTCAATCAGGCGCGTAAGCACGCCGGCTCCGCCTTCGGTCGCCTCATAGGTGAGAATTGCTCGCCTGTTATCTCTCGCGGGCAACGGCTCACTCAGGATTTCACCTTCCTCGAGCTGGAAGACCACCTCTATCCCACGCAGCAATGCATGTTGGACCGTTGCGATCGTTTCCGGCTCGTATTGTTCTGGCCTTTCAAAGCGGAGCAGCAAGGCATTCTTTCGGTCGCGAACGATTGGCACTATTCGGACCGGTTTCACCACATCCGGCGGCACATCCGTGTCACCATCCTCGTCGTCGGATTTTGCCCAGTAACCGGATCTGGGATCGATGTGGAAGCCGAAGACGGTCTGATCCCTTCGACGCTTCAGGCCCTTGTTCAAGCGGCTGATTTCGGCGCTATTGGCGTATTGAAGTGACAGGAGCGACGATTCTTCGCAGACGAACTTGGCGTTGCTCACCTGGACCTGGCCATCCTTTTTCGGCCAGGAGAACACGGTCTGGATATCAAAGCCCTGCCGTACCCGTTCTTCATCGTTTGCCGTAATGCGCTCAGTCGGCGCCGCTTCGACATTGTCGATACGAAGCGTCTTCTTGATGGGGACCTCTCCAGCCATGTGATTGTCGCACCCGTGACAACGCTCCACTTCGCCTTCGTGGGACGCACCACAGTTGGAGCAAATGTAGATGTCCTTGGTCGCCAATTCGGATCCATCGCCTTGGCGTACCTCGGGGGGCAGCTTAGCCTTCATAACCCGGTAGGCACGGCCTTCATGGTAAATCAGACTTCTTGGTCCGAATTCGGAAATGGCCAGGAAACGGGCCCTGGACAGGAAGGTGCCTGTTTTCCCTTCACCGGGAACAAACGCGTACAGCGGTAGGCGTGGGAAATTGTACCCGGGCAAAAAGCCTTCCGTTGCCAGATACCGATATGAATAAAAATCGGATCCATTCGAGGCTTTGCCTTGTTCGAGGATAGCAATTTGATCCTGGGCTTGCATCTGCGCGGCCTTGATTTTGCGTCGGTCCGCTCCCGACAGTCCAGTAATCTCCGAGCGCTTGTTCGCCTCGGCCAACTGCGTTCTCGCGGAGCTGTAGAGCTCACGCCAACGGTCAAATGCCCGATCAAATGCCTGCGGCGCGTTCATGGCCGTGTGAAGAACGAACTCGTCCGGATCTTCCATCCAAATTGGGGTCTTGCCCCCATCGGACGCCAGAATCTGCTTCAGAACTCGCGCCATCGGACCGCGCGCCTTAGAGACAAGGGTAGACTTCGAAATTACTGCCAGAACCTCGTCCTTCAGCGGGAATCTATCGCCGCGAAGGTCCAGAATTTCGGGAATATCTGGGGAAAGCGCCAGTTTCGCTTCCGCCAGCCATACCGCATGAAGGTGCGACCGAACCAGCTCCTCATTCGTGACGTCAAGAGCTGGCGGCCTAACGACACCGGCCACCATATCATTGCGTCGTTCGAAGAAATACTGGTCATGTGGAGATCCTGAAGCGCAGTAGGTCACGACCACTGCGGCTTGCCCAGAACGTCCAGCCCGTCCAGCGCGTTGTGCATAGTTCGCTGGCGTGGGCGGTACGTTGCGGAGATACACGGCGTTCAATGCGGAAATATCGACTCCGAGTTCCATAGTCGGAGAGCAGAATAGCGCAGGCAGGAACCGATCGGATTCGCCGGTTGCCCGGATCTCCGTACGGTGTTCTGAGGTCGCGAGATGTTCTATGTCGTCCTGTTCGAACCGGAACCGCCATTCACGCCACTCGCGCTGTTTCTGCGAGACCTGCGCCGTGTGTTCTCGGCCCTCTAGGCCCCAATAGGAACTACGCCCATTGCCAAGGTCGTTCGCGATAGCGGTGTAAAGGTCATAGAAGTATTGATTGCCGCGCTTGCTTTCATCGGAAAGCGCCACCCCCGGAATGAGCCTAACCGCGGATGGAGACAGACGCCACCCTGTCACGTCACTATCGAGCTCGACGGGTACAAGCAGCCCTTCATCGCTCAGGAAGGAAAGCACTCCCTCCATGAACTGGTAATACTCATCCTTGCTCAGCTTCGCGCCAAGGACCGACTTCCGATTCAAGAACCTTGCAATTCTGGAATTGGGGCCAGCTCGGAGAAGAGTTTGCTCTTCGCGCAGCGTGATCACATTCTTGCTACCCCCGCGCAGGACCAGGGAAGAGCGTGCTTTCGGGTTCTCCTTCTGGTCAATTGCCCAAGGGGCTTGAAGCAGCATCCGGGATTTCTGAGCCACACCATCTAGGACGGTCAGATCCAAGGCCTCGGTCTGAACAGCCAAGCCTTCGAGCATCGCAGACAAAATCGCCTTGAGAATAGCCTGCCGCTGATCGATGCCGAGATCGCCAAGAGCTGGATGGATGGCCATGAAGCGCTCTCGATCCTCCGAAAGTTCCTCAAGGCCGAGGAAGTTGACATCGATCAGATTGAGAACAGACAGGCTGGGATTGGTGAAGCGCCAACCACGGCGCAGGTCCGTCCAGACACGATGGGCGAAAACTTTAGCGAGCGAACGCTGTGCATCTTCACGAATAATGGCGCCAGCATTCGCGTCCAGAAGCCAATGCTGCCGCGCCTCCTTGTTGGCTGTGGTAAAACCAAGCGCCTTCACTACCTGAAGGCCGAACTCGTCTTCTGCGAGACCTCCTGAGCCGGCGGAGATCACCGCGCGAAGGATGGCTCCGCGCAATAGGCTTACGAACAGGAAGTCATTGAAATGACCTGACTGTAATGCAGCATCCTGACGGTTGTCTGTGAAGCCCAGCAGTTTGCGCTTGGTCGAAGATACGCCGCTGCCCGGTTTGTTCATCCACTCCAGGGCACTGGCCACGAGTAGCGTTGTTGCAGAGCTCCGCCCTTCGCCAGAGAGTCCTGCAAGCTTGCTGCGTTCACGCATCCCTTGCGTGGGCTCGTCATGACAGCAAAGGCAGAACGCAAACTTCCCGGGGATGAACCAGAAATCATTCCCGCCCGCGCTAAGGCGGCCATCCGCACCAACCGCGTATGATATTGGGGTACGCTTCTTACGATAGCCTCTCAGCCGCTCAATGCCATTCTTTTCCTCGCGCCAACTCTCAGGGTAGCCCTCAAGCTCCCCGGTGAACTGAAAGTCATAATCGTCGACATTTACTGGGCAGAGATAGCCGGCAACCTCGTCGTCCTCAGTATCGAGCGGGGTGTCATCAATGCTTCGGGGAAGAAATCGCAAATCCCCATCATCCTCAGCCTTCGTCACGACATGGTATTCTTGGCCGCAGCTTCTGCAAAAACGTGTCGGATAGAGGCGGTTGCCAGGCGCATCCGGATCCTCAAGCTGCCCCTCGAGAAGAATCCGCCGGGGTCTGTCTGTGAGTGTTGTAAATACCTCGCCTGCGCCGGAGATGAAACGATGGAGCTTGAAGGCGAGAAAAGCACCATCCTTTGTGCCGCCGCGCTCATTCTCAGGCAGACTTACCCGGGTTAGGAACTTTTCGAGATAGTCGCGGCAGGTTTCGGCATCGACCCCGGTGGCCAACGCCAGCTTTTCGACTGCTTGTTCGAACGGGATCGGCTTTTTTCTGCGGAGTTCGAGGCCGTCATCCAATCCGAGTTCTAGCTCCGCCCACACTGAGAGCGGGTGGCGCTTCAGGGCCTCGTCATCGAGTGCGTCCGGTAGCGGCTGCGTCAAAACCTTGCTCAAGGAGCCAACGACGTGCTCGGTTTTCAAGGAGTCATCGGTGGCACGCTGCAAGGACTCGTCGATGACCGCATCGGGGCCAATCTCGGTGCCAAACAGTCGTGACGCGACCTTCGCGACAGCGAGTGCGCGGCTCTCGTCCGATCCCTCGGATGCCATCGTTGCCGAGGTGCCGATGCAGATCGGTTCCTTGTCAGGAGAGCACCGATCACGCAAGCGCCGAACGAGGACTGCGACATCGGCTCCTTGACGTCCGCGGTAAGTGTGCAGTTCGTCGAGAATGATGAACTCGAGGCCGGAAGCATTTGCGATTACTTGCGAGTCAAGGTCGTCCTGCCGCGTCAGCAGCAATTCCGCCATCATGTAGTTTGTCAGGAGAATGTCCGGCGGGTTGGCAGCAATGCGCTCGCGTTCTTCTCGGCTCTCCTGACCCGTGTAGCGCTTTACCGACGGCTTGAGATCGCCAGGTAAACCAGAACCGGCGATGAACTTGTCAATTTCCTTCATCTGGCTATTAGCCAGGGCGTTCATGGGATAGACGATGATTGCCGATGTCCGCCGCTGCTTTCCTGCGCGGCGAGCTCGAATTATTGCATCGACAACTGGCACAAAGAAGCACAGGGATTTCCCCGAACCTGTGCCGGTCGTGACAACGTAGCTCTTGCGCTGCTTTGCCTTCGCAATTGCTTCGGCTTGATGCCGATGGAAGCGAAGTGGTGTCGCTCCGAACCGGAAGACCTTGCCGGTGGCCTCATCAAGGTCGTCTGTGGCGACGAGTTCATCGACCGTCGGCCCAGCCATAAAGCGGGGGTTGAGTGATAGGAGGGCATCAGGCCAAAACTTTCCGGCGTCGTACTGCGCGTCAATCTCGGATTTCAGGTCAGGTGCGCGAATTGCGCTGAATGAGCGCGAGAATTGCTCATACGCGCTTATCAAATGTTGATCAAATTCAAACGCTTTCATCGACTTACCCGACCATCTGAACGGCAAATACGTTGCAAAATATACAGCAGGTTGTGAAAAAACAATCAGCGATCCGATCGTCAAAGCGCGGCAAATACTGCCCGTCTCCCGGGGTTAAAGGCGACGAACAACGCTTTGACCGCACAGTTGAGCGCATAAGTCCCAAAAGCAGGCGCAAAGCGGAAGAGATGCCGCTACGAGGCGGGAGCGGATGGGCACCTGCGGGCCTCGATTCTTCAACATCAGACCTCTAGGCGATCCGAATATCGCCCCGGATCTGACTGACGAGCGGCAAGCTTGGAATGTCGCTAACGCCCATCTTTACTTTGGAACGCAGATTTCGGAGGCAGCCACCTTTCACAAATAGACTATGAGAACGCTTGATCAGGTAATGGAAACCAATTTCAAGTAGAAAACAAAGCGATTGCCAGCTAGATGTCTTCAACGAGACGGTTGCTCATCGATTCGAAAACACGCTGTGATAGGGCAAGACTAACATTAGCTCGATACGATCCATAGATCTGCGTCTCGTTGATGATCTCGTCGACTTTGTTCGAGGCCCCGGGTTTGTGCTGCACTTTTCCGATTCCAGCTTCGCGGACTTTTTCGCTTCCGAGCTCAATGTTAGCATCGACGACCCGAAATATGCTGTGAACGGGGGCTCAAAGGGTAAACGCCTGCGTTACTTCCTGCAGATCTGCGACGACGCCACTGCGCTCCGCACCCTCACGGCACTCTGGGAGCACCGGTCGGAATACCTCGCCCGGACTGGCGGGAAGGATCCCGTCGTGAACGCCGAGATCCGCTATCAAGGGCTGATCAACCGGCTGTCGGGCGGGGGCGCTCCGCAATCAGCAACGCATGGCTCGGCGGCCGGCACTGTAGACCGAGAGAAAATCGCTAAGATCAAGTCAGACTTCTTGCAGGTCACCTCGCTTGCTCCTCATGCCCGCGGCTATGCGTTCGAAGGCTTTCTAAAGGATTTGTTCAACGTATTCGGCCTCGCCGCTGAAGAGCCTTTCCGGCTTCGTGGTGAACAGATCGACGGCAGCTTTCTGCTTGGAAGCAACATATACCTGCTCGAGGCCAAATGGCACGGCCAGCCAATTGGGGTCGCCGAGCTGCACACCTTCCACGGCAAGATCGAGCAGAAGGCGGCTTGGACCCGCGGCCTTTTCGTCAGCAACAGCGGATTCACCGATGACGGCCTTGTCGCCTTCGGGCGCGGCAAGCGCGTCATCTGCATGGACGGTCTCGACCTCTACGAGATGCTGGAGCGAGAATTCCCGCTCACACAAGTTCTCGAACTCAAGGTTCGCAGGGCCGCGGAAACCGGCTCCGCCTTTGTTCGCGTCCGCGATCTTTTTCCTCGGTAACCGGAAGGAAGGGTATGACGCAGTTCAATGATTGGTGCCTTTCGGTGGACGAGCCCGTCGGTAACCACGTCCGTAGGGTGATGACCGGACAGGCCGCGAGCCTTGCTACGGCGATCCAGGCGACGGCGGCCATTGTGCCGGGGCACTATGCGTCGGAAGAATCGGTTGCCAGGGCGCTCAGCCGACTTGGCAAGCCGGCAGCCGCCGCGCTCATCGAGGGCAAGCTGCCGACAACGAAGAATATCCGTTCCGGCGATCTAGGCGAAATCTACGCGACGGAGTGGATCGACGCACACAGCGGCGGATACCGCGCGCCGATCAAACGCTTGCGCTGGAAGGATCATCGGAACATGGCGATGCGCGGGGATGATGTTATCGGCATCCTTCAAGATGCCGCCAACCAACGCTTGCTCTTTCTCAAAACCGAGGCTAAGAGCCGCGAGGCTCTGACCGCTCAAGTTCTCACCGACGCGCGCGCGGGCCTGGACAAGGATGGCGGGCTGCCATCCGCTCACGCGCTGTCCTTCATCTCGGCGCGCCTGCTGGAGCTGAACAATTTACCGCTCGCCGACGCGATTGACGATGCGCTGCTAAAGCACGGCATTCCCGTGCAAAATGTCAAGCACCTGCTTTTCACGTTTTCCGGCAATGCGCCGGACGCCCTGCTAACCACCTCTCTCCAAGCCTACCCCGGACCTATTAACCAATGGGGTGTCGGCCTACGAGTGGAGGGACACGCTGCCTTCATCGGCGCGGTTTATGATCGAGTGATCGCCGATGCCAACAACGCCTGAAGCAATCGCGGCCGACATTGCAGAAGCGGCTACCGCTGGATTTCGCGGGCGTCTCATCGCGCGCGGTCAGGCGCGAGCGATCATCTGGCGGGACGGTGCGCTTCCACCGGACGCACCGGCCTTTGCGCCGCAACTTAGCTACGACTTGCATTCGTATGGGTATGGTCTTCTAGGGCTCGGTCTTCGCCTCCGTGAGCTTGGCGGCGATGCCGCACAGGCGCGCACCGCCTTCGAACAGGCTGCTACCGCGCTCGAAGCCGTGATCTCGAAAGGAGATCGCCTTGAGGCCGATCGCGACTTCCATTTTGTCATGGCGGCGGCGAGCTATCATCTCTCCCATCTCTCGGCCCGCGCGTACTCACTTCTCGCGATCGTCGAAGCCGACGAGAATTTCGCGCCTATTGAACGTGCGCTTGCCCTGCTGATGCGGCGAAACTTCAGCACGCTTCGCAGCCGCGTGCTAGACTATCGGGCGTCAGGCGAAGGCAGTGATGCCCAGATTACTGCCGGCATTCAGGCCAACCTCGACCAGGCCGAGGCGGCGGGCAGTCCCGCGGACGGCAACGATTTCCTCTTCGATGGTCTCGACACCGCACTGACTGACGCCTTTATGGCGGCCATGTCGCTATTCCTCCTCGCATTGGAACGCGGTGAGCGACCGCTGCTCGATCAGGCACTGGAGCGGCTGCGCACGAGCCTTTCCATTTGCAGTGAGATGAACATGCTGCCGCAATGGTGGGCACATCGCGTCGCGCTCCACCTCTTGTCGGATCTGTGGTCGAGCACCTTCCACGAAAGGATTCCGCTCCAACCAGCCGGCGGCGAGGCGGCCGACTGGCCTCGACTGCGTCAACTATTCATCGCCCTGCTGCAACGGCGGCCAAGAGCCGAGGTCGATTTGTGGCCGTCACAGATCGAGGCGGCGACCCGCGCGGTTGACCAGTCCGACGACCTCGTGGTCTCGCTGCCGACGAGCGCGGGCAAGACCCGTATTGCCGAGCTCAGCATCCTGCGCTGCCTGGCTGGCGGCAAGCGCGTGGTCTTCGTCACGCCACTTCGCGCATTGTCGGCACAGACGGAAACAACGCTGCAGAGGACCTTTGGTCCGCTCGGGAAGACGGTCTCCGCACTCTATGGCAGTATCGGGGTCAGCGGCTTCGATGAAGACGCAATCCGCGAACGCAACATCGTTGTCGCAACGCCGGAGAAGCTCGACTTCGCACTCCGTAACGATCCGTCTCTTCTTGATGATGTTGGCCTTCTGGTTTTCGACGAAGGCCACATGATCGGGCTCAACGAGCGTGAGGTGCGTTATGAGGTTCAGATCCAGCGCTTGCTCCGCCGTCCCGACGCGCAAACGCGTCGCATCGTCTGTCTGTCTGCCATATTGCCGGACGGAGATCAGCTCGTTGACTTCGCCGGCTGGCTTCGGCGCGATCATCCAGGTGGCGTGATCAAGCATGATTGGCGCCCAACTCGCTTGCGTTTCGGTGAGGTCGTTTGGACGTCGCCAAACGCGCGGTTAAACCTTCGCGTTGGCGAAGAGCGCCCGTGGGTCCAGCGCTTCCTTACGGGAGCAGCGCCCCCGAACTGGGTGCCGCCGAAGCGTAAGAGAAAGAAGCTATTTCCCGACGATCAACGCGAGCTCTGCCTGGCGAAGGCGTGGCGGCTGATCGAGGATGGTCAGACCGTGCTTATCTTCTGCCCACTGCGTAAAAGCGTTGAGCCTTTCGCTGACGTGATCGTCGACCTTCATGAGCGCGGGGCGTTGCAAACTCTCCTCGAAGCCGATCCCGCGGTCCTCAGCACCGCAATCGCGCTTGGCGAGGAATGGCTGGGGCCGAACAGCGCAATCCTGAAATGCCTGCGCCTGGGCGTCGCGTTGCATCACGGTGCTCTTCCGACGGCCTACCGTAAAGAAGTGGAACGCCTGTTGCGCGACGGTGTTCTCAAAGTGACGATCTCCTCGCCAACCTTGGCACAGGGCCTTAATCTGTCGGCCACGGCTGTAATTATGCATTCTCTCCACCGCAGTGGGGAGAGGATCGACATTTCGGAGTTCAAGAATGTCATCGGCCGCGCCGGCCGCGCCTATGTCGACGTCGAAGGGATGGTCCTTTTTCCGATGTTCGACGATATTGCGAAGAAGCGGCACAATTGGGAAGCTCTCATCGGCGATCTTGGCGCGCGAAACATGGAAAGCGGACTGGCGCTTCTCGTCTGGACGCTTCTATCGCGTATGCACGCGAGGATCGGCGGCGATCTGAACCAAGTCGTTGACTACGTCGCCAACAATGCCGCTGCGTGGACCTTTCCCGAGATCGCAAACGAAAAGCCAGAAGACCGCGAGCGAGCGCTCGCCGATTGGGAGCGGCATGTCGCTACGCTTGACACCGCGATCCTCAGCCTCATCGGCGAGAATGATATTCCTGACGACGGCATCGAGGACGCGCTGGACGACATCTTGCAATCGTCCCTTTGGCATCGTCGCTTGCTGCGTCAGAACGAGCAGGTGCGGCAGGTTCTGAGAGCGGGCCTCGTGTCCCGCAGTCGAGTTATCTGGAGTCAGTCGACAGCAGCGCGTCGTCGAGGCTACTTCCTAGCGGGGGTGGGACTGACGACCGGGCATGCGTTGGACGCCATATCGGAAGATGCGAACCTCCTCCTGATCCAGGCGAATGCGGGGATAATGGAAGGCGATGCCGAGGCGGCGATTGCGGCGATCACGGGTTTGGCCGAGCGCGTCTTCGAATTTCACCCCTTCACGCCTGATCCCTGGCCGGCGAACTGGCGCGATATTCTGCGTGTCTGGCTCCTCGGTCAACCTCTTGCCGGCATCGCCGCCGGCCAGGAGTCCGAAACACTGCAGTTCATTGAGGGTGGTCTAGTCTATCGCCTTCCGTGGGCGATGGAGGCACTGCGCGTTCGCGCTGCCGCGAACGGCGATGTTGTTGGTGTCTTTGGTCTACCGCTCGAAGACTATGAGGTTAGCCTTGCTGTTCCTGGCGTCGAGACGGGTACGTTGAATCGATCCGCTTCCATTCTGATCCAGGCGGGCTTCAACTCAAGGCTGGCTGCTATCAAGGCCGTCACTGATACAGGTGCGATCTTCCAGACGGGCTTGGAGCTTCGCCAATGGCTGTCCTCGGAAGCGGTCACTACAATGAGCGCGCTCCCGGAATGGCCGACGATCGAGACTAAAGCAATGTGGATAGAGTTCATCCAAAGCTTCACTCCAGCGGAAAACCGGACTTGGGACGATCGGCGATACTGGGCGAATGTGACATGGCTCGGCGTACCGCCGCCGCCGGGAACGCCCGTTCAGCTTCACCACTGGGCCGATCAGCCACTCGTGCTGTCGGCCGATGGTGCCCCACTCGGCAAGGTACACGCCGCGCTCAATCCGGCCCGAGCGGGGTTGGTGCGCGCGCAGGTGGCTCAAGATGTCAATAGGATCGACATCAGCTACCTTGGTCCGGCCGACCTGTCCGCCGCCTAAAGCGGTTTGGGAAATGCAAGTGAGTCGTGTTGGTGATCGCCATGCCCTCGACGAAATCCTTGACCAGATCGGCAGGCGACGTATGGGACACGCCATGCGTCCCCTGTGGGCACCCAACAAGGTCTCCATTTGGGACGCTGGGAAACTGGTCGCTACGGCCGATCAAACGGCGAGTTTCAGCCGCGGGGCCTGTGCTGACTGTCACAAGATCGACGATTTTCACGACGTCGACGAAGGCGTGCCGGCCGGCGCATGGCGGCGGGATCGTAGATAAACAGCCCGGGATAGCTCGGGCATCGTCGTTTGTGCCACCCGGGCGGCTAAGCTCCTCCGGGGTGGAAACCATTAGGAAGCTCGAGAATGTCGGAAACCGCCGTTGTATCAGAGAAGCTCAAGGAGAGCGTCGTCAAGCGGGCGTTGAAAACGCTCGAGTGGGCGCCGTTCGAGAGACATCTCGCGACAGTCGATCTGGATCAACAAGGTGTGGCCGAGCTGGTCGCCCATGTTCGCCATAGCAGCGATATCCTACTCAAGCGGCAAGATCCGAAGCGTAAGGCGGCGCGCGCTGAATTCGTCGAGGCCCTGGCTAAACACCTTTCCGATCACGTCAGCTCATAAGCGGCCGACGCGCTGAACGACGTCATGACGATGATCCAGCAGATTGAAGCCGGCTACGCGGAGATCCTCCGCACCTTGCAGGCCACCGTGGCCGCCAAGCTCCTTCCTGAGGTTCAGGCGTCGGCCGCGCTTTGCCGTGCGGCGTCTGCATACCACGATCTGATGGAAGCTTTTCAATCGGTCGTCAACAGCGGCAAGGAGCTGACGCTGCAGAGTTTCCGCCTCACGCGGGACGATGGGTCCACCTACTCGCCGGATGGTGTGCTCGCGGGGATCAACGACGTCACCGCGATGACACTCCTTCTCGTCGGCCACCAGCATAAGTGGTTTGATGCCAATAAGTATCTGGTGATTCCCAACCGCACCGATCCCACCGATGATGAGGTCTATAAGGCCGGCCTGACCGAAGTGCTCGCCATGTCATGGAGGCATTGGGAGCGGATGGAGCAGCGTTGCCGCTATTTCGAAGGTTCGTTCAAGGTTTCTTGCCAAGGTTCGCTACCCGATTGGACGCCTGCCAAGACCGGAACGCTCGTCGAATATGATCACATCTGCGAGGCGGAGTACCTCGACTATGTGGCGAACAATCGCCTCAACGATCGCCTCGTCCAGACCTTTCAAGAGATGCTGCTGCAGACCAACATGCAGGCGAAGGCCGCCGGCATAGTAAAGGCGGTCGGCCTTCCTCCGAGCGGGTTGGTGTCGGCGCTTGAGGGGCATGCCGGCGTCTCGTTGAGCGAAATCCTGGGCTACGCAATTGTCGATGATAAGGAAACACCCTGCGGCCTCAAGCTGGTCGAGTGGATCCGGGGCTACGCCGTTTTGCAGCTGCTCGCCGAAGAGCAGTATGCCCAGCTCGGCAAGGCTGGACTGTGCTTTACCTTATCGCGCACCGCCCTGGTCGCCACCTTAGAGCGCCTAGGACTGACTAACGAAAGTGCTGACCGATTCATCGATCTCGCGTCGCTTCAAGCCTCGAGCCGAGACTTGTTCGACCAGCCGCTCATCCGGATGCAAGACGGGAGACTGGTTCTGTTCGGGCCGGGCATCCTCAACGCTGATCCCGCACGCCTGACATTGTCCGCGATCGGCAACAAGGGCGAGCAGCTCAGCCGCAAGGGCAAGGCGTTCGAGAACGCGATGCTCAAGTTCTTCCAGGATAAAGAATTTGAGGCGAAAACCCTTAAGTTCAAACAGGATGGTGAAGAGTTTGAGTACGACGTGCTTCTTCCATGGGGAGATCACATTTTTATCTTTGAGTGCAAGAATCGAACCTGAACCGCCCCGGCTTTGCCGGAGACCGTTTGGTTTAAGTTATGCGGCCAATGGTGGTGCGTCCAGCATGGCGTAGTATCGTTCCTCGGCCTCTGCAGGCGGAATCTTTCCAATGGGCTCCAGTAGACGCCGGTTGTTGAACCAATCGACCCATTCGAGTGTAGCGAACTCAACGGCTTCGAAGTTGCGCCACGGCCCAGGCCGATGGATGACCTCGGCCTTGTAGAGGCCGTTTATCGTTTCGGCGAGAGCATTGTCATAGGAGTCACCGACACTACCGACGGAAGGCTCGATGCCTACCTCCGCCAGCCGCTCGGAATACTTGATCGACACGTATTGCACGCCGCGATCAGAATGGTGGATCAGCCCGCCGCGATGGATGGGCCGCCGATCATGAAGCGCCTGGTCGAGGGCATCGAGCACAAAGCCCGCATGTGCCGTCCGGCTCGCCCGCCAACCGACGATGCGGCGAGCGAAAGCGTCGATCACGAAGGCCACGTAAACGAAGCCCTGCCAGGTCGCGACATAGGTGAAATCGGAGAGCCACAGCATGTTCGGTGCGGGAGCACGGAACTGCCGGTTCACGCGGTCGAGCGGGCATGGAGCGGCCTTGTCCGACACCGTGGTTTTGACGGGCTTGCCGCGAATGATGCCTTGAAGACCCATCATTCTCATGAGCCTTGCCACGGTGCAGCGTGCGACGTCGTGACCCTCTCGCTGCAACTGTCGCCAGACTTTCCGCACGCCATAGACCTGGAAGTTCTCGTTGAACACCCGGCGTATCTCGACCTTCATGGCCATGTCGCGACGGGCGCGGGCCGACAGGCGGCCCACGTCCCTGCGCTTGGCAATGACCTCATAATAGGTGGACGGGGCAATCGGCAGCAGCCTGCAGATCGGCTCGACCCCGAGCACCGAGCGGTGTTCATCGATGAAGGAAATCATCGCTTCAGTGGGCGGTCGAGCTCCGCCATCGCAATATACGCGGAGGCCTTGCGCAAAATCTCATTCGCCTGACGAAGCTCGCGGTTCTCCCGTTCCAGAGCCTTCATCTTCTCGGCCATATCGCTCGGCAGACCAGCCCGCTTGCCGCTGTCGACCTCGGACTTCTTCATCCACTCATTGAGCGTATGTGCAGAGCAGCCGATCTTGGCGGCTATCGAGCAAACGGCAGCCCAGCGGGAGGGATGTTCGGCTTCATGTTCCGCCACCATTCGAACGGCGCGGGCGCGGACTTCAGGAGAAAATTTGTTCGTCGTTTTGCTTGTCATGGACCCTACTTCTCACGAGTTGGGGTCTCCGGCAAACCCGGGGCGGTTCAACCTTCTCGACCAGGGCGAGACATGTTGCCCGAACCGAGTTGCTCGTCTGAGCCGCCGTGCCGGGATCAAGGCGCAGATCGGCTACAAGCGCCGTCCCGGCATCTACGGCGGCAGACCTTCCGTCATCGTCGATAACACGCTCGACAGGCAGTTCGACGTGGCGGCTCCGGACAAGGCTTGGGTCACCGACATCACCTACATCCGAACCTGCGAGGGTTTCGCCTATCTTGCCGTCGTCATTGATCTCTATTCTCGCCGGGTGATCGGCTGGTCAATGCAGAGCCGTCAAACCACGGATGTCGTGTTGCAGGCGCTGCTCATGGCAGTTTGGAGGCGCAAGCCGAAGAGCGGGGTGCTTATCCACTCGGATCAGGGCTCGCAGTTCACCAGCATGGACTGGGCCTCGTTCCTCAAGCACCACAATCTGGTTCACTCGATGAGCCGACGTGGCAACTGCCATGACAATGCAGTGGCCGAGAGCTTCTTCAATCTCCTGAAGCGAGAGAGGATACGTCGCAGGGTCTACCGTTCACGCGATGAAGCTCGCCAGGATGTGTTCGACTACATCGAGATGTTCTACAATCCGAAACGCAAGCACGTCAGAAACGGGATGCTGTCGCCCGTAGAGTTCGAAAAGCAGCAGAAAATCTAACCCGAGGGTGTCTACGAAACTCGGGGCTATTCAGCTATCGCGCAAATCGCAAACATCGAGGAGCGAAGTGATGTCTCGTAAATGGATCATCGCGGCGATTGGCGGAGGCGAAGCAGCCGGGCCGGAGGTTGAGGCGTTCGGCAAGCTCGTGGCGCAAGCCGGGGCAATTCTCATGACGGGAGGCATTCCAGTGCCGAATTCTCCCAGAGTGACTGAGCGCGCCCAAGCCGGCTGCCTAGCGGCGGGCGGGCTCATGATTAGCGTTCTCCCGAATAAGGGGAGAAATGCAATCTGTGCATGCCCGGGGCAGCGACGCTTCGAAGTGCTGACGGGAGTATCCAAATTCGGGCGGGATCCCATCACCGGCGCAGCCGCGGACAAGGTTTTCGTTTTCCCCGGCGAGGTCGGGACTTTGGTCGAGCTTGCATACGCTGCAAGAGCGAAGCGCCCGATCTTGTTTTGCGGTACCCGCGCTCAATTGAATGAAATGGGTGCACTTAGGGGACAAGAAAGCCTGAGCTTCGAGAGGGACTTGAGACTGCCGTTCGTGAGTATGGCCCACATCACAAGTGTGGAGCCTTGAACCCGGACTATGTCATGCAGACCGTGAGCCAATTGGCATACGACCTCGATGAAGGTCTGCAAAAGGTCCCCCTCGGGGACATCAGCGATCTCATACCGAGTGTCCCACCAGGATCTAGCCCGCCGAATCCAGCCGCTACGAACTTTCAGGGTTTGCCCGATTGTACCGGAGTTGAGAAGTTTCATAGCTTGGCTGAGCAGATGTCGGCTTTTGGTCCGGCCGAACACTTTGCCCTTTCGAGTTGACGCCGGCCACCGTTGCGATCGAACTCGCGGAGGGGAGCGCAAACATTGACCAGTTTCGTCAACTGCAAAAACCGCGTCTCGATCTTCACTGCCGTTACATAAGCTGTCGTGTTGTCGGCAACCACGTATGGCTTCTGCCACGTTAAGCGCCATGATTTTGGACTAGGCGCAATGTCGCTGCTCAGCGCTCAAGCCAATCCTCTCGCCAGTCGCAATCCCGATCTCGTGACCCCATGCGCCCTTTCTCGCAAGCGAGCCTAAATTTGCGCCAGGATTTCTATGCACTCGACGCCGCAAGGAGCAAGGCGGCAGCCACTGCACTCGCCTCCACCAACAGCGGAAAGGCTAGGACGAGAAGCGCGACAACCACGACTATGGCAGCAGCGACGCTGATTGTTACAACAAATTGCCGTAGCAAACTTAGGAGCTGAGGCATGTCGTCCGCCAACCTTTGGCGGAGCTGTTCCGGTTTCATCGTGGGAAATTGCTCGACGTCACGGAATTTCCGCAGTTCACGTTTGACCGCATCCTGCGTTTCCTCGGGTATGCGTACGGGTACAAGCTCCTGCTTCGGATCGCGTAATTTCGAGCATCGGTATATGTAAAGGCCGTCCACCGGGAAATCGAGATCGCAAAAAAGCTCCGAGCCCATGAACTCGAACGGCCCGATCGATCGCAAGGAACGCATCGGAATCGCAGGCACCTTGGAGAAGCGTTCCCAATCCTTAAGATAGTCCGCAATTTCCTTTCTGGCTTGTGCGTGCCGGATTCCACCTTGAGCGTAGGATACCGGCTTGATCTCGCCGATCTCGGCGATAACCCAGGGCGTGTCGTTTTCGGGCGTTCGTGTTGTCGGCAATCCGCGCCGCCGCGCTTCGGGCTCTGTCCACACGCCAAACAGGTCGGCGCGTGGAACGCCTTTGCTTGCCTTCTTTGGAATACCCGCCTCAGCATCGATTTCGAATGCCTTCGCTGCTGTCTGTATCTGCTTGTGCGCCGCCCGCCCGGCAGCCATCGGCGTCATGGCGCCGCGCAGGCAAGTACCGTCATCGGGTTCAACCTCGCGCCGGATCGGTCCCTCGCCGTTCGCTGTCACGTGCGCCAACTCATGCGCGATCAGGCGATCGCCGGCGTCGGTGCCCGGAGCCCAGCGGCCGGCGGAAAAGGCGATATGCGAGCCGAGCGTGTAGGCTTTGGCGCCAAGCGCGCGTGCGGATTCCGCGGCATCGGTATCGCGATGAATGCGGACATGCGACAAATCTTCGCCAAAGCGCGGCTCAAAGAACGCACGCACCGTCGCGGGCAGCGCCGCGCCGCCGGACGTAGCACGCCGAACCTGCGGCTCAAGGTCGGCGGGTACCGGAAGCCCGGCGCTGTTGCCGACGCCGGCGACGGTGCGACGAAGCGGCATTGCGAGCCCGTGCTCGATATGAGGTGCGTGGCTGGCGCAGGGGCCGCCGGCGACGCAAGCCGAACAGCAGGCGCCGCCATCCTGCATCCGCATGACCCGATCGGCTGCGGCCTCCGCATCGCGCTCGGCGGAATCGTCTACTCGGCCCAATTCGAGCTTGGGAAGCACGTTTGGCGCTGTTTGCTTATATAATGTATCTGGTAGCGCATCGCTCCCAAACGGCCTGCCAATTATTCTATATGATGCACTCCGCTCTTCCTGATCGATCTCCTTGAGTACGCCGCATAGCTCGGCGGCAATTGGGATCGGATCCAATAGAAGCTTAATGACCTCAAATGTTAATCCTCCGATCCCCTTGATTGCTCCCGCTGCCTTCCGCAGAACCTCCCTATAATACTTTGGGCTTCGCTTCTTGAGAGAACGGAGGTAACTAATTATTGCTGACTCTAGTCTTGCTAGAATCTGACGAAGTCGCGGCCTCGACTTATCTTTGATTTTATCATTGATTTTGTCTTCGAACAGATTCCAGCCGTACTTCTTTGCCTCTTCTAACGTCTCCTTTAGAGCGTCGACAAGCTCCTCTTTTTCTTGACCGACAAACGCGAGGAGGACTTTGGCAAGCGCTATGAGGGATTTCAGCGATCCCACTTGATCGTTGACACGATCAATCACCCATCCCAGCGGTGTAGGGTCTCCCGGTTGGTCGCATTTGTTCTCTTTCTCGTATTCCACCAAGTGTGGACGTAAGGCAGCCCATTTGCGGACAGCCGCTTCATACTCGTCCTGCGTTTGGGCGTGTCGAAAGTCGTTGTGAAGTGCCAACACATCGAAGAGATGGGCCGGCTTCGGCTGAGATGTAACCTGTGACGTCCGATCTTGTGGAGAAAACATCATTGCTGACCGCGCATTTCCCAACCTATCGTGCGATTTGGCGACCGGGGCGCGACGCACGCTTGCGTTTTGCGGCGGTTTGCTCCGCTGTTTCGACGTCTTCGTAGCCTGCGATTTCATGCGCCCCCCTCCAGTTCGCGCAGCCAGCGATGCCATTCAGCGGCAAGCTCCGCCGACGTTATCGAGCGGCCAAGCTTCTCGTAGGTGCGGGCCGTCGACTCGACCAGATGGCGCAGCGTCAGGCGCGGCCGCGCGTCGCCGGCGCCTTGCGCGGAAAAGGCGCGATGCACCGCATCGACGACGATGCTCTTGATGTGGCCGCCAGCAAGCGGCAGCGCGGCGGCAAGCCGATCGAGATCGGCATCGGACGGTCGGTCGACCCCGGACGGAATCAGGCTCTGCCACAACTTGCTGCGCAAGGCGGCGTCCGGCATCGGAAAATCGATGGCGACATCAATGCGGCGCATGAACGCCTCGTCAATGTTCTGGCGCAAATTGGTCGACAGGATGACGATCCCTTCGAATTCCTCGATTCTCTGCAGTAGATAATTGGTTTCGAGATTGGCCCAGCGGTCGCGCGCTTCTTTCACCTCGCCGCGACGGCCGAATAAGGCATCTGCTTCATCGAAGAACAACACGGCGTCGCTACCTTCGGCCGCGCCAAACAGGCGGTCGAGCCGCTGCTCCGTCTCGCCGACATATTTGCTGACGAGGCTGCCGAGATCGGCCTTGAACAGGTCCAGCCCGAGCCGCTTCGCGATCAGGACTGCGGCGATGGTCTTCCCGGTGCCAGTCGGACCGGTGAACAGCCCGACTGTGCCATGACCGAGCGGCAGCCGCTCGGCAAGCCCACTCGCCGACAACACGCGCCGCCGCTGGCCGAGCCGCTCTGCCAGATCGGCAAGGCGCCGGCGGGTCGCCGAGGACAGAACGAGATCGTCCAGATCCATCGCAACTTGCTCGGGCAGGATGCGGCGGGCGAGATCAACTTGGCCGGACGCTGTCTGGCGGCGGACGCCTGAGATGAGATCGCTTTCCGCGATCTTCGGATCGCGCGGCGCGCGCAAACGCGCGGCAGTTTCCGCCTGCGCCACCGCCTTCTCGATCTCGGAATAGCCGAGCCGGTATCGGTCGGCGAGCGTGCAGGCCAGCGTTTGGCGTTCTGCCGATGCCAGCTTGCGTCCCTCAAGCTGCGCCGTCCAGAAAGCGGCGCGCTGATCAAAATTGGGCCGCTGCAGCGCGAGTTCGAAAATCGGTCGGTGCGCAACCTCCGTCGGCTGCGGCCTGCCTGCTGTCGTCAGCACCAGCGGGCCGCGATGGCGGGTCAAGATCATCCCAAGACCTGCCGGCGAGCCCGCGCTCTCGGTGACGGGCGGCAGTTGCAGATGAAGGATCGCGCCATGCAGGCGCGCCGAGCGCGCGGCCGCCAGTAGCTTGCCATCGTCCAGCGCGACCATTGGCGGGCAATACAACAGGGGCCGGTTCGCGGCCTGCGCCAATAACCCGAACTGATATGGATCTGTGGCGCCCTGCCCGTGCGCGCAGATCACGAGTTCGGGGATTTCACCAATCAGGCGTCCGACCGACAAGAGATCCTGCGGGGTCCAAGCCGGAGGCTTCGCGGTCGATCTGATAAGTTCGACCTCCGGCAAGATCTCGCGATCGATTCCGTCGCCGCCTCGCAGCCAGCCCAGAAACTCGGCGCAGGCCTTCAGTCCGCGTTGCGCGCGAGGTCCCGACATACCGCTTGGCGGCGGCGTCGATTCCAGTTGGCCGGACGACAAGAGAACCGCATCGGGGTTGAGGCACTTGCCGATATTGTCATGCACCGGCAGCAGGCATGCCGATGCGAATTCCACGCTCGGCCAGGTCAATGCGGCATCGTCCATCAGGTATCCGAGAAGCCGCCGGTAACGCGGATCAAGCTCCGGCAACGCCGCGAGAATCAACAGATCCCGTTCAGCGGGGCTGAGCGCAAACGCTTGCTCCCAGGATCGAAGCCGGCTCTCCCCTGCACTGCCCTGCAATGCTGCGAGATCCGCATTAAACCCGACCGCCGCTTCCAGCTCAAGCTTGACGACGTCCGGTAGTGGCTCCGTCGGGGATATCCCGATCGGCGGCCGCACCAATAGTGTATTCACTTCGCCATGCGGAATCTGCGGCACCCCCCACAGATGGTCGGGTTTGAACTGGGCCAGCGTGGCTTGCCACAACAACGCGCGGGCGCGCAGCAGCCGCTCGATGCGCACGATGCATTTTGACAAATAGGAGTCGGCGGCATGCGCATGGGCACGGACGTCGACGGCATGAAAGCGCGATGCCCGCATGGCTAGGACCTTTCGCTTTCGATCCGGAAAGCGATCTGCCGCCAAGGCAACCAGGCCGGTGGCGCGAACGTGTCGAGATAACCTGCGCGCCGGAGCGCGATATCGAGCGGCAGCGGCGGCAGGACAACAGTCAACTTTTCGCCGACGACGATCAATCGACCGCTGCGTCGTACGGCATGTTCGAGAAGCCATGGCGTCGATGACCGCTCGAAGCCGCTCAGCCAGCGCGCCCAATGACCGAACAGTCGCGATGCAATTCGCGAGATAGCCGGCGGGAACCGCAAATCCGTCAGATCGCCGGAAGCTCCGGTCGAAGCCAACGGCGTGGTCAGTTGATCTATCCGGTCCGCAAGGGAATCGAGTGCTGGCGCCTCAATTCTTGCGACAGCAGATGCGATCTCCGCGACATCGGCCGGCGCGTGGTCGCCCAACAGGGTGGCGAATACGACATCGTGCGTGTCGCGGGACTGCAGTGAATACGGACCGGCCCAGACATTGAGCAAAGCTGCGGCAAGGAGTGCTGGATGATCCGGTAACGATGGGGACCCTGGACGGACGTCGGCCAGCGCGCGCGCCAGATTCAAGTCTGTCAAGGCGCGGACAAGCAGAATGACCCCGGCCGCGCTGCTCACGGGTTCTGCGCTCGCCATGGTGTCGATGGATCCCGCGGCCACCGCCTTTTCCAGCAAACGGGCGACCGACGCGCGCATGGCGAGATCGGCGTCGTCATCAGGACCGACCAGCGATCCCTTGCCCTCGCGATAGTCGCGTATAAGAGCTGTCCGCTCGCCCGCCGGATACGCATTCAGGCGCAGGGCGAGCGACGCCGCGCGTCGCATCAGTGTCGATCTTCGCAACTGATTGGCCGTATCCGGATCTGCAGCGGCCAGACGCGAAAGGGCAATGAGCGTCAGCCCGTCGGGATCGTTCACAGGCTCGGCCAATGCCGACTTCAGCGCATTCGCTGCCTTGTCATGCCTTGCAACTTCAATGGCATTTCCATCCGCAGCAAGACCATTGCGGAGCCGTTCATGGTCAAGCCAGGACGGCAGCGTCGCCCGTTTGGTAATATCCGTGAGGTCGCAATGCCCCCCGGACATCAGGAAACGGCAGGCTGCAAGCACGGCATCCGTAAGTTCGGACCGATCCTGCCAGTCGGGCTCCCAGACGGCGCCCCGGTGGGCCATCCACTCGCCCAGTAAAGCCTCGGCGCTGGCCGGAATGCGGTCGATGTTCAGCACATCCAATGCTGCGGCAAAGATAGGACGAAGGCGATCGCGAATACCGGGAGTGCGGTCAGTCGATCCGGCCAAGGACAACAGAATTTTCGCACGATCTCCGGCTGACAGCAGGTCGAGCAGCCGCGTCAGTGCCGAGCGGCGATCGATAGCTGCAAGCACGGCCAGCGACCGAGCGGGATCATACTCCAGCAATTTGACGATCGCCAAATCGATCGGCTTGCGTTCGACGAGCGAGAGCATTGGACCGTACCACCAGGCCGAGGCGGCCGTGCCGCGCGCAAGCAGATCACAGGCGCAGGCGGCAATCCACTCGGCTCTGTCTGAGAAGACACGGATGTCATCCGGCTCGTCACGCCTGTCCGCAGCTTGCAAAATGCCTTCCACCAGCAAACGTGCCCACGCACTGGCAAGCTCTTGTTCGTTGGGACCCGTGGTCAGTCGGCCGCTCACCTTGAGTTTCCGAATTAAAACGACGCGAGAATCTCCCGCTGCAATCTCCGTGACGAAGTTCGACAGATGGCTTCGCAGATGGTTACGAGCCAGGCTATCCAATCGTGCAGCCAAGCCGATGTCGGCGCGACCGCGAAGCTTCATATGGCTTGTCATTTTTTCAATCGTCGCGACGCTTGCCACCGCGGTCATCTTTCTTGTTTTGCAGAAGCTGCCAAAGATTGGTTGGCTGCCGCCTGCGCAGCGCGTTTGTTGGTTGCCAATGCGGCAGGCTCAACGACGACCATGGGTGACATGCCTCACTTTGCAGCTGACTCGGAAGCTGTCTTCTCCTTGGTACAGTATATCCAGATCGAGGCGGGCGGATTTTTTACAGTTGTTGCTAGTTGAGCCAAAGGCATTGTAAGACCGTCAACTGCGGCTTTTAGAGAATCTTTAGGTTCACCGTTGTCTTCGACAAGTAACTTGCCATCTTTGCTCGTTGTGCATTCCGAGTCTCCCGCGACGACGACACCGTTTTCCGGTCGGTGGCACAAGAGAGGCTGCATATAGAGAATTTTGCGAATCGAATTGACTGTGTCGCAAGGCAGCATCCCAGCGGTTTCATCCCAATAAATTCCGAGTACTGCGAGCACAAGAAGAGGCACGACTTGTGTGGTTGTCTTGCCGGCAGAGCCCAAATAGCCTAAAAGCACCGCCCAGAGATTTCCCAGCATTCCCTTGTCCTCCATTTGTGATGGTCGCGCCTCGCCGTTCGTGTTCGCACCGGCCGCATTGGTCGCTGGCTCGATAACCGCGCCTTCTATGATGAGGTCACCAGCGACAGTGACGCTGCGCGTGACGGAATCGACCGTCAAAATCGCCTCGAATTTTCCGCTTTGCTGATTCCATGCCCCGATGGCCAATGCGCCGTTTGCCGGCAGCACGAGACGGAGTTCGTTCAGATCGGGCGCGTCCTTGACATCACCAATACGAAACAGACCGCATCCGGCAGCGCCCTCCGGCTCCGGGCCGACCGTTGGCAGCAGCAACTGGTGCCCGACCTCGATATCGCCTTCCACCGCAAGCATGCCGCGCAACGCGGCTCCGCGATCGGTGACAATCAGGCGCTTGTCTTGCTCGGCGACCTCGCCAGCCGTCATTCCGGACTTTTGTGCATCGTCTGAAGTGAGGGTCGATGGGAGGACCACCGCAAACTCACCCTTTGCCAGATTGATGGCCGCGTTGTCCGTACGCGCCGGAACGATTCTCGACGCGACCAGTCCGGCTTCCTGGCGATCACCAGCATTCTGCCGCAGCATCCAGTTGCCAGTCTGGTCCGGGTCCACAGTGAGGACGCCAAGCCGCACCGGGCGCCGAAAAGCCGGATCGTCGGGTGCGGTCTGTACGACGTCGTACGGCATCTGCTCGCTGGCCGCGCCGATTAGTGCACGGACCTCCACGCGGGGCGCTTCGTCGAGACGCGAGCGAGGGAAGTCCCCGTCGGCAATTTTTTTGTTGTAGTGTAGGAGGACCTCGAACGTGTCTGCACCCTGATTGGCGAAGCGGGCATCGGCCAATGCCGTATCCAGTTGCTCGTTCTTTCCAAGCACGAGATCGCGTCCGAATTCGTCGACCGCATAGCCCTTCTCCAGCCAAAGCTCGGTGCCGGACCGATAGATGCCGAGACCATCGACGACACCTGGAAGGTGCGCGCCCGCGCGATGCTTCCGGCCAAGGTCGATTTGATAGAGCTGAGCGGCATTGAGATCGGCGCTGGTCAGCAACTCGTTCTTATGAAACTGCGGTCGCAGCAGCAGAGACATCATATGTCCTCTTTGAACAAGGTTACGGGGACGCCGTAGTCGGCCTCTGCAACTATCATCAGCAATCTTCGCGGCTCGAACGTCGGCCCGATTGCCAAAGTCGGTGGTGCCGGAAGTGATTTCGTATCGTCTCCCATTGTCGTCTCGCCCTTCAAAAGGTGGGATTTTTCAGGCGGCCTGAGTTTGGTCCATACCGGGGCGATCTTGGAATCCACCGGCGCCAGCGCCGCCATCACCTCAATTCGTTTGAGCTTGATGTCTTGGTTCTTGTTCTTGAGGGTCCATCTGATGTTCCATTGCCCGCCCGACTTCTTGAAAGTGACGATCTCGAGGTCGGTCTCAAGGTTCTTTGCCATCGCTTCGATTTTGATCCGCTCTTTTTGTCCCGCTTCGGTTCGTAGAAACGCCTGCGCCAGTTGCTCGTCGCTCGGTTCGCCGCCGGGCGGCTTGCGAACGATCCGGCGGCCGACAATCTTCGGGTCGCCGCCCCGCATCACCACGCCGCGGCCCGGGACGACTTCCATCAACGCCACGAACCCACCGGCCCCCGCGGCCCCGACGCGAAGGCCGATCGTCGGCTTGCCAGACTGGGCACCGGTGGGGCGGGGTTCTTCTTTCGCTCCGGATGGCTCTGGGGCGACCGGCTTTTCCTTCGCTCCACTCGGGTCGGCCGCGGCGGCAAGTTCGATGAGTACAATTTCAGGTGTCTTAGCCTTACCATCAGCGGCGACACGCAACAGCCGGAAAGGTTTGGGCGCGTCTGGCAGCGGAACTGCCCGCATGAGGCGCAGCGCACCGCCGCTTGAGAGGCCGTCGCATGCCAACATGCCCTTGACGCGGCCCGCAATGCTGGCACCGCCGGTCCAAACGACCGATAGGATGTCGCGGATGATGGATACCGCCCATGTCCTGCGACCGGTGACGGCGGATTGGTCGGACAGGAGCGGCACGGGCTTTAGTCCCGCGAGCGCGGTCAACCCAATTTCAACGCTACGATCGACGGCCCGAATAAGCGCACCGACCGCGCCGGGCGCAACGTCATCCACCCTGCCGTGAACGCGGATCTCATGTGCATCGGTTTGTCGCTCGCAGAGATAGTCCTGCTCGGCATCGAGATCCGAGGCTGAAATCGGTGAACCTGCAACCCAGCGGACGCGTTTCATTCGAAATCACTTCCAGTATATAGCAAACGCCAGAATGGCGGTGGCGATGATTAGAAGCACAAACAGAGTAACGACCGCTTGTGAAAGGCGCTTTTGTTCGTTTTCGGCAGCCTCCATACGATTCAGAAGCTTCGCGAACTCTTCCGTTACCACCGGCCCCTGCTTCACGAGCGCGATGCGGCCTTCGTTCGTGTATAGCTTTGCTGTCGTGCCCGCTCGCAATTCGACGTCCCAGCGCAAGAATTGCGGATCGCCGATCACATGCTGCTGAACACTCTTTTCGGTCAGCGCTTCCGTGGTCCAAGTCGGAATGCCGTGGCGCGCAAGCCAGTTCACGGCCTCGTCGCATTTCAACCCAAACAGTGCCGTGCTGTTGATATAATCCGGTTTCGATGGAAGTAGCAAAGGCGCTTGCTCTCGTCGGGCAACGCCGCAGTCCACCGAGACGACACGGGGCCCTTTCGTGGATGTGGCAACAGTAACGCGCCCAAGCGGGATGCCGCCGTACTTGACCTGATCAAGGCGATACAGATTTGCCAGCGCCTTGGCGTGACAGGCGCGAATCTTGTCCATTCCCTCCTGAAACGAAATTCCCGGATTCCGCGTCATCGCCTCCTTGTTGAAGTCGGCTTCGAACGTTCTGACAATTTCGCCTTCATCGTTCAGACATTTTTCCAGCTTGCTCACGGCGCGCAATTCGAGGCGGGCGATCAGGTTCTCCCGTGACGGGCGGCGGCAGTCGGAAGTGGCAGGCGGTGTCACGACAGGCGCAAAGCCCTCGGCAACGCCGATGTTCCGGAACGACAGCGCCCGGCCGACTTGTTCGACTCCGATCGACAGCCAAAGGTCAAAATGGATTGCTTCTTGGCTCGTAGCGACGGCCTTCTGGTCCCCCTTCGCGAGCAGTTCGGTCAGTTTTATTGTTGGAGAGTCATCGAGCACAAACAGCTGACCATCCTGGCCCGCCACCGTTCCGCGAGATATGGTCACGCCGTCGGAATTCGCGCTGGGAAAAAGTCCGAAGATGATGCCCCAACCGTGCCGCTGTGATTCAGCTGCCAGTCCCGAACGCGCAAACGTCGCAATATCCGAAAGCGCGGCATCACTGAGTACCTGTCCGGGATAAAATAGGGGGCGCTGTCCGTTGCTAGAGGATTCCAATTTGGCCGGAGCGCTCATGGACGTTTTCCCTTCACCACAAACCAGCTCTCAAACACTCCGCCGGCAATTCCGTTTCCGCTCGGCAGGTGCCCGCCCACATGAGCGCCGGAGACGGCCTGCCCCTTCCAGTCCATAATGAAATCGCAAGCGATGCGAATGTGGACCACTCCTTCGGCGATCGGTGCGAGCTTGAACGAAAGCCTGGTGCAGGTAACGTTCAGTTTGAGGTCCGTCACTGCAGGATAGACATCTGCGCCGGTGTCGTTACGAACACGGATCTCGATCGTCTGAGGAGGAGGAGGTCTGGCAATCGGAGCTGAGAACGTGATCCACCATGCCTCTGGCAAGGTCGTTCGGTCGTGCTCCCAACTCGTCTTCGCAATGCCGGTCAGACCCCGACTTGGCACGATTGAGCCGATCTTTCCGCCACGCAACCGAATGAGCGCCAGTGGCACCCAACCGTCCTGGATCTTCTGAGTGACATCCGACGGGACAAAAATTTCGAACTCTGCGCGTTCGATCGCGCGTGTGACCTGCGGTTCGGCCCTCGCTGATGATGACTTTGCGGCAACGCCTGCGGTGACTTGCTCCGGATCGCAGCGCCGAACGCAAAGCGCGCCGTCTTTGGCGCCAATTTCTAGATGTTGGTCTTCAGCAAGCACGATCTCGCGACCTCGCGCGTCGAGCGCGTATCCAGCGCTGACCTTTAGCGTCGGCGACTCCTTGCCGAGTGAGTAGTTATCGACCCGCATTCCCTCGATGACGCCCCAACCGAACCGCTGTCCGAACTGGAGGAGTCGCCGGTTCAAATAGCTTTGCTCCAGGCACAACTCCTCGGCCGTCAGCAGCATCCCATCGACAAACTTTGGACGGACGACCCTTACTTCTGTCACGGCAGCAAACTCCTAGCAGAGGATAACTTCGTCGCGACACCCAGCACCGTATTGTAGCCGAGCTCGGACGATGTTTCGCCCGCAACGACCTCAAGAGCGAGATGCGCGGGCAGAATTGGCCTCAGCAAACGCTTCCAAGTTGCAGTGTCCGGTTCGCAGCCAACGGGGGCAGGCACAAACAACCAGAGCCCGGAGCCAAGCAGTCGCGCCAGCAGCGTTGGGTCCGTGGTCTCTCCCGGCAATCCGAGCGTGTGCTGCTCGCTGAATTTGCTCCGGTCCAGAAATGCACGTCGTGCCAGTGGCTCCGTAGCCAATGTTCCGCTGCCGGGCAGCCATCCCCAATGAGCCCTCAATTCGCTCGGGTCGGGATCCCTGGGATCGTGGGATGCCTGAAGTGTGAACAGGCGCCGCACGTTGAAACCTTCGACCAAGGCCATGCTGCGCCGACGCTCTTCGGACATGCCGCGCGCTTCGGCCGCTGCGTCGATCCACACTAAAACACAGTCCGCCGTGCTCCGGCCGAGTGCATGCGGCAGGACCCGGGCTAGAAACCGGCGCGCCGCTTTGAGCGAAATGGCTTCGTGCTCATCCTTCTTTATCTGATTCTTTTCGCCGCCTTCTTCCAACCTCGGCAAGATCAGATCGAGGTCGATACCGAACCAGCCGGCGAGATACTGCGCCGCGGCCAAAGTCGGCAGCCGGGACGGAACGACAAGATTCACGACGCGATCGAGTTGCTCCTCGATTTTCTCACCCTCGACGAACAGTCCACCCAGAAACCGGGAGAGAAAGTCCGCGTGCTCGGGATCTTCGCGGAACACCGCCGGCAGATAGTTGATCCATTGATCTGATTCATAGACGGCAATGAACTGTGCGCTAGCGAACGCATCTGGCCCACTTGAGGCGGCGGTTGCAGCGACCGAGAAGCGATCACCCCGATCCGCCCGCATAAGCAACGAGAAATTCGCTCCTGCTTTCTGCCGAGGATCATCACCGACGAAAGGAGGAAACACGCATGCTTGTGTTCGCTCCAGATTTGGTCCGTATTTCTTCGTGACCACAAATTCCACGGACTCTCCGGACTGCAACTGCACTCCCTTGACATCAATCCTGGTGAGCTTGCCTGTCGCGACCTGCTCATTCGATATGCCTTGCCCGTCGGCCGGGTCGAGCAAAATATGGAGTGTCATTGAGCCGCTCCCGTTACCATAATCGTATGGTTTGGAACTCCCCAGGGAATCTCGTGTCTCTGCAGCCTGACATTGAGGATCGGGGAAGGATCGTCGGGACATCTGCCTAACGCCTGGATCTTGCCGGCAGTGGATTCCTCCAACGAGATTACTTGGTCACCGATAAATGCAACTAGACTTTCGATCTCCTTCACCACCGGTGTCTCCATGACAGTGGTCTGCAGTACGCGGCTCCACAGATCTCCGCCGCTGAGATTGATGCCGAAGCCGCGCTCGTCGCTGTTCAGCCAATCATTGAGGGTCTTGCCAACTTCGCGTTGGACGACATCGACGGAAAATCCGGGGTTCGCGGTAACCGCGACGGTCAGTTTGACTGGAACGATACGCGCTGCCTGCACGAACAATTCGCAGCCGATCACGCGTCGCGAATCCAGAAGGTTCTTCACATCGTCGATTTCGGTGTCCGTCGGCCAAGGCGGCAGCTTGCCCTCCTGACGGGATCGGCTAACTATGAATACGGTCACAACGCCCGGCATGCGACCACAGAGATCGGGAAAATCTGGATGCAGCCCTGAGATCGCCTTCGCCCGACCCATTTTCCCTATATTTAGCGCGATGTCTTCGAAGTCAGCCGCGGTAACCGCGCGGTCGCGACTTCGCAGGCGGGCGGCTGCACGTTGTCTCAGCCGGGTTGCCTGCTCTGTATCACTGCCGCCAACTGCGGGAAGTGGATTGACCCCGGACACGCCGGGGAAGTCGTATCTGATTTTTTGTGCACTGACATTGCCCTGCACCCCGCCGCCCGCCAGATAGGTAGCCGAGATACGACGGCCCGCGTCCGGAATTTTTCCATACAAGCCGTCTCCGAACCTGATCTGTCCGTTGGCCGCGTCCAGCATGAAGTGGAGGTCTGTCGAGCTGGACGCCGAAAAGTTGTCCACTTCGATCCATGAGTCTGCCTTGCCGTTCTCGTCTGGTCCGCGGGTGCCTAACTTGACTGATCCTGGTTTGACCGGCTTGTTTCGCAGCTGCAATGTCTGGCCCTGCAATCCGGTGCTGGTCGCAAGTGGGTTGTCGGTTTCCAGAGTGCGCGCGATGGCATTTACAGCATTTACCGCCAGGTGACGGAGACGCGGCGCGCAGCCGAACGCAAATCCAGGGCGCCCAACGCGACAACGCAGTTCAAAGGCATATTTGTTTTCACTTGACGGCTTGACGGGGGACAGGGCAATCGGAACAGCGCGTCGCGGGCCTGCGATCCGAATAAACCCATCCCGCGAGAAGCGGCTGGTTTCATCGTCGATGATCTCAAGCGCTTCCCAAACATCATTTTCCATCCGCGCGCTCCAGAGCAACGGAGGCACCTGCGGACGTTGCAGCGATGCTTGAAGCTCGGGAAGCGGGAAGTCGTCATCTACCAGTCGCGTGATAACGCTGACATGCAACGTCATGATATCGGGAAATATCTGCCCAGCCTGATCTCCGGCTTTGGCACTGAAGCGGAGCCGAAGTTCGCTCTGCTCGGCTCCCTTTGGTCCAAACGGATCAAATCCGCGGTCGGCTGCTTTGTTGAGCTCGGTCAGATCGGCTTTGTCCGGAAGCTCTCTCGTCACCGCTTCGAGCCGGCTCCGCACCATATGGAGATCGCGTTCCGTTTGAAAGCGCGCCACCGCTCCTCCGCCGAGATCGATTGCCGATGAGGGAGTACCCGCTGGAATGATCGTCGGGCAACTTTTGTCCGCCGGATTGAATTCGACCAATGCTACCGCAGGCTTTGCGGCTTCCGGCTGAATGCCGACAAGGCTCAACAACTCGCCATGCAGCTTGTCCGGCACCTTGTTCATCCGGTATAGCGTCAGGTCGGTAAACCAGGCGAACAATTCGACGAGCGTCATGCCCGGATCGGAGGGATTGAAATCCGTCCACTCCGGACACGCCAGTCGAATCCGTTCGATGGCCTCGGTCTTGAGGTCGTCGAACCGTCGATCATCCAGGATTGGAGGAACGAGACTCATGCCACCCCTTCCTGTAGGTAGAACGGATAGACCATATTGTTGACCGCGTTGTTCGCGCGTACGCGGTAGGTGATATGAACCAGCAGCCGTGGCTCTTCGTCATCCGGCAGCACGTCCACTCTGAGGATGTCGATGCGCGGCTCCCACCGCGCTAAGCAAGTATTCACTCGGTCAGTTACGAGCGCCGTCAGCCCTGAGGTCAGCGGTTCGAATAGCAATTCATGGACACCGCAGCCAAAATCCGGACGCATGACGCGTTCACCGGGAGCGGTTGCGAGAATCAACTGCACGCTCTGACGGATCTTTTCTTCACCATCGCTCATGGCGGAAAACAGTGCCGACGCTGCCGCACCGCGAGACCGCAACGGGAATTGAGGACCTTTGCCTAGAAAATCTGACATTTCAGTCTCCGATCAACACGGTGCTAGTCGCGACGACGCGACCCACCGGGGCATCGACCGGATCATTACAAGTCATGGCAGTATCGCCTGCACGCGCTGCCGGTTGGCCGCCGATCTGCACCGTCATGGACCCCTGAGTGATGCGGCCCGTGTTCCGTGGGGGCACGAGGAACGAGCCCCCGAAAGGCAGATGCGGCTGGTTGAATGCGATTGATCCGACCACTGCGGCCGGCATGCCATCGATCAGCACCGTCGGGAGACAACCCGCATTGATGATACCATCGAACGGATGGGGCACCGGCACCGGTGACGTTGGGCCAGGCGGCTGAATCAGGTGGATATCCGTCGCCACTACATGATCTCCCTGCTTTGCAGCCGGCCGTCTCATACGTCATCCTCCGTCAGTTCAACGCGATCTGGCTGCCTTTGAGCGACAGCATTCCGCCTGCCTCTATTGCAAGATCCGCAGTTGCTTTTACATTGATCGATGTCGCCTTGATTTGCGCTTCATCCGTTGCCTCGACCGAAACCTGGGCAGCATTGACAGACACCAACGCGTCAGGGGCGTTGACGGTAACGTTGCCGGCAGTCGCTTCGATTGTGATCGAACCGCTCTCGGCGAGCAGTGCGATGCTGTCGCCGGCAGTGTCGATCACCAATCGGCTCTTGCCGTCCCTGCCCTCGATCTCGATTCGCTCCCGACCTGGCGTATCGTCGAGCTTGACCAGGTGACCGCTACGCGATCGTATGAAACGCCAATGGTTGGCGGATGGATCTGGCCCCGCGTCCGGCGGCTGGTCGCGGTTGCTCCACAACGCCCCGACGACATAGGCGCGCCGGGGATCACCCTGTTCATAGACAATAAGCACTTCGTCGCCAACTTCGGGGCGCATCACCAGGCCACGGCCGCCTCCGGCCATCGGTGTCACCATTCGCGCCCACGGTGCGACCTGGTCGCCGAGATACGGCAGCCGGACCTGGACACGATTGAGCGCAAGCGGGTCGTCCAGACTGACGACCGTACCGATCACTACACCGTTGCCCGCTGCGGCCCGGAAGGGTACGTTCATATTTCCTCCCTCCTGCAAGCGAAGCTGGTAGTGTATCCGCCGGCGCCTATGCTGTGATCGCTGCTGGTTACAAACCAACGTCCGCTGAAACGCTTCCCAACCCCTTCGATCTGGAGCACCGTACCCGCCCGCAGTTCCGGAAGACCAACCGTGCGGCCAGTCGCGGTCATGGTGTCCTTCACGATCCGTTCAAGGTATTCCGTCGCGCGCCTGCGCCCCTCCGATTCGTCCTGAACCGGCTCGGAGCTGATTACTTCCGTGCGGTTCTGCACTGCGTCGGCGATACTGCCGAGATCGAAAGCCGGATCCTTGATGCGGAGGCTACTGCGGCCAACGCGCACCGAAATCGGAGTCTTGTCGACCGGATTCCAGCTGTGGAGTTCCAGATTCTCAGGTTGCCGCGCCGTGGAGAAGCGGGGCTGAAATTCCAAAAGCGGCCCGCCTTGCCTGGCCGTCCTATAGGCAAGTTTCAACGGATTTGGGCGGCACGACAGGGAGTTGACCAGACGAAGAACCGTCCCATTTTCTTCCTCGGAAAGAATGAGTTCATACCCCAGCTGACGCGCTCGACGCTTCAGGAACAGAAGATCGAACTCACTTTCCTGCACCACCTCGCCCAAGCGCAGTGCCGCAGCCAGATTGTCGATATCGACGTCGATATCGACGTGCAGATCCCGCAACGACAGTACAATCTGCCTCAGAAGATCCGCATCGAGACCTTCCGAGTATAGTTTCGAGCGCCGCTCGCCCAACAAATCATGAAGCCGATTGCGCCCGCTGACGCTGATCGTCGGATGCCCGCTGGAAGGAAAGCTCGGAATGAGGTCGGTGATGATCCCGCGCACCATCCAGCTCAGGCGCCCGGCGCCGAGGTACCCCATGCGCAAGTCGAGCCGTTTGCCTGGATCGAATAGATGTTCGTCGCTGTACGCGAACGCATACTCCTCGGCATCCCAATTAGCCAGCGTGAGCGAGAAGCCACCGAGTTCGTCGATCGAGTCGTGAAAGTTGACCTCCAATACGTCCCGAATGATCTTGCGGGCCAGCTTCTGCTGCCCGACCAGCACCTCGAACGCAGGAACATACAGATCGGCTTGTCCAGAGAGCGCTTCGGCCAACATGTTCATCGATGCCCTCCCAATTCCGACGTTGCGAGGGGGGGCAGCTGGAGGATTGACCCGGGCACCAACTGGCGCGGATTGGCTGTCAGTTCTGGATTTGCTTCGGCGATGGTGCGCCACAATGCTGGATCGCCGTATGCTTCATAGGCAATCAGCGCCAAAGTATCGCCCGCGCGCACGCGGTGATTTTTGCTGTGATCGGGAGACTGAAGATTGAGTGCACGCAATTGCTCCCCGAGCGTACGATAGCTGCGAAGCGCCAGCGTAACGCGCGCGCGCAATGCCTTTCCGTTCTCCGAGAACAAGGTGTACCGGCACTGCACACTTTCGGCGATCGCCTTTAGTGCAATATTGTTGCCCCAAATGACCTTGAGACGCGGCGGCGCATGCCGCTCGGGCAGAATGTGCGCGAGGCGTTGCAGGTCGTTGGCGACAGCTGCAACGTCCACGGCATCCTCAGGCATGCTTCCGTCAAGCAGCAGTTCAAGGTTCAACCGCTGGCTATTGCCATGAATGAACTGCAACAGCGGCTCCTCGATTCCCGGAATCGGAATTTCGGCGAAGCTGGCTCCCTTTTCAATGCTGTATTCCGTGGGATTGAACTGCGAATTTATGCGAACGGGCAAACCCGCCGACTGCGCGGCCGACTGGTCTTCCGGGGCAATTTCAATGACGAGCTTGACTAGGCTCACGGCGAATTTCCTCTATTCCCAGGGAAGACGAGAGAGAAAACCTGGATTGACGCTCATCGACTCGGATTTCATACGGCGTTGCCTCTCGCGTTGTTCGAGCCGTGCAAAGACGATAGCGACGATCTGTTCGATCTGGTCGGAACGCAGCGAGCCCGAGTGATCCGCCACCTCGATCTCGCTCGTCAGTTCGCCAATATGCAGGTCCATCTAAGGCTCCCGTCGTCAGATCAGCTTCAGGCCGTGATGGGCCAGCGTCAGTGTTTCCGTCGCGACGATGCTCTGGCCCGCATCAAGCTGCGGTCCCTGCCAGCGGATTGGAAAGGCATCGTGAATCTCGAACGTCATCGGGCGTTGCGCAGGATCATAGGCCTGAACCGACAACCCGATGCTTGTCGTCCGGACCGCGCCTGCCTTCTGATCGTTGAACCACTTCCAGAGCTCGATTCCGGAGAGTCCGCGTTTGAGAACGAGATCACTTTGCTTGCGCCGTCCCGGCAATTTGTGGACAAAGCGGTTCTCGCCGCCCTCGGCATATTCCTCGACCTCAAGTTCGAGATCCAGTCCCGAGCACTCGCTAAAGCCTCCGACCGGTATGCTGTTCAGTTCCAGCAAGAACCTGAAACCGGGGAACGGGTCATGGCGGTTGCCGGTTTCAGCCATGGATCAGCTCATCGTTAAGGAGTTCAACACGGCCTTCCGCAAAGCCAACGCGTACCTCGATCCGCTCCGCCGGCGGCGGCGGGCTCAATCTGATCAGGCAGGTCACGCGGCCAGCTTCGACTTCGGCATCGGGGTTGGTCGTCCGATCGCAACGCACGAAATAGGCTTCGTCGTCGGTCTCACCCACGAGTCCACCCCGGCGCCACAAATCAAACAGGATCGTGCGCACCAGGCGCTCGGTAGACCGCCATAACGTTTCGCTGTGCGGTTCGAACACAATCCATTGCGTGTCTTCTTCGATCCATTCGCAGAGATGCGTGACCAGCCGACGCACGTTGAGCCACTTGTATTCGGCGCTGATGCCCCAGGTCCGCGTGCCCATGGCGCGGATGCCGCGACCCGGCATCGCGCAGATCACGTTGATGCCCTCCTTGTTGACATCAAACCGTTCATGCGGCGAAAGCTCGGACGCTACGCCCACCGCACCCTCGATCCGCATGTTGGCCGGAGGCGCAAATACGCCTTGCTCGAGGTCGCGCCGCGCGATCGTGCCCGCGATGTGACCCGAAGGCGGAACCGCTCTCACCCGCTCAATTTTGTCTGATGCCGATTCGTTGGCAATTTTGATCCAGGGCCAGTACAAAGCCGCGAGACCAGACTCGGATTTCGCGATGCTCACCTCCCTGCGCACATCGCTATCCCTTGGAGGGTCAAGCAGTGCCACGCGATCGCGGAGTCTTTCGGCTTGTGCGATCATGGCACCCCGGACTTTTTCTACCCCGTTGCCATAGCGCAGCAAGCTGGCATCGGGAGCTGCGAGCAGGCTGACGGCATCGATCAACGCCAGCTGGTCAAGGGCGCCGTCGCCGTCGTCATCGAAAAAGTTCTCGACCGTGAGCCCTAGGTCGTCTGCAGCTTTGACGCCTATCTCTGGCTTTTTGATTGGGATCGGCGCGACGAAACAGGTTTGGCCGCCATTGGCGAAGAAGCCGCGCACCGCGGCACCGAGATAGCCATCAGGAGGCAGTTCTCCGAACAACGCATAGAAATCCTGCAAACTGTCGCAGCGATACGCCTTCGGCTTGTGGTCCTCTGGTGGCTGCTGCCTATAACCGCCGTCCACATTGATGGAATAGACCGCGCCCACGAATCCGGCAACGTCGCTGCGCCGGCGCATGGTTGGCGCCGGGCGTTCGTCGAAATCGAAATACACGCCCGGTGGACGCTGATTTAGTATGCCGGATTGGGTCGACGCCACGACGGCCTCTTACTGCTCGAGTTCGATCGCTTCGCAGGCGATCTCCAGGGTCTCGATCGCGACTTCCGACGTTCCCGCGTTCAACGCAGGACCCGTCCACTTGGACGGCCAGCCGCCGCGGAAATTGTAGCGCAACGCCGGCGCACGGGCTTCATCGAGCAGCACGACGGCACCCGACAGGCGCTGAACCTTGCCGTCAGTCACGCTCTTGCGCCATTTCCACAGGTCCATCGATTTGGTGAAGCCGCGCTTGAGCGTGATATTGGTGAACTTATTGAGGCCCGGCAGCTTGCGTTTCGTGATGTCTTCGTTGCCGTTGCGGTATTCGATGACATCAGAATCGCTTTCCAGCCCGCCCACCTCGCTGAAGCCCGCGACGACTGCCTTTCCGTCGGGAAAAACGCCGTCGATTTCGACGAGGAAGTTGAATGCGGAATACGGATCGTTACGGTCGCCGGTGGCAGCCATTGTTCAATCTCCTGATTATGCTCAAGCTTGCGCGTCGAGGGTTTTCTGACTGATGCGGAAGATCACAAACTCTGCGGGGCGCACCGGAGCAATGCCGATCACGCAGATCAGGCGGCCGTTCTGGATATCGTCCTCGGTCATGGTAGTGCGATCGCACTTGACGAAAAACGCCTCCTCAGCCGTCGTGCCGTACAGTGCGCCGGAGCGCCAGACGCTGGTCAGGAAGTTGGAAACGTTGCGCCGTACCGCGGCCCAAGTCGGATCGCTGTTCGGCTCGAACACCACCCACTGGGTACCCTGGTCGATCGATTCCTCGATGAACAAGAACAAGCGGCGAATGTTGAGATATTTCCACTCCGCATCGGACGAAGTGGTGCGCGCACCCCACAACCGGATGCCGCGACCGTCCGCTCTAAAATCGCGGATGCAGTTGACGCCCTTGGGATTGAGCATGTCCTGCCTCCCTTTGTCGACGACAGTGGACAAGTTGAGGGCTCCAATAACAACTTCATTGGCTGGCGCCTTGTGCACGCCGCGAGTAATATCGCTGCGCGCTAATATTCCGGCGATATGACCGATCGAGGGAATGGTCTTCCGGAAGCCTGACGTCGAGAGCGGGTCCGCTACTTCGATCCAAGGATGGTAAAATGCGGCGTAGGTACTGTCCGGGGGTAAGTCAATTTTGTTGGGGTCGCTCGATTGGCTGCCGTCCTTGTCGACCGACAGAAGAACAACGCGGTCGGCCAGCCGTGTACAACTGCCAACAAGCTCGGCATCGAATCCGTCGGTTTTGAAGTGTTCCGGAGCGACGAGGATCGATATTTCGTCCACCTCATCGAGCTTTTTCAATGCGTCTTTAAGATTGTCGAGGTTGGGTACATCGGCCTTGCGCAGTTCTGCGTCCGCATTCTGAGACGTCGCAAGAAGCCGGGCCGACTCCCTGCCCAAGATATCAACCCCAGTTCGAGCGTTGGCCGCGGAGACCTCCGCTTGTTTTGATAGTGCATCGGCATCGTCCTTTTTCGTAGAGGCGAGGATGTCCCCTCCTGCTTTTGCAGCCGCCTCCACCGCTGATTTCAGCACCCCGGCAAGGTCACCCGCGGCCGCCGGGAGCGCCCTCGCATTCTTGACAAGTTCCTCGACGGCTTTTGCCGCGTCGTCCGCATTTTTGGCTGCAGCTTTCACTTCATCTTTTGTGGGAACTTTTGCCGCATCCGAGGCCGTCATGGCCGCAAGAAAAGCCGCTCCCGCCGTCTGCGTTAGCTCCAACTTCCAGGGATCCGCGACATCTTTCAGGGCTTTTCCAGCTGCCTCCGCGGATTTCGATGCTGCAACGGCTGCCGATTCAGCGGCTTTCTTAAGATCCGGCGCCGTGTTCGCAACGTCAGCAGCGTTCTTGGCGGCTGTTGCCTCAGTAGAAGCCTTGCCAGCGAGGTCGAAAGCCTCGGTCAAGGTCCCAGAACTTTCTATTTCTGCAGCAATTTTTGTCGCGGAGGCGATCGCCTCTTCCAACGACTTCTGGACGGCTCCGGATAGCAGTATCTTGCCATTTTCAAACTTCGCGGATCCGACCGCCGCAGCCGACGTATCTCGGACTAAGCTGGCCGCTTTCGCAGCTGCATCGGCCCGTTTGAGAGCGAGCGCCGCGGTTGATGAATCTCTCGCCGCAGCCGTTGAAGCTTGAAGCGGCTTGGTCAATTGCTCGGATGTCAACCGTAACTGGACCCAGGGCAGCAACGGCTCAGTTACCGCATCCGGGCTGGGCAACGGCATTGGCTGAGTCGGAACAGCCGTAATTCGGATTAGCTTCGATCTGTTGTTGACTGTGGATTGCATTTCTCCAAATGACTTGAGATCGTCGTAATCTTCGAAATAGTCCGGTCTCGCGCGAGAACGCTTTGCAGTGAGCAACTTCGCAGCAATTGCGAGAGGGTTGGTCCAATCATTTTGCGGCTTTTGAAAATAGGCGACCGTCAGGCGATACCCGCCTGGCGTTCGAGTTGCGGTATGCACGAGAACATAGATGTTCATCCCCCAGATGCCGTGTCCGACGGCTTCCACTTCGAGATCACCGATCTTGTTTTCCGCCTTGCGGCCGGGGCCAGCTTTGGACACACGCGCTATGAAGGCTCTTCTGCCCCCGTTGTCGAAGAAGCCTTTGACGGCATCCGGCACGAGCATGTCATCACCGAACCCACCGTAGATTCTCTGATACTCGGTGAAGCTAGTAATGAAGCTCACCTCCTCGGGTCCCCTCTCGGTTGGTCCCAGGAATCCTGCCGTGCTCGTGCTAACGCCCTCGATCGGTTTGATGCCGCTAAGAACTTCTTCGACATAGACGCCAGGTGCGAGATATTCGGGCATGGAAACCTCCAAGTTATCCGGATCAGTTCAGCAACAGGTATACGGGTGGGACGTCCTTGGCCTGAATCAGCGGCGGGTCCGCCGGCGTCAGGATCAGTTCGGTCAATTTCATTCGGTCGGTGTTGTTGGCGCCGGGCATCTGGTCAACGTCATCGTTGAACTTTTCACGCGTGGCCTGATAGGTGAGCGTGAGCTTTCGGCTGCTGCTTGGCGCGTCGCTGATTTCGAGTTTCACATCGAAACTAAGCTTGCCACCTGAGATCTTTTCAGCGGCCCCCCAAAGCGCAAATCGGCGCTGACGGTCGACTAGGGATTCGCCACCCACGGCGCCTTCCGTCATTTTGGCGATGGCACCTGTATCGAATGCAGCCGGCACCTGCCCCAGAATTAACGCCATACGTCCGTTCGGATCGTGCACCGATGGAAACGGATAGCTCGGCGCCGGACTCAGGACGACAGGGGCAGAGAACTTCTCCTTCGCGATCGCTATCGGGTCATACAGATCGTTCTCAAATCGCAGTTCCACGACATGGTCTTGGTTCAACACGCCACCCGTTATCGGGACCAGACCTGTCGCGGGCACGTCATTTTCCAGCGTTGTCCTTGTCCGCACCACGAGCCGGCCCGACCGGCTGGAAAACGTCGTGAGTTCGATGTCCTCTTCCCCGCCGTTGAGGACCGCAAAAATGCGTGTCTTTCCAACGACGCTTGCCTCTGTCATTGCGTCGACCAATTCAAACGCCCAGATAACTTGAGACACCTTTCTCGACAGCGGCACCATGTCCGGCTCTCCCAGATCGGTGTAGCGTTTGATTTCTCGCAGGCGTATCTCCGGCCGGCGCACCTCTTTTTCCTCCTCCGGCGGCATGACAGCGTCCACTGCCGCGGCAACGAGCCCCGGTTGAGGGTCTGAAAGCAACTTGGGCACCGCGGCTTCCGTCTCAACCTCCAGGGCTATTTCAGCGTTGCCTTGTGATTGCGGCAGCGACGCTGTTACTGTTGACCGTGCCTTGCCGCCCGCACGCGGTTCGGGGATTGGTGGTTTCCCCATCGAGGCATCTCGGGGCCCGATCGCCACATCGACGTCGACCGGCGTGACGGGTGCGTTTGCGCTATCGTTCTTGGTTTCGTCGAGCGCCTTGGCGGGAGTTAATTTGCGAACCGCCTTGAGTCCGCTCCCATCGCCTCGGATGATGTCTTGCGATGTTTTCTTGGTTCCGGCCATTGTGGAAGCCTCAGCGTGACGCATTTTGTTTCAGGCGACCAGTGATAAACTCGCGCTCGGTCACCGGTTTTGCGATAGTCTGGTGGAGGCTTTCGATCCGCACGATGTTCACCTTGAAGCAGATCGACAGGCGATAAGGGTGGTCGAGCGCCTCCCATATGCGGGCAAGATCCTCGATACTCAGCCGGCACAACGAAAGGTGAAGCTGTTCGGAAGTTGTCTCGCCATCGGCATCTCCGTTGGGCGCTTTATCCAGCGGAACTACCGGGCGCGCATGAAGCGTCTGAAGGACGACACCAAGCACCTTCGCCGACTTCGATATTGCCTCATCCGCCCCTACGCTATCGCTGCTGGAAGCTATTCCGGGAGTAGCAAGGTAGTAGAGCGTAAGAGCGAGTGGCGGCGGCCGAATGACGCCATCTTTCTCGACAGTGTTCGGGCGATTCTTCGCGTGCTCGTTCTCGGTAACAAGATAGAGCCAAAGCGACAGGGGTCTTTCATTTTCCTTTGCCGGAGGAGCGAGCGACACGATGCTGCTCGGGTCACCCGAACATAAGCGCGCATCCACCAAAGCTTTAGAGAAAATGTTCCTGATTTCCTCGCCCGCCTGCGCTATTACTTTAAATCCGCTCACGAGACACTCCTTTGAAACGGCAAAGGAATTGACGATTTTTCCGCAAGCTGATCGTGTATGAAGTCAAGCATTGACCGGCAATCCTGAAAACTGTTCGAGCGCTCGACGCCATTCGCGGCAACGCACGTCACCCTGCCAATCCACGCATTCCCGAAGAGCGAAAGGCGAATGACGAAGCTCATTTGAGTTGTATCGTCTGAGTCATCGTTCATCGCGATCTCGCGAAACTGAAATGCAGATTGGAGCAGTCCTAGTGATATCGGACGGGCTACACGCAGCGGTCACATTGCATCGAGCGCCGGCCAAGCTAGCAGAAACCTGCGCACAACCAGTTCGTGACTTTGCGATTACCGTGACGTCACCAGCGCCCCGCACCAGCATGCGACCGCGCATAGCAGCGCCCTGCCACTGGATTGACCGCAACAGGTCTCCGCGACAGCAGGGATACGTTCGATAGGAGGGGAGGAAATTGTTTGCGAAGGAGGACTGCCGGTCTACAGGCTAGGCCGACCGTTCTGCCTTGATGCTTTCAACAAGGCTGCGCGTTGCCTTGGAAGGGGCAATGCCTAATTCGTTCTTTAGCAACTGAGCCAAGCGTTCGTACTGGCGTATCGCGCCAACCCGTTGCCCCGAGGCCGCATAGAGCTCAATCACACGCTGTTGAACTAGTTCCTGCAGCGGCTCAATACGCAGTGAGGACAGCCCGGCCTCAAGTGCGCTGTCCAGATCGTCAACGGCCGAATAGTGATCCATCAATCGGCGGTATCCGCGGAGGCAAAGCAGCCGCAATCGTTCACGCTCTGTCAAAACCCAATTGTCGTACCAGCCCAACAGCAAATCGCCGCGATAATGAAAGAGAGCCGTTTTCAGGCCGTCTACCGTCGGCGTTTCGAGCTTGCCCGTCGGCGCCGAAAGCGCCGAATTGATACCGTTTTCGAAGGCGACGATGTCGAACCAGACTGGGGCTGTGGGTGAAATTCGCGGCTCACCCCGTTGCGACACCTGAATCCAGGTCATTCCGTTGGTCTGCAGGGTATTCTTCAAGCGCGATAAAGCCGTCCCGAGACATGCCTTTGCCCGGGCGGGATCGCAGGAGGACCAAAACTGCTCGATGAGAACTTCACGAGGAAGATCGACCTCGCGAAACAATACGAGGTACGCCAGGAAAGAAATGTTCTGCCGAGATAGCATTAGTTCTCGGCTACCGGCCGATACGCGAGCTCGGCCAAGGAACTCGACTGAAACCGTCACGACAACGCCCCCAGGATAGCGCCCTGATAACGCGATCCTCTCAAAAACCGAATAAGCTTAGTCGCACTTTAAATCTTTTGCAACCTTTCAGAGCGGTCGGCAAGTCCATTTGATCTATACTAATCGGCATTGATCAGAACCGATGGACCGAATCGCGCATTCCGATTGACATGATCTTCCAAGGTTGCTCGACGAGCTTGTTCAAGGCCTCGCAGCAAAGCTCGATGATATCGTCGTAGGAGGTGAAAAGGACTGGCGAAAGCTTGATGCGAGCCGCGGCTTGACGTCGCCCCTGCGCGGCGGACGTACCCACACTCTGCGAACGTCCGGACGGCGCAAAGCGCGAGAGGCAGTATCGCTGCTTGTGGCCGATACTGTTAAAAAACTCCAAAACCGGGGCCCGCCAAAAACTCGGCAATTTCGCCATGTGAGCAAATGTTGGCCACCGATGCCATCCCAAGCCGGGCGCACGGCTCGCTCGCTGCCGCGGAAGTCACCGCCTCTTACTGCTGCAAATTTGTCTACGCACCGAATGAGCTAGAAAATTTTACTAGAAGTGGCATAATCCCCAGCGTTTCGCGCCAAAATGTCATAGAGTAGCGGCAAGCGGGTTCGGTTGGTCGCAAGGTTTTTGCGTTGAAGGGGGAAATACATGTCTGCAGATATAGACGCACTCAACTATCCGTACATCCGCGTGCGCAGCGCGGATTGGTTGAAGCGGACCTTGCTGATTTTTCCGCACGTCGTGCGGATGAGCCCCGATTCTAACGCGCCCGCGGACGATCCTGAGGTCGAGCCGTTTTGCTTCTTAAGCGGCAGTCGCGGGCCGTTGTTGCGTTCGGCCCATCTTGGGGACGACCATGTCAGGGTCGCTCAGCGCGAACTCGTTGCCGATCTCCGGCTCCGGATCGATAGGGGCAAAGTGGCGTTTCGAAAGAAGTTCGGTCGCCATGCCACCAAATCGCGCTACGCCAGCAGTATAGGTCAGAATCTGACCGTCTGGGAAAAGCGGCTTTCACCGAACGCATCATTTCAAATTCACAGATACAAGCTTGACGAAGAACTGACGGAGTTCCTCATTGCAGAGCAGCTCGCCTGGAAACCTGAAAGCTATTATTCGGATGGTTCTCGATATCTCGAAATGCACCCGAGGTTAGGCGAGGCTGTGATGGCGACCTTGGCCGTCGCCTGCGCCGAGAATGAGGGACTTCAGGTCGTCACCGAGTTCCCGCGCCTCCATGGCAAGCTCCTGGGAACGTCGCGCGAGAATATCCTTTCGGCCTGCCTCGACGGTGCGCGGGGCTCTGGCAGAACCTCGGGCCAACAGGTCGCCGAGTTCCTGGTCTATCGCCGCTGCAACGTGGACAGGCTCAGCGCAGAAAGCATCGCCGACCTTAAGAAGGATAATAGCGCTCTCATCGCCTTCCGAGGGAAGCTCGACGATCTCGCCAAGACCCTGCCCGCCACCATCCATGGTGAACTGCATCTTGAAGAGCGGCTCAACGATTCGATCAACGAGATGATCAAGGCGTGGGAGAAGGAGCAAACCGAATTCTCCCGGAGGTTGTTCGGAGAGGGCGTGCTGCCCGAGGCCGCCAAGCTCGCCCAGAAGCTTGCCGAAGCCGCTGTCAGTCCGACGACGCTTCGCGATAGCGTAGGTCCCGCTGGTGCCGGTGGGTTACTTGGGATGCACGCCGGCAATCTCACATTGGGGTTGGCCGCCGGTGCTGGCACGGGCTTCGCCGTGGCCCTCGTCTATCGAGGCATCGAAGCCTGGCGGTCCTCGCGAAAAGCCGCGCGGGAGAGTCCGTTGCGCTATCTCACGCAGCTGCAGGATCAGGGCGTGAGCTTCTCGGTCAGTGCCACACCACTGCCATCAGAAGAAGATCAGGCGATGCCTGCAATCGACGTCGACGCTGATCCCGAGTTGCGACTGCCCGATCATCGCGATGACGCGCGAAATTGAAGTTGTCTTGGCTAACGGGCAGCTTCTCAACCTTGATCGTTACTAACCAAAGTCGGCACTTGGGCGTTGAGTCGGTCTGCCGTTGCGAGCGAGGAGACGGCAGCTATTGGCGAAGGGTTTCGGGTGCCGTCAGGCGTACGAAAGCCTCTCATGCAGGAACCCGCGGTCGGCATACTCGGAGCTATGGGGTTTTGTGGAAGGGCGCTTCTGGGTGATCACCGCTCACAGCGACAGTTGTCAGTTCCAGCGTGTCCGAAGTGGTGTTTGCCGATGTGATTGCCGAGTTTTCCATGGTGCTTGAGAGCACGTTTGCTCCGCGGAAGGCCCTCACCATAGGTACTGGCGCATGGATTTCCGTTGGCCAGCGCTGCTGTGAGCAGACCATATGAATGATCATTTCATGCCGGGTCATGGCGCACTCTTCCGGTTCGTTGTTGCTTTATCTGGCGGTCCTCGCGGTTGACGAAAGCGCTCGAACACCTCGATGACGATCATGCGTCCACCGCAGCACGGGCATCGCGGGCGGATTTCGATCGGCTCATCGGCTGCGTCGTCTGCGGGCGGCGGCCTGGCGTTCAGGAGTTCGCGAGCGTGGGGGATGCTGGCCTTTCGAGCACTGCCGGCGAGCAGACCGTAATGCCGAATACGGTGGAAGCCACGTGGCAAGACGTGGAGCAGGAAGCGACGAATGAACTCATAGACTGCAAGCGTCATGATCTGCTGCCGACCGCAGCCTTCACGGCGGTAGTCCTTGTAGCGGAAGGTGACGCCGGTCTCGTCGAAGACGATGAGACGACTATTCGAGATGGCCACCCGGTGGGTATAGCGTGACAGATAGGCCAGAACCGCCTCAGGACCAGCGAAGGGTGGCTTGGCATAGACGACCCAACGCTTCTTTCGTACCGGCGACAGGTACCGCACGAATGCCCGGCGGTCAGCCAGAGGGGCGGTTGATCCGAAGAGGGCGAGCCGACCGGCATCGTGGAGTTGGAACAATCGCGTAAGGAACAGGCGGCGGAACAGCTTGCCGAGCACACGCACCGGCAGGAGGAATGCAGGACGTGACGAGATCCATCGCGACCCATCAAGGGCGATACCGCCGCCCGGCACGATCATGTGAACATGGGGATGGTGGGTCATTGCCGACCCCCATGTGTGAAGCACGGCGGTGATACCGATGTGCGCACCAAGATGTTTCGGATCGGCGGCGATCGTCAGCATCGTTTCCGATGCGGCCTTGAACAACAGATCATAGACCAGCGCCTTGTTATGGAAGGCGATGGCGGCAGTCTCGGCGGGCAAGGTGAAGACGACGTGGAAGTATCCGACTGGCAGGAGATCCGCCTCGCGTTTGGCAAGCCATGTGCGAGCCGCCGCACCCTGGCACTTCGGGCAGTGCCGGTTGCGGCAGGAGTTGTATGCAATACGCCACTCTCCACAATCCTCGCAGGCCTCGACATGCCCACCGAATGCAGCGGTGCGGCAGTGCTCGATCGCTGACATCACCTTGAGCTGGGCAAGGCTTAGATTTCCTTTGTGGGTTGCTCGGTAATCCGGACCGGCGGCACGGAAAATATCGGCAACCTCGAGCGAGGTGCGCAACAGCTCAGCCGTCGGGCGCCTTGCCTTCCATCAGCGCCATCAGCCGATCAAGAGGTCCCGCAACCGCGTGGATCGTCCGGGTGGAGACCTTGGCATAGAGCGCAGTGGTCTCCAGTTTGCTGTGTCCGAGCAGGACCTGGATGACACGGATATCGGTGCCGTCTTCCAGGAGGTGGGTCGCAAAGCTGTGCCTCAAGGTGTGCGGGCTGACGCGCTTGTGGATGCCGGCGACCTCGGCTGCCTCCTGCACTGCGCGATGCAATTGCCGTGACGAGATCGGATCGGTGCGGCTGCGCCCCGGAAACAGCCAGCCATGAGGCAGCATCACGCCGCGCCGCTTTCCTTCGCGCCACCATAGTCGTAACAGTTCCAGGAGTTGCTGAGAAAGCATGGCATTGCGATCCTTGCGTCCCTTGCCCTGTTCAACGCGGATCAGCATGCGTATCGAGTCGATATCGTCGACCTTGAGATGCGCGACTTCGGAGACGCGCAGGCCCGCGCCATAGGCCACGCCGAGTGCGGCTTTGTATTTGATACCAGGTGCTGCCTCGAGCAAGCGTGCGGCTTCCTCAATACTCAGCACATCCGGTAGCTTGCGCGGATTGCGGGTTATCACCAGCGCTCGCGCCAGATCTCGCCGCTTCAGCGTCACCGTGAACAGAAAGCGCAGAGCCGAGACTGTGCTGTTGATCGTCGCTGGGCCCACACCGCTGTCATGCTGAGATAACTGGTAGTGCCGTATGTCTTCGACCGTCGCCGTGTCAGGCGAGCGCCCAACGAAACTCGCGAAACGGCGGACATGACGGATATAGTCCTGCTGCGTATGGCTTCCCAAGCCCCGCATCACCATGTCTTCCTGCATGCGTTGGCGAAGCGGCGTGGTAGCACCACCATTGGAAAAGCTGGCCATGGATCGTTCCTCCTGTTGAAAGGAACTCCATGGTCGGACAACATCCACTATCGGCCTAGAACCTCAGATGATCACACCAGCCTCGCCGCAAGCGCCCTCCCGCGGAGCGGGTTCGTGCATGAGGGCGCAAAGCCGCCTCGCTTCTCTTATAACCAGACTTTCAGGGGGCAGCTACTATGCAACGCTTTTGGGGATGAGGGACTCCGTGCCTTTGAATCCGAAAAATCGAATCCGTGAAACCGTTTGAGCGGATCGATGGGAAGGTCGGCGGCACGAGATGCAGTGAGACAGTGACTGACGGAATAAGCCGGGGACCAGTTGGACAGGTCGGCGGGATGGCGGATCGGAAGGGAAACGCGGACGCGGGGACGCCTTGGGATGCAGTGAGACGGGTAGATACGAGGACGGATGCAGTGGGTTGCAGTGAGACGCCGTGACACAACCAAGCCGCTTCGGGTCCCTCCCTCGTCGATGGGGGTCAGGCGGGTCGCGTCGAGCCCTTTCTCTGAGTCATTTCAATTTTTTTTCGGAATTTTTCTCGGGAATTGTCAACTTTGGTCGAAAAACACCCCGTTTCGGGCAAAAGTTGCGTAAAATACCCCCCATTGCGTATAATCGGGTGTTTTTCCTCAATGATTTCATTGGGTTGGATTTTGCGCAATAAAAGCAACCTGACTCAAGGGATACTTTTCGTGAATCTCTCTCACTTTCGGGGTGTTTTGAAAGATGCACCCCCGTTGCTTTTATTGCTTTTATTGCTTTTATTCCCCCGTCGTGATTTTCACTCGTGATTTTTCGCGGACCAAAGTTGACAAGCGCCGATCGACGGCACGGTTCACAGAGTCTCAGCGCGTCCCACACAAATGTTCTTCTGCGATGCTGCGAAACGGCGCCGAGGTCACCGAATGACTACGCGAAAAATTTCTCAGCTGAAAACGGGAGTTTGTGTGGGATTTGGGAAGTGTGTCAGGGCGTCCCAGGCAGTGGGCAAAAGAAAACCCCGCCGAAGCGGGGCTTAGATCAGATTTTGTGGATTTTCATTTCACATTCTCCCAAACTCGCGGGTTCACTTTGAACTCTTTCTTCGGTCGGCCACGGGCACCGCTCTCGCTCTCTGAGGCGATGAGCCAATTCATCTCGACCAGCACACCAATCGCTTGCTCGACCACGGTCGCTTCCGTGTTGGCGTTGATACCACGAATACCGGCCTCGCGGCGAAGCTTGTTCTGGTTGACGGTCTCAAGGCCGTTCTCGATGATATGGTTGGCGATCCGCCGCGCGTTCTGGACCGAGACCGGCTCGATTGCGTGCGAGAAGACGCGCATCTGCATCGGACGGACATACTGGTCATAGAACTGGATCGCGAGCTTCACGGAATCCTCGCTGACCGTCGCAGGGGGATCGTCGCTGAAATCGTCCGCAGCCCAATGGGCATGTTCGATCAGCAGCGCGAGGCGAACGACCTGACCGTCAGCCTTGCCGAAGATACCTTGCAGGCGGGCGTCCTTGAACTCGATCCCCTGCTTATTCCGATCATACCACTCACCATAGACGCGGTGAGCCTTTTTGGAGAAGTGTAGCCGGTAGGGTATCGCAGCGCCCTCGGAGTCCTTCTCCATCGGCAGCGCATAGAGGCGGTCCAAGATCGGCTCAACGTCGTCAATGTCCTCGACCTCATCGAAGAACGACCGCTTGACCCGATCGGGCCAGAACGGCAGAAAACGAGCCTGCAAGCCGTCGTCAGAGCTTTCGAGCGACGTGATGGTCAAAAGCTTCTCAGGCTGAATGTTGCCAATGATAGAGGCGTTGACGCGGGGAATGAAGGTGACCTCGCCTTCGTCCTTGACGCGCTCCATGCGGTGCGACCCGGCGTCATAGGCTTCGAGCCACGAGCCACGGTCGGACGAACTAGAATAGCGCTCCATGTTACCCATCCACGTCGCCAATTCGTCTCGGACGACACCGACGCCACGATCCGTGCTGGCCTGACGGCGGTGGAAGGCTTCAATGGTCATGTCGTTCATGTAGATCAGCGGGAGCGGCGGCTTGCGCGGTGCGATGGCCTCACGCGGCATGTCGATCACGGTCGCTTCGCCTGACGCGATGATGGCCTTTTGCTGCGCCGCCCATTCCTTGCGGTGGATCGCGGCCCGCTCGGACTCGGCCTGCCAAATCTTGAACGCTTCCTGATATGGTCCCATCTGCCTCGCCGTGATCCGGTCGAGGGCGTGGGTGATGACGCGCAGCGCTGGCGATTTGTTGCTCGAGGGGATGCCGATGTTCTGGCACCACAGGATAGCAGGCTGGACGAAGTTCTTGCGCGCTTGAAGCTCGACCGAGTTGCCCAGGCACATGGCAACGCCCGTGAAGAACGCCGAGAAAACGAAATCCTCGGGCGACCCGGTCGATTTCGCGCCGTCTCGGACGATCCGACGAATGCGAGGGTGAAAGCCTTCAATGGGAATCTTCGGCGCGGCCACGGACGAATGCTCAAGGATCGTCATGTTCGGGTCGCCCTTGCGGCGAACGATCTCTTTCCGCTTCGCCTCACCCTTGAGCGACGGCAGATCGTCAAATTCATCCGCGATGTTCTTCGGGATCGGGCGGCGGTCGGGGTCAACGTCTTCCTCGGCCTCATCTTCCTCAATGTCATCGAACATATCGGGCAGCGCTTCGTAAGTCGTAGCCCATTGGTTTTCGTTGGACGCCTCGATAATGGTGCGGAACGTGGTCGGGCGACCGCCGCGATTCTTGAACGACTTCCATTGGGCTTTATGCTCGCGCAGATCGAACTTGGCCGACTGCTTGGCGAACTCGCACCAGAGCTTAAACCCTTCGTCCGACCCTTCGAACTCATGATGGATCGCCATGCCGAGCTTGATCCAGCCCTCGCGATCCTCGCACCAGTAGTCGAGATCAAGGTGTGACAGATATTCCTTGGCATCCTCGACCGTGATGCCGGTGATGTCGTCAGAGCCGGTCGAAACCTCCTCATCGCGCACCAGCGCCTCGATATCGGTCGATTCTACGTAGGGACAGTCGGCGGTGGGGTCAAATTCGATCTCCCACTCATACACGTTGCCGGTCTCGGGATGGATCGACGGGGGAATCGTGACTTGCTTACCGGTGCCGAAAAGCTCGATTTCCCAATTACGCTTTTTGACCTCCTTGCCGGAAGATTTCTCTTTAACCAAGCGGAAACCCTCACTTTGGGCGAGTTTCTTCGACTTGAAAGGCTTGTCGGTGAGGAAATAGACGTGGAAAGAGGGCCCGCCAGACCCGGATTTGACGCGGGGATAGGTCTCATAGGGGTAGCCGATCATCATCTTGGCCAGTGCGGCGCGGGCTTCTTCCTCGAACTTAGCAGAGCGAATGTCCACGTCGATGACATGGAGATACAGGCCGCCGATCTTGGACCATTCGCCAAGCCGAACGCCGACGTTATGGCCCTTGCAGCGCCGATCAAGCTCATCGAACGTGGCGACTGGCTGTTTTGCCCAATCCTCACCCACCGGGACTTTGGATTTCGGCTTCAAAAGAAGAAGCGCTGCCCCCGCTAGAATGAATGTTTTGTTGCTTCTAATCACCAAAAGAACCCCAGCAAAAAATCTTGCGAAACCCACTACTTGCTTAGGGCTTCAGCGAGCGCTTCGAGCGTAAGAGTGCTGCCTGGCAACTTTGTAAGGTGGCGCAAACTCTTGAGTGAGATGTGCCCTGTGACGAACCATGCTCGAACAGCTTGGCGAGATATTCCCAAATCATCAGCTATCCGCGCGAAGGACAGCAGGGACCCACTTGGCCCGCCCCGGTGGTTTGGAAGCCCCAGCAGCAACGCTTTGTAAAATTTCTGAAAATCGAGGTTCACGTCGCACTCCATTCAAACACTCCATCATGTGAAGCGACACTTAACGCGAGCCAAAATGGCAATCAATAGTGGGCAATGGCAAATTTAAATTGCCAATCGAATTGCAAGCAGTTATCCACAAGCTGGACGGCGAACGCGTCCTGCGCTGTCCGCACACCGTCGTAGGGAGATTAGAATTTGTCTGGTAACTTCAATGATAAGCGACAACATCCGAAGTCAGCTGGCGGCACCCTGATGCGGAAGCTTCGCCAACGTGTGCGCACTTTTCCACGAAACGCTCTGCCTTTCCCCGTTGAGGTGTTTGGAGCGAATCTCCAACGGGCTATTTTGAAAGAGGCCGCGGCCACTGGAGCGAACCCTGGCGTCGTCGCCGCCGCCCTCATCATGGTTGTCGGTGAGCACTTTGGTTATGATGATTTCAGTCACTTTCCGTCTGCGTAGCAGCTTGAAAACTGGGTGGAGCCCACTTCGGGTTGCCGGCCTCACCAGAAGCAGATCTCTTCATGTTCGGCGACTCAAAGGTGCCAAGGAAATACGATGAACGAAAAAGAAGAAGCCTTAAATGCACGCAGGCCAGATGCCCAAGGGCAGTCTTCGAAACAAGCGGCGGCGAAAACATCGTTTGCCAAACGGCTTCAAATTGCGGCTGATCGCAGCAACACCATACCGCCGACGAATATGGGCAGGTTCACACACATTCAGCGACAACTTGCAGAGCACTACGGCTTTGACCTCAGCAGGGAGACAGTTCGCAAATGGTTTGTTGGTGAGGCGCTTCCACGCCCTGATAAAATGCTCGCGCTGTCCAGAGTTCTTAAGGTGGACGAAGGATGGCTCGCAGTTGGCTCATCGCCCTCTAGCCTTCCTCCAGAAACCAGCTTAGTGCAGGTACATGACAACGCAGCTATTAACCTGATCATCGGTATGATGGGAATAAATGGCGTGAGCTGTGCACAGCCGGACGAGGACGAAGCAGGCCCAGGAGATAGCCCGTTTTTTTATGCAATCATCAATGGTCGTCAGTGGAGAATATTCGTCTCTCTCGGCCAGGCAAATAGCGACCGTATCAGTTTCAGGGGGCCGACTGGCAAAGAACATGTCACTACACTCGGGATCGTAGCTCACACCGTTACCGACTTCAGTGTGTTCCAATTCACACCAGAGCTTATTGCAAGAAATGGTCAGTCACATCGCGGCATTTTTGAACTAGACGGAGTTCTTTCGGGCCGAGACCTCAAATTCGGTTCGGATAAAGTCTCAGCACTTAAGGACTTTCGATCACTGACAAAATAGCTCAGGCGCCGCCGTCGCGTGGCACTCTATATTGCAATTCACTCCTCCCGAAATCCCTCCGAACGAAGGCAAATGCTTAACCCAAACAATATCAACGATGTCCGACGGGCGATGGACGTTGTCGCCCAATTGGCGGCGGAGAACCCGGCTTACTTGCCGGTTTTCGAGAGCTTCGAGCGCGACTACAATTTGATGAAGGCCGGGGAAACCAGTCAAGCTCGGGCAATACGCATCGCTCGTCGACGCAAGGACATGGCGACGCTCATATAGCGATCTGGACCAGTTTCTCGTGCATATGCTCGAGGCTAGGCCCATTCCCGTATTTCTCGCGATCGAGCTTGTGGCCAAAAAGGGTGCGACGCATGCGATCATCGAACTCGGCTTTGATCATGCGGTCTTCGAAGGAGTGACGAAGCGAGTAGAGCACGTGCTTCTCAGTCTCCATCAATCCGTTGTCACGCATGAAAGCATTGAGCGTTGCGCTTATCTTGTCCTTGAACCTATAAGTCGGAAACCCCTGCGGACGCTCCTTCAATGCCTCTAAACTTACGCCAACAAGCGGAATTTGCCGCTTCGACTGCGCGTTTTTCAGCTTACGCCCTTCGGGCTCAATGGATATGTAGGGCACCGGGCCAACGAGGCAAATGTGCTCCGGGAGAAGCCCGGCGATCTCACTCGGGCGCGCACCCGTGTTTACAAGGGCCAGCAGTATGCAGCGCGCCTCCTCATTGAGATTCTCCAAGGCACCTGGCGCGAGAATTTTCTCGCGAATCCATTTGTCCGAAAAAGGTGGACGGTCTCGGCTTTCGTCCTTTTCATCCTTGAAACTCAGATTGTCCATTGCCCGGCGCAGTGGCTCGTCGAGGCCAAGCGTCAAACGTTCATTGGCGGTCTTGATGACATGGCCAATATGGATCAGATCCTTGTTGGCAGAGTTTGCGACAAGGCCTTCCGACCTCATCTTGTCGCTCCACCAGTCCCGGAACTTGAGCATGTCGGCTCGCGAGATTGCTGAGAGCTCTTTGTTTCCAATTTGGCCTATCAGGTTCTTGATGGCCTTTGTCTTCGGATTTCGCCAGCGGCGGACCTGATCGGGACTTTTCCCAATTTCCTTGTCGGCCTCATGTTCCCAAAAGACCTCGAGCGCCTTTTCGATGGTAACGCCCGGTTCATCAACCCCGCCAAGCAGAGCCGCGGCTTCGACGCGGTCCGGGTTGTCCCGACGAAGCGGTATTTTGGAAACGCGCTGCATCCGTTCTGCCAAGGGCAGCTCTGCGACTCGTTTAGCTGGCAGGTAGGAGAAGCCACGACGGGCCGCGATGTCTTTCGCAGCGACAAGGCGCCGTTCAGCATCCTCCGCATCCCCGTCAACCCGCGCCTGCCAACCATCAAGAAGCTGACGCCATGCGACGGCAGCCTTAAGCACAGCGTCGTCATGATCGCCGGTGTGCAGGCTAAGCCAAATGATTTTCCGATCTTCCACCGATGCAAATCGCACCGGCACTTCGCGGCGAAGGTGGTATTTTTTGTTACGCAGAACGATGGCCATGAGGAGAAAATAATTCCCGGAGCCGATTAAATCAAGCTCGCCACGTAGCAGAAACCGTAGCAAAAACCGTAGCAAAAATTGACGATAAAAACGAGAAAATCAAAATTTCCTCAACAATATCAATTATTTAGCATGAGAAGAGATGGCGCACCCGACAGGATTCGAACCTGTGACCTTTGGAATCGGAATCCAACACTCTATCCAGCTGAGCTACGGGTGCCTGCCTGGCGGATCACCGCCGTCCGATGAGGGTCTCTTAGCCTGTTCGGCGGAGCACTTCAACGGATTTTTCGCCGCCCGGCCTCCAGTCCTCGTCGCGGGCGACGAGGGCTGGAGGCGGCGGGGTCTGGATGCTAGACGAGAGGCCGGACAGGCGCGGGGCACCATGGGAGATGATATGGCGGAGGAAGCACGTTTCAAGCATCTGCGCGGCGGAGCCCGTTACGAGGTGGTGCAGAGCTTTAGAGACCATGACGGCACTCTCCATCCCGAGGGCGAGCGCTTCACCTTCGTTGGGTCGAGCTTCCTGCCCTATGAGGATGGACTGACGCTCTTCGTCGTGGATGAAGGGGGCGGACCGCGGAGCATCCGCCTGCGATGGTCTCCGGATGGCCAGGGTGCCGTCGTCGACGCGCTCGAGACCTATCTCGCCGAGGTGCCGCCCGCGGTTTGACCGGACCGGCGGCCGCCCCCCCGAAGGCGGACGTCGGTCGTGTGGCGGGTTCGCCGGCACGAGACGTCAGGACGCCTCGGATCGGATCTCCGGGCGTCGCCCACGGCGCTGATGGGGGGATGAACTTGCCGCCGGCAGGCGGCCGGGCTCACCCCATGACCGACAGTTCGCGGCGCTCGCGGTCGGTGACGAAGGCGAGGTCGAGCGCCTTCTGCAAATTGGCGGCATGGCGGAAATCCGGCTCGCCATTGACGCCGGATGCCACCGCCGCGGCGAAGCGCTGGTAATTGGTCGGCACCGTGCCGGCGTCGATCTCCTCCCAGAGCGCGCTCTCGGCGCCGTCGCCGGTGCAGGCCCGGAGCGTCGAGCCGGTCAGCGTATGCTGCACCTCGAGCCCGCCCTTGTCGCCATAGATCCGGAGGCGGAGGTCGTTGTAATGGCCGGCGGCCCACCGGGTGGCGTGGATCACGCCGAGTGCGCCGTTGGAATAGTCGACCGACATCGTGAAGCTGTCATTGGCATCGAGCGTATATTCGCCGATCTTCCCGCCTTCCGCCTTGTCGTAGGTCTTCAGGCGCCCGAAGATATGCGCGATTTCCAGCCCCGCGCCATAGGAGGCGAAGTCGAGGATGTGGATGCCGATGTCGCCGAGCACGCCGTTCGAGCCATGCGCCGACGAGAGCCGCCACAGCCACTTGCTCTCGGTGCGCCAGTCGCCCCATTGCCGCGAGATCAGCCAGCTCTGGAGATAGGACGCCTCGACATGCTTGACGAAGCCGATCTCGCCCGCGCGCACCATCTCGCGGGCGCGCTGCAGCGGCGCGACGTTGCGATAGGTCAGGTTGACCATGTTGATCAGGCCCTTGGCCTCGATCGCCTCGGTCATTTCGAGCGCCTTCTCGTAGCTTTCGGCGAGCGGCTTTTCGCAGAACTGGTGCTTGCCAGCCTCGATCAGCCGCATCGTCGTCGGGTGATGTGCGCGATCGGGCGTGACATTCGTCACCGCGTCGAACTCGCCCCAGTCGAGCGCGTCCTCGAGCGCGGTAAAGCTGCGTTCGATGCCGAATTTCTCGGCAAAGTCCCTCGCCCGGTCCGGATCGACATCGACGGCGGCGACCAGCTCTACCCCCTCGATCTGAGAGAAATGTTCGGCATGGTTGTTGGCCATGCCACCGGTACCGAGGACGAGTAGACGCATCGCGCGCTCCGATGGAGGAAGGGGAAGGACGAGGGGAATGGAATGGGAAATGGGGTGAGGTCGGCGGCCCGCCCGACCGGCGGGCCGCACGGCAACGCTTACTTGTAGCCTTCTTCGCCGGCCTGATGCAGCTTGCCGCCGCGTTCGGTGATCGGCTCGAGCGCCCGTTCGACCGGCACATTCGGCGCATCGTGGACGGCCTTATAGCCGTTGCGCGGATTGTACGCCCATTTGACGGCGTTCCGCAGCACATGCTGCACCTCGGTCTGGTGATAGGTCGGATAGGTCTCGTGGCCGGGTCGGAAGTAGAAGATGTTGCCGAGCCCGCGGCGCCAGGTCATGCCGGAGCGGAATACCTCGCCGCCCTGGAACCAGGAGATGAACACGGTCTCGAGCGGCTCGGGCACCGAGAAATGCTCGCCATACATTTCCTCGTATTCGACGACGAAGCTGTCGCCCAGGCCCTCGGCGATCGGATGGCCGGGATTGACCACCCAGAGCCGCTCGCGCTCGCCCGCCTCGCGCCATTTCAGCGCGCAGGGCGTACCCATCAGGCGCTTGAAGATCTTGGAGAAATGGCCGGAATGCAGCACGATCAGGCCCATGCCCTCCCAGACCCGCCTGGCGACCCGCTCGACGATCTCGTCGCTGACCGCACCATGGTCCTTGTGACCCCACCAGACGAGAACGTCGGTCTCGTCGAGACGCTCCTGCGGCAGGCCGTGCTCGGCCTCCTGCAGCGTCGCCGTCGTGGCGGAGATCGCCGAGTCTGTGTTCAGCGCCTCGGCAATCGTCGTGTGCATCCCCTTGGGATAGATGTCGGCGACGACTTTGTTGACGCGCTCATGGATGTTCTCGCCCCAAACCACTGTCCGGATGGCCATGTCCAGTCTCCTGCTGTTCGGATGACCGCGCTCCAAAGAGATTTTGAAAGCGCTTTCAATTTCGGATACGATAGAGCCTTGCTTTTTCTCGCGCAAGGCCCCGTGCATCGGGAAAACCACCGATGCACCAAAATGTTCTCGCGCGGCATCCAGCCGCTGCGCCACAGCCTGTTCCGACCCGAATTCCGATGCCGTCAAGGCGCATTGACGCATTGACGCGGGCGGCCGGACCGCCCATAGGTCGAGCATGAGCGAAGAGACGATCACCCTCTACGAAGCGATCGGCGGCGATGCAACGGTACGGGCGCTGGTCGGCCGCTTCTACCACCTGATGGATACGCTGCCGGAAGCGGCCCGGTGCCGTGCGCTCCACCCGTCGAGCCTCGAAGGCTCCGAGCGCAAGCTCTATGAATATCTCACGGGCTATCTCGGCGGCCCGCCGCTCTACACCGAGAAATACGGCCACCCGCGGCTGCGCTCGCGGCATTTCATGGCCGAGATCGGACCGGTCGAACGCGACGAGTGGATCCTCTGCTTCCGGCAGGCCATGAAGGACACTATCGTCCATCCCAAGCTGCGCGAGATCATCTGGGCGCCGATCGAACGGCTCGCTTTCCACATGCAGAACAAGGAGGAAGGACGGTGAACCATCCGCTCTTTCCCCGGCTCACCCTGCTTCTCGCAGGCCTGATCGGCGCGCTCGGTGTCGCGCTCTCGGCCATGGCCGCACATGGCGGCGACACCAGGCTGGTGGGCGCGGCCGCAGCGGTCTGCATGGCCGAGGCCCCTGCCCTTCTGGCGCTTTCGATCGGCTGGGAGAAGGTCCGCACCGCGCTGCCCGCCAGCCTGCTTCTCGGCCTCGGCTGCCTGCTCTTTGCCGGCGACCTTCTCTACCGGCATCTGAACGGCGCGGCGCTGTTTCCGATGGCGGCACCGACGGGCGGCGTGATGATGATCCTCGGCTGGGTCGCCGTCGCGGCCGGCGCGCTCTTCAGGCGCTAGGCGCCCACGCGGCATCCGCATTGCGACCGAATTTCAGGATGTTGCCGTGCGGATCCCAGACATAGAACTCCTCCATGCCCCAGGGCCGCACCGCTATCGGTGACAGCGTCGGTACGGCGCGCCGCGTGAATTCCGCATGCAGCGCGTCGATGCCGCCGCCGCGCAGATAGACGCCGGAGGCCTCGCAGAGCGCCCGGTCGTCGGTCAGCCAGAAGTGGATTTCCATCCGCCGGCCCGCAAACTCCCGGCGGACGATCAGATAGTCCGCCCCTTCATGCACGATCTCGTCGAAGCCGAGCCGGTCGCGATAGAAGTCGCGGCTCTCCGCAATCGAGAGCGACGGCAGGATCGGCAGCACCTCGACCTGGTCGTCGGCGGACAAGGGCCGGCTCATGCGCCCTCGACCGTGTTGAAGCCTTCGAAAACCGGCGGGCCCATATAGATATGCCGGCTCTCGCCGGCATTCTTGTGCGCCTGGCGAAAGGCCTCGGACTTCGTCCAGGCGAGGAAATCCGGCTCGCTCCGCCAGAGCGTGTGCGAGGCGAAGAGCGTATAGCCCTCTTCGGCGAAGGTCTTGCCGCGGAGCAGCCGGAACTCGATGAAGCCCGCGAGCTGATCGAGGCTCGAATCCCGGTTCTTCCAGATCTCCTCGAATTCCGCTTCGTGGCCGGCGACCACCTTGAAACGGTTCATGGCGATGAACATGGCAATCTCCCTATCGGCGTCGTTCCGCCCGTCTCCGCATGAGCGGAAAGGCGATGACGTTGTTTTCGTTGGATGCTTGCGCCGGTGCCTCCGGCCCGGTGCCACGCAAGGGGAAACCATGCCGGACCGCGCCGGGGTCGTCAAACGGGTTTTCCCGCCCGCGCCTCAGCGCCTCCATCATCTCGGGAATAAGCCCGTCGCCGCGCTCGGACGCCATCTTGTGCAGTCCGATCAGCATGAAGTCGTCACCCGTGATCCGCGTCACCGTCCGGTCCTTTCCTGCAATTCCTGCATCGCCCGCTCGAAACTGGATTTCGACCCGTTGCGCAGCGGGACGAAATTGGTCCCCGTCTTCTTGCAGCCGGTCTTCACCCTGAGGCAGGCATCGTGGCTGATACAGTCGATCGGGCAGAAGACGCATTCGACGGAGGGGAGCACGGTATCGATGCGCGACACCGCCTCGCGCAAGCCGCCGTCGTGGTGGATGAGCTGCGCCCCGTGGCGTTCGGCGATCTGCCGGAGATGCGCGACCTGGCAGTCGCGACCGCCGACATAGAGGATGGTGCGACCCTGCAGTCCGGTCTTGGCGGTCTCCGGCTCGGGCGCCGCCACCGCGGCGGCGCGACCGTTGAAATGCTTGTTGCGCTGGCTTTTCCTGGCCATCTTTCGATTCCTTTCCCGCACGGCAGGTGATCCGGAATCGTCAGATACATAAGTTGACAATCTCAGTAAAGATTAAACATGACAATTACAGTCATATTTTAGGGAGGCTAATAGGCGAGTCCCACATACTGCTCGGCGACCGATGCCTGTGCCGCCTGCGAGGCCGAGAGATAATCGAGCTCCGCCTCCTGGATCCGCTGGCCGAAATCGCCCTGGTCGGGAAAGCGATGCAGGAGCTCCGTCATCGACCAGGAGAAGCGCACGGCCCTCCAGATCCGGTTGAGCGCCCGGCCGGAATAGGCGTCGAGTGCCGCCGAGGACCGGTCGAGATAGTGGTCGCGCAGCCCCTCGAAGAGATAGTGGACATCGGATGCGGCGAGATTGAGCCCCTTCGCTCCTGTCGGCGGCACGATATGACCGGCATCGCCCACCAGGAAGAGCCGTCCGTAGCGGAGCGGCTCGCCGACGAAGGAGCGGAGCGGCGCGATCGACTTCTCGATTGCGGGACCCGTGATCATCGCCTCGGCCGTCTCCCGCGGCAGGCGTCGGCGCAGTTCGTCCCAGAAGGCGTGATCCGGCCAGTCCTCCACCTTCGCATCGAGCGGCACCTGGACATAGTAGCGACTGCGGCTGCGGGAGCGCTGCGAGCAAAGCGCGAAACCCCGTTCGTGATTGGCATAGATCAGCTCGTGATCGACCGGCGGCACGTCGGCCAGCACGCCCAGCCAGCCGAACGGATAGACGCGCTCGAAGCCCTTCATGCCGAGCCGCAGCGCCTCCGCCCGCGACGGGCCGTGGGCGCCGTCGCAGCCGGCGATGAAGTCGCAGTCGATGCGATGCGTCGCCCCGTCCTTCTCGTAGGTTACGAAGGGCTGGCCGCCGACATCCTGCAGCGCGACATTGGTCGCGTTGTAGATGGTCCTGAAGCCGGCGGCGGCACGCGCATCCATCAGGTCCTGAGTCACCTCGGTCTGGCCATAGACCATGACCGATTTTCCGGTCAGCGCCTTGAGGTCGATCCGGTGACGGCGGCCTGAGAAGGAGAGGCCGAACCCGTCGTGCACCAGACCTGCGCGATGCATCCTCTCGCCGGCGCCCGCCTGGTCGAGCATGCCCACCGTGCCGGATTCGAGCACGCCGGCGCGGATGCGCCCGAGGATATAGTCGCGATCGACGCGGTCGAGAATGACGGTGTCGATCCCCGCATTGCCCAGCAACTGGCCCAGCAGAAGGCCGGACGGACCCGAGCCGATGATGACGACCTGGACGCGCATGGTTTCCTCCCTCGACGCGCTGAGACTTGCCAAACGATAAGACGCCGGGCACTGTCGGAGAATGCAGTTTCAGGACAGAAAATTGTACATTTCGAACATGGCACCGTCATGCAGCGAGCGACACCGAGAGTAAGCCCGCCGGTCCAGGCCGCCGGCCCGCCACCGGGTGTCCCGACCTACGGGCTCTACGGCGAGAGCCTGGTCGCTCCGCCGGATTTCTGGATCCATGCCGAGACCATCGCCTCGCGCAGCCGCCTCCACAACTGGGAGATCCGGCGGCACCGGCACGACCACTTCTTCCAGATCCTGCAGATCCGGGCCGGCGACGGCGATGCGCTGCTCGATACGGAGACCCTGCGCCTGATGCCGGGCACCGTCGTCACCATACCGCCGGGCATCGCCCACGGCTTCCGCTTCTCTCCCGAGATCGACGGCCACGTCGTGACGATGCTGGCGGGCCGCGTGCGCCAGCGTCCGGCCTGGAACCCGGATGTCTTCGACCGGCCCCGCCTGCTGCGCGTCGCCCCTGAGCCGGAAGGGCACTTTCTGCTCGCCACGCTCGACCGGATGGAGGCGGAACTTTCGACCGGCTTCGCCCCCCGCACCTTGCTTCTGGAATCCTGCCTCGACGTCGCGCTGACCCTCGCTGCCGCCCGGATCGGCGCTGATCCCGGCAGCCGCAAGCCCGACGATCGCGACCGCCTCGCCCGCCTGAATGCGCTGATCGGCCTGCACTATCGCGAGCATCGGCCGGCCGCCTTCTATGCCGAGGCGCTCGGCATCTCGGTGACCCATGTCAACCGCCTCTGCCGCGCCGCGACCGGCCGCAGTCTCGGCACGCTCTTGGCCCAGAGGCTGATCGACGAGGCGCGCCGCAATCTCGTCTTCAGCATCATGACGGTCCAGCAGATCGCCTATGAACTCGGCTATGCCGATCCGGCCTATTTCTCCCGCGCCTTCACCCGCGCGACCGGCGAGACGCCGGGCGCCTTCCGCCGCCGCGAGCGCGCTGGCCGGGAACAGCGCGGGCAGCAATGATGTCCGTACCAATCAGCATGAGACGTTCTGGCTCTTGACAGGCGCGGCGTTCGCCCGAATATCCCGCCGCGGCCCGGCGCCGCCTGAGAGGTGCATATGGGCTACGGTGGTACAATCCTTCTTGTTGTGATCCTGGTGATCATGGTCGCGCTCCTGCTGCTCGGGATCCGCGGCATCAGCTGGGCGCAGAACGCCAAGAAGGAACTCGAGGAAGAGGAAGAACGCCGGCTCGTTCTGAAAAGCATCGGCGACGGACAGCGGTCGATCGCCGCGGCGCTCATCGCGATCCAGTCGGACCTCGCCGAAGTCAAGAACCGCATCGCCATGATCGAGGCCAGGGGTCGCGAAGAGACCTGAGGATCCCGATGCCCGCTCCGGCGTTGCCCTGCCGCCGACGCCGCCCTGACCAGCCCGCGACGACAACTTCCATTCCGATCCGCCCAGCAAGGACAGACCCATGGCCGACTATTACAACTGGATCAAGGCAGTCCATCTCATCAGCCTGATCACCGTCGTCAGCGCCATGGTGCTGAACGGCTTCATCTTCCGCCATGTCGTGGCGAGCAGCCCGGAAGGCAAGCGCATGCTGTCGGCGGCGGTCGGCTTCAACCGCTATTTCGTCGGCGTGGCGCTCGCGCTCGTCTGGGTCGCCGGCCTGCTGCTGGTCTGGATCCTCGGCGCCCACAAGGAAGGCTGGTTCATGGCCAAGTTCGTGATCGTCTTCATCCTGTCGGGCCTGCACGGCGCCCAGACTGCACGGCTGGCGCGCATGGTCCGCAGCGAGGAGCCGCCGTCCGGCCTGATGGTCAATTCTGGCCGGATCACTCTCTTCCTCGTTCTCGTTACGGTCTGGCTGGTCACGGTCAAGCCGTTCTGATCGCACACACGACAGCCGCCCCGAAAGCCCGGCCCTGCCGGGCTTTTTTTCGTTCAGGGCGGCTTGTGGAACGACCGGCTTCCCTCAAAATTTTACCGTTTGATAAATTTTTCGAACTTTGTTACCGTGAGGCAACCAAATCATAAAAAGAGGGGTAATCATGGGAAATCTTGCGCCCGGAATCCATCAAGGCCGGCTCACGCCCGAAGAATACGAAGCCAATTTCTCCGACCTGCACCCGGCCTATGACCGGCACGAGGCGCTGGTCGCGGCGGATCGCTGCTATTTCTGCTACGATGCGCCCTGCATGACGGCCTGTCCCACCTCGATCGATATCCCGATGTTCATTCGTGAGATATCGACGGGCAACACGCTGGGCGCCGCCAAGACCATCTTCGACCAGAATGTTCTGGGCGGCATGTGCGCGCGGGTCTGTCCCACCGAAACGCTCTGCGAACAGGCCTGCGTCCGCAACACGGCGGAAGAGAAGCCGGTCGAGATCGGTCGCCTGCAACGTTTCGCTACCGACGCGGCCATGGCCATGAACAAGCAGTTCTACAAGCGCGCCGCACCGTCGGGCAAGTCGGTCGGCGTCGTCGGGGCGGGCCCAGCGGGCCTGGCGGCCGCGCACCGGCTCGCCCTCTACGGCCACAATGTCACGATCTACGAGGCGCGGGAAAAAGCCGGCGGCCTCAACGAATATGGCATCGCCGCCTACAAGGCCCCCAATGATTTCGCCCAGCGCGAGGTCGACTACATCCTCGCGATCGGCGGCATCGATGTGCTCGACGGCCAGATGCTCGGCCGCGACTTCACGCTCGACGACTTGAAGGCCAAGCACGACGCCGTCTTCATCGGCGCCGGCCTCGGCAACGTCAACGCGCTCGGCGCGCCCGGCGACCACATCAACGGCGTCATGGACGCCGTCGAGTTCATCGCCCATCTGCGCTCGGCCAAGAACAAGGCCGACGTGCCGGTCGGTCGCCGCGTCGTGGTGATCGGCGGCGGCATGACGGCAGTCGACGCCGCCGTCCAGTCCAAGCTTCTCGGCGCCGAGGAGGTGACGATCGCCTATCGCCGCGGCAAGGAGAACATGAACGCCTCCGAGTTCGAGCAGGACCTCGCCGCCTCCAAGGGCGTGCTGATCCGCCACTGGCTGAAGCCGAAGGAAATCGAGCACAAGGACGGCCATGTGTCCGGCATCGTGCTCGAATACACCCATATCGAAAACGGCGTCTTCAAGGGTACCGGCCATACCGTGACCATCGCCTGCGACCAGGTCCTCACCGCCATCGGCCAGAAGCTCGATGCGACGGGGCTCGAAGCGCTGCGGATCGAGGGCGGCAAGATCGCCGTCGACGCCGAGGGCCGCACTTCGCTTGCCGGCGTCTGGGCCGGCGGCGACTGTGCCACGGGCGGCGACGACCTCACGGTCTCGGCCGCGGCCATGGGCCGCGACGCAGCCGAGTCCATCCATCGTCAATTCATGGCCGAGCGCGTCCCGGCCGTCGCGGTCGCCTGAGGGGAGGAACCGAAATGGCTGATATCCGCAACAATTTCGTCGGCATCAAGTCGCCCAACCCGTTCTGGCTCGCCTCCGCGCCGCCGACCGACAAGGCCTACAATGTCGAGCGCGCCTTCAAGGCGGGCTGGGGCGGCGTGGTCTGGAAGACGCTGGGCGAAGAAGGCCCGCCTGTTGTCAACGTCAACGGGCCGCGCTACGGCGCGATCTGGGGCGCCGACCGCCGGCTGCTCGGCCTCAACAATATCGAGCTCATCACCGACCGCCCGCTGCAGATCAACCTGCAGGAAATGAAGCAGGTCAAGATGAACTGGCCGGACCGGGCGCTGATCGCCTCGATCATGGTCCCCTGCGAGGAAAATGCCTGGAAGGCGATCCTGCCGCTGGTCGAGGAGACCGGCGCCGACGGCATCGAGCTCAATTTCGGCTGTCCCCACGGCATGTCCGAGCGCGGCATGGGCGCCGCGGTCGGCCAGGTGCCTGAATATATCGAGATGGTCGTGCGCTGGTGCAAGCAATATACCCGCATGCCGGTCATCACCAAGCTCACGCCCAACATCACCGACATCCGCCGCCCGGCCCGGGCCGCCAAGGCGGGTGGCACCGATGCGGTGTCGCTGATCAACACGATCAATTCGATCGTTTCCGTCGATCTCGACAATTTCGCCCCGAACCCGACGGTCGGCGGCAAGGGCACCCATGGCGGATATTGCGGCCCGGCGGTCAAGCCGATCGCGCTCAACATGGTGGCCGAGATCGCCCGCGATCCCGAGACCCACGGCCTGCCGATCTCGGGCATCGGTGGCATCACCACCTGGCGTGACGCAGCCGAGTTCCTGGCGCTCGGCGCCGGCAACGTGCAGGTCTGCACCGCGGCCATGACCTACGGCTTCAAGATCGTCCAGGAAATGATCTCGGGCCTCTCCAACTGGATGGACGAGAAGGGCCACCGCACGCTCGACGACGTCATCAGCCGCGCCGTGCCCAACGTCACCGACTGGCAGTATCTCAACCTCAACTACATCGCCAAGGCCCGCATCGACCAGGATGCCTGCATCAAGTGCGGCCGCTGCCACATCGCCTGCGAGGACACGTCGCACCAGGCGATCACGGCCATGAAGGACGGCGTCCGCCACTTCGAGGTGATGGAAGACGAATGCGTCGGCTGCAATCTCTGCGTCAACGTCTGTCCAGTCGAGAGCTGCATCACCATGGTGGGCCTGGAAGCCGGCGTTCTCGACCAGCGCACCGGCAAGCCGGTCAATCCGAACTATGCCAACTGGACCACGCACCCCAACAATCCGATGGCCAAGCAGGCCGCGGAATAGCATCGCCCGGCCATAAGGGCGGTCCTCCCGAACCTGCCCGGACGGCATTGCCGCCCGGGCTTTTCTTCGCGCGTCGGAATGGCCGGCATGCGCGCCTTTCGCCGCTTTAACCGAAGGTCAACGGGCATCCTTTAGAACTGCCGCATGTTCAACGGTGACCGGTCATGAAACGCATCCTCGCAACGCTCGCGCTTGTCCTGTCTCTCGCCTCCGCTGCGGCCGCCGATTTCCGGGTCGTCAGGTCGGAGGGCGTCGATGTCGGGCACGATATCCTCAGCATCTACGGAAAGACCGCCGACGGCATCGAAATGGGCTGGATGGCGCCCGGCCTCCATCCCAAGCTCCAGCACGACGAAAAGCTGATGTTCATCTTCGGACCCGCCGAGAAATACATCTGCGACGCCGCCATCGGCGACCGCGTCGATCTCTACTGGACCTCCATCGGCGCCGATGGCGAGGAGAGCGACGACCAGATCCTCCCGTTGACGGTCGCCAACGAACGCCGGCTCCTGCGCGGCAGCGGGCTGGTGGACGGAACCGAGAAGGCGAAGCTCCTCGCCCTTTTCGACGCCATGCAGTCGCAGAAGGCGATCCGCTTCTATTTCGACGAGGATTGCAGCGCCGAGGGCTATTCGGAAATCTCCACGGCGGGCTTCGTGAAGTCGCTCCTGCAGTTCAACGCGAACTGACACGCCTCTTCGGTCTGGGTTCAGTTGAGGGCCCGCCGCCCGCCGCCGGGCTCTGCAGACGCCACCTCGTCCTCGGGCGCCTCGCCCGGGGCGTCCGCCGCCCGCGCGCCGAGCGTCGCGAGCGCCATCTTCGCCGCCTTCTGCAGGTCGCGCGAGACGGCGCCATGGTCGCCGCTCGACGTCCAGCCGCTGAGGGTCAGCTTGTAGCTGTCTTTGCCGATTTCGGAAATCTCCACCGCCGGCGCCGGCGTGGTGCGCACCCGCGTGTCGCGCGTCGCGATGTTGACAAGCACCTGCTCGGCACGCCGGACATTGCCGTCCGCGGCGATCACGGCCGCGATGTCGAAGCGGCGCGTCGGCAGGCGGCTGTAGTTCTTGACCGGCGTGTTCCACAGCGACGAATTCGGCGCCATCAGGTAGAGCCCGTCGCCGGTGCGGAGTTCGGTCGCAAAGAGGCCGATCTCCTGCACCGTCCCGCTCACGTCCTTCGTCTCGATCGCCTCGCCGACCCGGAACGGCCGGAGCACGAGAAGCATGATGCCGGCCGCGATGTTCTGCAGCGTGCCCTGGAGCGCGAGCCCGATCGCGAGGCCGGCCGCACCCATCGCCGCGATGATCGAGGCCGTCTGCACGCCGAACTGGCCGAGCACCGTCACCAGCACCAGGATCATCACCGCATAGCGCACGAGATTGGCGAGGAAATGCGCGAGCGTGACGTCGAAGCCGCGGATCCGCTGCAGGCCGGCGAGCGACCAGCGGTGGAGATAGCGGGACGCGATCCAGCCGACGAGCAGCAGCACGATCGCCCCGACGAGCGAGAACGAATACTGCACCGCGAGCGCCGTCAGCGTCGAGGCCGCCGCGCGGCTCGCGACGACGAAATCCGAAACTGATTGGGGTTCCATGAATGCTCCCGCGCATCGTTTTCTGAGGGTGCGGAACGGAGTGTGGGCGGGAAGGTTCCCCTGTTGACAGGGGTGAGCGCTTCCCACAAATCCTGCATATGCAGGAGCAACGATGGAGGCCGGAATGGTCCATCTGTCAGTCCGCAATCTCTCGGACGAGACCCATCTCGCACTCAAGCAGCGTGCAAAGGCGAACGGTCGAAGCTTGAGCGCAGAAGTGCGCGGGATCCTGCTCGATGCCTTATACCACACCGGCCATGTGAAGATTGGCACCTATCTGTTCGAGAGATCACGAGAATTCGGCGGCGTAGACCTGAACATTGAGCGTGACCGTTCACCGATCGAACCAGCGAAGTTCGATTGATCACCACTTGCCCCCTATCCGCTCGCGGGCAGAGGGGGAGGTAGGTGACGGCGCCGCAGCACGCTCGACTTCTCTCCGTCAGGACGGCGAGGAGGGGCAGTCTAACTCACAGTACCGTCGAGCATCTTCTCGAGCGTCGCGAGCGTATCGGCCTCGCCCGGCGGCTTGTCCCAGCGGAGCCGCGAGATCCGGGGGAAGCGCATCGCCACGCCCGATTTGTGCCGCGACGACCGCGCCAGCCCCTCGAAGGCCACTTCGAAGACCAGCCCTTCCGTTTCCGTCGCCTTCACCGATCGCACCGGCCCGAAGCGGTCGATCGTATGGTCGCGGACATATTTGTCGATCTGCACCAGCTCCTCGTCGGAAAAGCCGAAATAGGCCTTGCCGACCGGCACCAGCTGCAGCGTGCCCCCCTCCTCCTTCCAGACGCCGAACGTATAGTCGGAATAGAAGCTCGACCGCTTGCCGTGGCCGCGCTGGGCATACATCAGCACCGCGTCGACCGTATGCGGATCGCGTTTCCACTTGAACCACGGCCCCTTCTTGCGACCCGGCAGGTAGGGCGACCCCCGATGCTTCAGCATCACGCCCTCGATAATAGGATGCGGCGGCGCCATGCGAAGCCTGTCGAGATGCTCCCAGCTGTCGAACGGAACCTGCGGGGAAAGATCGAACCGCGCCGGGTCGAGCCGCAGAAGCAGCGCGTCGAGCCGCGCCCGGCGCGCTTCGTAGCCGAGCGGCCTCAGATCCTCGCCATCGACCATCAGGAGATCATAGGCGCGCACGAAGACCGGATATTGCGCCATGGTCTTGGCCGACACCGTCTTGCGGTTCAGCCGCTGCTGGAGATCGGAGAAGGTGCCGGTGCGGTCGTGCGCGACCCCCACCAGCAGCTCCCCGTCGATGACGGCCTCGAAGTCGAGCGCGTCCATCAGGTCGGGAAAGGCGCCGGAGATCTCGTCGCCGCTCCGCGAATAGAGCCGCCGGACGCCGCCCTCCGAACTCACCTGCACGCGGATACCGTCCCACTTCCACTCGGCGCGGTAGTCGGCGATGTCGAGCCCTTCGAAGTCGCCCGCCTCCACCGCCGGCGCCAGCATCACCGGGCGGAAGAGCGCCCGCGCCGCCTGTTCCGGCTTGTCCCTCTTGCCCTCGAGCCAGCCGAAGAAGTCCGTATAGGGCAGCTTCAGCCCGTGCCACATCTCCTCGATCTCGACGACGTCCTTGCCGCCGAAATCAGCGAGCGCCTGCTTGGCGAGCCGCGCCGAGACGCCGATGCGCAAGCCCCCCGCGACGAGCTTGATCAACGCATAGCGGCCGGGCGGATCGAGCCGGTCGAGAAGGGCCGCGAATTTCCCCGGCGCCTCGCTCCGCGACGCCCGCGACAGGCTCTCGACGACATAGGCGAGCGAGGGATCGGGGTCGTTGGCGGCGGCACCCTCGGGCTCCGGCCAGATCAGCGAGATCGTCTCGGCGAGATCGCCGACATAGTCGTAGGAATAGGCGAAGAGCACCTCGTCGATCCGCGCGGTCGCGAGGCCCCGGATCACCGCCGGCTTGATCGCGGGAATGTCGAGCCCGCCGTCGGTCAGCGCCGCGAGCGCATAGCCGCGGTCCGGATCGGGGGTGGTGGCGAAATAGTCGCGCAGCAGCGTCAGCTTGCCGTTGCGCGACGGCGTCAGCACGAGGCGGTCGAGAAGCTCTGAAAACGCCTTCATTCGTTCTCGTCCTCGTAGCCGACGAGATGGAGAGGCCGCCCGACGATCCCCTCGAGTTCGCACCAGCGCACCAGCGCCTCCTCGCGCCCATGTGTCACCCAGATCTCGCCCGCACCCACCTCGCGGATCGTGTCGGTCAGCTCGTCCCAGTCGGCATGGTCGGAGAGGATCAGCGGCAGTTCGACGCCGCGCTGCTTGACCCGCTGGCGGATCCGCATCCAGCCCGAGGCGAAGGCGCTGACGGGATCGGCGAAGCGCCGCGCCCAGCGATCGGAGAAGGCCGAGGGCGTCGAGACGACGATCTCGCCGGCGAAATCCTTCGCCCGGCCCTTGTCGATGGTCGCCGGCCGCAGTTCGCCGAGATCGATGCCCTCAGCCTGATAATAGTCCGAGATCCTCTCGAGCGCGCCGTGGATGAAGATCGGCTTGTCATAGCCCGCCTCGCGCAGCAGGCGGATCACCCGCTGCGCCTTGCCGAGCGCATAGGCGCCAACCAGATGCGTCCGTTCCGGAAACTGCGCCACCGAATGCAGGAGGCGCCCGATCTCTTGCGCGTCGTCAGGATGCCGGAAGACCGGCAGTGCAAAAGTCGCCTCGGTGATGAAGACGTCGCATGGGACGGGCTCGAACGCCGCGCAGGTCGTATCCCGCCGCCGCTTGTAGTCGCCCGAGGCGACGATCCGCATGCCGTCCTTCTCCACAACGATCTGCGCCGATCCGAGCACATGGCCGGCCGGTACGAACCGCACGGCGACGCCGCCGAAATCGAAGCGCTCGCCGGGCGCCGCCACCTGCGTGCTGCCGGCGAACTGCTCACCATAGCGGATCGCCATGATGTCGAGCGTCTCCCTGGTCGCCAGCACCTTGGCATGGCCGGACCGCGCATGGTCGGAATGGCCATGCGTGATCAGCGCCCGCTCGACCGGCACCACGGGATCGATGAAGAAGTCGCCGGGCGGGCAGTAGAGGCCCTGGGGCATGGGGAGCAGGAGGTCGGATGCGCGCATGGGGGCAAGATGGGGTGGCTGGCGTGGGAGTCAATATGCCTGCCGATAATGCCGAAGCCCGCCACCCGTTCCGGTCAGCGCTCCGAAAGCGCGAGCCTCAGCCCCAGAAGCACGAAAGCGGCGGCAAAGGTGCGCCGCATCCAGGCCATCACCGCGGGCCGGCTCACCACCCGGTCCCGCACCGCAGCCGCAAACAGGCCGTAGATCGCGAAGACAACGAAGGTCATGGCCATGAACACGGCGCTCATGCCGAGCATCCGGGTCAGCGGCGAGGGCTCATCGGGCGCGATGAACTGCGGCAGGAAGGCAAAGAAAAAGATCGAGAGCTTGGGATTGAGCAGGTTGATCAGCACGGCATGGGTCACGATGCCGAGCCCGGAGCGCCGGACGGGCGCGGCCTCGATCTTCAGGGCCCCGTCGGCCCGCCAGGCCTGCCAGGCCATGTAGAGCAGATAGGCCACGCCCGCGATCCTGAAGGCATCGAACAGCATCGCGCTCGTATGCAAGAGCGCTGCGAGCCCGAGGATCGCCGCTGTCAGATGCGGCACGATTCCGAGCGTGCAACCGAAGGCCGCGACGACGCTCGCCCGCCCGCCGCGGCTGAGCCCCATGGCAAGCGTATAAAGGGCGCCCGTGCCGGGCGAGGCGACGATGACCAGGCTGGTCAGCAGGAATTCGGGTGTCATGACGGCTCCTTCCGTTGGAGCCCTCCCGTAGACCGATACGCGACGCCCGGTCTTGGATGAAATTGCAGCCGTCAGGAGATCGTCGCGGCATAGGCGCCGGGCGTGATCCCGAGGATGCGGGAGAAGTGGCGGGTGAGATGGCTCTGGTCGCAAAAGCCGCTCACGAGTGCCGCTTCGGAGAGCGGCATGCCGGCCGCGATCAGCCGTCTTGCGACCGCCACCCGGCGCTGCAGGATATGGGCATGCGGCGTGACACCCGTCCGGCGGAGGAAGCCGCGTAGAAACTGGAACCGGTCGAGACCGCAGGCCGATGCGAGTTTGGAGAGCGAAAGCGACGCCGCCGGATCGTCCTCGATGAGCGCGAAGGCCGCAGTCAGGTTGCCGGCATCGGGCTCCCGCCCGCCATCGCGGCGCGGCGCGAGCCAGTCGAGAAGGAGGAGAGCGCGCTCTTCGGCCGGGAGCGTTTCCTCCATGCCGACCATGGCCTGGTAGAGGCGCTGGAACCGCCGGGACAGTTCGCGATCGTCCATCACCGGACGGTGGAATTCGAAGGGACCGGACCTGCGGCCCGGCAGCGCCGCGAGATCTTCGAGCACCGCGGGGTCGAAATAGAGCATCGACCAGCTGCGCCCGGCAGCGTCAAGCGGCAGCCCGTCATGCACTTCGCCCGGATTGACCGTGATCACCATGCCGGGCCCGGCTTCCACCATGCCGCGGCCGCTCATCGACCTTTGCGCGCCGCGCCGTATCAGCCCGATCCCGAACTGGTCATGGCTGTGGCGCGGAAAGCCACGCGCCGTATCCGCCTCGACCGCATGCACGCCCGCGACGGCACAGCTCAATGCTCGAAAGACCTCACGCGCCATCGGCGACTGCCCGCAAGCTAGGGGACCAAAACAGCAGAGAGTAAAAGTTGAAAACCAGAAGGGCCGCTCTTGCGAACGGCCCCCATGAGAATTGGCCTCTGACAGGCCGGATCACATCATGTGATCCCGGAAGGTCGGCTCAGAGCGAGGGCTGCCTCGCGATCTTCACCTGAACTCCCATGCCGGCCACGAGTACCGAATACTCATTAGACATTGGATCACCTTCCTTTCTGTTTGTTGACGTTGAACCCAATGTAGGCTTCCTCGCCGGGAATGCAAGTGTCTGGTACCGCACGGTTGATGACGGCCAGCGGAGATTCGTGAGGACGGGGCGCCCCCACCAGACCGCCCTGCCAGACCACCCTTTCACACCGCCCCGTCGGAAGGAATGTTGAGCACCGCGCCGCAATGCTTGCAGTGCACGGCATCCGCCTCGTGCAGGAAGAGCCCGCAATCCTCGCAGGTGTAGCGGACCTTCGACGGTCGGAACATCGTCTGGATAAGCCTGAGGAACAGAGAAACTCCGAACACCATGATCAGGATCGAGATCAGCCGCCCGTGCTCGCCGACCAGCGTCACGTCGCCGAAGCCGGTCGTGGTGAGGGTTGTGATGGTGAAATACATCGCGTCGAGGAAGTTCCGGACCTCCGGATTGATGTTGACCTGGGTGACGAAGACCAGCTCGGTCATGATAAAGACGAAGATAAAGAGGTTGACGGCCGAGAGGATCACGTCCTCGTGCTGCCGGAAGAACGGCAGGTCCTCGCGCAGCGTCTTCAGCACCCGATAGGTCCTGATCACCCTAAGGATCCTGAGACTGCGGAGGAAGGTCAGTGAGCCCCCGAAGAGCGGCACGATCAGCGACGCCATCACCACGAGATCGGCGATGTTGAGAGGGTTGAGGACGAAGGCCCGCTTGCGCGGCGAAATCGAGAGCCGCGCGAGATAGTCGAGCCCGACATAGAGGCCGAAGACCAGGTCGGCCCACTGCACCCAGGTTTCGCCATGGTAGTAGGTGGCGACGACGAGGAACAGCACCGTGACGACGTCGGCGATCAGCAGGCCGTAGCGGAACCGCTCGGCGGTCTCGGATTTGCCTTCATAGAATGCAGCGATCCGTCCCCTGAGCCTCAGCTCTTCCATGCTTCCCCCCTGTCCATCACGGAGTTGTTCTATCTGCAGGCCGCCCGGCGGTAAATCGGCGATGCGGTAGACGGCGGCCACCCCATGCCGGTTCCAGGCTAGCCGGCGCCGGGCGGGCGGCGTATCAGGATCCATGGTCTACATTCTCCTTCTCGTCGCCATCGTCGCCGAAGTCGTCGCGACCTCGGCCATGGCCAAGTCCGACGGCTTCACCCGGCTCTCTCCGAGCCTGATCGCCTTCCTCGGCTACGCCCTCGCCTTCTATCTCCTGTCGCTCGTCACCCGCACGGTACCGGTCGGCATCGTCTATGCGGTGTGGTCAGGCGCCGGCATCGTGCTGGTCGCTGCCGCCGGCTGGCTGCTGTTCGGCCAGAGGCTCGATCTCGCCGCGACAATCGGCATGGCCATGATCATCGCCGGCGTGCTGGTCATCAACCTGCTGTCGAAATCGGTCGGCCACTGACCGTCATCGGTCCGCCACCGCGTGTTGATTTTCGCGGCCGTGTGGCGCATGGACTGGTCATGCCTTCGAAGTCCCGCCCATGCCAAGCTCCCTGACACGCCATGCCACCGGCCGCGAAAAGCTCAAGGCGCATCTCGCGATGCTGCTCTTCGCGCTTCTCATTGCCGGCTCCTTCTCGCTCGGCGGGCTGGCCGCCACCCGCGTGCCGGGCTTCGCCGTCAATCTCGTCCGCTACGCGGTCGCCTCGGGCACCATGCTGGGCTTCGGCATCTGGGCCTTCGGGCTCAGACCGCGCTTTCCCGCCGCGCCCTGGCGCTTCCTCCTGCTCGGCGGGCTGATGGCGGTCTATATGTCGACCATGTTCAAGGCGCTGGAATTCACGAGCCCGGTCTCGACCGGCGCCGTCTTCACGCTGATGCCGCTCCTGAGCGCCGGCTTCGCCTGGCTCTTCATGCGGCAGGTCACCAGGCCCGGCGTGCTCGCAAGCCTGATCATCGCCGCGGCAGGCGCCATCTGGGTGATCTTCCGCGGAGATATCCACGCCATCCTTGCCTTCGATGTCGGCCTGGGCGAGATGATCTTCTTCGTCGGCGTCGTCTGCCACGCCGCCTATGCGCCGCTCCTGCGCAAGCTCAACCGCGGCGAGCAGCCCTTCGAATTCGCCTTCTGGGCAGTGGCGGCGACTTTCCTCTGGCTCTTCATCCCGGGCCTGCCGGCGATCCGGGATGTTGACCTCACATCCATGCCTGCCATCGTCTGGGTGGCGATCCTCTATCTCGCGATCGTCACGACCGTCATCACCTTCCTGCTGCTGCAGTTCGCCTCGATGCGGCTGCCGGCGCCGAAGGTTCTGGCCTATGGCTACCTGACGCCGAGCTTCATCATCCTGCTGGAAGGCGTGATTGGCCATGGCTGGGTGCATCCGAGCGTCGCCGCCGGCGCGCTCGTCACCGCCTGCGGGCTCGTCGTCATGGGGCTGCTGCCCGATTGAGGCGGCGCCATGGGAGGCACGTCAGGCGACGCGCCGCTCCGGCTCGGCGGCGATCTGCTTCTCGAACACGCTGAGCGCGCGGCCGATCGCCTGGTCCATGTTGTAATACTTGTAGTCGCCGAGACGGCCGCAGAATACGACATTGCCGGCCTCGCGACGGGCGAGGTCGATGTATTTATCGTGCAGTTCGTGGTTCTCGTCGCGCGGGATCGGGTAATAGGGCTCGGTCTGGCCGGGCACATGCGCGACCGGATATTCGATCGCCACCGTCGTGACATCGGACCACTGCTGGGTCAGGTGGCCCATCTCGGTGATGCGGGTGAAATCGTGGCTCATCGGGTAGTTCAGCTGGCCGACCGCCTGGTGACGCTTCTGCTGGTAGGTCTGGAAGTCGAAGTTCAGCGAGCGGTAGGGCAGCTCGCCCAGCGCATAGTCGAAATACTCGTCGATCGCCCCGGTATAGAGCAGCCGGTCGTAGCTCACCTCGTCGCCGATATCCTTGATGTCGGTATTGAGGCAGACGTCGATCCCATCCCGGTCGAGGATACGCTGGAACATCCGCGTATAGCCTTCCTTGGGCATGTTCTGGAACGAGTCCTGGAAGTAGCGGTCGTCATAGGAGACGAAGACCGGCACGCGCGCCGTGACCGACGGCGAGAGCTGCTCGGGCTCCAGCCCCCACTGCTTGGTGGTGTAGCCGTAGAAGACGTTCTGGTAGATGAAGTCGGCGAGATCGCGGATGCCCTGGACCGGGTTCTCGCGCATCTTCAGGATCGGCACCTTCTGCTCCATGCCGTAGGTCTCGATCAGGATCTGGCCGAGCCGCTCGGCTTCCGCCTTCGGGAAGAGGATCTGCAGCGATGTCAGGTTGAACGGGATCGGCACCATGCGGCCGTCGATATTGCCGAGCGTCCGGTGCTCGTAGGGCAGCCATTCGGTGAACTGCGACATGTAGTCGGCGATGAACGGCGCATTGGTGTGGAACACATGCGGCCCGTACTGGTGAAAGAGCACGCCCGCCTCGTTGACGCGGTCATGGGCGTTGCCGGCGATGTGGTTGCGCCGGTCGATGACGAGCGACGTCTTGCCCATCTGGGTCGCGAGCCGCTCGGCGATGACGGAGCCCGTATAGCCTGCGCCGACGATCAGCCAGTCGTAGTGTTTCTTCATGGTCTTGCCCCGTCCCCCGGCTCCCGGGCCGGCTCTCGTTTCGATGCTCAGGATGCGCGCCGCAGCGCCGGCCGCACTGTGGCCTTGTCGATGAGAATTTCGCGGTCGAAGCCCGGCCGGCCGAGCGCGACATAGCGGCGGAACCCGGAGGCCGTCGCCTCGGCAGCGTCGAGCATGTTGCGCAGGTCGACCAGCACCGGCGACGCCATCGTCCCGGCGAGCGCTGCATAGTCGTAGGACCGGAATTCCGCCCAATCCGTCAGGATCACCAGCGCATGGGCGCCCTGTGCCGCCGTCGCCGCATCGTCGGCCATCTCGACGCCGGGCAGCAACTTGCCCGCCTCGTGCGGCCGCGACGGGTCGAAGGCCACGACCCGCGCACCCTCGGCAATCAGCGCCGGCAGCACGATGAGGCTGGTGCTTTCGCGCATGTCGTCGGTCTGGCCCTTGAAGGTGACGCCGAGCACCGCGATCGTCTTGTCGCGGAGGTCACCGCCGACGGCATCCGCGATGCGCGTCACCATGTCGGCCTTGCGCTCGTCGTTGGCCCGCACCGCGGCAGTGACGATGTGGGCGCGCACGTCCATCTCGGACGCGGTGGCGAGAAGCGCCCTTGTGTCCTTCGGGAAGCAGGACCCGCCCCAGCCCGGACCGGTGCTGAGGAAGGCCGGACCGATGCGCCGATCGAGACCAATGCCGCGCGCCACTTCGCCGACATCGGCGTCCACGGCCTCGCAGAGATCGGCGATCTCGTTGATATAGCTGATCTTGACGGCCAGGAAGGCGTTGGCGGCGTATTTGACGAGTTCGGCCGTTGCCAGGCCCGTCTCCACGAACGGCACCGCGCCGGAGCCGGTCAGCGGCGCATAGATCGCGCGCATCACGATGCTGGCCACCGGATCCGAGACGCCCACCACCACCCGGTCGGGTTCCAGGAAATCGCCGATCGCAGCGCCTTCGCGCAGGAATTCCGGGTTCGATGCCACGGCCACCCGCGCGCCCGCCGCGAGATTCTGCTGGGCGATCTCGAGCACACGCGCATTGGTGCCAACAGGCACGGTGGATTTGGTGACGATGACCGTGAAGCCCGTGACGGCAGCGGCGATCTCGGCGGCCGCGGCATAGACATAACGCAGGTCCGCACGGTCCGAACCGGGCTCGGTCGGCGTGCCGACGGCGATGAAGACGGCATCGCGATCGGCGACGCTCTCGGGAAGTTCGGTGCTGAACCGCAGCCGGCCCGCCGCGACATTGCGCCCGACCAGCTCTTCCAGGCCCGGTTCGTAGATTGGAATCAGCCCGCCCTTCAGCATGCCGATCTTGCGCGCGTCCTTGTCGACGCAGACCACGTCGTGGCCGATTTCGGCGAAGCACGCGCCGCTCACCAGGCCCACATAGCCGGTGCCGACAATGGTAATCCGTTTCGTTGTCGCCATGTTCATTCCCGCCCGGCCACCGGCCGCTCCAGTCGATCGCCTGCCCCCACCCGTGCGGCCGGCTCTGCCGCCGTCGGGCCCATCAGAATTCCATCCGCGAAGCGGAATCGATCGGTTCGTTGTGGAAGACGAGGCAGACCCGGTTGTGGTGACAGAGCGATATGTCGAGCTCATCCTGGGAGCCGATGAACTTGGCGATGAACTCCGACTCCCCGCCCATGCCGGCATAGGTCCAGAGCGGCGACGGCGCCTCGAACAGGTGATAGGACGGGAAGGCGAAGCCGCCCATGTCGATCGGAAAGGCGCGCTCCGGCCAGTTGGCGCTCCAGAACACCGTGCGACCGTCGACCACGACCGGGCGCTCGATGCCGTGCGGCCCGAGATTGCCGACCGGGAAGACCGAGAACCGTGTGACCTTGCGCAGCTCGTCGATGAAGGGCCGATAGACCAGATTGTCGTCGTCCATGATATAGACGACGCCCTCCATGCGGTTGTCGCGAATGTATTCGAGCGCATGGTTGCGCTGGACGTGTCCCTTGTCCTTGGTGGGGCCGATGGCCATGTAGCGGACGTTGAGATTGGCCGTCAGCGACACCACAGCAGGATCGACCTGATCGTTGTCCTCGACGATGACCCAGGTATAATTGTCGATCTTGGAGAAGATGTTCTCGATATGCCGTCGCATATAGGCGAGACGAAGCGGCCGGTTGTAGGTGCACGTGACGAAAATGAGGTGGGTGTGTTTCATGTGGCCTGCTGAGGGATCGAGGAACCGAATGCCGGTCTAAGTCTTGCCGCCAGTCCTCGACGAAGTTCCGCCATTGCCAATCGGAAGATTTACAAAGGCCCATGTTGAGTTCGCGAAATGACTAATGGCGAACCCGACTGATCCTGTCGTCGGTACACTTGCCCTGACATGTTTGCCGGGCTTTACTTGTCTGAAGCTGGAAACGGAAAGCGGTTTCGCGTACCAAAAGGGCCATCGCGGCCAGGCCGGGCGATCAACTTAGGTACGGGCGATGCCGAGCCCACCCAGGAAGAGCTGCTCGAGGAATCGGGCGGCGTCTTCGAAACGCCCCTCGCCGTCTTTCTCCTGGCCGAGCACCGCCCGCACCTGGACGTCGAAGTCCGCATAGTGCTGGGTTGTCGACCAGATCGAGAAGATCAGGTGATAGGGATCGCATTTGGCGATCTTTCCGGCCTTCGACCAGGTCCGGATGACCTCGGCCTTCTCGTCGACGAGCCGTTTCAGCGGCCCCTTGAGCTCGTCCTCGATCAGGGGGGCGCCGCGCAGCACCTCGTTGGCGAACAGCCGGCTCTCCCGCGGAAAGTCGCGCGCCATTTCGAGCTTGCGCCTGATATAGCTGCGGATCTCGCTTTCGGGATTGCCCTCGGCGTCGAACTCGCGCAGCGGGTCGAGCCAGGTGTCGAGCACGCGCTCGATCAGCGCCCGGTGCATGGCCTCCTTGGTGCGGAAGTAGTAGAGCAGGTTCGGCTTGGACATGCCCGCGACTTCGGCGATCTCGTCGATCGTGGCGCCGCGGAAGCCGTGGCGGGAGAAGACGTCGAGGGCCGCTTCGAGGATCTGCTCTTCCTTCTCGCCCTGGATCCGTGTTCGACGCTGGGTCTTTGCCGCCCTCGATTCCGCCATCGTCCCGCCGCCTCCGTCCTGCACCCGAAAAATGTCTTGAGAGCCCGTTTTTCGGCTTGAGTGCCGCGAAAGAAATTGTAATGTTTACCAAACGGTCAAATTATTGGACAAATCGCAAAACAAACGCAAGTCCAATTCGGGGAACGAGCAAAAAACATCGGCTCCGGACCAAGGGAACAGAGTAAGGCGCGCGCCGGACGGGACGCGGGCCCAAGGCATGAATGCCAGACAGGGAGAACAATCGTGACCGCACGCGGCGAAAACATGCGCATCAATGGCGACCGCCTCTGGGATTCGCTCATGGACATGGCGAAGATCGGCCCCGGCATTGCCGGCGGCAACAATCGCCAGACGCTGACCGATGCCGACGGCGAGGGACGCCATCTCTTCCAGCGCTGGTGCGAGGCCGCGGGCATGACCATGGGCGTCGACAAGATCGGCAACATGTTCGCCACCCGTCCGGGCACGGATCCGGATGCATTGCCCGTCTATGTCGGCAGCCACCTCGACACCCAGCCTACCGGCGGCAAATATGACGGCGTGCTCGGCGTGCTTGCGGGCCTCGAAGTCGTCCGCTCGATGAACGACCTCGGCATCAGGACGAAGCATCCCATCGTCGTCACCAACTGGACCAACGAGGAAGGCGCCCGCTTCGCCCCGGCCATGCTGGCGTCAGGCGTCTTTGCCGGCATCCACTCGCTGGACTTCGCCTATGACCGCCGCGACCCCGAGGGCAAGCGCTTCGGCGACGAACTCGCCCGCATCGGCTGGGTCGGCGACGAGGAGGTCGGCGCCCGCAAGATGCATGCCTATTTCGAATACCACATCGAGCAGGGCCCGATCCTCGAGGCCGAGGAGAAGACGATCGGCGTCGTCACCCATTGCCAGGGCCTGTGGTGGCTCGAATTCACGCTCACCGGCAAGGAGGCCCATACCGGCTCGACGCCGATGAATCTCCGCGTCAATGCAGGCCTCGCCATGGCCCGGATCGTCGAGATGGTCCAGGGCGTGGCGATGGAGAACCAGCCGGGCGCCGTCGGCGGCGTCGGCCAAGTCTTCTTTTCGCCCAATTCCCGCAATGTCCTGCCCGGCAAGGTCGTCTTCACCGTCGATATCCGCTCGCCTGACAAGGAAAAGCTCGACCGCATGCGGGCGAAGATCGAAGCAGAGGCGCCTGCGATCTGCGACGCCCTCGGCGTCGGCTGTTCCGTCGAGGCCATCGGCCATTTCGCGCCGGTCACCTTCGATCCCACCCTTGTCGCCTCGGTCCGCAAGGCGGCCGAGGACCTCGGCTACAGCCACATGAACCTGATCTCGGGCGCCGGCCACGACGCCTGCTGGGCCGCGCGCGTCGCGCCCGCAACCATGATCATGTGCCCCTGCGTCGGCGGCCTCTCCCACAACGAGGCCGAGGAGATCTCCAAGGACTGGGCCGCCGCCGGCGCCGACGTGCTGCTGCGCGCCGTGGTGGAGACGGCGGGGATTGTGGAGTGAGGAACCTTCGCCTATCTTCTGGTGTCAGAAAGGTGAAGCTATGTCCGACAATGTCGCCAACGAGCTCATCTACGAGACCCTCAGGCGGATGCAGGAAACGCTCTCCCTGCACACGCAGTACCACCTCGAGACCAAGGAACGTCTCGGCCTGCTCGAGTATCAGGTCGGCGGGCTCACCGCGCAGTATGCCAGCCTTTCCAACCGGCTCGATCGCGTGGACGAGCGGCTTGAACGCGTCGAGCGGCGGCTCGATCTCGTCGAGGTGTAGCGTCCGCGGCAGCCATATCGGCCGCGGCACGAGGGCGACCGCCGCATATGGAGCGTATCCGATCACCGGTGTCCGTTTGGCGGCAAGGAGCCTGGCATGACCCTTGCCACCATCCTCGCCTTCCTCACCGTAACGGCGCTCCTGGTCATCTCGCCCGGCCCCAACGGCGTGCTGATCGCCAAGACCGTGCCCACGTCGGGCCGCCTCGCCGGCTTTGCCAATATCGCCGGCTTCGTCACCGCCTTCTATATCCACGGCGCCTTCGTGCTCTTCGGCCTCTCGGTCATCCTGATGCGCTCGGCCGAACTCTTCCTGCTCGTCAAGCTGCTCGGCGCCGCCTATCTCTGCTGGCTTGGCGCCAAGGCGCTGATTGAAGCCTGGCGTGGCCATGTCGCGCCGCGCACGGTTGCACCCGCCCGGAGTCGCCGGACGCTCGCCACGGCCTATGCCGAGGGCCTCGTCACCAATGCGCTCAATCCGAAGGTTTCGATGTTCTACATCGCCGCCTTCCCGCAATTCCTGCCGCCGGAGCACGCCACGGCCGCAAATGTCTTCCTGCTCGTGTTCCTGCATTCGATGATCAATCTCGTCTGGTTCTCGGCCATGGTCCTGGTCTTCGCCCGGCTTTCGCGTCTTGCCGCGAGCGGCACGCTCCAGCGCTGGCTCAAGGGCGTAACCGGCGTCGTTTTCATCGGCTTCGGACTGAAACTTGCTACCATCCGCGCCTGACACTCATTCGGAGGGATCCATGTCAACGAAAGTCATCAAGGGCGGCACCATCGTCACCGCCGACCTCACCTACAAGGCCGACGTCAAGATCGAGGGCGGCAGGATCGTCGAGATCGGCCCCAACCTCTCGGGCGGCGAGGTTCTCGACGCCACCGGCTGCTATGTCATGCCCGGCGGCATCGACCCGCATGTCCATCTCGAAATGCCCTTCATGGGCACCTATTCCTCGGACGATTTCGAAAGCGGCACCCGCGCCGGCCTCGCCGGCGGCACCACCATGGTCGTCGACTTCTGTCTCCCCGGGCCCGACCAGTCGCTCCTGGAAGCGCTGCAGATGTGGGACAACAAGACCTCGCGCGCCAATGCCGACTATTCTTTCCATATGGCGGTGACCGGATGGAACGAGCGCGTCTTCAACGAGATGGAGGTGGTCGTCAAGGACAAGGGCATCAACACCTTCAAGCACTTCATGGCCTATAAGGGCGCGCTGATGGTCAACGACGACGAGATGTTCGCGTCGTTCCAGCGCTGCGCCGAGCTCGGCGCCCTGCCGCTCGTCCACGCCGAAAACGGCGACGTCGTCGCGTCCATGACGGCAAAGCTCCTGGCCGAAGGCAACAACGGCCCCGAGGCCCATGCCTATTCGCGGCCGCCCGAGGTCGAGGGCGAAGCGACCAACCGCGCCATCATGCTGGCCGACATGGCCGGCGTGCCGCTCTATGTCGTCCACACCTCCTGCGAACAGGCGCATGAAGCCATCCGCCGCGCCCGCCAGAAGGGCATGCGCGTCTATGGCGAACCGCTGATCCAGCACCT
>JAESFG010000184.1_pt1 | contig 185669 bp, 150 predicted proteins | sample 9269371 | NCBI WGS metagenome assembly JAESFG01 (sample SAMN14506227, study PRJNA617093) | algae metagenome | isolation source: Aetokthonos hydrillicola CCALA 1050 (B3-Florida) and co-occurring... | place: USA: South Carolina | collected 2013-01-01 | reverse complement strand
TTTCAAACTATAATATTGTCTAGGTTCGGCGTCCCTCCGACGTCGCGTTTTTTCGCGGCTCGTCTTTGGCACTTTTTTATAGTAGCGAGTCTATTCTCATCTGTCAACCTTTTTCTCAAAAATTTTTTCGATTTTTTTTTGAGAGCCTGGAAATCCTTACTGAGCTAGGTTTAAGCAACAATGGTTTAAGCACTTCGCTAACTAAGGAATAGACAAGACGTGAATTTCCAATCAGTCATAGCAACATTACATCAGTTCTGGGCTGCTCGCGGTTGCCTAATTGCCCAACCGTACGATATTGAGAAAGGCGCAGGCACCAAAAACCCCCATACATTCTTGAGAGCGTTGGGACCGGAACCTTGGTCTGTAGCTTACGTTGAACCTTGCCGCCGCCCTACAGACGGGCGTTATGGCGAAAACCCAAATCGCTTTCAACACTACTATCAGTACCAAGTACTTATTAAGCCTTCCCCAGAAAATATCCAAGAAATTTATCTGGATTCCTTGAGAGCTTTAGGCATTCGCCCCGAAGATCACGATATAAGGTTTGTTGAGGATAATTGGGAAGATGCAACAGTGGGAGCCTGGGGTACAGGTTGGGAAGTATGGCTAGATGGGATGGAAATTACCCAATTTACCTATTTCCAACAATGTGGTGGAGTTGATTGTCGTCCAGTGTCAATTGAGATGACCTATGGACTGGAGCGATTGACTATGTATCTCCAAGGCGTAGAAGCAATTACCAAAATCCAGTGGACGGATGACATTACCTATGGAGATGTTTTCCTACAAGGAGAAATTGAGCAGTGTGTTTACAACTTTGAAGCTTCAAATCCAGAAATGCTGCTGACACTGTTTAATATGTACGAGCAAGAGGCTCAACAACTGACAGAGCGAGGATTAGTCCTGCCTGGTTTAGACTATGTGTTGAAGTGTTCACACACTTTTAATTTGCTCGATGCTAGAGGAGTCATTTCAGTAACAGAACGCACTCGCTACATTGCAAGAATTCGGCATTTGGCACGAAAGGTTGCACAGTTATACGTAGAGCAGCGAGAGAAGTTGGGTTTTCCTCTTCTGAAGCAGCAATAAATTCAGAAAAGTTTAGCCTAAAGTCTGAAATAATAGCCAAGGTGCAAACGCTTAGCTTATAAGCGTTTGCACCTTGCTCCGATATTGAATATTGGAAAATGAATAATATGGCTAATTTAAGTAATGTTCTAGAACCTATTGCAGCTTGGTTTCGGTCTTTGGGAGTTCCTGAGCCAATTGTACACTGGGGACATCCAGCGATGATGGCAGTTGTGGTATTTGTTATGGGTAGTTTCGTGGGACTCGCTGGTTGGAGAGGAAGACTTATTCAGGATAAGGATGCTGCATTAAAAAGTCGAAGTGACCACCGCACATTGGCACCTTGGATGTTTTTGTTTATGGGGCTTGGTTACACTGGCGGGATCTTATCCCTTGTTATGCAACATCAGCCAATTATGGAAAGTCCTCACTTTTTGACTGGCTCGATCGCCTTGCTACTTTTACTCATTAATGCTGCGATCGCCTGGAGTGGATTTCTTGGAGATAAAGCTGGTTTCAGGATGCTTCATGCTTACTTAGGCAGTACTGCACTTTGTATTTTATTTTTACATGCTGTACTTGGCTTGAAGCTAGGCTTATCTATTTGACATAACCTATTGCCAAAATTCGTTTGCGCCTCCAGACTAGTAGTCTAGGTCTATCAAAACATAGTTTACATAGACCCTTTGATCGTCAGGTAGTTGTGCAAAAATTTTGATGATTCAGGTAAGTGGTGTCATTATTTGTCTGAGCTATATCCTGGGGTTACTGTTTACAGCAGTTCCAGGAACTGGTCTTTGGGTATTAGGTCTAGGTGTAGTAGCAGCAATTATCTTCAAAATACGATCGCTCCAACTACGAAAACGAGCGCATCTCAAGAAAAACTTCGTAACCAATACTAAGACAACACCACAGGCACTGCAACTTAATCACGCGCCAATGGTATGGTTAATTGCTGGAGTTGTGGGCTTATTAGCAAGCGTGTATTTTCAATCACGTATTCCCCATCCAGGAATTAATGATATTAGTAAGTTTGTTCCTTCAGACAACGATAACCGCCAAGAGCAGTTGTTCATTGTTCGTGGTCAAATCACCAGCACACCACACTTAACTCGCACTCAGAAAGGTCAATTTTGGTTAGCAGCCACTCAGTTAGACGAGGTAAGAAACGATAATGGTCGCGCAGGTGTTAGTAAAGGAGTGACAGGTAAGTTATATGTGACTGTGCCTTTACTTCAAGCTACAGGGCTGCATCCTGGTCAACAAATTGCTGTAACTGGTGTTTTATACAAACCCCAACCAGCCTCAAATCCTGGTGCTTTCGACTTCCAACAGTTTCTCAAGCAAGAGGGCTCTTTTGCAGGTTTAAGTGGACGACAGCTAAGTATTCTGGATGAGGAGGAACATAAATGGGGACTGTGGCAGGTTCGAGAGCAAATTATCCAATCACAAGTTAACAAGTTAGGTGTACCAGAAGGCACGGTTGTTAGTGCCATGACTTTAGGCACTAAAGTTGTTGATTTACCTTTCAACACCCGTGACTCATTCGTACGAGTTGGATTAGCTCATGCTTTGGCTGGTCCTGGGTTAAAAACTTCCCTGATTTTAGCAGTAGTACTCACCTTAACAAGGCGTTCAACACGGGTCACTCAATTTACTCTTGGATGCTTAGGATTAATAGGTTTCCTAGTTTTAACAGGTTTCCATCCAACAGTGCTTAAAGCGGTACTCATGGGATTTGCAGCATTAATTGGTATGGGATTAAAACGAAAAGTAAAAAGATTAGGTGCTTTACTACTGATAGCAGTACTAATGTTGCTATTTAATCCTCTGTGGATTTGGGATTTAGGGTTTGAACTCAGTTTTTTAGCAACCCTAGGGCTAATTGTTACAGTACCGCCATTAATTAAACGTCTGGATTGGTTACCACCTGCGATCGCTTCTTTAATAGCAGTTCCTCTAGCAGCTACAATTTGGACTTTACCTTTACAGTTGCATTTGTTCAGCGTCGTACCACTTTACTGTTTACCAATAGGTATTCTTGCTAGCCCATTGATTTCAATAGTTGTGATAGGTGGAATGCTAAGCGCTTTAGTAAGCTTGGTTTCACCTAATCTAGGAAGCTCCATAGCCAGTTTCTTGTATTATCCAACCCATTTACTGATTAACTTAGTCGAATTTTGCTCCAACTTGCCAGGAGCATCCGTTGCGGTTCGTAGTATATCGACTGCTCAAATGTTAGCAATTTATACGCTAATATTTTTAGTTTGGTTAATACCTTGGTGGCAAAAGCGCTGGTTATTTACAGCTCTAATAGCTGTTAGTTTAGTATTGGTTCCAGCATGGCACAGTGTAAGTACTTTGTCTCAGATTACAGTTCTAGCAGCAGGAGGAGAACCAGTTTTAGTTATTCAAGACCAAGGAAAGGTAACGTTAATTAATAGTGGAAACGAGGGTACAGGAAGCAACACAATCATACCATTTTTACAACAACAAGGCGTCAATCAGATCGATTGGGCGATCGCAACAGATTTCCAAGGTAATGGCAGCAATAGTTGGTTAGAGGTGTTACAGCGTTTACCGATCAAAGTTTTCTATAACTATTCCGTGACCCCTGAAATTACAGGAATCACAAAGGAAGTCCTCAAGCACAAGGGGGTTTACCAATCTTTGTCAGTTGGTCAACCCGTAAACACGGGCGCAGTAGGAGGTCAATTAATTGATGCTCAACTGCCTATTTTACAGATGCAAATTCTTGGACAAAATTGGCTACTACTAGGTAATCTTGAGCCTGATAAACTAAGAGAACTCGCCAAAACTAGGGGATTACCTCATGCGCAAATACTGTGGTGTCCAGGTCAGTTTTTGCAAGAATTAGTTGTCGCCTTACAGCCAGAAGTGGCGATCGCATCCGATGCCACACTTGATCCAAAAACTTTATCTCAACTTAATCAAAGCCAAACAAAAGTCTTCATTACAAAACGAGACGGAGCCATTCAATGGGCACCCGGTAACCAATTTGAATCCTTTATACAGGTAGCAGAAAATAAAACATCGGTTCTCTGAAAAATCAAAAAACCATGCTACGATAATCACAATAGGAATATATTGCCTTGTGGAGAGGTGTCCGAGTGGTTGATGGTGACGCACTCGAAATGCGTTTTGGCGGCGACGTCAACGGGGGTTCGAATCCCCCCCTCTCCGTTTAAATTAATTGTTGGTTCCTGGGGTAGATGGTTTTGCAACCGCAGGAATCACTTCTGGTATAGGGCGATTGATACGAGTTTCAATAACTGGTTGAAGCTTACGACTTTTTTGTTACTTTACAATTAAGTACATTTTCGTGAAGAACAGAGCTAGACACAATCCGTATATCCTCACTAGCAAGCTATAAAAAAGCAGTGCTAACTTAGCTACATAAACGGGGTAGCACTGCCATGTAAAGAAGAATTCAGGAGTCAGAAGTCAGGAGCCAGAATCAATTAATGGGAGCTTAAACCCACTTACTTGTTCGCCACTTTAGAGAATTCATGCTGAATTCTGATTCCTGACTCCTGAGTTCTATTTGATAAATACAACTTGTCTGGGCAGGTATTCATGGCTTTCGAGAACGAAGAACAAAGTAGCAAATTTATCACTACAGAACCAATAAAGACTAGTGAAGAAGCTGAGGAACACAAAGTTTGGGATGCTGTTAGAAGGGCTTTTTCTGAAAGAAATTGTATCGGCTACTGGCGATATCCTATTTTTGTGAAAACAGGAGCAGTTCGTAAAGAACCTGATATTTTCATTGCTGATAGAGAATTTGGTTTAATTATGATTGAGGTGATGTCAGTCACAATTGATCAAATTCTTGAAATAAATAACGACAATTGGCAGTTCCAAAATTTTCACATTGCAGAAGCGAATCCTGATCACCGAGCAGAAAATCAACTAAGAGCATTAGTGGCATACACCGACAGCGAACCAGCAATTTCTCACAAAGTCACTGGACGAGCAATTGTTGCACTACCATTAATCACTCAAGAACAATGGCAGCAGAAAGGTTTTGACCAACTACCTAATTCTCCTTTTCTAATTTTCAGTGATCAGCTAAGTAAAGTCAGCCTATTAGAGCGTATCCAACAAATCCCTGCTTTAGTTTCAGGCGAAACTCTGCAAGATAAAGATTGGCAATTGCTACTCTCAGTTATTAGCGGTACACCTATACTACGCAAAATTAACAACACTACAACCTCCACTGGTAAAACTCGCGGTAATGTTATCAATACTTTGCGTCAAGGACTATACCAACTTGATCTACAGCAAGAACATATAGGCAAAGAAATTCCTCCGGGACCTCAAAGAATTCGTGGTATTGCTGGATCAGGGAAAACAGTACTGTTATGCCAAAAAGCTGCTCATATGCACCTCAAGCACCCAGACTGGGATATTGCCTTAGTGTTTTTTACGCGATCGCTCTACGATTTAATAATTGGGTTGTTGGATCAGTGGATACAACGCTTCAGTGGAGGAGAACTACATTACGACCCCACCACCAACTTTAAGTTACGAGTCTTACACGCATGGGGAGCCAAAGAGCAGCCAGGTTTATATAGCACAATTTGTGAGTTCCACGGAAAAAGACGGGGAACTGTTGCAGATTCTAAGGAAAAACAACCTAACCGCAGTTTAGCAGAACTATGTAAACGCCTACAGGAAGAGAAAAAAATCGAACCAATGTTTAACGCCATCTTAATTGACGAAGGTCAAGACTTGGTAGCAGAAGATGATTTAAAGTACGAAGATAAGCAGGCTATATACTGGTTAGCCTACCAAGCTTTGCAACCTGTAAATGAAGACACTCCAGAAGAACGGCGCTTAATTTGGGCTTATGATGAAGCACAAAGCTTAGATACTTTAGCTCTACCAAAAGCAAAAGAAGTATTTGGCGTTGAGCTAAGCGATCTTTTAAACAAGCAACCACAATACCCAGGTGGAATCAAACGATCTGAGATAATGCGTCGCTGTTACCGTACTCCAGGGGAAATTCTCACAGCCGCACACGCAATTGGTATGGGTTTACTACGCCCTGAAGGTATACTTGCGGGCATTACTAACAAAGAAGATTGGAATAAGATTGGTTATGAAGTTAAAGGAGACTTTCGTCGTAGTAATCAACCAATAACCTTACACCGACCCCCACAACACTCACCAAATCCCATTTCAGATCTGTGGGGTGAACCGGTATTAGAATTTCAAACTTACAATTCTCGCCAACAAGAAATGATGGCGGTAGCTGAGAAAATTAAATATAACATTGCCCATGATGGCCTTAATCCAAGCCAAGATATTTTAGTGGTAGTTCTGGGCTCTCGTTCAACAGCGCTGGAGCTAGAAACAGAAATTGGTAGTTTTTTAATAGAGCAGGATATAAATATTTATATTCCCACAGCTTTGAAATTGAATGAGCTACTTCCCAAATGGCCTAATTATAATCCTGATTGTTTTTGGCACGAGGGAGGTGTAACAGTGTCGCGCATCAATCGTGCCAAAGGACATGAAGCTAATATGGTTTATGTTGTTGGCTTGGATCATGTAGCTCGTAACGAAAGTGATGTAAGTTTTCGTAATCAATTGTTTGTCGCTTTAACAAGAACACGGGGTTGGGCAAATATAACAGGAGTAGGTAATTACCCAATGTATGATGAGATGCGACAAGTGATTGCTAGTAAAGATACTTTCACATTTACCTACAAGCGTCCACCAAAGCGTGACATTAGCGAGTAAGTGGTTAATGGTTAGTTGGTAAAATCAAACCTACCAACTAACACGCAGTTCACTCACTAGGCTTGTTCTTCAAACGTTCTGTACGTGCTTGTGCTGATGTCATCACCTCGTCGAAATTTTCCATAACTTCTCCTGGAAAATTTTCTAAAACTCTGGTGGAGAGTGCAACTCGACCTTTACCTTCATCCAAGTCGAGGATAACCGCTTTAATGGATTGACCAACGTGAAATAGCTTTTCGAGATTATCAATAAACTTTTGGCTCACCTGCTTGATATGAAGCAAAGCATTAATACCTTCTAAATCTACAAATACCCCAAAAGGCTTAATACCAGTAACTTTACCTTCAACAAGCTGACCTAGTTCTAATGTGCTGAAGCTAGCAGAACGAGTTGCTAAGCGTTGAGAAAGTATCAGTTTGTTGTTGTTACGATCAACTTCTAAAAAGCTAGCTGTGAGGGTTTGTCCTTTGAGTGCTTCTAAATTATTGCGCTCAACAAGATGAGAGCGCGGGACAAATCCTCGTATACCCTGTATTTCAACAGTAACACCACCTTTATTAACATTTAAAACTCGCACTTGAACGGTTTGAGCATTTTCCTGCATTTGCGCGAGTCGTTCCCAAATATGTTTAATTTCCAACTGACGGCGTGAAAGGGTGACTTGACCTTCTGCATCCTGATCTCGGATGATTAAAAATTCTAGATCTTCGTTTAAAGGAAGTGCTTCGGCTAAGTCGGTTACTGCTCTCAAAGAAGCCTCATCACGAGGAACAAAAGCTGATGATTTGCCGCCAATATCAACATAAGCACCATCGTGATCTAGTTGAAAAACTTTGCCGTGTACTACTTGTCCTTTTTGAAATTGGTAATCGTGTTTTTCTAGAGCCTTGGCAAAGTCATCCATCGTAAAAGGAGAATTAGCTCTTTGAGAAGTTTGTGTTTCGGAATTCATAACTTTTGAAAACATGTTGTTATTTACTAACGGCTAATGGCTAAGTATTTTTTGCGATAGCCGTTAGCTGCTTGAATTGATGTTTCTTTACTACTTAGTTGCTAAGCTTTTGAAAGAAAAGTTGCTTTACCTGCTCCCAAGCATCAGCAGCAGCTTTAGGATTATAGCTGGCGCGGCGATCGCAAAAAAATCCGTGATCAGCTCCATCGTAGCGAAACACATGATGATGAACTTTATATTTTTCTAACTCAGCATCGATCTCATCTACTTGCTCAGCAGGAATGCTTTTATCTTCCATACCAAAGAAGGCGTAGAGAGTACCCTTTATTTCTGGTGTACGAGTGATAGTGGGGTCACCTCCACCAAAAGTACGGGTAGTAATTCCAGCACCATAGAACGAAGCAGTGGCTTTGATATCTGGTAGAGTAGCGGCAAGATAGGCTACATGACCACCATAGCAGAAGCCAATACAACCAAACTTATCTTGTTTAACTTCTGTTAGGGTTTTAAGATAATCGATGCTCAGCTGAATATCGCTTAAGATTTCTGAAGCTTTGGTTTGCATGGCGTAGCCTCTGCCAATCTCGATATCTTGGGGAGTGTAGCCAGTTTCAAAATTAGGAGCAACTCGTTGGAAAAGTGGAGGTGCGATCGCCACATAACCTTCCCGAGCTATACGTTCTGTAACATCGCGAATATGGCTATTGACTCCAAAAATTTCCTGCAGTACAACAATTCCTGGGTAGGAACCAGCATCTTTTGGCTTTGCTAGGTAAGCTGGTATTTCCAGCTCATTTTGCGAAAGTTTAACTGTTGTCGTCTCTATTGGTCGCTCTGTCATCAAAATTATTGGGTTTGAAACCCCGTCCTAGAAGGACGGCTTTACAATTGTTTGAAAGCTACTACCGCCTTGGGGTTACTAGATTCGGTGTACTATTGTATTGCACTTTCAACGGGACAATTACCGTTTCAAATCGTTCAAAGCCAGATTCCTACGCCGGTAGACCCGGCTGCAGAACTGGCTCCCCTGTAAGCATAGTAGTTTGCTCCTAGGAGCCTTCCCAAAAGGGAGTAATGTTAGCCTTGTCAATGTTACTGGCCGGTACTTTCCAAACAACACTGGCTTAACCCTATAAGCCTGTTTAGCCATTTGGTTATAGAGCTACAGACTGGCTGCGCATCTGTAGGTATGAGCTTAAACGCTTACCAGTAACGTAGTGTGCGAAACACTTTGACGGGTCAGCTATCCTTAAAGGGGAGGCGGTAAGCCCCGTACCTTCAGGTCGGGGTGCTGACAATAGTCTTTACTAGTGCTGTGAGATTGCTCTTGATCACAATGGCAGTAGCTTAATGCTACCTCCAAACAAATTATCAATTACTAAGAGTCAGTGTGTTCTTATTCTCGATTAGAGAAATTCATTGTATAAATACAATACTTAAAAACATTACCCCTAGCTGGTCATACGCCGCCAGTAGCACGGAGGAGGTTTGGTGATGATTCAGTTCCGTATTCAGCCTGACAGCGAAATTCCCGCATCGACTCAGTTGTTAAACCAAATTCGGTACGCGATCGCTTCTCGGCAATATCCTCCCAGTTATAAATTGCCAAGTACCCGAGCATTGGCAATGCAAACTGGATTGCATCGTAACACTATCAGCAAAGTTTACCGTCAACTAGAAGAAGACGGACTGGTAGAAAGTCTTGCTGGCTCAGGAATCTACGTCCGCGCTCAAGGTCATGAAAGCGGTAGTAAGCTACAATCACCAATTCTCAAGCAACATCCTCAAGCTTACAAGGTCGTGCAGCAAGCACTTGACGAACTGCTTTCTCAAGGCTGCTCCCTCAATCAAGCGCGGGAGCTATTTTTAGCTGAAATTGACTGGCGTTTGCGTTGTAGTGCGCGTGTGCTAGTAACTGCGCCTGCGCGAGATATTGGTGTTGGAGAAGTGATGGTCTATGAATTGGAAGAAGCTCTCAAAATTCCAGTGCAATTGGTAGCAATGGAAGACTTAGCAGCTTTACTAGATCAAACCTCTTCTGCTACTGTAGTCACAAGTCGCTACTTTATCGGAGTCGTCGAGGAAATCGCCGCACCTAAAGCAGTGCGTGTTATTCCTCTTGATATTAATGACTACGCCAAAGAACTGAACTTGATTAAAAACTTACCAAAAGATAGCTCTGTTGGTGTAGTTAGCCTAAGTCCTGGTATTTTAAACGGAACAGAAGTGATCATTCATGGTCAACGCGGGGATGAACTACTGGTAATAACTTCACAACCAAAAGATACTTACAGAGTTCAGACAGTCGTCAAACGAGCTCAGGTAATTTTTTGCACAGACAAAGTAAGTTTTTCCGCAGTGCAAGCAGCGATGCAAATTGCTCAAGAAGACATTATTCGTCCTCCCAAGCTGATTCGTTGTGAAAATTATATTGGTATTCAGTCAGTTAACTTACTGAAGAGAGAGCTAGGTTTGGTTTAACTTGTGAAGAAGTATTATGCCAAATATCTAAATTGTAGTGCGGGCATCTTGCCCGCGTTGTATTAATCAAACAAGATCCTCTCACTAGATATAGCGACTTGTATATTCTCAAATATTTTGTTTTTGATTATCATGTTATTGATATCTGTCGATGTAGAATCTGAGATCTAAACTTGAACGGGGATTACAGATCACAAATAACCAAATCCTCTGCTGTCAAAAGGGAAATTGTAGAGTCATCCATTTCTTTTAAACTATTTGCAATACGGTTCGCTTGTTGTTCAATGCTTCGCTCGAAAATGGTACGAGCAAATCGACCATTCCCAAAGTTTTTATCTCGTTTTAGATACGCTGTTTCAAAAATTCTTTGCAAAGCTATACGTGCTGAAATATCCAGCGTATACCCATACTCATAGCAGTATTTTGCGAAAATCAAAATTAGTTCACTTGGTGTATAGTGTTCAAAATAAAATAATCTGCTAAAACGAGATTGCAAACCAGGATTTGACGCGATGAAATGCTCCATTTCATTTGGGTATCCAGCCACAATCACAGCCAATTGATTACGATGATCTTCCATGCGTTTGAGCAAGGCTTGTACTGCTTCGTGACCAAAATCATTAGCTGCTCCGTTTTTCGGCGCTACGCTATCAAAACAGCTAGCAAGACCAATTTTCTTGTCTGTTCTGATCCCGTTGCGCTTGATGGTCAAGCGTTTCATGATGAATTTGTTAAACGAGTCAAGGCTACTGGCGGTAAGATTTATTCCACAAATTGCAATTTGTCAACTGACAGCTTGAAAGCAGATGCAATAATTTCGCAAGCTATTAGTAGCGGCGCAAACGCCTTGCTACTACATCCCCATATAGACAGAATTGACAAGGCTATATATTTTGCAAAAGCTGCTAGTAAAAAACAACTAGCAATATTTGGTACCCCCACTCTGTACACTTACGAAACACTAGAGAAAGGGAAAAATGATATTAATAGTATGATACTATCTACGCCTTGGCATTCTAAAGCATTTTCAGGCAGTCCCTTTTCGCAATCTGCTCAAAAACTTTGGGCTGGAGTTGTCAGTTGGCGAACAGCAACAGCTTATGATGCGACTATGTCAATCATATTAGGTTTGCAGCAAAGTAAAACTCAAGCTCGTAGCGAATTGCAAGGTGTGCTACACGACCAAAATTTTTCTGTGAATGGAGCAACGGGAAAGATTCAGTTTTTATCATCAGGCGATCGCCGCGACAATACCATCTTCTTAGTTCGAGTTCAACCAAAATCAGGTACTAACAAAGGTTCTGAGTTTGTGCTTGTTGACTCTAAGTAAGCATAAATACTACGATGACAGCAATTATCAGAATTAAGATATATGAGAAAGTAGTACGGGCATCTTGCCCACGTCATATAAGTTTAGTGCTATATTTTTTGATGGTTTATAGTTATGCTTTTTTTGCGCTAAAGGGCAACTACGAACCAATAAACTCGCGCACTGCGTTGAGGTAAGTTACAGAATCCTCTAACATTGGGAAATGAGCAGTGTTGGGAACTACAACAAACTTAACATTGTCGCTTAAAGCTGCTGCTTGACGCCCCATTTCGGCGGGGATAATTTTGTCGTACTCTCCTGAGATAAGCAGTGTAGAGACGTTTAGTTTTGCAAATTCTTGAGGCATTACTTCCGATGCTGTTTTGCTGACAGAAGTAAAAATTGTACCTAAAGCTGCGTCGTAGTCAGCTAGTAAAAAATCCTCTAAGAAAGCTTGACGCTCAAATGGTGATATAGGACGGTGCAAAAAACGCGCCATAAACATCCGATCCACAAAGGGTATTTTTCCAAGCCACTTTGGTCGGAATTTAACGACGTACCCACCGAATTTATGAAAATCTTTAAACGCTTTTTCGTCGTACTCAAAGATACCGCTACAAGTTAATATAGCTCGTTCGACACGATGAGCATAACGATTGAGAAACAAAGTCGCAACTGATGCGCCCATCGAATGGGCATTAATATAGACACGCTGGAGTTGCAATTTATCAAGTAAGGCTGCGAAGTCTTCAGCGTATTCTTCTATTTCATAAGTTAGCTCTTTAAGAGCAGCAGATTCTTCTTGTAAAGAATCTGACTCAATTAAAGATTCACTTGCTTTTGCTACGGTTGGTTTCCCGCGAGAACGACCAAATCCTCGTAGATCGTAAAGCAAACAATCAAACTGATCGGATAGAGCATCGGCTGTGCTGTTCCAGTACCTAGCAGAACCAGCCCAACCGTGGACGAAAACCATCACTGGCTTACTTTGATTCGTGGATGGTTTTCTTATCCATTCATGATAATGTTCAACACCACGAACACTAATGTATGGCATAGCCGTGAGTAGAGGACAAGGAGGACAAGGGAGACAAGGAGCCAAGCAAAGAGCATTGGTAAATTTTTACCATGCCCCATGCCCTATGCCCCATGCCCAAAAGTTTTTTATGTTTATGCTGATTCAGGTTTAGGCAATGAAGATGGGTGAATGATCAGTTCAGCAGTTGATCGTTTCTCTACCATTTCCCGTGTCACCATACAGCGAGTCACGTCTTTACGAGAGGGTAACTCGTACATGACGTCGAGCATTAGCTCTTCGACAATACCACGTAAAGCTCTAGCACCAGTTTTGCGGCGATAGGCTTCTTGTGCGATCGCGCGCAAAGCTTCTGGTTTAAACTCTAGCTGAACATTATCCATCTTCAGCAGCTTCTGGTACTGCTTCACTAACGCACTACGTGGTTGAGTCAAAATTGCCATTAGAGCTTCTTCATCCAGTGGGTCTACTACTGCTACCATTGGGACTCTTCCAATAAATTCTGGAATCATGCCAAATTTCACCAAATCATCTGGCTCTAAATGGCGAAGAGTATCGGCTGTCCGCTTATCTTTTGAGAGCCCCTCTCCTGGTTGAACAAAGCCTATTGACTTTTTGCCAATTCTTTGCTCTACGACCTTTTCTAACCCTACGAAGGCTCCGCCGCAAATAAATAGAATATTACTCGTATCAATTTGGATACAGTCTTGATAAGGGTGCTTACGTCCTCCCTGTGGTGGTACATTGGCAACGGTGCCTTCCAACATTTTTAGCAAAGCTTGCTGTACACCTTCGCCAGAGACATCTCGTGTAATCGAGGGGTTCTCACTTTTACGAGCAATCTTATCTATTTCATCAATGTAGATAATTCCTCTTTGGGCTTCTTCTACATCCAACTCAGCTACTTGTAGAAGTCGCAGCAAGATATTTTCTACATCTTCCCCGACATACCCAGCCTCTGTTAGCGTAGTAGCATCAGCCACAGCAAACGGTACATCCAGAATTTTCGCCAAAGTTTGCGCTAGGAGAGTTTTCCCACAACCTGTCGGCCCCATTAGTAGAATATTAGATTTTTGTAGTTCTACTAAGTCCTCTGTTGAACCTTTGCCACTGCCCTTAGACTGAATGAGTGCCAGCCTCTTATAGTGATTGTATACTGCGACTGAAAGTACTTTTTTGGCTTCGTCTTGACCAATTACGTGTTCGTCTAAATATTTTTTTATCTCTCGCGGTTTCGGTATTTGGTTAAACGAGAGATTAGCTGAGCGAGCACGGCGTTTTTGTGGTGGTTCTGACTTTGGCGCAGGTTGCGACGGGGCAGTCCCATTTGTATCGAGTAACTCCTCATCTAGTATTTCATTACACAAGTCCACGCATTCGTCGCAGATGTAGACTCCTGGTCCAGCGATTAATTTTCGCACCTGCTCCTGGGACTTGCCACAAAACGAACATTTTAAATGGGAGTCGTACTTAGACATACCTGCCTCTTATTTGAGAATGGTAACGTTTTCCCCTGCTGTGGGAATGTTTTGTCGGGAAATAACCTGATCAATCAAGCCGTAATTTTTTGCTTCTTCCGCCGACATATAAAAGTTTCGTTCTGAATCAGCTTCTATTTTTTCTAAAGACTGACCAGTGTGCTCAGCCAGCAGCTGATTCATCATAGATTTATGATAGATAATTTCTTTGGCTCGGATCTCGATATCAGCGGCTTGTCCTTGAGCACCCCCAAATGGCTGATGGATCAGCAACCGAGAGTCAGGTAAAGACATTCGCTTACCCGGTGTTCCTGCTGCTAGTAAAAGTGCTGCCAACCCTGCTGCTGCACCAAAACAAATGGTAACCACATCAGGACGAATTTGTTGGATTGTATCATAAATTGCCATAGCTGGTGTAACAAATCCACCAGGAGGAATACCAGGAGAATTAATGTACAGTTGGATATCCCTTTCCGAATCTTCAGAGTCTAGGAACAACAATTGAGCAATAATCGAGTTAGATACCTCGTCCTCTATTGGAGTTCCCAAAAATACGATCCGTTCTCTCAGCAAGCGGGAGTAGATGTCGAAAGCCCGTTCTCCGACACCGGATTGTTCTACGACCATCGGGAGGAGGTTGCTAGAACTTTTTTGAGAGTTCACGTTTGTGTAACTCATACTATAGATTTGGTGATTTCCCGGCTGCGGTACAAGCATAAAAGAACTTTTGACAATCAGGTACGGTGGGGTTGAGCAGATCTTAAGGCCTGCCTCTTTACGGTATTCAATTCTTATCTTAGCCGATACTTTTTCGTTAACAACTTCTGCCGCGTGTCAACAAATACTCAAGATAGGATTTTCTCCTAACCAGGGGGTATCAACCAATGCACAAGGTTAAGCCTCGCACACTTTGTACTTGGTCGGGTGCAAGGTTGCTCGCACTTCACGACCTACATAACAAATACTGGTTATTTTTTTTGACGCATTAACCAACCTGTGTTAGAAAGGTTTGATTTGCCAAAAGGGCATTTCTCCCGGTATTTGTCATTGAAAGCGGCTCTTAAGCCATAAGCAAACTATAGCATTTGCATCGAAGAAATTAACGGGTCAACATGTACTAGCTAACTACCTTGAGAAGATTCTCCACCAGAGGTTTCTTCACTCACTTGCGTTGCTTGGGCAATTTCTTCTGTAACTTCCGCTATTGCAGGATCTGTAACACTTACAGCGCCTTCCGGCAGAACTTCAGTGGTTTCTTCTGTAGTATCTTTTTCGGCCAAAGAGCCTTCTGGTACAAGTTCAACGGTAGAGTGTTCCAAAAGCCAATTAATAACCTTCTCTGTTAGCAGTTCGTTTTCCACTGCCGACTGGAGTCTTTCTTCGTCCAACTCTTGGTCAGCGTATTCTTGCTTGACTTGTTGGATTTTGGCTTTGATTTCTTCTTCTGAAACGGCTATAGACTCGCGTTTGATGACTTCCTGTAAAGCGAGCGATCGCTTTAAGTGATCGATAGCTTCACCACGAGAACGTTCCCGCAACTGAGGAATTACATCTTGGGTAAACAACTTTCTAATATCCAGCCCTTGTTGAGAAAGCCGCATTGCGGTTTGTGTCAGCATTGCATCAACTTCTTGCTGAATCAGCGTTTCTGGCAGTTCAACCTGTATTTGCTCTTTGAGAAGAGTCAACAAAGCTTGCTGCTTATTTGATTTAGTTTTTTCTTCAGCTTCTTTGCTAAAACGTTCTTCCAACGAACTGCGTAGTTCTGCTATGGTATCGTGATCGCTTACCTCTTGAGCAAACTCATCATTCAACTCAGGTAATTCTTTTTCCTTGATTTCTTTAAGCGTTACGGTAAAAACAGCATCTTTACCAGCTAATTCCTCATTTACATAAGGATCAGGAAACTTTGCTGGAATTTCTTTGGTTTCCCCAGGGTTCATCCCTACAATGCCATTCACAAAGCCAGGAATAAATTTATCTTCTTCCAACTCTATTTGAAAATCAGTTGCGTTTCCTCCTGGTACTGGCTGGGGTTCTGCTGTCTCATCTGCTCCCTCAGCTTTTGTAAGAACTCCGGAAAAATCGACGACTGCATTATCACCTATTTGGGCTGGACGTCCTTCCACTGGAATTAAGGTTGCCATTTTTTGGCGTTCCCTTTCCAAAGCTGTTTCAACTCGCTCTGGGTCGTACTTTACTTCTTCTGCTACAATTTGTAAACCTGTATACTGATTTAGTTGGATCTCCGGCTGTACATCTACGGCGGCGGAAAAGATCAGGGGTTGTCCTGGTTCATAGCTTTGAATCAATTCCTCAAAGGAAGAACGTAATTGTGGCTGTCCGAGAAATTGAATTTCTTCTTGCTTAAGAGCTTTCTCAATGCCATCTTGTATAAGTTCTTCTAATGCTGCTGCCTTGATTCGACTTAGACCAAAGCGCTGTATCAGTATCTGCCTAGGTACTTTGCCTTTACGAAACCCAGGAATATTTGCACTATTGGTGAAGTTTTTAATCACCTGTTCATAGGTTTGCTTGGTTATTTCTGGCGTGATCTCTATTTCTAGCTTAATTTGACTGGCGGGAAGTTTCTCCTGGGTAACTTTCATTCTTGCTCTCTTGTTTCGTCGCTGAAATTTATTTGTACTAGTTGCTGGTTGATGCAGATTCCTTGCGTCGCTAAGTCAAGGTTTCCGCTTTATGGAATAGGAGGTAGCCACAACAGAAAAGAGACACGAGGGGTCTTTCTAGAAGTTTTTCTCAGTCTCCCACTCCTGTTATTGATCTCCTACCCCCTTTATCAGAAGGCTAAGACCGTGGTATCCTTGAATTCAACCAGATCATTTGCAATCCAAAGCTCTACCATTAGGTTTGCCTTATCGGACTAAGCTTGGCTCTCGCCTTGCTTGTGTCTTGAGGACTAGCTTTGTTTGTTGTGTTGCTGGTTTTAAACCATTTGAATCATAGTACATTAATTGTCCAGACAACGCACCTTGCTTGTCCGACCTATTTTCTACGCTCAAGCGCAGATATCTTTGTATTTTACATTTGGCCGCTTAATTGCTATACAATATAATGTTTAAAATTATCTGGAATACGGACAGTGAATTGTTGTAAACTCCAACATGACAGGGGGCACTCAACAAAATAAATGTACTAAATTAAGAAATACGTTCCATTTATCAAAATAATCTAAGTATTAAAATTGCTTTGATTTGTGCTAATACCATATTAAATAGAAGTTGATTGTAAATTTTTCTAAAAAAAACGTAAGAATTGTAAAGGAGGAAGCCAGTTTGTCTAAATCCTACCAAGTAGCTATTTTGGGAGCTACCGGTGCCGTCGGCAGAGAGTTACTGGAACTACTAGAAAACCGTAATTTTCCCGTAAATAAATTAAAATTATTGGCATCAGAGCGTAGCGTAGGGCAGAAATTGCAATTTCGAGGGGAAAGTCTACCAGTAGAGGCCGTGAGCGATCGCGCCTTTGATAGCGTGGATTTAGTACTAGCTAGCGCAGGTGGTACAACATCCAAAACCTGGGCACCAAAAGCGGTGGCTGCTGGCGCGGTGGTGATTGATAACTCCAGTGCATTTCGCATGAACCCAGAAGTTCCTTTGGTGGTTCCAGAAGTTAATCCCCAAGCAGCAGCAACCCATAAAGGGATTATTGCAAATCCCAACTGCACAACAATCCTCATGGTTGTGGCAATTTATCCCTTGCACAAAATAATACCAATCCAAAGGATTATTGCAGCAACCTACCAATCTGCTAGTGGTGCTGGTGCAAAAGCGATGGAAGAAGTAAAAACCCAGACCAGAGCAATTTTAGCCGGTGAGGATCCTGTTGCAGAAGTATTTCCGTACCCGTTAGCATTTAATTTATTCCCTCATAACTCACCATTGAATGATTTGGGGTATTGTGAGGAAGAAATGAAAATGGTTAACGAAACCCGTAAAATTTTGGGAAATCAAAAAATTAGAATTACAGCAACATGTGTACGGGTTCCCGTACTCCGCGCCCACTCTGAAGCAATTAATTTAGAATTTGAAAATCCACTTAGCCCAGAGGAAGCAAAAGAAATTTTAAGTCAAGCGCCTGGGGTAAAATTGGTAGAAGATTGGAGAGCAAATTATTTTCCAATGCCAATAGAAGCCACAGGAAAAGATGAAGTTTTAGTAGGAAGAATTCGTCAAGATATTTCTCACCCTCGAAGCTTAGAACTATGGCTGTGTGGAGACCAAATTCGGAAAGGTGCAGCCTTGAATGCAATCCAAATAGCTGAATTATTAGTAGAAAAGAATTTACTAAAACATTCAGCAGCGTTGGTTTAGAGGGTTGGTTTGTCTAATCTTTAGCTGAGAAGTTAAGGAATTCTGAACTAATACTTAAAATTACACTTGAAAGTCATAGAAAAATAGGTTATTACAGAGTAGAAAACCACCATAAACATAAAAAAACTGCATAGGTTAATTAGGAGTAAAAAGAGGGTGGTAGATTTTGGTAGAGTTCTAACAGCTATGATCACACCGTTTAAAGAAGACGGTAGTGTTAATTACGATATCGCGGCAAAACTGGCAGCACATCTAGCTGACAATGGTACAGAGACATTGGTAGTCTGTGGGACAACGGGAGAATCCCCAACCCTAACTTGGGACGAGGAATACCAGTTGTTTAAAGTGGTGCTGGAAGCTGTACAGGGGAAAGCTTTAGTAGTAGCTGGGTGTGGTTCAAATTCAACAAAAGAAGCGATCTCAGCTACCGAAAAAGCAGCTAACATAGGAATAAGTGGAACTCTACAAGTTGTTCCGTACTATAATAAACCGCCCCAAGCGGGATTATATAAACACTTTCAGGCAATAGCCGAAGCCTGTCCTGATCTGGCATTGTTATTGTATAACGTGCCTGGTCGTACTGGTCAAAACCTTCAGCCAGAGACAGTTGCTCGGTTATCAGAAGTTAAGAACATTGTCGGGATAAAAGAATCTACTGGTAACATAGACCAGGTAAGTGAAATTCGTCGCTTGACCCCTAAAGAATTCCAAATTTACTCTGGTGATGATTACATGACCTTGCCCTTGCTGGCAATAGGGGCAAAGGGTGTAGTTAGTGTAGCTTCTCATCTTGTAGGACCTAAACTACAGGATATGATCCAAGCTTTTTGTTCAGGTCAAATTCAAGTAGCCACAGAGATTCATCTCCAACTGTTCCCATTATTTAAAGTTTTGTTTGCAACAACAAGTCCTATCCCAGTTAAAAAAGCACTCTTACTTCAAGGGTGGGATGTTGGAGCAACTAGATTGCCTTTGTATGAAACTGACTCAAAATTTAGTCAGCAATTAGAGGTAATTCTTAAAGAACTGAATTTAATAAAGCCGGGAGCTTCTTAAGATTTATTCCGCTACGTAGCGGAAACTACATATCAATATGGTGACTAATTTTACAGTGGTATAGGAAAAACACGTGTGCTACGAATGAAAAACTATGAGTGTTGAAAGTGTAAAACCTATTTGCTTAGTACATCAGAAAATCTGATTAAAATCCTAGCTCAAACTGATTTGATAAGCGGTTGATGTTAATTTTTATACAAACCGCTAAGTTTTCATTTTAACGACAAATAACAATCTAAGGAGAAAATGGTTAAAACCGGAACCGACACCGCCTTAAAAATTATTCCTTTAGGCGGCTTGCATGAAATTGGTAAAAATACTTGTGTTTTTGAGTACGAAGATGAAATCGTGCTTTTAGATGCAGGGTTAGCGTTTCCCACCCACGGAATGCACGGGGTCAATATTGTCCTACCAGACATGACCTATTTGCGGGAAAATCGCCACAAAATAAAGGGTATGATCGTCACCCATGGTCATGAAGACCATATCGGCGGGATTGCTTTTCATTTAAAACAATTTGACATTCCTGTAATTTATGGTCCACGGCTTGCAATGGCAATGCTAGAAGGGAAACTTGAAGAAGCAGGAGTGCGCGATCGCACCGAATTAAGAAAAGTTCTTCCTCGCGATGTAGTGCGGATTGGTAAACACTTTTTTGTAGAGTATATCCGCAACACCCACTCGATTGCTGATAGCTTCACTGTTGCTATCCATACCCCAATTGGATTAGTCATCCATACAGGAGACTTTAAATTTGACCACACCCCAGTAGATGGTGAACGTTTCGACATACAAAGGCTAGCAGAACACGGAGAAAAAGGTGTTCTTTGCTTGCTTAGTGACTCAACAAACTCAGAAGTCCCAGGGTTCACACCTTCCGAAGGTTCAGTTTACCCAAATCTAGAACGAATTTTTCTGCAAACCCCTGGAAGACTTTTTGTAACCACCTTTGCTTCTAGCGTGCATCGCATCAATATGATTTTGCAATTGGCGCAAAAGTATGACCGTGTGGTGACAGTGGTAGGGCGCTCTATGCTCAATCTAATAGCTCATGCCCGTAATCTTGGATATATTAAATGTGATGATAATTTACTTCAGCCCTTACACGCTGTCCGTAATCTTCCAGAGGAAAAAGTATTAATCTTAACAACCGGTTCACAAGGGGAGCCAATGTCAGCAATGACACGCATTGCTAACAAAGAGCATCCTCACGTAAGAATTCGAGAAGGCGATACTGTTGTATTCTCAGCTAACCCCATTCCCGGAAATACAATCGCTGTAGTCACCATTATTGATAAATTAATGCTCCAAGGCGCAAACGTAATTTATGGACGGGAAAAAGGGGTTCACGTCTCAGGACATGGATGTCAAGAAGACCAAAAGCTAATGATAGCTTTAACGAAACCCAAATTTTTCTTACCAGTTCATGGTGAACATCGGATGCTTGTAAAACATGCTCAAACTGCACAAAGTATGGGCATTCCAGCAAGCAACATGATAATTATCCAGAATGGGGATGTAGTAGAATTAACTACTGAATCGATTCGTGCCGTTGGTAAAGTCCCAGCAGGTTTAGAACTTGTAGATACTTCAAGTTCTGGCATGGTCAGTGCTAAAGTGTTGCAAGAACGTCAACGCATGGCAGAAGAAGGTATTATCACGATCGCCGCCGCAATAGACTGGAATGGCAAGCTGATGGCAAAACCAGAAATTCACTTGCGGGGTGTGGTGACAAGTATAGAGCGATCGCTGTTGCAAAAATGGGTACAACAACGGATTGAGGAAATTCTCGCTCAACGCTGGTCAGAATTTGCTCCGTCGTTTGATAACGAGCAAGTTGATGCAATAGATTGGGCTGGGTTGCAAGGCTATTTAGAGCGGGAACTAACACGTTCTATAAAACGAGAGATGCAATGTCAACCATCCGTAACTTTATTGATGCAAATCCCTGATGAGCCTGCTGTAAAAGTGTCGGATGGTAGAAGGCGTCGTACCCGTACTGCTGCTCAAGTAGCATCGTGAAGTGGTAGGTTAAAAGAATGTGCCTCCATCTTGAGTAACATATCGGTACTCAAGCAAAATTATACCTTTCTATAAAATAGACCTCACCCCTCCTTCTTGGACAGTCTTCTTAGTCAGGTTAACGGATAGGGGTGAGGTTTGTATTTAACCAATATGAAAATCCCTGGTTATACTTAAGCAGGGAATTGATGTTTTTATACAAAAAGAACTAAGATACTAAAGTTTTTATATAAAAACTTCACATTTATTCAAAAAATCATCTATCTAAAGATAGATGTCTTTATTGAAATTTTATAAATCACAAGTTATAAACAAGATACAACAATCAGACTTCCGATCAAAGGCAAACTTAGCTTAACTTGACGTAATATAAAACAGGTTGGATTGAAATGGTTACTAAACCAACACAGGCGGACAGTAATCAAAACAAAATTCTTCCGGGAAAGCCCGTCGTTAAGTTGTATATCTTCTTCGAACAGGTGAAGACCCTCACTAAAACAGAGGAGTGAACCATGAAGGTATTTGATAATACCACAAAAAAAATATTTCTCGCCAGCTGGGTATCGCTAAATCAGGCACAAGCCAGTGAAGTTCATGTAGACAGATCACACCATCTTTCCCCCAAACGTAAAGGCGATATTCTTCAACCTTTGCGGCTATGGTTAGAAAGTATTCAGATCCGTGATTACAAACTAGCTCACCGCCTATGCAAGCTGATTCCTGCTCAATGTCCTTTTGAGCGTGATATCAACTTATTTGGTAAAACCCTGTTTCATATCCCCCCGATGTGCAAGCTCAACCCTTTATATGACGAATTGGTTGGCTTACGCTTTCGAGCCTTATGCTACTTAGCAGATGAATGTGGCGAGGATGTAACACAATACTGCTGATAAGTTAGCAGTATTCAGGGGCGGGTTAAATTTGTACACGCCTGTCAACAGACAATACGCCAAGTGAAACCTGCCCCTACAGTGATTAGTAAGTACTACATTTAAATAATCAACAACTCACTTCTTCTGCCATTTTTGGATTGCTTTCTGAGCTTTTTTATAAGCCTCTGTTCCCTCCGGAACTAAAGCAGCAGTTTCAACAGCAGTTTTGAGTTCTCCTTTAAATGCGTGACGCATGGAGATGTCGAAAATTTTTTGGCTCCATTGGTCAATAGATTTCTGAGCATCCTCAAACCCTGGTTCACCAGATGGAATTTTCTTAGCAACTTCAATAGCACGGTTATAACTAGACGCTTGTTCTGGTCTTATTAACCCATTAGCCGCATCTAAAACGGTTTTGTTGCTAACATACTCCTTTGCTTGCACTTGCCATTGCTTAATGGCTGATTGGGCTTTACTATATAGCTGCTCTTCTTTACTGATTAATTGAGCAGCTGCGATCGCGCTTGCGTACTGTTTTTGCTTGGCACGAATTTCTGCCAAGTCCAAAATCATCCCACTCCAGATCTTAATATTCTCCTGAGCCTGTTCATAGAGAGGTTCTCCGGCTTTGATTTTCCTAGCAGTGGCGATCGCCAAGCCTAACTCACTAGCTTGGGTTTGTTTCAAGGACATTTTTGCTAGGTTTAATAGTGCTTGGTTTCGCTGCGATTGAGGATTAGAAGCTTCGTTCTCACTGGTTGGAGTGGATGGCGTGGAGCTAACTCCTGGTGTAGGAGTATCGCTAATAGTTGTCTCAGGTGAGGCTGAGGCTTTTTGCTCAACTCGTAATCCCGCCTGATTGCGAAAAAAAACTGCCACAATTAAACATATTAGTAGCATTGTAGTTGCACCCCATAACAAAAACATCTGCCAATAGGGAGAATTTCCTACCGATTTGTATTGAAAGTTTTTGGTGGTTGGTCGTTGATTGTTAGTTTTTGATTCAGGCAAAGTAGCTGAAGACTGGGGAATAATAGTGTCTCCCTCTCCGTCACTATTACTGTCCTCTTCGTCTTGCTTAACAGCAGGGGCTTTAACAGCAGTCAATACCATTTCGTCTAAATTAAAAATTGATGCTGTATCTTCGTTCTGTTTTTGCACCTCGTACTGCGGTAGAATAGCCGGCTCTCTAGCTGTAATAACAGCGACGGGATTTTGTATAGGACGCCAATGATGCTGACACAATTCAGGTGTGCGAAGACTAAGATATCTCTCTAGCTGCGCCAAACTGCTGCCATTACCAGAGCGTAAAGCTTCTAGCAGTGCAGCCATAAAAAATCCGTGACCCAGTTCACTACTTTCGTGAGAAAATTGCTGGGGTTGACAGGAAATAATTGTAGGAACTTGAAGTTCTTGAGCTAGTTTTATTGTTTCTTCCCCAACAAGTATATATCCTTGGCTTCCAAAAGCACGGTTAATATCCAGCAGTATCAGTGTATTGAGTTCAGCAGCTTGCAAACTTTGGAGCAGCGATTGCACTTCTATCCCAGTCTCTTCCACTCGATCAGGACTACCTTCCACTGGCATTAAATAATCTTGTCCTTTATAGTTAACGCCATAGCCGCTAAAGAAGAACCAAAGCCTGTCTCGTGGTTGACAACAAGCTGCTATTAAATCTTTTAGTAAAAGAAGAATATTGTCTTTAGTGGGAACTGTTGGTCTATCTCCAAAAGGAGGCGAAGTATCCGTTAACAGAATACACTTTTGTGCAGAAAAACCTCCTTCTGTAACCAAAAAATCCTTTAGCGCCTCAGCATCTGCTTGAGCACAACCTAAAGGTTGAAAAAAGTGATATTGATTGATGCCAATAGCGATCGCCCAGTTATTTGCCATCGCGGTTTTTGCTGATAATTGTTTGCTTACTTTGTGATAATTGTTGGCTTTGCTGAAAAAACAAAGCTAACCTATGTTTAATAAGAATTCAGGAGTCAGGAGTCAGGAGTCAGAATGAATCTTGTGGAATAACCGAGAAATAAAGGAGTTAGAATTGTACGGCAGAATTGATTCTGAATTCTGAATTTTGGCTTCTGACTCCTTTTGTAAGGACTTTTACTAAACCAATTCAAATTCATTTTTTCAAAGTGAGGAGCCAAGAGGTCATGGGTCGAAATAATGCTTATCAAAGGGGCGTCCTTCCCTTTCAAGCGAGAAGTCTATCAGAGACGCTCATTCAATTTATGCTATTAATTGGCAAGAAAATCCGGATAAGTTCAGCCTTACTTTTGTTAAGTGTTGGGGTTCCATTATGGTTAGTTACTGAGACGATATCACCCCAGATTGTGCAAGCTTACACCGCTAGACTAGACCTTTCTATTGACACTTTGCCACAAGAAAACTATGAAACCTTGTTGCGAAGAGCGGAAGCGGTTGCAAGAGCAGCTGCTCAGCGTAGCTTCGACCATGATATTTTGGTAACAGATGTCTCAATCATGGTTTCTGCTCAAAATGATGGAGCGATCGCACCAGTTTTAGCATTGGTAGTGGATCGGACAAAATGGCGCACCAGACCAGATCCACAACGTTGGGCGACTTACTTCAAAAGTGCGCGTTCTCTACTATATTTTTCAACACCAACTTCGGTTACCTACACGCCACTTCCGCCTGCGATAAAAAAATAGACATTTTTACAACATTTTGGCGGTTATTGCTGACTGTACCTTACTCCATGATTTAGAATAGTGAGGTTGTCAAAAATCGCAGTAACCGCTATTATGGCTGTTCCAAAGAAGAAAACATCTAAGTCCAAACGAGATAAACGCCGCGCTACCTGGAGACATAAAGCAGCAGTTGAAGCTCAAAAAGCTTTGTCTCTAGGTAAGTCCATTTTGACTGGACGCTCTACATTCGTCTATCCATCAGCAGAAGAAGAGGAAGAAGAAGAGGCATAAACCAGGAGTCAGGAATCAGAATTCAGAATTCAGAATTCTGATAAGCTCGTAGTTGCGCTCCAGCGCAATTACTTAATTAGGCATTACTTTTGAGCGATGATAGAGTAATTGTACTAACAGTAAACTGTCATCAAATAGCCTTTTTGTGCTGCTATGATAGGCAAATTTTTTCAAAAACCTACAACGCAAGAAAACGAACGTGTTCCCCCTGGTCAATATTTGGCTAAAGGGTTCCCTGTGTTAACTTATGGTGAAACACCAACAATTAGCACGGACGAGTGGAAATTTCAAGTTTCGGGTTTAGCAAAACAAGCCATATTTACTTGGTCAGACTTTATGAGTCTACCTCAGCACGAATTCACAGCAGATTTTCACTGTGTAACGCGCTGGTCTAAACTTGATGTTAAATGGACTGGCATTAAGGTAACGGACTTCATGAAGCTTATTGAAGTAGATCCTAAAGCCGCCCATGTAATGGAACACAGCTACGGCGGTTATACGACGAATATTTCAATAGAAGACTTCGTGCGAGAAGAAAACTTCTTTGCCTTTAAATTGCTTGGTGAACCATTACCACGAGAACACGGTGGTCCCATGCGGCTTGTTGTTCCTCACTTGTATGCTTGGAAAAGTGCCAAGTGGATCAACGGGTTGGAGTTTACAGCAAAAGAAGATTTAGGTTTTTGGGAACGTAACGGCTACCACCGCCGAGGCGAACCTTGGGCTGAGGAACGTTACAGCACTAGCTAAACAGTCGCTTGATCCAAGGCAATTTACCCTCATAAGGGGGGTACAATAATTTAAAATCCAACATAAGAGGCTTGTTTAATACGCTTTTGTGATGAGAAAAGGTGTCAAAGCCAGCTTTGCCATGGTAGCTACCAATGCCGCTATCATTTACACCACCAAATGGTAAAGATGGGACAGCAGTGTGCATGAGTGTGTTATTGATTCCCATTGCACCGGAGGAAGTCTCAAGGCAAACTCGTTTCTGTAAACTTTTGTTGTTGGAAAATAAGTACAAAGCTAGGGGTTTTGGTCTAGAGTTGATTAAAGCGATCGCCTCTGCTATATCTGTATACTCAAGGACAGGGAGAATGGGACCAAAAATTTCTTCCTGCATTATAGGCTCTGTTAAAGAGACATTCTCAATAACTGTAGGGGCAATATAACGATCTGAAGAATCAGTTTGCCCACCTATTAGAATTTTGCCATCTTTTAAGAGATTAACTAGCCTGTCAAAATGTTTTTGATGAATAATTCTGCCATAATCAGGACTTTTGGCTGGATTATCACCATAAAATTCTCGGATACAAGCTTGAATTGCATCTAATAAATTTTTCTTAATACCTTTGTTTACTAAAAGATAGTCAGGTGCAACACAGGTTTGTCCAGCATTAACAAATTTACCCCAAGTAATCCGTCTTGCGGCGAGTTCAATATTTACGTCAGAATCCACAATACAAGGAGATTTACCACCTAGTTCTAAGGTGACAGGCGTGAGGTTTTTTGCCGCTGCTTGCATGACTATTTTACCAACAGCTGTTCCACCGGTAAAAAAGATATGATCAAAATTTTCAGCTAGTAGCTGCTGACTGGTTTCAACACCTCCTTCTAACAGTGCAATATAAGCTGGATCAAAATATTTGTTGATTATCTCACTCATCACCTGAGATGTGTGAGGAGCCAGTTCCGATGGCTTGAGAATTGCACAATTTCCGGCGGCGATCGCTGCTACGAGTGGTGCCATAATTAGCTGAATTGGGTAGTTCCAAGGACCAATAATTAAAACTAACCCAAGTGGTTCTGGTTGAATTCTTGCCGAAGCTGGTAATAATTGAAAGGGAACTCCTACTTTTTTGGCCCTAGTCCACTTTCTTAGATTCTTAGTAGAATACTCGATTTCTTTTAAGATTACGGCTATTTCAGTCCCAAAAGTTTCTGTTTCAGACTTATGTAAATCGGCACTTACAGACTGAAATATCGCTTGTTCATAGTCAATAATTGCTTGGTTTAAAATTTTTAGTTGTTGAAGGCGAAAATTAATATCTTTTGTTTTACCTTCTTTGAAGAAAGCTCGTTGTTTCTGGATGACTTCAGGAATCGATAATTGAGTAATCATCTTTTTATTTTTATAAAACTACTGGAGTTTTGTAGGTAAACTTACAGTAAATATACTACCTTTTCCGACTTCTGACTCTACTTGTATATTGCCGTGATGTGCTTCAATAATTCGGTGAGAAAGGTATAGTCCTAAACCACTCCCAGAACGCTTGTGAGATCCTTGTCTGAATCGTTGAAACAAAGTTACTTGTTCGTTAACAGGAATACCTATACCTGTATCTACGACCTGAACAGTAATATTCTGATTTGGGGAGGTTGAGGGAATTAAACGGATAGTCACTGAACCAGTATCAGTAAATTTAATCGCATTACCAACTAAATTGGTAAATAATCGGTGCAGTTCTAAGCGATCGCCTGTCACTGTGCTGATACCGCTTTCGTCACCAAAATCCTGATTGATTAAAAGTTTCTTCTGTTCCGCTAAAGCAGTTAATTCTTTAGCAACCTCTTCTAATAACTGGCGTAGATTAACTGGTTGAAACGCTAGGGTTTTACGACCAGCATCGAAACGATAAACTTCTAGTAAGGTATTGACCATTTCCAAGAGGTTGGTATTGCTGCGAGCCATAATACCGATGACTTCCAGGATTTGTGGGGAAAGTTCTCCTAATGCACCCTCTTGAAATAGCATCAAGATCCGATCAGCCGCCACTAAGGGAGTACGTAAATCATGGGTAAGACGAGAGACAAAATCTTCCCTTTGGCGCGCGATTTCGTCACGTTCATCTATACTCCGCTTGAGACGGAGGAGCGATCGCACTCGCGCCATTAATTCATCCACTGAAACAGGTTTGCGGATAAAATCATCCGCACCCAAATCTAACCCATGAGCAACATTAGGCGAATCATGAGCAGTAATTAACAAAATTGGGATAAAAGGTAATGTCACATCTTTCCGGATGCGCCTTGTGACTTCATAACCGTCAATTCCTGGCATCATTAGATCCAGTAAAACTAAGTCACAGGGAGATTGCGAAATCTTTTCCAAAGCACTAGCACCATTTTCGGCTGTGCTGACTATGTAGCCTTCCTCCTCTAAAATGGTTTTGATTAAAAACACATTATCTGGAGAGTCGTCTACAACGAGAATTTGTTCAGGGTGGGAACTCATGAAATGTATGAACAGAAAGAACTCAGGAGTCAGGAGCCAGAATTCAGCCCTGTATTCTGACTCCTTAATTCTGACTTCTTCTTTAATACGCACTAATTTTTAAATCAGTCAAATTTGTAACATTTTTTGATTTTCGAGTTAAGGAAAACTTAGTCAAATAAATTTAAATGTCTTAATTTTCTCGAAGGAGATTACTCTTTAGATATAGTATGCGTGAGAAGCTGCTGAAATTCTTGTATAGAAGAAACCGTAATTGCATTGGTAAAGAGAATTTCTAATAAAGAAGGATCTTCTATACTGTTAATCGCTTCCACTACTGACTCTGGAGCTTCTCCGAATCGTGTTCGTAAGCTTTTAATCACATATTCTTTTGCTTGGTGAAGCCTTTCCTCTTCTTTTGCTAACCGTTCTATACTAGTCACGTAACGCATCCTCTGTTTCTCCTCGTAACTTCTTACCTCTACTTTAAAACTACGTGCCAGATCATCTGGCAAAACCATTATCCAGTCGATAAACCGGAATAATCCCAAGATATCCTGACGGCTATACCCTCGTTCAAATAATCTTCTAACTAGGCTCAATTTCCACTGTAACCGACTCTCTGGATTTCGGCGCGTCGCCTTAGTTTTCAGGTGCGCTATGACAACTACCCCAAAAGGATTGGTAGTTTCCTCTAAAGTTTCCCACTGTGCTTCATAGTCTAAAAGTTTTGCTATGGGAAACTCTAGACTAACAGAACATCCTCCGAGTTGATATTTGTAACTTGAAGGTCGCCAGTTTGGTTCTTCGTCAGCTAAAACTGCCAAACTAATAACACGCTTTTGGTGACGGTCAAATAAGCGGTAATTGTATGTGTACATTCGTTTGGGGAATTGGCTATCGTAGTGCCCTTGAACTTCGACATGAACCAATACCCAAGCTTCCTCGCCATCAAGTAGCCAAACTTTGACGACTTTATCAACGAGTCGCTTACCAATTTCTGCATCTGGTTCTAGCTGCTGGAGTTCTGTGTCTAAAAATTCATGGGGTCGTGTCCAGTCTATTTCAGCGTATGCTAGGGGGAAAAAGAACTCTAGAAAGTCGGGAAAATATAGCTCAATGATTTCTTTCCAGGGACTATCGTAATCTGTACGTTGCTCGGTCATGCGATTATAGATTTTGCCATAAGCATTCAAGGAAATTTCAAAACAAGAAGTAGCGTTGCGCCATTGGTAAAACTGTTGCTGGTTCGCAAGTTAGCAACTCCCCATCTGCTCTCACTTCATAGGTTTCGGGGTCAACTTCTATATGAGGTAGCGCATCATTTAGCTTCATATCGCGCTTACTTAGCTGCCGTGTTCCAGAAACAGCAACCGTCGCTTTTTGTAAACTTAGTTGACTCTTAATTTCCTTTTCTAAAGCTGCTTGAGAAACAAAAGTTAACGAAGTGGCATGACACGCACCTGCAAAACTGCCAAACATTGGTCGCATATGGACTGGTTGCGGAGTAGGAATACTAGCATTTGCATCTCCCATTTGTGCCCAAGCAATCATTCCTCCTTTAACAACGATTTCTGGCTTTACACCAAAAAACGCTGGACGCCATAAGCACAAATCTGCTAATTTTCCTTCTTCTACTGAACCAACGTACTGAGCAATCCCGTGGGTGATGGCTGGGTTTATAGTATACTTTGCGACGTATCTCTTGGCACGGAAGTTATCGTTATCTGTTGTTAATCCCTTGCTACCTCGCTGTACTTTCATTTTGTGTGCGGTTTGCCAGGTACGAATTATCACTTCCCCTACCCGTCCCATTGCTTGAGAATCAGAAGAAATCATGCTAAATGCGCCTAAGTCGTGCAAAATGTCTTCAGCAGCAATGGTTTCACGACGAATCCTCGATTCAGCAAAGGCGACGTCTTCCGCGATCGCCGGATCAAGATGATGACACACCATGAGCATATCGAGGTGTTCATCTAAGGTATTGAGGGTGTAAGGACGTGTTGGGTTTGTGGAAGAGGGTAATACATTAGCTTCACCACAAACTTTAATGATATCTGGTGCGTGACCTCCACCTGCACCTTCGGTGTGGTAGGTGTGGATCACACGATTTTTGAAGGCGGCGATAGTATCTTCTACAAACCCTGCTTCATTTAAAGTATCTGTATGAATTGCTACTTGCACATCATATTCATCAGCAACGCTTAAACAGGTATCAATTGCTGCTGGTGTTGTTCCCCAATCTTCGTGTAGTTTTAAACCGATCGCACCTGCTTCTAGCTGTTCTCGGAGTCCTTGGGGTTGACTAGTATTACCTTTACCCAAAAATCCTAAGTTTACTGGGAACGCATCAGCAGCTTGTAGCATCCGGTAAATATTCCAAGGACCAGGAGTGCAAGTTGTAGCATTTGTACCTGTAGCTGGACCAGTACCACCGCCAATCATAGTGGTGATACCAGAGGCGATCGCGACTTCAATTTGCTGGGGACAGATAAAGTGAATGTGGCTGTCAATTCCCCCAGCAGTCACAATCATTCCTTCCCCAGCTAAAGCTTCAGTTCCAGGACCAATAATAATATCTACGTTGTCCTGTATATAGGGATTTCCAGCTTTACCAATTTTATATATTTTGCCGTCTTTAATACCGATATCGGCTTTGACCACACCCCACCAATCAAGAATTAAGGCGTTGGTGATCACCAAATCAACAGCACCATCTGTATTAGAAATGGGGGATTGTCCCATTCCATCACGAATGACTTTACCACCACCAAATTTCACTTCATCGCCGTAGGTGGTGAAGTCTTGTTCAACTTCTATAAATAATTCTGTATCGGCTAATCGGACGCGATCGCCTACTGTGGGACCATAAGTTTCCGCGTAAGCGCGGCGATCCATTCTATAACTCATTCAACAACTCCGTTAATTCTCGCATTGAAGCCGTAAACCTCACGACTACCAACAAACATGACTAATGTCACTTCCTTCTCATCGCCTGGTTCAAAGCGAACCGCTGTCCCAGCAGGAATATCCAAACGCATTCCCCGCGCTTGTTCTCTGTCAAAAATTAAAGCGGAGTTGACTTCAAAAAAGTGGAAGTGGGAACCAACTTGGATTGGGCGATCGCCTGTGTTGGAAACACGCAAAGTCACAGTAGGACGACCTACGTTTAATTGAATTTCCCCTTCTTGTGTGATAATCTCCCCAGGAATCATAATTTGTTTCACCTAATCGGATTGTGTACCGTTACCAACTTCGTCCCATCAGGAAAAGTCGCTTCCACCTGGACTTCATGTACCATTTCAGGTACACCTTCCATAACATCATCCCGCGTGAGCAGGGTTGTACCATAACTCATTAATTCTGCGACTGTTCGTCCATCCCTCGCACCCTCTAAAATCCCAGCAGAAATATACGCCACCGCTTCGGGATAATTCAGCTTCAAACCTCTTTCCTTCCGTCGTTCTGCTAACAACGCAGCCGTAAAAATCAATAACTTATCCTTTTCCTGCGGCGTGAGTTGCATCTCCTACCTCTTCCTTTTCGGTGCGTGAAATTTGCCAAACCCTCGGTATACAATTACCACGACTCAAGCACAAAAGACGCAGTAATTGCCAAACGTTTATAAACCAGTTTCGCACCTCTGAAGTATCATAACCACGGTATCGGCACAACAATCCTTTTCCCAAAAGAGTTACACCTGCTTCCCCTTCCCCATTCCACAGCAAAAGTGCTTTTTTGACTATTTCAGGTGAAACGGTCTGCCCAACCCAGACTAAACTACCTACAATTGGTTTTCCATACAAACCGTGGGGACTATGAAAAATTTCTTCATTACCCGGTAACCTTTGACGATCAATCCACAACGGGACACCTTCTTGCCAAATCTCGGTGTGCGATCGCCATTCTCCTTGGAGGAATTTTTCTCCTCTAGCGCTGCGACCAAAGCGGGTAATTTCCCAGCCTAACCAGTTAGCTCCTGTCGCTAATTCTACCCGTAAATCTTGCCGATAAGTTGCGCCGTTAAAAACAATAGTTTCTTGAGGTAACCACTCTAAAGTCGCGCCAGCGTCAACTTGTATTTCAACGCTTTGCCTTGCTTGAGAAGCGTTACTACGATAAATCTTACCTGCTGCTGCTGTGGTGATTAATACTTGAGCCCTGGGTAACAGATGAAAGTTACACGAAAGGCGATCGCCTCCTACAACACCCCCAGCGGTATGTAAAATCACGCTATGACAAACTTCTTGCCCTTCTGGATAAAATGGGCGTTGCACTTTCAATGGTGCTTGGTTTTGATGATGAGTTAGGGTTGTTGTACCTTGGTTATAGGCGTAGACTAGTTCCAGTTTGCCATGCCAGCTATTGAGAGCGATCGGCTGTTGATTCACAAGTTATTGCTATTTTTTAGCTTAAAAGGTTTGTAGTTGCGCTTCAGCGCGCTAAAGCGCAACTACAAACCAAGATCTATTTATACCGTTGGTTGGGCAAGATGTACACTGGTTTCGTAAGCAAAATAGACAAAGCCTTGCTGATCCCGAAAGCGCTGATACAACTCTTGTAAACCCGAAACAAGTTCCTGCTGCGCAACTCCCTCACGCGGGACATAAGAAGAACTCATCGCACGACTAATAAGACCAGTTAAGTCTAACTGCTGTCTGTTCACAAAACTATATTCACGGATATTGGAAAAATGAGGACTTGTGAAAAGTGGTTCGTCTGACTTCATCCGTGACTCACCTGGATGGTTATTGGAAGCTATGCGTACTAGTCGGCTATATTCAGCAGTAAATTCGTCTGTTTGATCTCGGTTGTTCCACACCACCGCTAATCTTCCAGAGGATTTCAAAATGCGGCGAAACTCGGATAAAGTTGGTTCCGGCTTGAACCAGTGAAAGGCTTGAAAACAGGTTACTAAATCAACTGATGAGTCATTTAGGTGAGTGACTTCGGCTGTTCCATCCCGAAATTCTACTCTTGAATGAGGTTCAGCAGCTTCTCTCATCGCCGGGTTAGGCTCAATAGCAATAACACTGACTCCCCGTTCAGCTAACAATCGTGAAGAAATTCCTGTCCCTGCACCAATATCTGCTGCTACGAGCTGTGATGGCAGTGCTAATCCTTCAAGAATAATGTCGATTGCTTCTGCTGGGTAACTCGGTCGAGACTTTACATAATCCTCTGCTCTGTCGGAAAATCTAGAGAGAGGGTTGAGGGTATGTAAAGGGGTCAGATCGGGGTTGGTTTGGTTCATATTGATTTTTGAAAAGATTCGTAGCGTGCGTTAGCGCTAGTGTAACGAACCACTTATCACCAGATTTTTCTATCAAAAATGCCCCAGGTTATGAGGCTCCAGTGCGTTACGACGTTCCGTAAGAGCGCACCCTACAATATCGATAATGAACTTACAGAATTCCAGCAAAGTAACGTATTCCTATCAAATATAAGTATATTTTACTGCGTCATAAAAGCAATATCTTTCAAATAAAAAAGCAGCCACTTCCCGAAGGAAGCAGCTGCTTTTAGAATAAGGGACTATACTTAGTAATCGAAGTCGCCACCGCCCATACCAGCGCCAGCGCCAGCAGGAGCGTTATCCTTAGGTTCAGGTTTGTCAACAACGATACACTCAGTTGTTAACACCATACCAGCAATCGATGCAGCGTTTTGTAAAGCTGAGCGAGTAACCTTAGCGGGGTCAACAATACCAGCAGCCAACAAATCTACGAATTCGTTGGTAGCAGCGTTGTAACCAACGCTGAACTCTTTTTCCTTAACACGTTCAGCAATAACAGCGCCGTTTTGACCAGCGTTTTCAGCAATTCGCTTGAGAGGAGCTGGTAATGCACGAGCTACAATCAAAGCACCAATTAACTCTTCATCTTTGAGGTTGCTCTTTGCCCATTCTTCTAGATGAGGAGCCAAGTGAGCTAGAGTTGTACCACCGCCAGGAACGATACCTTCTTCTACAGCAGCTTTTGTAGCGTTGATAGCGTCTTCTAGGCGCAGCTTCTTGTCCTTCATTTCGGTTTCAGTAGCAGCACCTACTTTAACCACAGCAACACCACCAGCTAGTTTAGCAAGGCGCTCTTGTAGCTTCTCTTTGTCGTAGGAAGATTCGGTTTCATCCATTTGACGACGGATTTGCTCAACGCGTGCCTTAACAGCAACGTCATTGCCTTCTGCAACAATTGTGGTATTGTCTTTGGTGATGGTGATGCGGCGAGCTTTACCTAAACCGTCAATTTTGGTATTCTCTAGCTTGAGACCAGCGTCTTCGGTGATAACTTGACCACCAGTCAAGATAGCAATGTCTTCTAGCATTGCTTTGCGGCGATCGCCAAAGCCAGGAGCTTTAACAGCAGCTACATTCAGTACACCGCGCAAACGGTTAACCACTAGAGTTGCTAAAGCTTCTTTTTCAATATCTTCGGCGATAATTACCAAAGGACGACCAGCACGAGCAACTTGTTCTAATACTGGAACTAAGTCTTGTACAAGAGCAATTTTCTTGTCTGTTAACAGGATGAAAGGCTCATCAAAAATTGCTTCCATCCGTTCAGCATCGGTTGCGAAGTAAGGAGAGATGTAACCTTTGTCAAAGCGCATCCCTTCTGTGATTTCCAGTTCGGTAGTCATGGACTTTCCTTCTTCCAAGGAAATCACACCTTCTTTACCAACTTTGTCCATTGCTTGAGCAATCATCTGACCGACTTCTTCGTCGTTACCAGCAGAGATTGAACCAACTTGAGCAATAGCTTTGGAATCTTCTACAGGACGAGCATGTTCTTTGATTTTGTCTACCAAGAAGTTGGTAGCTTTATCAATACCACGCTTTAATAGGATTGCATTTGCACCTGCTGCAACGTTACGCAAGCCTTCTTTTATAATCGCGTGAGCCAAAACGGTAGCAGTTGTGGTTCCGTCACCTGCTGCGTCGTTGGTTTTAGAAGCCGCTTGACGAATCAAAGCGACGCCTGTATTTTCGATGTGGTCTTCTAATTCAATTTCTTTGGCAATAGTGACACCGTCATTGATGATTTGTGGTGCCCCAAACTTTTTCTCTAGTACTACGTTACGACCCCTAGGTCCAAGGGTAACGGCTACAGCCTCAGTGAGGATATCCATACCTCGTTCTAAGGCACGACGAGCGTTTTCGTTGTATATAATGCGCTTTGCCATAGTTTTTGACGATTCTGCTAATTGGTAACTGCTAATTGGTATTTTTTAATGATTGACATTTAGCTGTAGTCCAGATCTGTGGGAGCAAAGCTAAAAGCCCATAATCAAAATACTTTTGACTTTTGACTTTTGACTTCCCCGCAGGGGCGGGTGGTTAGCCGACTACCGCTAAAATGTCTTTTTCGGAAAGCAGAACGTATTCGTCAGTGCCTAATTTGATGTCAGTACCAGCGTACTTGGAGTAGAGAACTTTGTCCCCTACCTTAACATCCAACGGCTGACGAGCTCCATCATCTTTGACTTTGCCATCACCTACAGCGACTACTTCGCCTACTTGAGGCTTTTCTTTAGCCGTGTCGGGCAAATACAGACCACCGGCGGTCTTTTCTTCAGAGGCGCTCACTTTTACAAATACGCGATCGCCTAACGGTTTTACTGTCGAAACGCTTAGAGATACTGCTGCCATAAAAATTTCTCCAGAGTTAGCACTCTCAACTCCTGAGTGCTAATGTATCTAAAAACAGTCTCATATGGCAACGTTTTCTTTTGTACGGGTTACCGAACTAAGGAATCATGAGTATACTCAAGTAAAAATACTCAATAATTCTTAACTTTCTGGTTTTCTCTTGAAAGTCATGAATATTTGTATATGGACAGATTTATTTGCAAAGCAGTGAAATGTTCAGACAACAGTCATCAGGGATATGTGAAATAATGGGTAACAATAGACTAAGAGAGTTCAGCCGTAAATTCCCAAGAGGCTCGGAATCTGTAAAAAAATCTAGGCCTGAGCCGTTGCCCTGAAAGTTTACGAATCGCAAAAATTCACCGAACAAGTTCTTATATGCAAGAGCCCAGACAATAGCTATATGTCTGGGTATAAAAAGCCAGCCTTGAATCCTGGAAATGCAGCGCATTGTTCGTGTGTGAAGTACAATGTTTTTGTCTAAAAGCTAGACAGAAAGACATTTTGACTTCTTAGTGCGGAAATTGTGAATTCTGTTGTATTTCAAGGAAGCTTATTTTTCGCAAAATAGCCTTTGTGGCCAAATTTCGTGAAATAAAGCTAACTCAACTGCTTGCGAGTTTGTTGTTGAGGACAGATAATGGTAGTCTATTCGGATAATGTTTGGCAAAAGCTAAGCAAATCCGGAAGTTGTTGAAATGGTTATCCAAGAACACTAAATAAACAAAGAAGATGGTGGGAAAATATGCGTTTTTAATCCATCCGCCAGAAAATCCCTAGCTTGTTCTAAATAACGAAATAGAGCCTTAACCTTTGTAGGATATGGAAAGCGGTAAGCTTGGGAAACAGCGGGTTGGCTTGATTGATCCAGGAGCATCTAAAGCCAACAATTATTTGTTAACTTAAAAGATTATTATTTAATCGATGTTTTTTGACCCGCATTTTTCAAAGCGATATATAATAGCGCATTATAGATACTACTGCTCTAAGTATCCTTACTAAACTTTTGCCGTTGGTATCGTGGTTTCTTAGAAGTTATAAATTCTTTATAAGAGCTACACAAAGCAAAGGCAGGTTAAGTGGGAAAAAAGCACAACATCTCAATAATCCACCATAGAGGATAACTATTCAAGACCTTAATGGATAAAAGCGCGACTAGTGCCACTGCTATGAAAGAACCCAGCATGAAAGATCACAAACGACTCCTACTGATTGATGACGACCCCAACCTCATTTTGCTGGTGAAGGATTATTTGGAGTTTCGAGGATATGAAGTCATCACCGCCGAAAATGGTCAAGAAGCACTGGAAATTTTAGAGCAGGATATTCCAGATATGATCATCTGCGACGTGATGATGCCAGAAATGGACGGATATACTTTTGTAGACCAAGTCCGTAAAAATGAACGTACCAGTTGGATTCCTGTTCTGTTCCTCTCAGCCAAGGGACAAAGTGCCGATCGAGTCAAAGGGTTGAATAAAGGCGCTGATGTCTATATGGTCAAGCCTTTTGAACCTGAAGAATTGGTAGCACAAGTAGAATCTTCTCTTAAGCAAACCATTCGGTGGAAAGAACATCAAGCAAAAGGAGGCGAAAACGGTTCCCGTATTCAAGTTCCCTTCGATGTACAATTAACCCCAACAGAACTAAAAGTAGTGCAATTTGTGGCTAGAGGTCTAGCTAACCGCGAAATTGCTGAAGAACTAAATGTCAGTCAACGCACGGTTGAAAGCCATGTGTCTAACATGTTGGGTAAAACCAGTCTCCATAACCGTACCGAACTAGCACGGTGGGCGATTGAAAACCAGATGGCATAGACAGTTTTGCGGTAAAACGCAAATCGTTCTATAAAAGCTTGCTGTGGAGGGAAACCTCCTAGCACGCCATTTCTTGCTGAAGGTTGTTTAATATCTCAGAACAATTGACAATTGCTCACCAACCATCTAGCTCTTCGGTGGTTAATTGATCCTCAATTTCTACGTGGAGTCCATTTAAATAACTTAATACATTTTCAATCTGATAGGCTTTTCCTCGGATTTCCAAGTCAAAGTAGCCTTCTTGAGGGATCTGACTCCCTAGTTGAGCAGCACGAATATTGATTGTGACTTGGTAACGAGAAATTATATTTGAAATAACTGGTTCACCGTGTAAATTCTTCGGAATGTATATTCTGACGCGCTTTTCTGTGCGTCGGTTATCTTTAAAGATAGTGGTAGATGTAACCTGTTCCGTAGAAAGTGCCATAGTAGTTTTATCTTTAGAGCTTTGATTCTAAATACCGGTTTTACACTAGGATTAGTGTATATTATGTTAATTTAACACTGTTAAACACAAAAAGGCAACTTGGTATTAGTTGCCTTTCGTAAACTCAATTATTCTACTAATAGGTAGTGAAGTACCCCAGCTTGCCTTCGGCTGAAGCTGGGGCTTCCCCCAGATCAAGCTAAGTACAAGGACGGTTTTATTCGTCTAACAGGGCTTCCCGCTTCATCCGCCCTGCCTCTGTTGGAACAAGTTCGTACCAAGTACGATGGAGGTCTTACAAGGCGTCCACAGGCAGTAGCGGGCTTCCCTCCGCTAGTCCGACAAGCGAACACTGTTCGGCAGTTAGCTTAACTTCAAGAGTCAGTGGTCAACTGCGTTTCCTGAGCTTTGATGTATATAGCGGCAAGCGTCGTACCGCTACTTTGAAGTTAGCCTTTATGTTCCATGCAATCAGGTGGGTCATCAACCAGTACTATAATAGCATCAAAATAGTACTGGTTGTCAACGATGAAAGCACTAAATATTAGATTTTCTGACAAAGAACATGAAAACTTACAACAAACAAGCAAAAACCTAGAACGCTCAATCAATGATATTGTCAGGGAGGCAGTTAGGCAGTATTTACAAAAATTAGAGGCATCGAACCTCTAATTTTTGTCCCTATCCATCCCCACCGCACGGCGGATGGGGAATTCCGCGAATTTGTTAAAACTCGGCACTTTCCGGTGTGCGTGGGAAGGGAATTACATCTCGGATATTTCCCATTCCAGTCATAAATTGTACAAGTCGCTCAAAACCTAAGCCAAAGCCAGCATGAGGGACAGTACCGTAGCGACGCAAATCCAGATACCACCATAAATCTTCTAACTTCATACCTTGTGCTTGGATACGGCGCTCTAAGACATCTAAACGTTCTTCACGTTGAGAACCACCGATAATTTCACCAATTTTTGGTGCGAGAATATCCATAGCAGCGACGGTTTTTTCATCTTCGTCCAAGCGCATGTAGAATGCCTTGATTTGCGCCGGGTAGTGAGTCACGATGACAGGCTTATGAAACAATTGTTCACAAAGATAGCGTTCGTGTTCTGACTGTAAATCTAAACCCCAGCTTACAGGGTATTCAAACTGAACATCAGCTTTTTCTAAGGCGGCGATCGCTTGCGTGTAAGTTATTCGCTCAAATTCATTGTTGATAATATTCTCTGCCGTTGCCAAAACGGTATTATCTATACGCTGGTTGAAAAATTCCATGTCCTCTGGACAAGTTTCCATCACATGCTTAAAGACATGCTTAAGGAAAGCCTCAGCTAAGTCCATATCTCCTTCGATATCACAAAAAGCCATTTCTGGCTCAACCATCCAAAATTCTGCTAAGTGGCGTGAGGTATTGGAGTTTTCAGCACGGAAAGTGGGACCAAAAGTATAGACGTTGCTAAACGCCATCGCCATGACTTCCGCTTCTAATTGACCACTCACTGTTAAGTATGTTGGTCTAGCGAAAAAATCCTTACTATAGTCTACAGATTTATTTTCTGTACGGGGAACGTTTGTCAAATCTAAACTGGTGACACGAAAAAGTTCTCCTGCTCCTTCACAGTCACTTGCTGTGATGATAGGAGTATGTACCCATAAAAAGCCTTTTTCTTGGAAGAATTGGTGAATAGCATAGGCGCAGGCATTTCTCACACGAAAAACAGCACCAAAGGAATTAGTACGCGATCGCAAATGCCCAATGGTGCGTAAAAACTCAAAAGAATGACGTTTTTTTTGTAGAGGGTAAGTCTCGGGATCAGCTTCCCCGTGGACTTTCACTTCTTTTGCTTTCAATTCGATGCGCTGTCCCTTACCAACAGAAGGTACCAAAATTCCGGCAACTTCCACAGCAGCGCCTGTATTGATTTTTTTCAAAATTTTATCATAATCTGGTAAATCCTGATTGAGTACTACTTGCAAACCAGCCAAGGATGAGCCGTCGTTAACTTCGATAAAAGCAAACTCTTTCAACTCCCGTTTTGTCCGAACCCAGCCTTGAACTATCAGCGACTCATCAGGTTGACCATTTCGCAATATTTCCGCAATCCGTCGATTTACCATATCATGTAGCAATAGACTTTAATACCCAGCCTATGATAACGCCCAATCCACCAAACCGGACTGCTTGCCAAAAAGGTTTTTTCACGCTACTCCAAGAAAACAACTGACTTTCTAAACTAACTTCTAGTAGTTCTAACTGTTGTTTAATTTGCCGTAACTCAGCTTTCATTTCAGGCAAGTGGCTGTGACGTATATTTTTCAGGCGTTGTTGTAGTTCTGTTTGAAGAGACTTGTCCGCCTGTACTTGAGCGTAACGTTCTTTTAATGCAATGAGCGATCGCTCTGCTTCTAATAAATCCTGTGCAAAATCTTGTTCGTGATTTTCGTTTTGGGATGATTCGGACGGTTGTTGAGGGCGGTTCATTGACAAGTAGTAAAATAAGAAGGAGTCAGGAGACAGAATTCAGGAGCCAGAATAAACCAACAACTTCATTCTGGGTTCTGACTCCTGAATTCTGAATTCTTCTTTATAAAAGGAAAACCAATAGTTATGTCTCAGTCAACTCAACCACCTAAAACGAGTCAACTGAATGAGTTTAGCACCCTAGAACTTGCTCAAGCTTTAATGGAGAAGCTGAGCGTTTCTTCTGACGATTGGCATCGCCTTAAGTCTAACCGCAAAGTTCGTGCTCGTGAACAAGCAGCAGCAGCTCTTGTGTTTCTTCTTAAAGATGAACCACAAGAAGCGTTGCAAAGACTCCAGCAAGCAGCTGGTTGGTTAGATAATTCTATTTCTGCACCACCTTGTCCAACTCACGGCGGAAAATAACTAAAAATCAAAAGTAACTAATTTTTAATTAGCGCCGCATAGCGAGTCGAGGTCGAGTTTCTAATTGTTTACAGAGCCTTAACTCTGTGCCTTTCCTATTCCATTCTACTTGATCAAATATTTGATGAAGAATAGATAAACCACGACCGCTTTCTGCCTCTTCGGGAGGTAGATATTCAGCCGGATCGACATCACAAGAGGCTGAAGGAGTAAAGCCTGCGCCTTGGTCTGATATTATCCACCAATATTGATTATCTATTAAGGAAAAACGAACAACGACAGTTTTACTAGGGTCGAGGTTATTGCCGTGTTTGGCTGCATTTACCAAGGCTTCCTGAAGTCCTAGTCGCAGTTCTGATTGCAATTTTCCTGGAATCTCTGCCAGTAGTAAATCTAATATTGGGCAAAGATATAGAGTGGAGGCAAAACTAATTGTACCCCAATTGCGTCCCGCAGGACGAAGCGAAATAGTAATCACAAGAATAACCCCGTAGCCTTCAGAGTTAGCTAGACATGAGTTTGTTGTCACAGGCACCCTGATTAGAACTGAGGTGATCATGTTGCCTTCAAACTTGCGTCTTTGCAACTAAATTTTGAAAATGCTAGGGAGCATTGGCTCTCTATCTTAATATTGGTTTTTCGTGTAAAACGGTGAAGATGAAACCGCCCAAGCAGTTATCAAGTAAAACAAAAATGGTTTGTTTATAGCAAAGAATATTTACATACTCTTTTATGTGCCGCTCTACAATATAAGCAACCGATTTTAAGTGTATGAATAGCCCATAACACTTTGATCTTTGTTCCCAAAATGGATTAGATCTTTAGCTTAACTCGAGTTTAGCATTTTTACTATGAGATCGGCTATAAATTTGAAATTTTAGTTTTGATCAAAAAGTAACTACCTTTCCCTTAATATGACAGCCTAATAAAGGCAACTGTTTCCACATGAGCAGTTTCGGGGAAAAAATCTGCCGGTTGTACGCGTGTGATGGTATATACGCCATTTTGGCAAAGTAATTTTAGGTCACGGGCGAGGGTAGCTGGCTTACAGCTAACGTAAACTATACGAGGTGGCTTGAGACGCAATAATGTTTCGATAACGCTGCGATCGCACCCTTTACGAGGCGGATCCAGCAAAACCACATCTGGTGTCACTTCCAGATGTGGAAGTAATTTCTCGACTGCACCAGCCATAAAATTAACATTATTAATATTATTAATCTGAGCATTAAATCTTGCTTGTTCTACCGCCTCTGGTTGCACTTCTAACCCAGTAGCTTGATAAACTTGTTGTGCCAGAGGCAAAGTTAAGGTTCCAATCCCGCAGTAGGTGTCAACTAATACTTCATTTCCCTGAAAATTGAGTTCAGATTTAATAATTGTTAACAATGCTTCTGCTGTCTCAGTATAAACTTGGAAAAACGTATCTGGGCGCACCTGAAATTCTAATCCAGAAAATTGTTCTCTCAGGTAAGGAATTCCAGCAATACATTGGGTTTGATCCCCAAAAATCGCATTAGTACGAGATGGATTGCGGTTTAAACAAACTCCTACCAAATGGGGGTGGCGCTTTAACCAAAAATCTGCCATGTTTTTAATTCCAGGCAAATTCCAATCCTTCACTACCAAAGTTAGTAACATTTCCCCTGTGCGACGACCAATCCGTAAACTTAGATGACGTAAGAAACCGCTGTGGCGCTGTTCATTATAAATTTCCCACCCCTGCTTTTGAATGTCTTGTTTAACCTCTGCAAGGAGTGGATTTAATCTCGAGTCTTGGACTGGACATTGATTTAAATTAATTAATTGGTGGCTACGTTTTTGGTAATAACCTGCTTGTACTTGTCCCGTTCGAGATACATCTAAGGGATAAGTCGCTTTGTTCCGATAACCCAAAGGCGAAGGAGCCGCCAAAACTCTATCTACTGGTGGTTGCACGAAACCACCAATATGTTGTAAAGCTTGAATAACTTGATTTCGCTTGGCTTCTAACTGGTACTCATAACTAATATGTTGCCACTGACAGCCGCCACATTTATCAGCCACAATGCAACTAGGTTGGACGCGGTAAGGCGAAGATTGTAACAGTTGTGTTAAGTTACCGTGAGCGTATTTAGGTTTAACATATGTTAAGCGCACAACAACGCGATCGCCTGGAACAGTATCAGGTACAAATACCACCCGTTGATCCCAGCGCCCCACCCCATCGCCAGTGTCGCTTAAGTCTGTGATTGTAAGTTCAATTAATTTACCCTGTTGCCAAAGTGTTTGAGTCATTGGTGAAAGATTAGTTGTTAGTTGAGCAGATCTTTTATGACGCCCTTCAATTTCTACGCTACTTCAGTTGAAGAGGAACCTTGAGGGAAAAAGTCTAGGGAGTTTACTAGTGTTCACAAGACTCGTTAAACTAGCAAATAACAAATAATATTTCATGTATTGGAAAATCATGACTGTAGTAAGCCAAGTTATTCTCAAAGCTGACGACGAACTGCGCTATCCTAGCAGTGGCGAGCTCAGCAGTATCAAAGACTTTCTGCAAACCGGCGAACAAAGGGTACGGATTGCCACTACGCTAGCTGAAAATGAAAAAAAGATAGTTCAAGAAGCAACCAAACAACTTTGGCAGAAGCGTCCTGACTTTATTTCGCCTGGCGGTAACGCTTATGGTGAACGTCAGCGTGCTTTGTGTATCCGTGACTTTGGCTGGTACCTGCGCCTCATTACTTACGGTGTACTTGCTGGTGATAAAGGACCAATCGAAAGCATAGGTTTGATTGGTGTACGGGAAATGTACAATTCTCTAGGAGTACCTGTACCTGGAATGGTAGAGGCTATTAGTAGTCTGAAAAAAGCTGCTTTGAACTTACTCGCAGCAGAAGACGCTTCTGAAACAGCACCTTATTTCGATTATATCATTCAAGCAATGTCCTAGTACAAACTAGTGCTTGCTACATACATTTCGATACTTCCCAAAGCCGATTCACTCTAATTTGCTCCATTCTCCCCACATCTGGTAGTGGCTATGGCAGAATTTCTGTCAAGTTACCAACAAGGTGTGGGGAAATTTAATTTATGCAAAAAAGTAGCAAGAATCAACAAGTATTAAAAAAAATACAAAAAAGCCGATAGTCTTTTTCAAGGCTGTCGGCAATTAGTGTGTTCCCTGTTAATGACTCGGCTAGAGTTCAGCTATTAGTGATTCTTCCAATTTGACGGTTATAAGAATAGGATTTAGATCATATATATTTTGTGATTCTTATCACTAATCGAGCATACTTAAATCTATACTACAAAATTTTTTACTAGTATGGCCATCAAATATTTCTAAACTATATAAGAACTCAAACTCTAATTTCCAAAAGACCTGAGTATTTGCAGGTTAATTAAGAGAGAAGCTAGTAAAGGACCAAGGACTTCATATGCGGTATTATCCAATGCTAAATCACTCTACGTATATTTCAAAAATTAATATTGCTTTTGTTCGCAGCAATCCTAAACGAGTTGTAGAACTCGCTAGTTAAGATAAGTAACAGGGAATGGCACTCTTGCTGTAGGGAAGAAGGATGTACAGTTCAGTTGTTTTTTTGACGAAAGTATAGCACTGGTATACCTAAATTAAGACCTAGACTAGCCCTTTTAATAGTGCTATGCTTACGCCATATAGTATCTATATAGTCTTATTAATACTTGGCTAAGATAATCTTACTCAAGATGAATTTTTGCTCATAAGGAATCCTCCTCAAAATCATGAGGGCAGTTAAGAATTTGGCAAATCAAAACTTCAGAATACTCTAGGCACCCAATGTCCTCTAACTGAAGCATGACGACTTTGAAAAAATATGAGTGATGGGAATATGCTGTTCAATTTATATAACCTAGCCAAGAGCCCAGCAAGACAATTTAAACATTGCGGTATGCTTCTTATTTAACCTATTTTCTTTCTTCAGATATTTAAGCAAGATTCCGGATATTTTCCCACCAACTTCTACCAAAATCGAACTATTAATACTTATCTTCTAAGGAGTCAGGAGTCAGGAGTCAGGAGTCAGGAGCCAGAAGTTAGGAGCCATTATTCTCCCCCTGCCTCCCCTGCTTCCCCTGCCTCCCCTGCCTCCCCTGCCTCCCTTGCTCGCTGCCCCCTGCCCCCTACACCCAACACCCTATTTTTTGTAAAATAATGCTCTGTTCCCTTGACACATTAATTTCATGGTTTCCATATCCGAATCTCCCTTTTCCCCAGCAGAGATTGCCTCTGTTGGTTTGAAGCCACAAGAATATGAAGAGATTGTCCGAAGATTAGGGCGTCATCCCAATAAAGCTGAGCTGGGAATGTTCGGGGTAATGTGGTCAGAGCATTGCTGTTATAAGAATTCTCGACCTTTACTAAAACAGTTTCCTACCACAGGCCCTCGAATTCTAGTAGGACCAGGTGAAAATGCGGGTGTTGTAGATTTAGGAGATGGGCTCCAACTTGCGTTTAAGATAGAATCTCACAACCATCCCTCAGCCATCGAACCCCTTCAAGGGGCAGCAACAGGAGTTGGCGGTATTCTTCGAGATATCTTTACAATGGGTGCGCGTCCTATTGCTGTCTTAAACTCTCTGCGCTTTGGTTTATTAGAAGATGCCAAAACCCAACGGCTTTTTAACGGTGTTGTAGCTGGAATAGCTCACTATGGTAATTGCGTTGGTGTGCCTACAGTGGGCGGCGAAGTCTATTTTGACTCCGCCTACTCTGGTAACCCCTTAGTAAACGTCATGGCGCTAGGGTTGATGGAAACCCCAGAAATTGTTAAATCAGGAGCGTCTGGTATAGGAAATCCTGTACTATATGTTGGTTCTACCACGGGACGAGATGGTATGGGAGGCGCAAGTTTTGCTAGCGCAGAACTTAGTGATGAGTCAATTGATGACCGTCCAGCCGTTCAAGTGGGTGATCCATTTTTAGAAAAGTCGTTAATTGAAGCCTGCTTAGAAGCTTTTAAAACAGGCGTTGTTGTCGCAGCACAGGATATGGGCGCTGCCGGTATCACCTGTTCAACATCGGAAATGGCGGCTAAGGGTAATGTAGGAATTGAACTGGATTTAGACAAGATTCCTGTCAGAGAAACAGAAATGGTTCCTTATGAGTATCTGCTTTCTGAATCTCAGGAGCGGATGTTATTTGTTGCTCAAAAGGGACGTGAACAAGAGTTAATTGATATTTTTGAACGTTGGGGACTGCATGCTGTTGTCGCTGGCACCGTCATTACTGAACCGATTGTGCGAATCTTGTTTAAAGGTAAAGTAGCAGCAGAAATCCCAACAGACGCTTTGGCGGAAAATACGCCTTTGTATCACCGAGAAGTTTTACCAGAACCCCCAGAATATGCTCGTAAAGCTTGGGAATGGACACCTGATGTTTTACCTGAAAGCACAATTTCTGGTATCCAAATTCAAGAAAACTTGCACAGTTGGAATGATATTCTGTTGACTTTACTTGATACTCCTACCATTGCTTCTAAACGTTGGGTTTATCGCCAATATGACCATCAAGTGCAGAACAATACTGTTATGCTTCCTGGTGGCGCGGATGCAGCTATTATCCGCTTGCGTTCCCAAGAAAAGGAGGTGCGGGAAAAATCACCTATGCCCCATGCCCCATGCCCCACGCCCCAATCTGGTGTTGCTGCTACAGTTGATTGTAATTCTCGTTACGTTTATCTTGATCCCTATGAGGGAGCTAAGGCAGTAGTGGCAGAAGCAGCTCGTAACCTTAGTTGTGTAGGCGCAGAACCTCTAGCGGTGACAGATAACCTAAATTTTGGTTCCCCCGAAAAACCTATCGGTTATTGGCAATTAGCTGAAGCGTGTCGTGGTTTGGCTGAAGGTTGTCGAGAATTAGCAACACCAGTTACTGGTGGAAATGTGTCACTATACAATGAAACTCTTGATTCTCAGGGCAACCCTCAAGCAATCTACCCTACTCCAGTTGTAGGTATGGTGGGGTTAGTGCCAGATTTAAGCAAGATATGTGGTCAAGCTTGGCAAGCTGAAGATGATATTATCTATCTTTTAGGATCATCTCAATCCAATATCACTTTAGGTGGTTCAGAATATTTAGCCGTTATTCATAGTACTGTTGCAGGAAAACCACCACGAGTAGACTTTGATTTGGAACGTAAAGTCCAGCAAGTTTGTCGTGAAGGAATTCGTCGAGGATTGGTGCGTTCTGCTCACGACTGTGCTGAAGGTGGTTTAGTAGTGGCTTTGGCAGAATGTTGTGTAAATAGTCATTTGGGTGCAGAAATCACCTTAGAAAGCTCAGAATCACGCTGGGATGAAGTGTTATTTGGTGAGGGTGGTCCACGCATTTTAGTTTCTGTGGTGCAAGCACAACAAGAAGTTTGGGAACTATATCTACAGGAGTCTCTTGCTCAAGATTGGCAAAATCTTGGTAAGGTTCGGAATTCCGAAATTGGTTTGCGGGTTTGGTCGTCTGATAATCAAACTGTAATCAACGTTACGATGAAGGAAATCAGCGATCGCTACTCACAGGCAATAGAAAGGCGCTTAAAGAGCCCCACAAGCTAAAGATCATATAATTTTCATCCTCTTGTACTAGTAGGATAGATTTTTAGTTGATTTAAAGTGTTAACAATTAGTTAAGATTTTTTTAACTACCCATTTACATAGTTTAAGAGACTTGACACCGTCATCAGGAGTAAATCTACAATGATTCCCGATTCTCCCGCCATATCAGATAATCACCAGGAGCAGGCTAAAGACGTGATTACAGCAGATGAAACGTCTAGTGACAAGCCTGAAGAAGCTTGTGGTGTTTTTGGCATTTACGCACCTGGAGAAGACGTAGCCAAATTAACTTACTTTGGCTTGTACGCTCTTCAGCATCGGGGTCAAGAATCTGCTGGCATTGCCACATTTGAAGGTACACACGTACATTTATATAAAGATATGGGGTTAGTATCCCAAGTCTTTAGTGAATCAATTTTAAGCACTTTGACTGGTAGTATAGCCGTTGGTCACACTCGTTATTCAACCACAGGTTCCAGCCGCAAAGTAAATGCTCAGCCTGCTCTTGTAGAAACGCGTCTAGGGAAACTCGCTCTAGCACATAATGGAAATTTAGTCAATACCGTACACCTGAGAGAGGAGTTGTTAAAGCAGAAATACAACCTGATAACAACAACTGACTCAGAAATGATTGCTTTTGCTATTGCCCAAGAAATTGATGCAGGTGCAAACTGGATAGAAGGAGCGAGTCAAGCTTTTCAACGTTGCCAAGGAGCCTTTAGCTTGGTCGTTGGTACTCCCTCGGGCGTTATGGGTGTCCGAGATCCTAATGGTATTCGTCCTCTTGTTATCGGGACATTAGGTGAGCATCCAGTCCGTTACGTTCTTGCGTCAGAAACTTGTGGTTTAGACATCATTGGTGCTGAATATCTCCGAGATGTAGAACCAGGTGAATTAGTGTGGATCACAGAAGAAGGTTTGACTTCTTACCAATGGAGTCAAAAGCAGCAGAGAAAGTTGTGTATCTTCGAGATGATTTACTTTGCTCGTCCTGATAGTCTTATGCAAGAAGAAAGTTTGTATAGCTATCGAATGCGTTTAGGACAAAGACTAGCTCAAGAATCTTATACTGAGGCTGATATTGTTTTTGGGGTTCCTGATTCTGGTATTCCTGCTGCTATTGGTTTTTCTCAAAGTTCCGGCGTTCCCTATAGAGAAGGGTTGATAAAAAATCGGTATGTGGGGCGTACCTTTATTCAGCCAACACAAACTATGCGTGAGTCAGGTATACGCATGAAACTCAATCCTTTAAAGGACGTGTTGTATGGGAAACGAGTCGTCATAGTCGATGATTCTATTGTTCGGGGTACGACTAGTCGTAAACTTGTCAAAGCCTTGCGTGAAGCAGGTGCCGTGGAAGTTCACATGCGAATTTCTTCACCCCCAGTAACTCACCCTTGCTTTTATGGTATTGATACTGATAATCAAGATCAGCTGATAGCAGCTACCAAGTCAGTGGAAGAGATTAGCAAGTTATTGGAAGTAGATTCCCTTGCTTATCTAAGTTGGCAAGGGATGCTTGAAGCAACCAGAGAAGATCCTGAAAGCTTTTGTTCTGCTTGCTTCACTGGCGATTATCCCGTTGCCATTCCTGAACAGGTCAAACGTTCTAAGCTAATTTTAGAAAAAGCACCAGTAGTACTGGGGTAGGGCAATGGGCATAGGGCAATGGGCATGGGGCATAGGGTATTAAGGACTGAGATCTACTCGTTTAAGAGTGTCATTTCTGCTCCTCTGCTCCCCTGCTCCCCTGCTCCTCTGCTCCTCTGCTCCCATGCCCTACTGTTGCTGCAAAAATTCAACTTTGGGCAATAATGGATCGGTAACAATGGCGACGCCTTTGAAACTCCAGCGCTTCAGTAAGCCTTTTAGCTGGGAACTCACTAGAGATTCCACACTGAAGCGATTGGCTAATTCTCCTGCATGGGTGTTGAGGTAACTGAGGGCGTCGAATTGTTCGCGAAATAATAATACGTAACCTGAAGCCTCGTCAGGGTTGGGGTGAGCAGCTAGATAATGACCGTCAGTTTTTGAACGAACCAAATAATAAATTTCGGACATAAATGAACCAAAAGAATTCAGAATCCAGAATTCAGGAGTCAGAATAAATTCGGATGGAGATTCAAACTCTCCTACTCATCCACTAGTCACATACAAAATTCATATTGAATTCTGGCTTCTGACTCCTGACTCCTGACTCCTTGTTCAATTAATTCAGACTTTCTAAACTAATCCGAGGATCAGCGGCTTTTAACATTAAGTCTGCAAGCAAATTACCAATAATTAGCATTACTGCGCCCATTGTTAGACTTGCCATAAGTAGATACAGATCTTGTGATTGTACCGCCTGTATAGTTAACCTTGCTAAACCTGGCCAATTGAAGAAAAACTCGGCAATAAAAGCACCGCTTAACAAACCTGCCAACTCAAAACCTAATAAAGTAATCAAAGGATTGATTGCGTTGCGTAGAGCATGAACATAGATCACACGATTTTCTGGTAGTCCTTTAGCACGAGCTGTTTGGATGTAATCTTCACGCAATACATCTAATAACTGACCGCGAGTGAAACGCTGTAACCCAGCAAAACTAGTGATACTTAAAGCGAGCGTTGGTAGAATCATATGCCAGAGAATATCGAGGATCTGACCAAACCACGACAAATCATTGTGGTTAATACTCGTCATACCTCCTACCGGAAACAAAGGTGAAGTGTTTTGGGCGAAAATTAACAGTAATAAGGCAGTGATGAAGCTGGGAAATCCTTGTCCGGCGTAGCTAATGACTTGTAAAATTCGGTCAAAAAACCGGTTTTGCTGTACGGCAGCAACAATTCCTAAAGGAATAGCGATCGCCCAAGTCACAAACAAAGAGGTGATTGCTAAAAGTAACGTGGCTGGCACTCGTTCCCATAAAAGAGACGCCACCGAACGTTGGTAAACAAAACTCGTCCCAAAATCTCCTTTTGTCACGATACGCCATAACCACAGTCCATACTGCTCTTGCCACGAGCGATCAAGACCAAATTGTCGTTTTAGTTCCTCAATTCTTTCTGGCGAAATTTTTGGGTTTTGTCGTAACGTATTTACATAATCTCCAGGAGCAAGTTGAATAATAAGAAAGGATAGTGCTGACGCCAATAACAAAGTTAACAGCGCTTGCAGGAGTCGCTTAGTTATATAAACAAACGTCTCGCTTGTGACAAGCTTAACTAGCCAATCCTTGCCAGACTCTAAAGAAATTTTTGTTGTTGTAGAAGTCATCTAAATTCCTCGCCCGAAACCGGTTCGTAGTTGCACGCCAGTTGCTACAACGCGGGGAACCCGCGCAACGCACTGGCTCACTTTAGTGCACTGAAGTGCAACTACAAACACTTAAAGCGAACCAATCGCTAATATTGTACAAGAGAGATAATCGGCACATCTGGCAGATTTTTACGCCCCTGCAAATCCTGTAGTTCGATAATAAACCCAAATCCGACCAGTTCGCAGCCTATTTTTACTATCAGATCTGCTGTTGCAGTTGCTGTTCCACCTGTTGCGATCAAGTCGTCTACAATTAAAACTCGACTATCCGCCTGCAAAGCATCCTGATGTATTTCCAAACAATCTTTACCATACTCCAATGCATATTCGATGGAGTAAACTGCTCCTGGTAACTTTCCTTTTTTGCGAACAGGGATAAAACCAGCCCCTAACTTATAAGCTAGTAGCGAGCCAAAAATGAAGCCTCGTGATTCCATTCCGACTACGAATTCTGGTCGGAGATCAACACATTTTTCAGCAAATAGGTCCGTAATATAACGGAGTCCTTCTGCGTCTCGTAGTAATGTGGTGATATCTCTGAATAAAATTCCAGGTTTAGGAAAATCTGGAATATCACGAATAAGAGACTTTAAATCCATAGGTGCTGAGTTTAGTTCAAAATCTGAATCAGATCAAGTCCGATTATCGCAGATCAAAATGCTCACCATTGGAAAAGTGGATAGATCCTGAAAAATCGTACACTATAGTGTCGTAACCCCGCACTTAATAAAAAGTAGGACGTTTAGTTCGTCCGTTTAAGCTAAAATCTCTAAAGCTGTTGGCTACAAGCCCGCTTTTTGGTAATACCACTACCAAGTCAGGCGGTTGAAAAACTATCATTTTATTATGCCGAAATTTTTGAGTACCAACAGGAAGTAATGTAGAGGTCAGACACTCGCATTCTACTGCGTCTTCTTCTGTTACTACTCAACTTAAATTAGTTTTATCTAGTCTATTAGAGCTGTATTAAGGTATTTATAATGAATGTCTCTGCTAGTTTAACGCCGTTTAACACTCCAACGCCCGAGTCAGCGCCAATGCTTTTAGAAACTTTACCCGATCCGGCAACTCCGGGACAGGTATGCCCTCGGAAAACCCGCTTACAAGTTGATCTAATTCTATTGGCTATAGAAGCTTTAGAGCTTGGCGGTTCTGAGGCTATCCTGACATTTGCTGAAGAGTTGGACTTAAAAGCAATCATCAAAAATCGGGTAAATTTATGGAGAATGCGTAGTACTAACCCGCTACGACGGGTACACCTACGCCGCCCTTTGTCTATTCCTGAAGCAAAAGCTTTGGTGGTGATTGGTTGCTACATGGCAAGACGCTTAACGGTTGTCATTCGTCAGATGCTCGCAATCTATCAACAAATGAGCGAAAAACAAATTCCACTAGAACAGAATTTGAGATTATCTAATTACTTGGAACGATTTAGAGCACATTTTAGAAGCCGAATGCATTCTCGGCGTGCTAGCGTAGTGGGCTTGGGTTCTGATCAAGAATTAGATGAACTAGCTATAGATTTGTTAGGGAAATTACTATTTTGTACAGGTACAGCTGGCATGCAGCGTTTCTGGATTAGCCTTTTTGACGGTGAAGTAGAATAATGAATATTCAGCGTAAATACAGTCTACCAAATTGCACGCTTCTTTTAGAAGGGTTAAGTGATGCTACAAGAGCAGCGCACTTTCAGGAACTTCGTCCGGAACTATCTATACTGGTAAATGCAGAATTTTACATATCAGGTTATAATCACCCCCTAGCGGGAGGACGGGACTTTTTTGAAAGTCTGGTGAGGGCAGTTAGTGCCTATGCCCAAGAATTCTTGAGTAATGTGCCAAATCCTCAAGCACACAATCAAGAAACCGAGTTAGTGCAATTGCAGAAAATCAACAGCAACCGACACAGATTGGTTGTCAATTCAGATAGCGCACCTCAAGATTCAGAATTTAGTCGGAACTCTACCCGATCATCATCGATTCAAGTCGATTTGAATACTGTGCAGCTATTTGATTTGGTGGAAGCGATAGATCAATTTTTTGCAGACAGCCAAACTCTACCAGAGTTATCACTACAATTACAACCTGTTGGCACACGCTACGGTGGTCCTAATCAAGCCATACTCAAACAAGCACTACCAGCTAGTGTGGGAGTTTCAAGTTTAGCAGTTGCAGCGATCGCCTTCAGTTTTGTTCCAGTTCCTCACACACGTGCACCACAACCAAAGACACAGGAGCAAGGACAAGCTAGCCCTGCAACTAGCAATATCAGTAATTCTACGCCTGCTGCTCTCACCGCCACATCATCTCCTAGCGGTAATGAACGAATTGGTGCTACTCCTGAATTTACTCCTACTTCCGCATTTACTCCTTCTTCAACCCCGACTCAAACACCAATTGCTTCATCTGCTCCCACAGATTTAGAAGCACTGTTACGCAACTCAGTTTCCGAAATTACCGACGCATCACAGTTACGTGCTTTGAATCGTCAAGTTTACAACAAAATAAACTCAGTCTGGAGCAACCGCTTAGGATTAAACGATGAATTAGTGTATCGTTTGGGTGTAGCTGCCGATGGAGCAGTAGTGGGTTATAAAGCAGTGAACACACAAGCAAACGACGCTGTTAAGAACACTCCTCTACCCAATCTACTTTATAATCCTGCTAGCCGTAGTTCCATTCCCAATGAACCAATTGCTCAATTTAGAGTAGTTTTTACCAAAAAAGGTGTGCTGGAAGTTAGCCCTTGGCGAGGATACACCAGAACACCAGATGTCGTTGGTTCAAAAATCACAGACGCAAACACGATTAAGAATTTAAATCAAAACCTTTCTAATGTCTTGCGTCAAAATTGGGGTAACGCTCGCAGCTTTGAACGAGATTTAAAATACCGGGTAGCAGTCAACAAAGACGGTATAATTGCAGACTACGAGCCACTCAACCAAGTTGCCTTTGACTATTTCCGGGAAACACCTCTTCCTAAGATGTTTCAATCGGTTTACGGCTCGAATGTAGCCGCACCAAATAACAAAGAAGCTCTCGCCCACTTCCAAGTAGTATTTAAGCCAAATGGAACTCTCGAAGTAAATCCTTGGCAGGGATATAAGTAAGAGGGAGCTCTTAGCAGGGAGCAGGGAGCAGGGGAGCATGGGAGCATGGGAAGAATTAAACCAAGTACCCAATCCCCAATCCCCAATCCCCAATCCCCAATCCCCAATCCCCAATCCCCTATTTAGCAATCTTCCCCATATAACTTCCCCATAATTCGGCAGCTTGGGCGCTACTGCCAGTTGTAGGGGAATTGTTATCATTACCTAGCCAAATACCGGTTACTAATCTTCGAGTGGGAATAAAGCCGATAAACCACAAGTCAACGTTGTTATTAGTTGTACCAGTTTTACCGGCTTCTCCTTCTCCAATAGCAGCGCTGCGACCAGTACCATTTGTGATTACCCCACGTAGTAAGCTAGTCATAGTGTCGGCTACGTCAGTTTTGAGCACTCGCTTATTAGCTCCAGCATCTTGGTCGAAAGAGTAGATAACACGACAAGTCTTTAAATCATTACGATCGCGGCAATCGCTGCTGTCGAGAATTCGACTAATGGCATGGGGACGATTCCATATACCTTTGTTACTAACAGATCCAAAAGCACCAGTCATTTCCAAAACATTTACAACACTTTGACCAATTACCAAACCAGGAACTTCTTGTAGAGGGGACTTTATCCCCAAACGCTTTGCCATTGCTGCAACTCTATCAAGCCCTATTTGCTTAGCAACACGGAAAGCAATAGGGTTTTCTGACAGTGCAAGTCCTGTAGCAATACTTAAATCGCTTGCTCCTGTACGACAGGGTTTGTAAGTAAAGCCTTGCCATTTCAAAGAATCACAGGAATATGTCGTTTCTGGCGAAATCCCTGCTTCCATAGCAGCAGTGTAAGTAAAAAGTTTGAAGGTTGAACCAGGTTGTCTTTGGGCTTGGACAGCCCTATTGAACTGGCTAGTTTTATAATCCAACCCACCCACCATAGCAAGAATACCACCAGTACTCGAGTCAAGAGTCACAACTGCCCCAGAAGAAAATTTATAATTTTTTCCCTCCTGTTTAACTTGACGGCGTAAGGCTTCTTCTGCCTCTGCTTGCATGGTTTTATCTAGCTGAGTTTCAATAATAAAATTGCCTTCTTGTGCTAAATCCTTTCCCAAAAGCGACTCAAGTTCGGTAAAAACGTAACTGTAAAAATAAGGAGCAATAGTTTTTGCTTGCTGTTCGCAAACTTTACGACTGATATCGATGGGCGATCGCCTAGCACGGTTGTACTGATCTTGTTTAATTTTGCCCATCTCCAACATCCGCCGCAAAACCCGATTGCGGTATTCAATTGTTTTTAGTTTGTTCTGGTGATCTCCACCACAAAAATCGAAGTTGTTAGGAGCAGGTAAAATTGCCACTAACGTTGCCGCTTGAGCCAGAGTTAAATCCTTGGCTGGGGTATTAAAGTAATACCTAGAAGCATCTTCAAACCCATAGGTATCTGCTCCAATAAATACACGATTTAAGTAAGTCAGCAAGATCTCATCTTTGCTGTAAAAAGTTTCTAATTTCAAAGCAACAACTGCTTCTCGAAACTTACGACCTAGAGAGTCTTGTCTACCTACATAATCACGGAATAAACTGCGGGCAACTTGCTGCGTGACAGTACTAGCACCTTGTTGAACATCGCCACTCTTAGTATTGATCAACACTGCTCGTAAAACTCCTAGAGGATCAACACCAAAGTGCCAGTAATAACGACTGTCCTCTGAAGCAATCACTGCTGCTGGTAAAAACGGTCCAAAGTCTTGTAGTCGTTTCTTATCCTCGTGGGTAGTGGTTCTAGGTTCTCGTAACGGCGTCACCCCGTCACGCGCATAAACAACAACTGGAGAACGCTTTGCTTCAGGTAAAGGTCTAACTGAGAATCGTGTTGATTCAACGCCAATCGCTAATGCTATCAAGGCAACAACACCACCAACACCATAAGCTGCCCAGGTACCTACTTTAACGTACGCTGGTGGTGGGTCTACGTATTGAAGTCGTACCGAAGCTGCAAGTTCTGGTGGTCCGAGGGTAAAAACGTCGCCATGACGTAATTCTAAGGAATGGACACGCCGCTTACCACGATAAATACCATTGGTTGAGTTTTCATCTTTGATGAAAAAAACGGGTTTTCGTTGAGTCGAATCCCGTGATAGTGACAAATGAACCTGGCTGACAACTGGATTGCGAACAACGATGTCACAAGATTTGGAACTGCGACCTAATATGTAGCGATCGCCCAACAGCGGATAGACCTCTGCCTTATCTGCCCCTGCATCCTGTACCCATAATTCTGGAACTCTGGCATTAGGTTTGAGCGCCAGCTTAGAAAAATCAACCCTAGCTTGGATTGTGTGTACTGCTTGCGTGAACTGACCAAGCAAAGTCTGTGGCTTTTGAGGAGGTTGAGGGGAACTCATCGGCTATTCACACCACGGTGATTACTGAATAATTGGGCGAACTGCTTTCCGACAGATGCTAATCTTCCACCATTGTACTTATAAGCTTTGAACAAGAATGCAAAATTGAGAATGCAATCTGCGAGGAACTACAACCATAAAACCGCTAGGAAGGTTAACAACACTACGAAGGCGCTTTCACCAGAATACGGTAAGAGGTCTACAAAAGTTCCCTAGGAGCTTGTGAGTCCTAAGTTGTGGTATTAGCGAGTACGGATTGTTCCCCATTCTAGCCGAGGACTAATTATTATATCTAGGAGTCTTAATTTTGTACGTTCTCATTCTTTGTACAATTCTTATTATTTTGATATAAAATTAAGAATTAACATTTGAAGCATTCACAGCAATAAAATGCTTTAATGTGAAAATACATCTTCATTTGGGAAGATTTTCTAACAACTCTTGTCTGATTTAATGGGCGGAGTACTTCGTTGAGGTGTTGAGGTCACGTAAACATGAAGGGAAAATATTTGAGCCTGATCGGCACAGCCCTAACTCTGGCACTAACAAGTAAGGTTGCTGTTGCCCAAGCAAGTAAGAAGGTCAGCATCCAACCGATAAAAGATTCCAATAGCCAGCTTATTAGTCAAGCTGGTGCTTCTGATAAAAAGCCAGCAGCAGAACGTAAGCTGAGACCTGACGTATTGAAAATTTTGTGTCAAGACTTTCCACAAAATTCTCGCTGTCAAGGTGCTACAGCAGAAAACTCAAGTGGTAGCACATCACAATCTAAACCTGATAAGAAAAAAACTGATACTACACCAGGCACAGCAACACCGGGTACAGCGCCATCAGATACAGGCACTCCTGGTAGCACCACAGGTACTCCTCCAGAGTCCGCTCCATTAAACCCACCACCTAGCACAGGTACTCCTGACAACACTAACCCTTCAGGAACACCAGGTGGTGGTACTCAAGTAACCCCGCCTGGTTCTGGTACTACACCAGATACAGGCGCTCCTGGTAGTGGCACAGGTACCCCTGATAATACCAACCCTTCAGGAACACCAGGCGGTAGTAATCAAGTAACCCCACCTGGTTCTGGTACTACACCCGGTACAGCGCCATCAGATACAGGTACTCCTGGTAGTGGAACTGGAACTCCCCGATAGAATGAACGACCCCAGACTCGCTTTAGCTAAATCTGGGGTTTTTGGTGGAATAGTTTTTTATCGACCCCCCATTCAACGCCTATGAGTTGAATGGGGGGTTTTTTGGAATGTAGAAATTAGCAAGCAAACGATACCAATATTAATAAATGCATCTGCTAGGTTAAATACAGCAAAATTAATTAATCGAAAATCGAGAAAATCAACAACGTAGCCTAAGACAAAGCGATCTATCCCATTACCAATAGCTCCACCTAAAATTAAGCCATAACCCAATTGATCCCAGCGATTTAAAACTGGGCCGAATAACGCCAGTGCTATTAATATTAAACTTACTCCTAAAGATAACCAGCGCAGCCACTCTACTTTTCCTGATAGCAAGCTAAAAGCTGCACCTGTGTTCGTGACATAAGTTAGGTGAAAAACCCCTGAAATCAATGGTTTTGTTTGTCCTAGATGAAAGGTTTGCACAACCCAATATTTCGTCAGGCGATCTAAAACGATAGCGATTAAAGCACCTAACCAGAAGAGGCGATTTTTTAAATGCATAAATAATTGTTACCAACAGAACTCAGGAGTCAGGAGTCAGGAGTCAGAATACACTACCCACATTATCAGTGAGCAGTTATCACTTGAACACTGATGACTGGTAACTGATAACTGAATTCAAGCCCTATCCTAGAAACGAGTAGATGAGGTTTTAAACCAATAATCATTCTGAACGCCAGATGCTACAAGTGGGCACAGCCGCCCAACGCACTGGCTCCTCCTGAATTCTCTCTCCTGACTCCTGTTCAATAAAACATGAGATGTCTTAGCACGTATGCTATTACACTAACAGCACAAAGTACAGCTAGTTGCCCTGGTAGCGCGAGCCAGGAATATTTGATAATTGCTTGCATTAAGGGGATCGTTTCTGTACCTTTCCACTGAAAAAAATAACTTAGCATTAAGTAAGTAATACCACAGCTATGGACGGTTAACAAACCACAAAAACCGCTAAACGCTAAAGTTTCGAGTTTTGGTCTAGCTTTAAAGGCAAAAAAACCACAAATCCATGCACCAGGAACGAAGCCTAACAAGTAGCCAAATTGGGAAAGCTTGATATAACCTACACCTCCGCCATCAGCAAATACGGGTAACAAGGTTAAACCCATAACTAAGTAGGCAATTTGTGAGAGTGCACCTGCACTTTTGCCACCTAAACAGCCAACTAGCAGCACCGCGCCAATTTGATAGGTGACACCTAGTGACAAAGTATGAATTCCAAGCTTACTCCAACTCCAAGGCAAGGTGGTGATATAGGCTTCTAAGAAGGTTCCACCCATAGTTAGCAGTAAGCCAATCATAGACCATAGTAATTGATTGGATGCGGCTAACATTTACAATGATAGTTCTACCATATTGAAGTGCTGAATTCTATTTGTTAGAGAGAATCCCAATTTTTTAAATTCTAGTGTAGGCATTTTTGCTGTGTTATGAGAACTCCGCAAAGTGTTCCCACTATTAAATTCGGTATGCTCGCATTTTTCTATTTTTAACCAATTAAAGTAATTAAGCACAGATCCGTTTTTGCCGATCTTTTCAATACACATGTACTACATGTATAATAGATATCACAAATTCACTGAGGGACTATATTTTTTGTCGCTACCATAAAAAATTTAATTTTCTGTAATTTTAAGCTAAGAAAAGACTCTTAGTAAGACGATGTTAACCTTCCCTTTACTATTAAGTTGTATAGTATATACGCTTAGCTGGAGAACTACCAAAAATTCATAATCATGTTTTTTCGTTCGTCTGTAACTAATTCTGCTCAATTAACAAGAGCAATTTCCGTACTTGCACTTAGTCTTAGTTTGGCTGCTTGTGGTGGCGGGCAAACTGGGAATAATGCCAGTACTAGCGCTCCAGAAGGATCTTCTAGTCCTGCTACTAATACGACAACTTCTAGTGAAGGAAAACTAGACCTTGGTGGAAACGTAGCTTTAACTGGTGCAGGTGCTTCTTTCCCAGCACCTTTATACCAAACTTGGTTCCAAGGTTTAAACAAGAAATATCCTAGTCTCCGAGTTAACTACCAGTCAGTTGGTAGTGGTGCCGGTGTTCAGCAGTTTACCGCAGGCACTGTAGACTTTGGAGCCAGCGACGTTGCTATGAAAGATGATGAAATCCAGAAGGTGCAACGAGGTGTCATCCTATTGCCAATGACTGCTGGTTCGATTGTGTTGTCTTACAACCTGCCTAGCGTTCAGCAAGAGATCAAGTTACCACGAGACGTTTATACAAACATCTTCCTAGGCAACATCAAATCTTGGAACGACCCCAAAATTACTGCTGCAAACCCTGGCGTTAACCTTCCTAACCAACCAATCACAGTTGTTCATCGTTCTGACGGTAGTGGTACTACGGGTGTTTTTACAGCACACCTTTCAGCTATTAATCCACAGTGGAAAACTAAAGTAGGTAGTGGTAAAACCGTTAACTGGCCTGCAGGTGTTGGTGCTAAAGGTAACGAAGGTGTAACCGCCCAAATTGCCCAAACTCAAGGCTCGATTGGGTACGTAGAGTACGGCTACGCCAAGCAAAATAATCTCAAGTTTGCTGCTTTACAAAATAAAGCAGGTAAATTCGTCTCAGCAAGTCAGGAATCAGCTTCCAAAACTCTCGAATCTGTAACTCTGCCAGCAAATCTCCGAGCTTTCATCACAGACCCCGAAGGAGAAGGATCATATCCGATTGTTACATATACTTGGCTTCTAGTTTACAAGCAATATCCTGATAAAGCAAAAGCTAAGGCAATTGAAGCAATGATTGAGTACGGCTTAACTGAAGGTCAAAAAGTAAGCTCACAACTAGGCTACGTTCCTCTACCCCAAAACGTAATTACAAAAGTTGCAACTGCGGCAGATGCAATCAGCCCAGAGTATAAAATCTCCGTAGGTGGCAATAGCGGTGCTAGCGCAAGCAATACCACTAAGTAATTGTTAAGACTAGTAACCAATAATTGAATTGTGTTCGCTCCCACTTTTTTGACTGTTAATGGGTAGAGTCATTTATGAATAGACAAGCCGAGAGTCGTCAACCAATAGTTAGACCTCCCTCTCAAGCAGAAAAGTCCCTGGATCGCGGTTTTATTTTGCTAACTCGGATTTTTGCACTGGCGATCGCGGGCATTTTATTATGGATAGCACTTCAGGTTGCTATTGGAGCAGGACCAGCTTTACAGCAATTTGGCGCTGGCTTTTTAGCTAAAAGTGCTTGGAACCCAGTCAACAACGACTACGGAGTCCTTCCACAAGTTTATGGGACTTTAGTCAGTGCTTTAATTGGTCTACTAATAGCTGTACCAGTTGGTGTTGGCACTGCTGTTTTATTAAGCGAAAATTTACTACCAAAATCAGTACGCGTGGTATTAGTCTTTTTGGTAGAATTACTTGCAGCGATTCCTAGTGTTGTCTATGGAGTCTGGGGAATTTTTGTTTTGATTCCCTTAATCACTCCAGTAGGAAGATTGCTCAACACCTACCTTGGCTTTTTGCCAATTTTTAGTACCCCGCCTACAGGACCAGGTTTATTTCCTGCTGGTGTTATCCTGGCAATTATGACTTTACCAATTATCACCGCCATTTCCCGTGATGCACTGATTGCAGTACCATCAAGTCTGCGTCAAGCAGCTGTGGGGTTAGGTGCGACTCGGTGGGAAACGATTTTTAAAGTTATTATCCCAGCAGCCTTTTCTGGCATTGTCAGTGCTGTCATGCTTGCTCTAGGTCGGGCAATGGGAGAAACAATGGCTGTAACAATGTTGATTGGTAACTCTAACAACATTAGTGGTTCGCTGTTTGCTCCTTCCAATACCATCGCGTCTCTATTGGCAAACCAATTCTCAGAAGCAAGTGGTCTGCAAGTGAGCGCTTTGATGTACTCAGCTTTAGTTCTGTTTATTTTAACTCTGCTAGTTAACGTTTTTGCTGAGTTAATTGTTCTGCGAGTGAAACGACTGTAAAATTTTGGTATAGTTATGAGTTCTTCTTTTCCGAACCAGCGGTCAAATGGATCTACCGGTAGTAGTCTCGCTCGTTCTTCCATGTCCCCCCGAACGCTGTTTAGCACGGTGATGACAATCTTGGCATTTGTGTGTGGGATACTGGCATTACTACCATTGTTAGCGGTGCTTTCTTACGTTCTTATTCAAGGCTTCAGCAGTCTTAGTCCAAGCTTATTTACGGAATTGCCACCACCACCATTAGTACAAGGGGGTGGTTTTGCTAATGCAATTGTTGGTACACTTATAATGGTAGGCGTCGGAGCTCTTGTAAGTATTCCTATAGGAGTTTTAGCAGCAATCTATCTAACAGAGTTTAGTACTGCTAACGTAGCACGTGGGGTTCGCTTTGCAACTAATGTTCTCAGCGGAGTTCCATCAATTATCGCTGGAGTGTTTGCTTACGGGATTATTGTTGCTACTACACGTACATACTCAGCTATGGCTGGGGGAGTAGCGCTATCAATTCTGATGTTACCAATTATTGTCCGTACCACAGACGAAGCTTTACAATTGGTATCGAAAGATTTACGGCAAGCCTCTGTTGGCTTAGGCGCAACGAATTTTCAAACTGTGAGTCAGGTAGTTTTACCCGCAGCTTTACCTGCTGTTGTCACTGGTGCAACCTTGGCGATCGCACGCGCAGCAGGAGAAACAGCTCCTTTGTTATTCACCGCCTTATTTTCTCAGTTTTGGCCAACTAGCTTATTTGCACCAACGGCTTCTCTGGCTGTTTTGGTGTTTAACTTTGCTATTTCTCCTTTTAAAAATCAACAGTCTCTCGCTTGGGCAGCTGCTTTGATTCTGGTTTTGTTAGTTCTGCTTACCAGTATTATTGCTCGCTGGGCAACTAGTCGCAAAGCTTATTCAGCTTAAACAAATTGTGGAAGGATAACAAAAAAAAATTTATGACAACTGATATTAGGGATGCCAATCAAACCCAGGACGTTCTACGCACCGAGAACGTCAACATTTACTACGGTAATTTTTTGGCAGTACGGGATATTTGGCTAAATATTGCCAGAAATCGCGTAACAGCTTTTATTGGTCCCTCTGGATGTGGCAAAAGTACTCTGCTACGTTGCTACAACCGTCTTAATGACCTCATTGAATCATTCAGATTAGAGGGGCAAGTTCATTATAACAATGAGAATTTATATGCACCCCATGTTGATCCTGTAGAAGTTCGCCGCCGAATTGGCATGGTATTTCAAAAACCAAACCCATTTCCTAAATCAATTTATGACAATGTTGCTTTTGGGCCAAAGCTGAATGGCTTTAAAGGTAATATGGACGAGTTGGTAGAAAGAGCGCTTCAGCAAGCAGCTTTGTGGGATGAAGTTAAAGACAAACTACGCCAAAGTGGATTGTCCCTATCAGGTGGTCAACAACAGCGTCTGTGTATCGCTCGTGCGATCGCCACTCAGCCCGATGTTATTTTAATGGATGAACCCTGCTCCGCTCTCGACCCAATTTCTACCCTACGTGTTGAAGATTTGATACACGAACTTAAAGAACAGTACACAATTGTCATCGTTACCCATAATATGCAGCAAGCATCGCGGGTATCAGATATGACAGCATTTTTTAACGTTCAAGCTTCCGAAAAGGGAGGTCGCTCCGGCTACTTAGTTGAGTACGATCGCACAGAAAGAATTTTCCAAGATCCTCAACAGGAAGATACAAAGCAGTACGTGAGCGGAAAGTTCGGTTAATTTCGTATAAACAGATAAATTACGATACAGACGTAGGGGCGAACGGCGTACTCTCCGAGAAGCCGGAGGCTACGCCCTTCCTATCTCATGTATTTAAAAAAGAAATATCTAAGCGGGCGGCGGGAATCGAACCCGCATTAATAGCTTGGAAGGCTATAGTTTTACCACTAAACTACGCCCGCGAATTAACAACTTAAACAATATAACACGACTCTCAAAAAAAAGCAAGCTATCGACGTTGAATTTTTATGCGAACTACTAGTTCAGCAGATTTTGATTTCTGTCCATTGCTAGAAGCGGTAGTAAATTCAACATCTTTGAAAGTTTCCTCTACATATTTTTGGTATTCGCTTTTTTGTGCTTCTGGGATAAGTTTTAGATCATCAGGGTATACCATTGCTCTAATGACCCTACCAGTGTCGTTATTAATCAGCAGATAAGCTCGTATTTCTTTGGGCTGAGAATCGTTTCCTGGGTTGATTGAAGGTAAATTGAATATTTTTTCTCTAATAGGTGTTTTAGGTTGAGCTGGGTTGTCTGGTAAATCCTTCTTTAATCCACCAGGTTCGACTTCCCAAGTCGCGATCGCTATTCCTCCGCCTTTTTTGTTTAAGGATGTTTCCGCCCCAATTTTAACTGCTCCCCCTGGTTGTTTAGGAAGCTCAGTTGATAGCTCCTGTTGTGTATCCATTGAAGGTGAGGGATTTGGCGAGGAATCAGCAGTGGGTGTTGGATCTATATCATTAAGTGGTGCAGAAGACTGTTGTTGAGTTAATGGTAAGTCTTGTTGTTCTGTATCAACGGGAGTCTCTGGAGGGGAAGTTGGCTCTGGGTTTTTATGAACAGGAATAGTTCTCGCTTGTTTAATAACTTGCTTCTTTTTGGGGGTTTTTGGGGTTTTTGGCGATTGTAAAGTTGCCGGAGTCTCCGACTCAGGAGTACTTTGAAAAGCTGCGAGATCTCGGTTATATATAGATTTGCTCTTCGGGGGTAATGTTTTTTGTGCAACAGTAGTTTTTTTGGCGATTGCTGGAGTCTTAGGTTGAGGAGAGTCAAAAAACGGCACTTGTTTGGGATTACTCAGCGCGATCGCACCCGTATCTTTAAAATTTTGAGGAGATTTTGCTGCAGAATTCTTGAGAGTAGCTTTTTTTGGCAAAGCAGCCGACACAGGCTTTCGAGTTACACGTTGCCGATGTGATTTTTGTTGTGTTCTTGCTTTTGCTGGCGATGAAGGGGAAGTCTCAAAAAATTCAATTGGAACAGCAGAAGAGTTTTGCGGCTGTTTACCAAAACTAGATAAGTTTATCGCTGATAACACGGCTAAGTGGAGAGCGATCGAGCTTGTTATTACAAAAACCCATAAAGTAGGTGAATCTGTCTTTTCCCTCCATGTTCGAGTTGGAATTGAAGTTTGATAATCAATCATCTACGGACTCTGGGGTAACAGCAAAGGTAAGAACTGTTTCATCGACTCCTTTAAGTTCTAAGGGACTCCGTTTAATAATTTCAGATTCTGGCAAATAATCTGCGACTACTGCTGAGACCAGTATAGTACCGGGTTGGGCAGCTTGTTGTAATCTAGCTGCAATATTTACACTAGGACCAATAGCTGTATAATCAGCTCGTTGAGCACTACCGAACATTCCTACAACAGCAGTACCTTGGTGAATACCACACCTAAACTGTACGCTGGTGCGTCCATCGCTGCCAAAAATTCCCTTTTCTTTCCAGCGTTGGTTTAATTTATTGAGCGATTTTAGCATTGCTCTAGCTGTGCGAATGGCACGGCGGACTTGTTCATTAGGCGTCAGTTCTTCCGGTGCACCAAATAAAGCTAAGATTGCATCCCCCATGAACTTATCCACCGTACCGCCATTATCAAATACGGCTCGTGACATTTCTTCTAAATATTCATTTAGTAATTCTGACACACGTCGAGACCTAAGAGTATTTGCTAGTTGAGTAAAACCAACGATGTCACTAAATAATACAGTAATTAAGTGCGGGACAGGTTGTAAATCCAACACCAAATCCCCTGCTGCTGCTTTTTGAACCAAAGCCGGGGGTAAAAAACGCTTAAGTACTGACTCTGTTAGATAATTGTTCAACTCCACAACTCGTCGTTCATTTTCCTTCAGAGCTAAGAGATTCCGTACTTCAGCCAGAAGTTCCCGATCATTAAACGGCTTAGCTAAATAAGCATCTGCCCCACGTTCTGTTCCTTCAATGCGGGTTTCTTCATCAACTTTTGCTGTTAGTAAGATGATTGGTATTCCTTTTAAAATCTCCTCGTGGCGGATTGAGCGGATCATCTCCAAGCCTGAGACTATAGGCATCATTAAGTCACTGACAATCAAGCTGGGTACAATTTTCTTAGCTACGTCGAAGCCCTCAGATCCATTGCAAGCTGTTTGTACACGGTAACCGTTAGCACGCAAAATTCCAGATACATAAACCCGTAGATCTGGGTTATCGTCTACCACCAAGATAGTGGATGAAGTGGAAGGCTCACATAAGAATATTTCCTCGTTAATTTCCTGCTCTTGGGGTTCTACGAGTTCTAAATCAGCTAATTCAACGGTAGCCCGATTTATATTTATCTCACTAGATTCTTCCTTGATTTGCTCTGCAGGTAGATGGCTATTTCCAGGGAGGAGAAAAACTGTAAAGGTAGTACCGTTACCGTAAGCAGATTCTACCGTAACTCTACCGCCGTGCAGTTCGACTAACTCTTTTACTAGAGCTAAACCCAAACCGCTACCTTCGTAAGATCGGTTCTCTGATCCTTCGGCTTGACGGAATCGATCAAATAGGTAAGGAATTTGTTCTTGAACAATGCCAATTCCGCTGTCTTGTATTTGAACAATACAATGGGCACCAGATGGTTGGACTTTGACGCTAATACTACCACCCTCGGGAGTGAATTTCATAGCATTTGACAACAGGTTGTAAACCACCTTGTCAAATTTTTCCATGTCCAAATATACAGCCGGACATTCAATCATGTGGGTAAGCAGATTCAGCTTCTTTCTTTCGCTGTACGGGCGAAAGGACTCTACAATCTGGCTAACAAATTCTACTAAATCGCATAAGTAGAAACTAGGCTGCATTCTACCAGCATCTAAGCGTTGCAAATCTAGTAGTTGATTGACGAGCCGCAGCAGACGACGGGAATTGCGTAAAGCAATCATCGACTGGAAGTAAGACAAGCCCTCCTTTGAGGCTACTGCTGACTCTAATGGACCTTGAATTAAGGTTATAGGAGTACGAAACTCATGGGAAATATTTTGGAAAAATTCTGTTTTTTGTTTATCTAACTCGAGCAGGCGTTCCGCTTGTTCACGGGTTTTTTGGTACAGGTGAGATTGCTGCACTGCGATCGCAGCTTGATCTGCTACTGCTTTAGCCAATTCTATTTCCGATGGCAGCCATTGACGTATGCTAGTTGCTTGACTTAGGGTAATACTACCAATGATTTTCCCATCCGTTACTAAAGGAACGACCATCAGCGATCGCACTGGATTATTTAAAGGTAAATCAAATCCATTAATTTCTATAGAAGCAGAGCTTATATCAGTAATTGCTACCGGCTGCTGTGTTTTTAATATTTCTTCTAATATAGAGTTTCCCTGAATCAGTCCTAAAGATTGGGGTAGAGTGATACTAAAAGAGGGAAAGACAGCGTTATTTACGGTTTCTTTATTTTCAGAATTATACAAGCCAACACATTGGACAAACTCATCTTCATCTTTCCATAAAGATAGAACACAGCCATCGACTTGTAGCGCCTGTCCTAATTGTTGGGTTATAGCAGCAAATATATTTTGAGGATCTAAACTCGAGCGGATAGCACTAGTAATTGTATTAATTAAAGCTTCTCGCTTAGCAAGAGCTTGTACTTGCTCATAAGCACGGGCTTGAGACAGAGCCAACGACGCCTGATCTGCTACCATCATCACCAGTTGCACGTCATCTTCTTCCCAAAGACGTGATTGGTTACACTGGTGTAAAGCCAGGATAGCCATTAGTTCTTGCCTACTAATGAGTGGTACTACTAAGCTTGAACGGATATTAACTGCGGCAAAAGCAGCAGAGCGATCATTCATCTCAGAAGTACGAGTATCCTGTGTTACATCATTAATCACTTCGACTTCCCGAGTTTCCCACATCGTTTGCGCTAGTAGGGACGACAAGGGAACATCTCTAGTGGCTTTACTATCGTTTTCGTCTCCTGGTACAACAATCTTCTGATAAATAAATCCTTCATCTACCAAGCGATCGTCTTGAAAGGGGCGCAAAAGACAAACATCAACCTCCAGCATATGACCAACAGTATCCACTATTGTTTGGAGAATTAATCGATAGTCTAAAGCGCTACGAATGGTATTGGTAATAGTGTTTAGCAGCGATTCTTGACGAAGCGTGCGGGTTAGTTCGCGAGTACGAGCCTTAAGGACGTTGTGGGTATCCAACGCTTGGCGTACTACTGTTTTTAAGTCCTCAGCTTCCCATGGTTTGGTGACATATTTAAACACCTTACCAGCGTTGATGGCTTCCACTAGATCTTCAACATCAGTGTAACCAGTCAACATAATCCGGATAATATCTGGATATTGCGTTGCTGTTAGGCTTAAAAATTCTGTACCACTCATCATTGGCATCCGCTGGTCGGAGATGATGATTGATATATCTTGCTCTTTTGCTAGCAAATCTAGTGCATCTGGACCAGAAGTTGCTTTCAACACCTTATAATCGCGATAAAAGGTTCGATATAGCAAGTCGAGATTGTCGAGTTCGTCATCGACAACCAAAATTTTAGGCTTACTGTTTGCTTGGGATTTCATGCACCGCTTTTGTGCTGCAATGGCAGTTGGATAAAGAATAATCTGATCAGGGAAAGATTTTCTCTTGTCAGTTAAGAGCAGAGCATTTCGGGTGATTAAGATGTTTGTCTATACCATCCGTGAATGCAAGAGCGTTTACCCCGAGACACTTAACCTCGATAGGTTGTCATGTGTACCATCTGCTCTAGCGCACCCCAATAAGGTTCATGATAAGTTGTAGTGTTACAGAAAAGATGCGTGGTTGCCAAATCTTGGTTCACCTCCACTAAGAAACTTCTACTTAATTTTTACAGCACTTAAGGCTGGCAAAACATCCGGTTGGGTGGATCTGCATATTAAGTTTTCCCATTACAGCACTGGTGCTAACACTGGTAGATAAATTTTATTTATCGTAGTCATGGTAGAGTGAGGAATAACATAATAATTCAAATTTATGGAGAAAGTATACTATTAGACAATTAACTATTTCCAATTTAGCAATTAAAAAATTCAGCTTGCAATCAGTTCACTATCCAGCTATCGGCTTATCAATCCGAGAAAGTTCGTGCACTTTTCCAGATCCGTTTCGGAATTATCAATTTCTTGGAACAAAGTTTTTGTCATTTAACACACTTAATTCAATAGCCGATTGTGTTTATCTAACAACATCACCTAACCTAGTAACCCTTAAAGAAGAAACTAGTGCGGTGGTGAAGGAGGGCTGTTTAGCGACTGCTGAAAGGGTTTCCTGGCATATAGACGCCCAGAGGGCGGCTTCATGCGTATAGCACCTGGTGAAACCAGCGCTGTAGGAGGATCCTCCCTCTGTAGGCGACTGGCGGTCTTCAACGCGATAGCGCCGCAGGAGCGTCACCTGTACCCCTGCGCTTAAGCAAGCTACGGTTGGCGCAGCCTCTCCAATGACTTCAGTTTGAATAGTAGTTTTATTCTTGCGAACTGTTAGTATCCAATCAAAAAACAGCAATTAAGCACCTAAAAAGCGGTTACTACAAGCCTAGGTGAGTGAATGTAACAGAACTCCCAAAAATAAATTATTTTATTAACTTTTCAACACCACTCTTCAAATTCGTCTCTCATAACCCTAAAAGGGATATCTATCCCCGTCCCATAAAATTCGATAGAAAACTCCCTAAGTTCTGAACCTGAGTTGACTGATGACCTTTTATATTAAATTGGTAAGCAAATTCAACAAAGGTATACATACATGGTTAAATATGAACACATTCCCCTACTCCTTTGACTTTCCCAGGAGTTTTCAACTCAAACCTCTCTCAGCAACAGTCCTCCAAAATTGCTCTATTAACTGCTATATGCTTAGCATAAGCGAACCTTAAAGTCGCTATCTCGATACGATTTAGTATCTTTTTTGACAGCTAGCACTGTTCAAACATATCTCAGAAAATTTTTTGTTGTATAAAATCAACACTAAGCTAACCTTGATACCCTGGTATTTTCCCCCTTCTCACCAAGAGTCAGTCGCAGATGCTGTTAATCAGGCTTCTTGCCAATTCCAAATGCGTCCGGCTACATCTGCTGACTTAATTGGTGTTGCTCAAATTATTGCTGAAAGCTTTCACTCCCAAAATGGTATATGGGCATGGACTTTTCCTTTAATACGTCTAGGTATTTACGAAGATTTAAAACACCGTTTCGCCTTACCTGCACCTCACCAGGTATGTTTAGTTGCCGTCGATACTACAAGTCATGAAGGAGATAATTTAGTTGGAACTGTAGAACTAGGTGTACGTTTTAGTGATACTTGGACACAGGGTGGGAAAACTTTTCCTTACTTGTCTAATCTAGCTGTTCATCCGAAGTATCGTAGGCAGGGTGCTGCTTCAGAGTTGCTTGCAGCTTGTGAAAAAGTTGCTCTTTCGTGGGGATTCCATGACTTATACCTCCATGTTTTGGAAGATAACCATCAAGCACGGGAGCTTTATTTTAAGTTGGGCTATCAGGTGCATTTTGTCGAATCTCACTGGAATATTTTCCTTTTAAAACGCTCGCGTCAAATATTCCTACATAAGCGTATACGCTGTGATTGAACTAGGGGTTATTTTCTAATTTGAAAGAGCCGATATTGTGGCAAGCTAGTTTAATTAAACTTCATAATTACTAGGAAAACTACGGATATAAAGGGTTTTTAAAGGAAAAAATAACCGGATAATCAATTGTCATTTCGGAACAAAAAGATAATTAGGAGAAGAATTGAAGTGTTTGTCTCTTATAGTTTTGTAAAGATATCTTTATGAAGTTTTATTAAAGAAAGTTTCTATTTGCTAATATTGAAACGAAATTTCTCTTTTTAAGAAAAAAATTTAATTAAGGTCTAATTTCAGTCATTTTAAAGCATAAATTTTAGAAATTTATTTTAATCTTTAAATTTTGAAATTCAAATCAGCATTCAGTAGAATTACGTTAATTGATATATCAATCCCTTACAATAACTTTGCATTACAGATCTTGATCTTTATAAAAACTTTAAGAAAAACACCTATATATTAGAAGACAAATGAAATGAAATTTCATACAATATGATTACTTAATTAGTTACTCTCTATGCTTATTTATCTTTACGATTAAGTTAAACAAAGCTAGAGTTATTGGCTTGATAATCAGAGAAAATCTAAAAGTTGATTTCACAGCAAATTCTCAACTCCAGTGCAAACTAGTTCCCAATCCATCAAAAGTCTTACAAAACATGGATAGCGAAAAGCTCGGACGCTATCAAACTGCGATGATCTCAACTTGCTACCCTGAAACCAGTTTTTTTGACTATTTTGTCATGCCAGATACAACTGGGCGTCCTTGTTGCTCGGACCTCCTGACAACACTGCTCAGTGGAGAAGTTTTTATAGTTAACAGTCGTAGACGGAATGGGTTAATACTGTTTAAGCATTACCATGCAGAGTTTGCTGGACCAGGAGCGGCGGTAGGCGGTGATTACGATAAAAATTGTATAGGGGTTTTACCTATAGGGAACCTCTCGCTATTAACTCCTGAATCTCATGAGGAGCGTCAGAAAGCCTATTTAATTAGACGACAGTGGATTAGGTTGATTAAACAAATCACGGAAAATCCAGTACCCAGACAACGAGTTCAAAAAATTCTCGATCAATTTGAACAGTACTTTCCGCCAGAAATAGTAGCTAAGCTACCAGATGAAGCATTTGCTCTTCTAGTCGGTGTTCTACCCCAAACAGTAGGTTTAGTCCGTCGCCTAGGTGATGAGCTAGATGGTAGATTTGATTATTAGGTTTAAAGTTTTAATTCTCCATTGCGGTAGTATTGATCGAAATGATTTAATGTCCGTAAATTTTCGTCAATCGTTCCTACAGTAATTCTTAATCCTCCACTTGTTTCTCGTACTAGAGTGCCAGAACTTTTGAGTTGTTGGTGAAGAATTTTTAGGGTAGCGTCTTTATCATTACTAGCTTTTGGTTTGAGTCGCAAGAAAATAAAGTTAGCAGCGCTTGGTGTGATTTCAACTCCTGGATTTTGAGATAAAGCCTGGGTCAGTTTTTCCCGTTCAGCTAGCGTTTCGGGAATTGACTCCAATAAAAGTTTACGGTTTTGCAGAGCAACTAACGCTCCAGAAATAGAGAAGGTAGGCAGATTGTATGGTAAGCGGACTTTCTCTAAAATAGCGATTAATTCAGGATGAGCAACGCAATATCCAACACGTAATGCAGCCAACCGGAAAGCTTTAGAAAATGTGCGTAGCAATACCCAGTTACTAGCTAGCGGTAATTCACTTACCAAGGTAGTCTGACTAAATTCAAAGTAAGCTTCATCGATGACTACTAAAATGTCTGATGGAAGTCCTTTTAACCATGCTAACTCCGCCTCAGTTAAAAGGTTACCTGTTGGGGAATTGGGATGAACTACAAAAACAGCACGAATGGGGGGATTTTGAGTTTGTTCTATAGCTAATTGTGCTGCTTGCAAATCAATTTCAAAATTATTTTCATTTCTACCCACCGTCACTACTGGAATGCCAAGAGTTTGCGCGATGATTGCGTACATGGAAAAAGTGGGTTGAGCTACTAGAACAGAACCTTCTCCTAGGCAGCTAGCAATTAATAGCGAACGAATAAGCTCATCTGAACCATTACCTACAGAAATATTGGCGGCAGTGACTAGAGATTCTGAGTTTTGAGCAGATTCATTAACATACTCAGCGATCGCATTCTTAAGTGCTTCATGTCCACCATCAGGATAACGGTTTGTTTCAATGACATCCTGATACATCCAGGCTAATTTTTGTTTTAGCTGAAGTGGTAAGTCATAGGGGCTTTCATTTGTATCTAAGCGATCAAGCTGGGTAGATGACGCAACTGGTTCGCTGGAAGTACTACTAGGGTGAGGTTTGTAGGCAGTAAATTTAATTAAGTCTTTGCGGATAAATGGAAACATAAATATTAAGAAGGAGTCAGTAGTCAGAATGCAGGAGTCAGAATCAGTTGGATGGTAGTGCGCGACTCCGGTCCATTATTGTAGACATTGTATAGACAAGGACATTTAAACTCCCATTATCACCTGCCAGATGTACAGAATTCAGACTTATATTCTGACTCCTGACTCCTGACTCCTGAATTCTATTCGATAAATTATACAACCTTAAGGTATCTGGCAAAACAAGCAAGTTTCCTGCCAGATTACAGGTAATACATTAGACAATGCGTGATCGCTTTCAAGTTCTATCAACTTCACCCAAGAACGTGACTTGGCGAAATCTTGACTAGCTTGAATAGGAATAACTTGATCTTCTCGTCCGTGTATGATCAATGTAGGAATAGGACGCTGTAACACGTTTTCTATGTAACGACCAGCATCCGTCACGAAATCATAACAAAGGGGAAGATATTTTCCCTCCCCGTAGTGATAAACCATCAACGATTTTTCTTGTTCCCAACTAACTAACTGTTCATTTCCTAACTTACCCATCCAGTGACCAAGAAACCCGAAAGCGGGTGCTAGCAAGACAAGGCGTTCTACTTGCGGGTATTGCTGTCCTAAGTGAGCAGCTATTAAACCTCCTAAACTAGAGCCGATGAGGGTAACTGGGGTAGCGTCATCACCAATTTGTGATGCAATTTGAGTTATCTGGCGGGTAATTGTTAAGTGAAAAAAATCCCCTGCATTCAAATCGGGAATTTTTATCTTTTTATGAATTTCTGCAAAGCGATCGCTTAAATACTGAGCTTTAGCAGAATTCGGACTGGATGCAAAGCCGTGTAAGTATATGTACTGCAAGGGATTAACAACTTTTCTTAACGCATAGTTACAAATTCTTCTGCTGCTGAGGGATGGATACCAACAGTCGAGTCAAAGTCTTTTTTAGTAGCACCCATTTTCACCGCGATCGCCACACCTTGCATAATTTCAGCTGCGTTTTCTCCAACCATGTGAGCACCTAGTACTTTATCGGTGTTGGTATCTACAACCAACTTCATCATGGTTTTTTCTTGCTCACCTGTCAGGTTATGGAATAAGGGACGAAAACGAGAGCGATAGATTTTTACTCGATCATCACCAAGAGTGCTTCTAGCTTCAGCTTCTGTCAACCCAACCGTAGAGGCTTCAGGATTAGAAAATATAGCTGTGGGTACATCACTGTGACTAAAAATCCGGCGGTTGTTACCAAATTCGCTGTCCGCAAAAGCACGACCTTCGCCTATTGCTACAGGAGTTAAGTTCATTCTATCAGTGACATCACCTACAGCAAAAATACTTTCCTGAGATGTTTGACTATATTCGTTAACAGCGATCGCGTTCATAGTGCCGTATCCGTGACCTTCCATAGAACTAGCGACAACCTCTACTCCTGCGTTTTCCAGACCCAATCCTTGTACATCAGGAATTCGACCAGTTGCCATAAGGATCACATCGGCGGTTACTGATTCTTCTTGTTCTCCAGACAACGTTAGCTTCAAACCTTCAGGTACAGGTTCAATGGCTTTCATTTCCGAATTGGGGATGAGCCGAATGCCATGATTGATCATCGCTTCCTGGACTCCAGAGCTAATATCTTCATCAAAGCCTTTCAAAATCACCTCTTTACGAAGAATTTGTGTGACTTCACTACCCAAGCCATGCATGATACCAGCAAACTCAGTCCCGATATAACCAGCACCAATAATGATAATGTGCTTTGGCTGAGTTTTTAGGTTAAACATTTCGTTAGAGGTAATAGCATATTCATTACCGGGAATATCTGGTTTGGCAGGGCGTCCCCCAACAGCAATTAAAATTTTCTCTGCTGTCACTTTGCGTCCATCAACCTCTACGGTATGGGAGTCAAATATTGTGGCGCGGCTCTTTATGAGTTCAACCCCTGCTTTTTCTAAGAAGGTTATATGCAATTGCGACAGTCGCCTAACTTCTTTATCTATAGCTGTTATAAGATATTCCCAGTCTAATTGAGTGTCACCAACTTTCCAGCCATAGCCCGCCGCGTTACGAAACAACGCAGGAAAGTCAGAGCCATAGACCATAAGTTTTTTGGGAATACAGCCACGAATCACACAAGTACCACCGACTAAGTCTTGTTCCGCGATCGCTACTTTTGCTCCGTAGCTAGCCGCGCGTTTAGAAGCTGCTAAACCCCCAGAACCAGCACCAATAACAAACAGGTCGTAATCATAGCTCATAACTCAGGTGTTCCTTGTGAAAGAAATTTTGAAGAAGAAGTCAGAAGTCAGAATTCAGGAGTCAGAATAAAGGCTGAATCCTGAATCCTGAACGCCAGATGCTTTATGCCGGGAAACCCTAGTTGAGTACTGGCTCCTCCTGAATTCTTCTTTTCAAAGGCTATTCAAGCAAGACTGACCAATCTGTTATTGACAATCAATGAGATAAAACTCCTCAGCCGTTGTCGGATGGATCCCAATTGTTTGATCTAGGTCTTGCTTGGTGATACCCTTGCGGATAGCGACAGTCAAAGTTTGAATGATATCTGCTGCATGTTCACCAACCATATGAGCGCCTAAGACGCGCTCGGATTCGCCCTCAACTACTAACTTGATCGTAGCTTGCTCTCCATCTTTCGTCAGTTGCGAAAAAAGTGGTTGAAAGCGATCTCGGTAACATTTAACAGAGTCACCAAATTTTTCCCGCGCTTTTGCTTCTGTTAGTCCCACACTTGCTGCTTCTGGACGTGCAAAAACAGCACTTGGAACATAATCATAATTCAATTTTTGTGGTTTTTTGCCAAATACTCTATTGGCAAAAGCAACACCTTCTGACCTAGCAACTGGGGTCAATGGCAAGCGATTGGTACAATCACCAACTGCAAAAATATTTTCCTGAGTTGTGCAGTTGTACTCATCTACTTTGATTGCGCCTTTTTCGCCTAGTTCAACTCCTGCGTTTTCCAAACCCAGATCTTTGGTGTTTGGCGCACGACCTGTAGCAACAAGGATGGTATCTGCTGTTACTATTTGCTGGGAGCTACCAGCAAGAGTTAACAAGAAAGACTCTTCTGCGTATTTGATTTGTTTCGCATTACTGTTGCCAATAAAGCGGATCGAGCGTTTGGTTAAACCTTCTTGAACACCGCGACGGAGATCCTCATCAAACCCTGATAGAACCATTTCATCTTGCTCAATAATTGTGACCTGACAACCGAAAGCCTTCATCATACTGGAGAATTCTACACCAACATAGCCACCCCCAATAATTGCCAACCGTTTGGGCAGATACGGTAAATGAAACATTTCACGAGAGGTTATAGAGTACTCTATGCCTGGGATTTTTGGCTGGATAGGTTGTGCACCTACAGCAATTAAAATCTTGTCGGCTGTTACTTTGTTTTCGTTAACCTTAATAGTGTGAGGATCACTAAAAGTTGCTTGACCCCGAATGAGTTCAATTCCAGCTTTTTGCAACTGCTCATCAGATGAGCGGTGAATACTTTCGATATGCTGATGCACTGACTTGATGAATTTCGTCCAGTCAAACGTAGTTTGAGAATCACTCCACCCGTAGCTATACGCCATTTGATTTTGTAAGGCGACATCAGCTGCGTGGACAATAAGTTTTTTGGGAACGCATCCGCGATTTACACAAGTACCCCCAAGGGCTTCTTTTTCGGCAATAGCAACACGTGCACCGTAGCTAGCTGCTTTTTTGGCTGCTGCTAGCCCTCCAGGACCAGCACCGATGACAAACAGGTCATAATCAAATGTCATGGCTTTTGGGAAGAATGAAGAGCGAAGGATAATATTCTTCTATTCTCGCTGTTTCCCGTGACACCAGCATCTATCTAGACTTTAATTTTTTATATCGGATTGGGGATTGGGAATTGGGTACTGGGTTTAATTCTTCCCCTGCTCCCTGCTTCCCTTGACCTTACATTTCCTCTAATTCCTTCCCTTTTGTTTCCCTGACCAAAAAAGCTACAAAAAAGATAGAAATTGCTGATGCGACTGTATAAATAGCATAAGCAGAGCCTAATCCAAAGGACTTGAGTAAGGGTGGAAATGTAGTGGAAACAATAAAGTTAGCAATCCACTGAACTGCTGCTGCGAGAGAAAGGGCTGCGGCGCGAATTTTATTGTTAAATATCTCGCCCAACAACACCCAAACCATTGGTCCCCAAGAAAACCCAAAACAAACAACGTACAAGTTTGCAGCCACAAGAGCAATAATTCCTGACGAACCGGGTAGAGTAGGATTGCCTGTAGCGGGATTAATCGCAGCGTGCCCAAATACATACGCTAAGGTTCCCAAAGTTATGGTCATCCCGATTGAACCAACTATGAGTAGAGGCTTACGACCGGCTTTGTCAACGAAGGCGATCGCAATTAAGGTCGTTAAAATATTGACAACTCCAGTAATCGCGGTAATTAGCAAGGAATTTTTTTCTGAGAATCCAACTGCTTGCCACAAAACACTGCTGTAGTAGAAAATCACATTGATACCCACGAACTGCTGGAGAATAGACAGCCCCATCCCAATCCAAACGATTGGTAGCAATCCTCCGCTTCGACTCAACAGATCTGAGAACTTGGGCTTCCTTTCTGTCAAAACAGTTTGGCGAATCTCTTCTACTTTTGCTCTGATATCACCGCCTTCGATTTCTCCTAAAACTTTAGCCGCTTCGTCATACCTTTTTTGTGCAACTAAGTATCTAGGTGATTCAGGAATCATCAAAGCAGAAACTCCATACACAACTGCAGGAGGAACTTCCGTCCATAACATCCAACGCCATGCAGGAATTCCAAACAACAGAGTTCCTTCTGCTGAACCCCCTGAAATCAAGGCAATAAAGTAGTCACTAAGTAGAGCTAGAAAAATTCCTATAACAATTGCTAGCTGCTGTAATGAACCCAGTCTCCCGCGTAAATCCGCTGGTGCAACCTCCGCAATATAAGCAGGCGCAATGACACTCGCCATCCCAACAGCAATTCCCCCCAATGTCCGCCAAAAAATAAAGTCCCAAATACCAAAGGCAATTCCAGAACCAAAACCGCCCACTGTGAATAACACCGCAGCAGCTAACATTGTTCTGATGCGACCTTGTCTATCTGCAAGTGGTCCTGCTATAAATGCCCCCACAGCAGACCCTAGTAACGCACAGGATACGGCAAAACCTGTCATTACACTATTGGCATTAAACGCCTTTGACAAAGCCGTAACGGCACCGTTAATCACCGCTGTATCGAAACCGAACAAAAAGCCACCTAGTGCGGCAGCGCCAGAAATTGTAATAACAAAAGAAACATTTTTTCTGCTTCTAATAGCTGGTTCTCTTAATGTCATTTTTTCCTTTCTGTAGTAATTATTATTTGATTAAAACTAAATGAAGTTGCAAAAAAGTTATTCTTTGTTTACACTTGTAAACAAAGCAACAAAAGCTAGCTATTTAACCTGTTCAAAAATCAAAATACACCTCTTACTTCTAAGAGGCTGCTTGATTTCACAACTGACTGTCTCGTTTCCTAGCCTGAAGCATTGATGACAGAAACGAATTTAATTCGAGCATTTTTTTGAACAAATCAAATTAGTTCAAAAATGATCACATATCTCAGACGAAATATTACTTCATCGAGTTATGGTTATCTTTCATAAAATTAATATTAGTTCTTAATAGACCACATCTAACTAGATAGGTATATTTATAAAATCATGTGGATAGCAGTTGAAGCACACCTATGCTTATGATGGTTAGCTATACATAAATAGGGCATATGATTTTATCTTAATTTTGTACAGAAAGCAAAAAACAGTTACTTTAAGTTACAATATATATTCAGATACAAAACTTAGCAAAGCGGTCTTGAGGCTGCTGCTAGCGTAGTTTTAAGATTGTTTGTTACTCTTAGACTAAAGAGTTATCACTCCACTCTTCTAGGTACAGTTTAATGTCCACTGAATCTACTCCTTTGATAGAAACGTTTATCCCAGACCGCTTAGTCGGTTGGAGTATGGAGTTTATTGGGGCAGGTTATACAGGCTTGTTAGTCAAAAATGGTCGCCTCGTGCGGACATTGCTCCCAGGGCGTCATTTTACCTTTGCTTTACCATTACTAGAAGAAAGTGAACTGATGCTAGTAGACACTAAAATCCGCAACTTGGACATTGTGTCTCAGGGAGATTTTTTATCAAAAGACCAGTATTTAATTAACGTTTCGCTTAATGTAATGTATCAGGTGGTTGACCCTAAGAGGGTGGCCTTAGAATTATCTGAGCCCATTGCAGCCCTTATAAGTGCGGTCAAAGATACTCTGGGGCTAGCCATTGGCCAATTAAGTGTTGAACAATTAATAGCTCAAGGGAGAGCCCATATCCGGAGATCTATCCTTGAAAATACCGAAGTTTCCTATTCTTTAGGCTTTTCTCTAGAAGATGTGCGGGTAAATGATATTAGCTTCCCTCAAGGTACTGGTATCATTCGTCAAGTCGAGGGTATGAGCGCTCGACAACAAGCTGAACATCAAGCAGCTTTACAAGCTCAGATAGCTCAAGCAGGTAGGCCTGACATTATATCACCGCCTGGACAACAAATCAATATTTTTTCTGGTCAAAAACCTAACTCTATTGACCCTGCTATCAATGCGATTTTAGAAGGGAAAAATGCTGCTATTGAAGGTCAAGCATATACTCAGCCCAGTCTTCCAACGAGAGATAGCTATACGCTTCCTCCAACAGTTATTGACCCACATTCTAAACCAGATCCAATAGCACGGTTAGTCAATAACTCTTCGGGCGCGATCGCTATTTTGTCAAATAGCCCTTTTACCATAGGGCGAGAACCTGTCAACACACTCGTTCTTGATGACAATCTTTCTTCTCGCCATCATGCCCAAATTCTTAAAGTCATCGATAAAGGTACAACTAAATACGAACTGATTGATCTAGGCAGTTCTAATGGCACTTTTGTAGATGGACAGCGACTAGTCCCAAAACAACCAGTTTCCCTAAATCCGGGAAACATCATCAAAATTGGTAGTCAGATATGGACGTTTGAAGTTGATCACCAAAAGAGTTGAAAGCGCAACCAAACCAAGTCTTTATAGAGATTCAAAGAATATTCGGCATGAACCAGTAGGGGCTTACGCTGTCGATTCAAGAACTAGTACACCTCGGCAGAAATAAGTAGACCATTTCAAATAGCCAAAAGCCTTGATATATAACAATTTTGACTTTTGACTTTTGACTTTTGACTTTCGCGAAGCGGTACTAGTGTTCATGCAAAACTTGGTGCAAGATGATCAACAATTCGTGGACGGTATAAGGCTTCGGTAAAAAAGCTGCGACTTTGGTTTGTGGGGTTTCCATGTACTGGAGATTTGAAATTAATCCGCTTGTGGCGATAATTTTGACAGCAGGATTCAGTTGCTTTAACGTACGGATTGCCGTTAGTCCATCCATCGTTGGCATCATCATATCCATCAGCACCACATCAATTTCATCACCATGTTGGGCATAAAGGGCGATCGCATCGATTCCATCGAAAGCTATGAGGGTTTTGTAATTGTATTCTGACAATGTGCTTTTCATCGATTGTTGAATTAACTTTTCATCATCCACAACCAAAACTAACTCCCCTTGCCCCATATGTAGCTGTTTTGCTTCAGTTGATTCAATCTTCAATTGATCTGTTTGGGCTGGTAAATAAACCTTAAAAGCTGTGCCTTTGACCACCTCACTGTAAACATTCACCCAGCCGCCGTGGTTTTTAACAATACCACGCACAGTAGACAGTCCCAGCCCAGTACCTTTTCCTAGTTCTTTGGTAGTGAAGAACGGATCAAAAATTCGCTCAAGGATTTCTTTTGGTATTCCCGTTCCCGTATCCGAAATTGTCACCACAACGTAGTCACCAACTTGAGCTTCTAGATCCATTTGGGTATAGGTCGAATCGATCACACAATTAGAAGCCACCAGGTTCAAAGTTCCGCCGTTCGGCATGGCATCGCGGGCATTAACGCACAGGTTCATGAATACCTGATGAAGTTGAGTCGCGTCACCAACCACCGTCCACAAATCTCTCGTTGAAACGTCCGAGTGAATGAGGATCTCTTTGGGAAACGTTTCAAGCGCGATCTTCGCTACTTCAAGCACCAAGTGCCCGATTTGCAGGCTCATTTTTCGCCCCTCGTTCCCGCGTCCAAAAGACAGAATCTGCTGAACTAAATCGGCGCCCCGACTAGCACTACTGTTAAGGATGCGCAGCATTTGATTAGTGCGTTCATCTGTGTTGGGAAATTTCCGTGGTAGCAGTTGTGCAACTGTTATAATCGGTGTAAAGATGTTGTTAAGGTCGTGAGCAATACCACTGGCGAGGATACCCACACTTTCTAGTCGTTGAACCCGCAAAAACTGAGCTTCCAGTTGTTTCTTTTGGGTAATATCTGTACTTACGACCAGAATAGCTTTCGGTTGTCCCACTTCATCGCGCACCAGCGCCCAACGACTTTCCACGATAATTTCTCTACCAGTTTTGGTGACTTGCTCTAACTCACCTTGCCAAGAACCTTGTCCGATAGTAGTCTCAAGTCCTACTTTTAGTTGCGATAATGATTCTCTAGAGAAGATTTCGTCAGCTTTTTTGCCAAAACTTTCCTGTGCTGTCCAACCGTACAAGCGCTCAGCGCCTCGACTCCAAAACAGAATGCAATTTTCTAAATCATGGACAAAAATCGCATCGGTAGCAACATCAATTAAGGCAGCTTGTTCATAGATTTTTTCCTGGGCTAATTTGCGCTCACTGATATCAAAAACCATCCCTATCATCCGCACTGCTTGACCAGACTCGTCATAAAGTCCTCGACCCCTAACCATTACCCAATGATTGCTACCATCAGGATGAACCACACGATAATCAATTTCGTATTTCGTCTGGTTAGCCAGAGCATAGTTAATTGCCTGTTCAACTTGGTCAATGTCTTGAGGATCAACGCGATCGCGCCAGATCTGATAACTGGGTTGAACAGAGTTTGGTATTAAACCGAGTAAACGATAGTGATTCACGTTCCAGGTTATTTCACCTGTAGTGAGATCCCAGTCCCAAAGACCAGTGTTGGTCAAATCCAGAACAAGCCTGCGCTGCTCCTCACTTTCGAGCAAGGCGGCTTGTTCTCGTTTGCTAGCGGTGATATCTTGAAAAACACAGATAAAATATTCTAGTTCACCCGACGAAGAGTGAACTACTGAGAAGTTTAAATTAATCCAAATATGAGTATTGTCTCGACGAAGATAACGTGTTTCTACACAATAGGTTTGGCTTTCACTAGCCAATATTCGGACAACGGACTTCCAATCTAGATTCCCCTTGTCAGGATGTATGATCTGTTTGAAAGTTAGCAGATTCAATTCTTCAGGCGTATAACCTAAAATGTCACAAAGATTTTGGTTGACTAGTAACCATTGTCCATCTAGTCCTATGTGTGCTGTACCAATAAGTAAACAGCGCCGCAGCATCTTCCAAATACCAGCATCAAACATCCAACCCCCAGAGCGTCCCTGGATCATTTCTGCTTCTCGTCCAGGAATTGGCTGGGATTGTGGTGTCTTTTTTTGCGTGAAGAATTTGTAGTTCATTTGTGAAACTCCCAGCCCTTGCGGGCAAAAAAGGAAGGTGGCGAATCAGTTATCAGTTATCAGTTATTAGGAGCAGCAGCAGCTATCTATTAACACTGCACCATATACCTTGATTACTGATAACTGTTTACTGTTCACTGAATAGTGGTGGAGCGGGACTCGAACCCGCAACCTCTCGAACCCTAATCGATAACCTTCATTCTTCGTCCTTTACAGGCAAGGGGTGAACAAAGATGTAGCGCTCTGCCAATTGAGCTACCCACCACATGAGAATTAAAAACTTTTAACACAAAGAACTCAGGAGTCAGTAGTCAGGAGCCAGAATTTACCTAAGTAAGACTGGCTTATGAGTAAAGGGGTTTAAATCCCGATCGTCTATACGTTGTCTACAATTAATGGAGATCTGAATCACCAATGGATTCTGACTCCTGAATTCTGACTTCTGAATTCTTTTTTAATTGATTTTGGTGTAGCAAAGCGGGATTTGAACCCGCATCTCCAGCGAATCAAGGGGGGTAATCGTTAAAAGCGATAACCCTCAATTCTTTCGTCCTTTTCAGGCAAACGGCGCTCTACCGTTGAGCTATTTGCCACATACAAGTTTGATCCGTAAGTTTAGCTTTTGACCAAAGGGTTTTTACTAATGTTTTGATGAAGAATTAAGCAAGATAGTTAATGCTTTTTGACACTCTCTGTTCTATGAAGCAGCGAGTCTTAAGGCATTTCAGTCTTGATATCCTTCTTATAATACATTATGTATTATAAGACTACCTGGTGTCAAGTGGGTGGGAAATTATAGATCGAGATAGCCTATTATGCCGCTCCATCTTCCCCACTACATATAAATGTGTAAAGCTACAAATCTGCAAAAGCACGTCATCCTCAGAGAGGGCTGCGGCTCTCGTCAATTAGCGAAAGCTGCTGGGCAACAGCCGAATCACACCAAATGCTGTTGGCTTGGCTGTGTTGCCCGTTCGTGGTGTCGGTTTTATCTGTTCTTTCATGGCTGTTGGGATTTTTGACTCATGGCTCAGGAGTACGTAAGCAACTTTGAGGCGCTCGCGTGAGCGTATCACCCTCTAAGGTGTGCGTCGGTCTTAACTATGGGCATTCAACCGGACACGATAATGATGCGTTAAAATTAGGCTGTAAATAAGACCGGTGATTCTCATCTATGGCAGATCGTTCTAGTTCACCTCCAGCATCTTTTGAATTGCTGCTTCATGAAATTGAGGCAACTCCTAGAGAGTACTGGGGAGATTTACTAGATACTTTGCGCCAGTTTCGACAAAAGATTACATCAACCGCCCCACCTGTGATCAATATTGAGCAAGCACGGAAAAATCAAGCTGCAATCGATCTTCTAGATTCTTGGCTGGATGAAGATGAGGATGCATCTGAACATCAGCAAGCTTGGGATTTTTTGAAAACTGCTCTCGACGAAGATCGATTATCTGATCGCCCCCTATTCCCATGAATCGTTTGATTTTGCTGGATGCTGGACCACTCGGAATGGTAACGAATCCCAAAGCTAAAGGCTTCCCCTCGATTGCCAACTATGGCTAAAATCCCTCTTGCGGCGGGGAGAGCGGGTTGCTATTCCTGAGATTTCAGATTATGAAGTTCGTCGTGAACTTCTCCGCGCAGGTCTGTTGCCAAGTTTGCGGAGGCTTGACAAATTGAAGCAAACGCTCGATTACATCCCAATTCAAACAGAGACTATGCTTTTGGCGGCTGAATTGTGGGCACAGGTGAGGAAAACGGGACAGCCCACCGCAGATCCCAAAGCGTTAGATGGGGATGTAATTCTCTCTGCTCAGACTCGCCTTCTATGCAATGAGGCAAAAGAAGTGATTGTTGCGACAACGAACGTGTCTCATCTGTCTCGCCTTGTTACAGCGTTGGACTGGCAATCCATCGTCTAAGATGAGACGTCGGGCTTCTAGCTGATTAGCTAAGCTTTTAGTCCAAACTCCAGATTGGGAAGTTTGCCAGGAAAATTTCGGCAAAAAATCACAAGCTGTAAACAAGAGCGCCAATTTTTGCCAAGATGATATTATAATTTTCCGAGAAGCCTTTTGGCAAAAATCGGCATGAGTGAAAAAACAATAGAAAGCTACGGCAAGGGTTTTCTCGTTCTACTTTTGCCAATCTCGTTTTTAATCATTTTCCTTGTTGCCACTTGGAAAATTTGGCTAGCGGGAATCCTACTAGTCTTATTTTTCAACCTCTGGCAGTACTATAAATGGCAAAAATGGTGTGTCGAAGTTAACCCGATCTTTAACCAACTGGTTCGGGAAAACCAAGGGAAGATTACACCAATTGACTTGGCAATCAAGGGAAATTTTTCTGGAGAGAAAGCAAAACGTTACCTACTGAATAAGGCAAGGGAGTTTGGCGCAAGCGCTCTTGGCTCTGAAAATGACGGTCAAGTGTACTACTTTATGACTGCTAGTGCTTTGGGCAGCATACTTGATAGTAGTGAGCCGCCTAAAGAACTTCCTCCTCATCCAGTAGCTAGCGTTTTACCACTTTTAGAACCACCAGAGCTTAAGCACGAGCAGGAACAAGAGCAAGAACAAGAAACAGAATCACCACCACCACAGACAACTTACGAGGAAGTAAAACAACCACTGGAAAAACAGTTGGTTTTTGGCTCTCTGATTCAATCTGAGCTTGCTAAACGGTTAAATGTTTATTCAAGCACAGTTTATAAGCGTAGAGAAGATCCAGATTTTCCGGAGTGGAGTCGAGGTAAAGATCCAGACGGCATTGCTTGGGCATACTCTAGAAAAACTAAGGAGTTTTTTCCGCAAGAAGACAAAAAAAGTTAGAAGGCAAACCCAGCTATCAACTCCATAAAGATGGCACAAAGCCCTAAATACCGAGATAGAGTCGGATTATGTAAACAATCCGACTCTATCGTTCTCCCAATCTTAAAAGCAAAAAGGTTAACCGATATTGGTTTTATTTTTTATACCTACAGCCTCAGAAATAGAATTTAACCCACTTTGTTCTAATAAAGAGATTAGACCTTTAAGAATATGGCGTACCATGAGAGGACCTTCATAAATCCACCCTGTGTAAACTTGGATTAAGCAAGCGCCAGCAGTAATCTTCTCCCAAGCATCTTCAGGGGTAAAAATACCGCCAACACCAATAATTGGGATTTGTCCTTGAGTCTGCTCCCAAATAAACCGAATGACTTGTGTAGAGCGATCGCGTAACGGCGCACCACTAATACCACCAGCTTCTTCTTGGACGGGTTTACCGGTTTGAGTTATTGTTTGGGTTAACAGTCCATCCCGGCGAATGGTGGTGTTAGTAGCAATAATGCCAGCTAGTTGATAATTTTTAGCCAGGGTTAGAATGTCAGCGATCGCTTCCCATTCCAAATCTGGAGCTATCTTGACAAATAGAGGTTTGTGTGAATCATTTTCCTCTTGTATAGCGTTCAAGATAGAACTTAACATAGCCGCATCTTGGAGCGATCGCAAACCTGGGGTATTTGGGGAAGATACATTAACAACAAAATAATCCCCATAATTTTTAAGTAAGCGAAAACTACTCAGATAATCCTTTCCAGCTTCTTCTAGGGGTGTCACCTTTGATTTACCTAAATTTATCCCTATAGGTATTGATAGGGTTAACTCCTTATTAACCTGTGCTAACCTTTCTGCCATTGCATTGGCTCCACCGTTATTAAAACCCATACGGTTAAGTGCTGCCTTGTCGGAAGGTAAGCGAAACAATCTAGGACGAGGGTTTCCTGGCTGTGCTAGAGAAGTGACAGTTCCTACTTCTGCAAAACCAAAACCAAGACTTGACCAAATTGGAGTTGCTACACCATCTTTGTCAAACCCAGCTGCTAAACCTACAGGATTAGGAAAGTGTAAGCCAAAAAGATTTTGTTCCAAACGCGAATCACGTAGACATAAAGATCGCTGTAAGCTGCTTTTGATCGAACTAACAGGTGGACGATAGGACGTCTGTCCGAGCCAGCTTAAACTACGAATTGTCTGCTGATGTAACCACTCTGGATCTGTTTTGAGTACAGAGAATAAAAGTGGACGAACTAAAAGTTGATACAGATTATTCAATTTCGTTTATTTTGGGCATCTTATATAGTAACAAGTTAACCTAACCGATAATCAGATGGGGCAGCCAAAAAAGCGAGACGCCGCCGAGCAACAGATCCTTCCATTAGCACGTGTTCTCCAAAGCTTGCGAGAAGAAGATCATGTTGACGTTCTGATTGAAACTACTATTTCTTATCTCAAGGAACACTTTAACTACAGCCTCATTTGGATTGCTTTATATGATCGCCTCAACCACATACTAATTGGGAAAGGTGGTATCACACCTAGTAAGGACACCGCTGTTTTACAACAAAGATTGGTTCTTAGTCCAGGTGATCTATTAGAGCAAGTGGTTATATCCCAAAATCCTTTGGGATTAGCGGATTTAAGAACCGAAAAGCGTGCACAAGAATGGCTAGATCTCGCACACAAGTTTAATATTCAGGGCACGATTATTTTACCAATCCGCTATAAAGACCGCTGTTTAGGATTAGTGCTGCTAGGTTCGAGGCGCTGGGGCTACCTACTAGCTGGTGAAGCAAAGGCACGACTAATGATGGTTTTGGGTGAACTGGGAGCAGCCCTTTACCGGATTGAAATAGAGTTGCATCATCAGCAGACTAGGCGTGCTGATGAGCCGTTACTGGAGTTACTAGAAAATTTACGTACTTTACCGAACCTAACTCAAAAATTAGAAGCAGTAGTACAAGCCACTCATAAATTTGTGCTACCTACCCGTACAAATATTTACTGGTTTGAGCCACAAAAGCGCTACTTTTGGTTGCGAGTAAGTAATCAGCTTCCTAATTTGGTATTGGGAAGCAACAATCAACAAGCAGTACCAGGAATGACGGTGCAGGAGTTGAGCGACTTTTATTATGCTTTATCAGTTAATCAAATTGTTTCAATTGGGGAAGGGCGTAGTTCTCTCAAAAGTTATTTCACAGGCAAGCTTTTAGAACGCCTACGAGTGCGATCAATTTTAGTAGCGCCCATCATTTGGCAAAAGGACTTGCTTGGTTTTCTTGCTATGGAATCTAAAGAACCTAGGATTTGGACTGAAGCTGACAAAAACTTTGTCAAAGGTGCTGCTGGGTTAGTCTCTTTAGCCATTCCTGGTGAAGGAATGGAAACCACTATCAAAAAAATTAAGCAAGATGCTCAATTAACTAGTCAAATTGCTCAGGCTATTTATAATGAGCATGACCTTGAAGAAGTTTTACGCAATTGTGCAGCAAAAGTTTTAGAGCGATTTAGCGCTACACGGTTTTTACTATTACAGTACAATCACCAACAAAATAAGTATGACATTTTTTACCAGACTCAACCGTATAATAAAAAGCCTCTGACATTTGCTTTCGACGAGATAAAGCAAGTAGATTGTGAACTTTTGCAACAAACAAAAGAAGCAGTCAGTATTGAAAACTTAGAAGAAGATTTACAGTTTTTTAACTGGCGTTCTCCTTTGCTGGAAAAGGGTGTGCGATCGCTTCTGATTAGTAACTGTGGTCAAACTTATATTCCAGTACCAGAAGCACTTTTGCTGATTGGAAATGATGTCAATCGTTGTTGGACAACGCTAGAAAAGCAACTACTACAAGTTATCAGTAGGCAGATTGGTGTAACTATCCGTCAATGGCAACTTCACCAGCACAATCAGCAGCAGCAGAAAATTTTGCTGAGCTTTCACAAAAACCTTAGTAGTCTTAAACACGCACAAAGTGCAAATACCAAGCCTATACGGCACTTGGAATGCACAACGATGGAACAAATAGCATCTGTTCTTAACTGTCCTTTGGTAGTACTGCTATCTTGGATGCCTGGAGACGATGTAGCTGAGATTATACCTGGAGTTATCTCGAATAATCAGTTTACTATTGTTTCTGATACACCTATCCCACTGAAAAGTGAAGTATTGATTCAGCGAACACTTAGCACGGATGGTTTATTACCTCTAACAATAAATGATTTACCTCCCAATACAAAAAAATGGCTGAGTGGGCAAAGTATTGGTCAAATTTTGGTTATGGTATTACGTACTGCTGCTAATTATGAACCTACTGGTTTAATCCTAATAGCAGACCATTTAGAACGTCAGTGGCCACAACAAAGTTTTACAGCTATAGAAACATTAGTAACTCAACTAGCGTGGTTCCGCCGTAATTTACAAATTACCCAAATTCTCCAGTCAAAAACTGAAGAATTACAACAACTGAATTGGTACAAGCACCGTCGTTTAGAGAATCTTGAAACAAAGGTAACATTGTTAGTAGAACAAATACATAATTTGGGAATCCGTGATAAAGAACTGACTTATGTCCATTACCAACAACTGCGACGGCAATTAGACAATACAACCGCCGCAATGAGTACCTTGATGAAACTTGAGCAATGGCAGTTTCGTATTAACCAGGAAATAATGCCAATTAGGAGTTTAATTAAGCGAGTACTGGAAAGAGTTGAGAACTTACTGCAACAGAAAAAATTATGGGTTGGTGTTCATGGTTTGGGACAACAATCCCTAGATCAGGTATCAGAAAAAACCTATATACAAAAGCCATCTTCACCTGAAAATTCCAGATACCAAGCGCTGGCTATCTCCGGGGATGTCATCAAAATAGAACTAATACTCTATGAATTATTGGAAACTGCTTGTGAACGTTCCACTGTCGGAGGCAGAATTGATATTTGGTGCCGCAGAGCCGATGAGCGTTCACTGGAAATGTCAATTACAGACAACGGCGTGATTGAGCCGCAGCTACTATCTCAGCTACAGCAACAAACATTTCAAGATATGCTTACTCCTTCCGTTTTCGAGCAATCGCTAGGACTACATTTACTAATTTGCCAAAGACTCATGCAACAAATTGGAGGATCATTACATTTCTATCAGTTACCAGATGGTCGAGTTGTCAGCTTATTGCTACTACCATTAGCAGTTCAAGTATAGCAAGGAATAGGAGCATACAAGTATGCTAAAACCAGCCTAAGTTTTCAGCCTTAAGTAAAGCTACTATTAGAAAAGCATGAAAATGAGTCAGGATTCAGGAGTCAGCATTGAATCCTAAATCCTAAATTCTTCTTTGGTAAGATTTTTATGCTGAAGAGTATCAGATGTAACTGTTATCTACACTACAGAAATAAAATCCTAATTTGCAATTACCATGGGACGTGTTCGTTCTAAATCTGATCTACCAACAAAAATCTGTCCGGTATGTCAACGCCCTTTTAGGTGGCGCAAGAAATGGGAAGATTGTTGGAACGACGTGAAATATTGCTCAGAACGTTGCCGAAGGAGACGTTCTGAAGCTAAAAATGAGACAAATCCTGATTAATACACAAACAATATCAAGGGGAAATGGCTTTACAAGTGCAACCTAAATTAATTATTCATGGCGGGGCTGGTAGTTCCCTAAAAAGTAAAGGAGGCGTTGAGGTAGTGCGCCGTTCACTTTATCCAATTATTGAAGAAGTGTATTCTTTACTACTATCGGGATTAAGTGCCACACAGGCTGTTGTACGGGGTTGTCAATTGTTAGAAGATGACCCCTGCTTTAATGCTGGTACTGGTTCAGTGCTTCAATCAGACGGTCAAGTCCGTATGAGTGCTTCTTTAATGGATGGTGTTTCTCGCAGTTTTAGTGGTGTGATTAATGTATCGCGGGTTAGAAATCCTATTGATTTAGCACAATTTTTACAAACATCTCCTGATCGAGTTTTGTCAGATTTTGGTGCAGCAGAACTAGCTCGTGAGTTGCAAATTCCTAGCTACAACTGTTTAACTGAGTTGCGATTGCAAGAGTGGATACAAGAGCGTCAAGACAATTTTAAACGGACTATGGCAGGAGTGGTCGCAGAAGAAGAGTTACTGGAAACGAGTAATGCGCGACGTGGTACTATCGGTGTTGTTGCTTTAGATACAAATGGAAAGCTTGCTTCTGGTACTTCTACGGGTGGCAAAGGATTTGAGCGAATTGGCCGTGTCAGTGATTCTGCCATGCCAGCAGGAAACTATGCTACAGAGTACGCAGCTGTGAGCTGTACGGGAATTGGAGAGGACATTATTGACGAGTGTTTAGCAGCACGAATTGTGGTCCGTGTCACTGACGGTATGTCCCTCCAAGAGGCGATGGAGCGCACGTTTACAGAAGCAAGTAAACATCATCGGGATTTTGGCGCGATCGCCCTTGACGCACAAGGTGCGATCGCTTGGGGGAAAACCAGTCAAGCTCTCCTCGCCGCTTATCATAACGGTAACAAAATAGGTGATACCTTGGAACTTGTTGTTGGGACAGAAGTCGGCTGTATCAATGATTAATGGTTGTAAATGACCAACAACCAACTCAACTTTCCTTCGTTTTATCCTTTTTGCTCCAACCTGGTTTCACAACTTGACGGGCACGAGCAATGACTAGACAATCATCAGGAACATCTTTTGAAATTGTGGAACCAGCTGCTACATAAACGTTATTCCCCAAAGTTAAGGGAGCAATTAAAACGCTATTGGAGCCTGTACTAGTATGATTGCCTAAGATGGTACGATGTTTTTTCACACCATCATAGTTTGCAGTGATTGTGCCTGCGCCGATATTTACACGATTTCCAGCAGTGGTATCGCCTAGATAAGCTAAATGAGCGACGTTAGTGCGATCGCCCAGCTTTGTGTTTTTTAATTCTACAAAATTACCTATACGGCAACTGTTACCCACTTCAACATGACCACGTAAATGGGCATAAGGACCAACCCGAGTTCCTTCTTGCACAATACTATCTGTCACCACCGAATACTGCACTGTAACATTTTCGCCTAACTGACTATTTTCTACTAAACTCCCAGGACCAATACGACTTCCTGTTTTAATCGATGTATTCCCGCGTAGGTGAGTTTGAGGTTCAATAATGATATCGGGTTGTAATTCTACTGTTTCATCTATTGTGACACTGGTAGGGTCAATCAAAGTAACACCAGCTGCCATCCATTTTTCTTTGACTCGCTTTTGTAAAATTTCGTAAGCTGTCGCCAGTTGTAAGCGATCATTTATTCCAAGAATTTCTTGGTAATCCTTGACATCGACAGCCATAACTGGTTCCATCTGGCTTACAACATCAGGTAAGTAATACTCTTTTTGAGCATTGTTTGGCTGTAAATGTGGTAAAACCTTTGCTAAACTCGGCCAGTTAAAGCAATAGATTCCAGCGTTAATGCGGCAATTTTGTCTTTGCTCAGGAGTGCAATCTTTATCTTCGATAATTTTTTGGACAATATTATCACTATCACAAAAAACGCGCCCATAGCCTTTAGGCTCACTCAGCTGAGCCGTGAGGAGTGTTGCGGCATTTTGATGGGTTTGATGAACTTTTACAAGTTCTTCGAGGGTTTGTGTACGCAACAGAGGGACGTCCCCGGATAATACTAGTAAATCACCGGTATAGTTTTCTAGATGAGGAAGTAATTGCTGAATAGCATGACCTGTTCCCAGTTGTTCAGTCTGTTCAACAAACTCAATGTCTAGGATTGACTGCATAGCTGCTTTCACTTCAAGAGCCTGATATCCTACAATCACTATCTGTTTTAAAGGTAAAAGTGATTTTGAATTGTTAAGAACTCTTTCGATTAGCGTTTGTCCACCCAAAGAATGCAAAACCTTGGGTAGATTTGACTTCATCCGTGTTCCGCGTCCTGCCGCTAAAATTGCTACAATTATCATACTTAGCTATTGGCTTTGAGTGAATTGCGATGAATGTGCTGACTTATTTGAGTTTAGGCCCATAATGATACCAGTTCATCCTCAAAACTCTCAATAAAAGCTAGTACAACATGGCGTGAATAAACCTAGCCGTACCGGACCCTTCTTTCAGACGTTGTAGGGGATTTTTTATTTTCGGGCGGCGTTTAGCTCTGATAAGAGTTAATAAATTCGATAAATTGTCTCATTAGTGTAGGATTGCGCCAACCCTTGCTTGTTTCTTCCTGCATAACCGCAATTGCTTCGTCTTTAGTGAAAGCTCTTTTGTATGGTCGCTCACTTGTTAGGGCATCATAAATATCAATTATTTGAAAAACTTGTGCTAGGTAAGGAATCTCATCTCCAACAAGTCCATCAGGATAGCCCGATCCATCCCAACGTTCGTGATGATGGCGAATAATAGGAATCACACCACGCATGGTACGCAATGGCTTGCAGATTTTTTCTCCAATCAAAACATGTGCTCTCATAATTTCCCACTCTTGAGCGGTTAGTTTACCTCTGTTGAGTAGCACTTCATCAGGAATACCTACCTTACCGATATCATGAAGATAACCACCCCACATTAAATCTCTAATTTGAGAACGTGAAAAGTTGAGGTATTCCGCAAAAGCCCGTCCGAGTTTTACCAAACGTTCGCAGTGATCTCCAGTATTTGAATCTCGACTTTCAATTGCTTGCGCAATTGAAAACAAGACTTGTTCAGCATGATCTAAATCTTCATTTAGACGCTTCTGTTGTACTAAGGACTTTACCCTAGCTGCTAGTTCTACACGGTCAAATGGTTTAGTAATAAAATCATCTGCGCCTATTTCAATTCCCCGAATACGCGATCGCCTATCATTCAAAGCGGTGATGATAATGACGGGGATAAGTCTAGTCTGCTCATTCTGCTTGAGTAACTGGCAGACTTCAAACCCATTCATTCCGGGCATCATCACATCCAATAAAATTAAATCCAATTGCTTTTGCCTAACATATTCTAAAGCGGAGTAACCACTTTCTGCCTCTATAACTTCATAACCCTCCATTTTTAAGAGAGCAACAGCAGTCATACGACTTGTGGTATGGTCATCAACCACTAAAACCCTTGGCGCATCTAGATCAAAGCCATTTACTGTAGAACCATTCTCTTGCACTGTTCTAGCAAATAAGGAAGTCTTTCTATAATTAACACATGGGTTTGCTAAAGGAAATGAAGCTTCATCGCTTGCTAGAGTTAAGCCCGGCTCAGATAAATCTGAGGCATAACCCGCTGCATTTTTGAATACTATAGGCTCGTTAAACCCATTAATAACTTGTTCGGTAGAGCCTGTATACTTGGATTGTAATTGCACCACAAAGGTACTCCAATTTTGAAAAACAGTTAAAAATGTCCAGTTTTAAATCTAGTTTAGTACTAGACTATATTTCATTCTGAGTTTTCCCCAGGAAAAGGTATATTTATGCTTAATGTTTTTATCATACATAGCATAGTTTTTTTATTTTTTCCTAAAATATAACAATCTTGATGTAACGAAAGCGAGAGTTGTTTAATAAACTCAATAGTCCATAATTGAGGACACTGGGGTGGTGAAAAGGGATCTAGAAAAATAGCGTGACAGCGAAAATTAGATTGGTTCACTAACTGGATTGATTGTCTGGCATCACCAATTATTAACTTTGCTGTACATCTTTCTGTTTGTACGTACTGCTCATGAGCAAGCTGCGCCAAAATCTCGCCACACTCGCTTGCCCAACTGTTGAATAAGTTATGTTTAATTGCAGCTTGCGGCACAGCTGGATTAATTTCCAAACCAATGACTTCTACATAACAGTTAGGGTTTACTGCCCAAATAGTTTGCAAAGCTGCTGCTGTATTGTATCCTAACCCGTAACAAACATCTAAAAGTCGTAACATTGGTTGAGTGGCTACTTTTGCCAGTTGTGTAGAATCTACAAACTTGAGCAAACTTTCCTGTCGTGCGCCATAATGGCTATGAAATAATTCATTGAATTCTTGGGAAAAGAAGGTAAAAGAACCATCTGCTGTGGCTTTTGGGATAAAGCTTTCTATATTAGACATAAACAGTGTTGAGATAACAGGGAGCCTAATAATGAAGCTACCATCTAAAATTAATTTTGCTTTGCGCTACTGACAATTAACAACTTACAACACACGCCCAGCAACTGAAGTACAATGCTTTTGTCTAGAGGCTAGACGAAAAATTTCTGACTTCTGACTTCTGACTCCTGACTCCTGACTCCTAAGTTCTGAATTCTTTTCTATGACTGAAATTCCTTATGTTGTCTCTACTAAATGGCTGTTTGAACACCTTGAGGATCCTCAATTAGTTATTGTGGATTGTCGCTTTTCCCTTGCCGAGCCACAACTAGGACAACAACAGTACCAACTAGGCCATATAACTGGAGCTTACTATTTAAACTTAAATGAGGATCTTTCTAGTCCGATCACTGAGCACGGCGGTAGACACCCTTTACCTGATCCTGCTAGGTTAGCTGATAAGTTGTCAGATATTGGGGTTGATTTTCAAAAAACTTTGGTTGTGGCTTACGATGATTCTCGTTTTGCCTTTGCCTCTCGTTTATGGTGGTTATTACGTTATTTTGGACATGAGCAAGTGGCGGTACTAGATGGAGGTTTTAAGGAATGGCAAAGCGCCGGATATCCCGTCACGGACATAATTCCTAAATCTCGGAAAGCCACCTTTGTGCCTCAGCTACAAACGGACATGGTGGTGGATATTACCGCAGTAAAAAGTCGCAAAGATAATCCTGGAGTAGTTTTGGTAGATTCACGTGAAAGCGATCGCTACCTAGGTATAAGAGAACCCATTGATAAAATAGCTGGTCATATCCCTGGTGCTGTAAATTACCCTTGGTTAGAAGTTACAGATGCTACTGGCTCTCTACGTTCACCAGAAGAACAACGCCATCATTGGTCTGAGCTAAAAAATGCAGAAGAGATTTTTGTTTATTGTGGTTCTGGTGTGACTGCTTGTGTAAATTTACTATCTTTAGAAATAGCTGGGATTCATAAGGCTAAGCTTTATGCTGGTAGCTGGAGTGATTGGATTAGCTATTGAAGGGATTGGATATGGGGCATAGGGCATGGGGCATAGGGCATGGGGCATGGGGCATGGGGCATGGGGCATAGGGCATGGGGCATGGGGCATGGGGCATGGGGCATAGGGCATGGGGCATGGGGCATGGGGCATAGGGCATGGAGCATAGGGTTTGAAGCTTTTCCTACTAATAGAGCAAAATGAGACTTATGTGAAAAAGCTTAATAGAAAGAATTTAGGAGGAGCCACTGCGCTGGACTCATCGCTTTGGGCAAAGGTCATTGATCATTGGTAACTTTTTCCCATGCCCTATGCCCCAGAACATCTTAAAATCGCCCTAAGTCAACATTATAGTAAAGACCAAAGAACCAACCATTAAAATCAATAGTACGGTTAGTAGAATCACCTAAAGTTACACCACCTTGGAAAGTAACATTGCTATAGTTGGATACTGAGTAAGTTAAGTGACCAAAGATCTGATGATATTGGTCTTCTCTTGTTTGTTCTGTAAAGTCGGATAAGCTAAACAGATAGTCAGCACCAGCTTGTAGAGATTTTTGTAAAAAGTAGTTCAAAGAAAGCCAGAAGGTATTAATGACCCGATTACGATTATCCTTTCCACCAGGAGGGTCAGTAAAACTTAGGCGCAGCTCGTATAAGCTATCTAAAACTAATTTGGAACTTAGCGGATCTCGTCGTCCTAAAGATAAGCGTAAAGAATTCTCACCTAAAAAACGCTGTCCGGCTTTATAGAAAGATCCATCTCTAGCATAGAATAACTGTTGGTTACTCCAACCAAAATCTCCATACATTCGCGGTGTTAATTGGCGGTAAATATCAACGTTAAATTTTATTTGACTGTAATTGTATTTCGATTGGTTCATATAATAAACCAAATTACCGTCAATAGATCCGCTCACAAAAGTTTTTGGGTTCAAAGCCAAAGGTGCAAACGCAAGCGATAGCCCGGAAAAAATCAAACTGTCTTCTTTTGGAACAACTGAGGAAAAAATGTTGGTTGAATGGAACAACCCAAAATGAGCTGTTAGGAACCCATTGGGTTTAGGTTCGACCATCACCGGCTTTGTGGGGGGAGGAGGTAATTGTTCTAGCTGTCGTTGCTTTACAACTAATCTACCCAGTTCGGGTTCAGAGTTTCCATTACTCAACTTTTTATTCTCCTCCAGTTTGTGTAGTAGGCTGTTTAGCCTCTCTGTGTAATCGTTTTTTAGACGTACTTGCAAGTTTTGTTCTATTGATGGTGTTCTGGGTGAAGCTTGAGGAAAATTATTAGTTGTGTTACCTTCCAGTGTTGGTGCTTCGTTTGCCTGTTGATTAATTACAGGAGTGTTCGGGGAAGATCTATTAGGCTGATAACCAGGTGATGTTTGTGTCTCATTTGGATCTATCAACGAGTTTAAACTTGATAACGGGCTAAACTTCTCTTGAGGTGATTCACACAAATCAGGTTTGGTGATCAAAGTGAGACCTAAAGAAGAGCTATCTGTCGGTGTGCCTTTGATCTTCGATTGTGTCTGACATGTAAGATCAGTTGCATCGGTGACACCTAAGGATGTTATACTGAAGTTGGAGTCGTTTTTACGACTTCCCAAGTTTGGATTTTTAGCCTGTGCCGCCGCATCTACCCTAGTGTTACAACAGTTTGTTCCAATAGAGGCTAATAAAAAAATCCAAGATGATAAATTTTTCCAGCCTTTGGGTTGCATATTTAATAATTAGGTTTTGCTGAACGTAGACCCAATAATTTTGTTTAAGTTTCCAATCATAAATATTAAAAATCAGACTAATGTTAATTATAAGAAAACAGTATTTTTACTGAATTTAATTAAGTAAAAAAATATTCTTTTTTTTCAGTGGTGACAAATCTAGGTGAATATAGTTTTTCTCTTGACCAAAACCACAATGTTCCTATAAACCTAAAAGTATGCCAACAGGCACACCAACCTAAAGGAAATCGGAATAAAATCCAACGCGGCGAGAACTATCTATAATCGTTCAAGCTTTAGCCGAGGGAAAATAACATAAAATTAAACGGTCAGAAGTTAAATCTGTATTGACTAGGCTTGGAATTAGTAAAGTTATCGGAGGAACTAAACTATGTTTCGTAAGCTTTTCCCACTTATGGGAATCGGTTTATGCGGAGTAATTGTACTACATACATTTAATAGCGCAACTGCTCGTACTCCTTTAACCAAAGCTGAGATTCAAGACATCCAGAACTTAGTACAACTCATGCCCCGAAATCTCCCAAAGCGTCAAGCTCGCAAATGGGATGCAATGATTCCTGGAGATAAATTATCCACAGGTCGAGCTTCTCTAGCAGACTTACGCTTTAACGATGGTTCTGTGGCACGTATTGGAGAACAGGCTCTGTTTAGATTTCTACCGAAAACTCGAAACTTCAAACTATCAACTGGAACTGTATTATTGCTTATCCCTCCAGGAAGGGGGCAAACAAATATAAATACACCGAATGCGGCAGCAGCAATTCGTGGTTCAGCACTATTTGTGCGCTATAACAAAGAATCCGATACCACAGTTGTAGGAGCATTAACAAATAGTGGTATTCAAGTCTTTAACAAAAATGCTTCTCAAAACCACTTGCTTCACGCAGGTCAACTTATGGTTATTGTCAAAGGTCAATTTCAGGGGTTATATGACTTTGATTTGAGGACTTTTTATCAAACTAGTGATCTGGTGCGAGGATTTAACTTGGGTGAGCATAGTATACCCAGCCCAGATCCGGCGATCGCACAAGTTCAAGCAGAAACCGCTGCTGCTGTTAAAGCACAGTTGCCACTTAAAGGTAAGGGGGTAGTTGAAAATCCATCTTTCTTAAGAAAGCAGAGTCCTAGCTTACCAAATTTCCCCAACCAAGAAACAACAAAAAATGTTTCGCCAACGCAAACTCTATTGGAAACAGGAGAAATTCAAACTAATCGTAAGGATACGACCACAAATCCCTCGTCTACCACGACCACGAATCCGCCCACTACGACCACGAATCCGCCCACTACGACCACGAATCCGCCCACTACGACCACGAATCCGCCCACTACGACCACGAATCCGCCTACCACAATCACGAATCCGCCTACTACAACCACGAATCCGCCTACTACGACCACGAATCCGCCTACTACAACCACGAATCCGCCTACCACAATCACGAATCCGCCTACCACAATCACGAATCCGCCTACCACAATCACGAATCCGCCTACCACAATCACGAAACCGCCTACCGCAACCACAAATCCGGTTCCAACTAGACAGGAAGATGACAAAGGTAGAGGAGATAATCGTAGACCAACTCTTATTCCAACTAGCGGAGCTATTCGTCCGACGACAGCAATCAAGATATTCCCAAGCAAAGCGTCCTAAGTTGAACAATCATTCGCGCTTCATGCAGTGCTGAATGGCGATCGCCCTCTATCAAAACTTTGTATGAAATGAACGAGTGCATAAACGCTCTTCTTAAGAAGGCAAAAGTACACTCGTCTGAGGGCAAAAGGGGTCCCTATAAATAAATTTAAGGGATTTAATAAGGACGCAATTAGTGGGGGATTCAAACCCACCACTAATCGCAGATCGCTAAATCGTACCTCTTCGGGGTTATGTTTTGAATTTAGCTAAAGCTGCATTCGCGATTAATTGATTAACTCTGGTTGTTAGATGTACTTGATCCCAAAATACATATTCATCTGGATTGCTAAATTCTACGAGAGAGCAAGCTTGAGTTGTATTATTGAAACCAAACGTCTTTGGATAAGCAAGTGCCTCATCGATAACAGACTTCACATCAAATAAAATAAGATTAACTTTGTCTTCAAAACTGTAGGAAATTTCTTCCAAAGCTTGGTTATGTTTATTAATGACTTGACTAACTAACTGTGAATTTGTAGTATCATCTACTTCTAGCATCAAAGGTGTCTTGCTAATATCAATCAAATTGACTAACAAAATATTCTTAGCCCCAAACTCGATTAAAGCTTTAATTGCTGTAGAAATATTAGTGATGGTGGTAATAATATCACTATATTGAGGAACGCCGTTAACAAAAGGACCATAATCCACAGTACCAGCCCAGACAACGTAAAGTGCATTGGGGTCGGCAGATTGTTGATTTTTTTGTAGCAAGCTAGTGAATGAATCTATTTGATGTTGCAATCCTGGCAATTCTGGTAAGTCTGGGATAACCATAGGAAATAAATTATCCAGACCTGTGGTTGATCCTGCGAAAGAAAAATTAATACCTTGGTTGTTTAAAGTCCCTTCCGTGTTTGGTTGCAGACCGATTTCTAAACCGTCTGCTAAATAGTCAACCCAGAGACGACCATTAGAAAATCTTCCACTGTAGTTGGGAGGTGCGGCTAAAACTCCTCCGGTAGCATTGAAAGCATTACCAGTGTCTGAATAACTGTCGCCAAAGATATATAAATTGGTGAACTGCTTGATCATAGCTATGCAATACCTTGTAGTCAGTATGAAATTTATGGATATTTTTTATACAGGTATAGCACAAAGATTGGAAAACGGGTTTATCGGGAAAGGCAGACGGTAGAAGGCATTTATGGACTCGTCCCTTCAACGGAATGTCTCAACCGTCTGCCCGTGAGCGTACCCCTTCTCAGGAGCGGAGACGCTGCGCATCGTGCGCAGCTTGCCCACAGGACTTTACGGGGAAGCAAGCTACGCGTAGCGTCTCCTTGCGAGAAGGGAACAAGGGTGTAGGGGTCAAATCTAGAACAAAAGTTATTTATTCCTGTAGTGTGGGAAATCTATATATAATTTATATCAAAACCACATTGTTCACAAAGATATTAAGCCAGCTAACATTATCATCAATCCTCAAACCCAACAAGTTAAACTTACTGACTTTAGCATCGCGTCAAAGTTGAATCAGGAGGTACCCCAGATTACCAATCCCAACTACATCGAAGGAACTCTAGCATATATGTCACCAGAACAAACAGGGTGACAGAAACTCTATGTAACTAGTTCACAACCCATATCCAATCTTCACTTGAGTAAACCAAACAGTTCGGCTATCAACGATGAGGGAACAAATACAACCAAATGAACTGGAGGTTGGCAAAATTTATGAAGTTCAATTTCTCAACGGTTACAAAATGTTAGTCAGGTTTACAGGTTTTCAAGGTAGACGCTACTATTTTGTTGCTGAAGCGGGAAACCAGTTCTCAATAGCCGATAATTCTATTGAATATCTGCGCTTTTACAGAATTCCTAAAACAGATAGTATCACCTGAGTGGTTAAGAACCAGGAGGAGGGGAATCTGGGGTTTGTTCAGTTACTCCTGTCCAAGGTGTGGTAGGAGTGTACGAATCATCTTCTAACGATATCGTCGCTATTGTTAAATCATCTGTTGATAAAGAGTATTTACCTTCAAGAGCTATTAATTTGTTAAGTGCTTCAAGAGCTATAGAGGCAGATTGATACCTTTGCTGGAAGTTTTCCAACACCATTTTGCTAAGAATCTTAGCCATGGGTTTACTTACTTCTGCCAAGGTACTCCATATCAACTCTCCATTACCATCTCTTTCTAGTTCATGAGGTGCTTTACCAGTTAAAGCTTTTATCCCTATTATACCGACTGCATAGATATCACTACTATATTGGGGACGCCCATAGCATTGTTCAGTAGGCGCATAACCTTTGGTCCCAATGCTAATCGTGAAGGAGGTTTGCTCTTGATTATCAAGTATTTGTGTCGAAACTTCTTTAACAGCACCGAAATCAATCAATACTAGTTTACCGTCTGAGTCACGACGAATAATATTGCTGGGTTTAATATCTCGGTGAATAACACCATTTTGATGCACAAATGCCAATATTTCCAATAAATCACGCAACATCTTGATAACTGTAGTTTCAGGGATGCGTTTTCCCGTAGGCAGTTCTTGACTTAAAGCATGACCAACTATGTACTCCTGAACTAAATAAAATTCTTCTTCTTCTTCAAAATAGGCTAAAAGTTGGGGTATCTGGTTGTGTCTTCCCAATTTTTGCAGTGTTTGTGCTTCGGAATTAAATAAACGCCTAGCAACTATCAGCTGATCCGGTTTACTATGGGCAGGTTTTAGCTGCTTTACAACACATAAAGGGTTGCCAGGAAGTCTGGTATCTTCAGCAATATAAGTTTCGCTAAACCCACCTGAACCTAGAACTTTAATAATCTTGTAACGTCCATCAAGAAGCTTTCCTGATATTGCCATCTCTCTTTGTTGGAGTAAGTCTTTGAGATCATCTTGCTGACTGAGAATCTCCCGAACAACATGATGAGATGCGTATTTTTGAAAAACATCCAACAATTGACTTTTTCTGAAAACTTCTTTAGCCACTTCAGTTCCCATATAGCAAAGCCCAATCGTTGCCAGCGCTAGTACTGGAACAGCTGCGGGGAGAATTAATTGAGCATAAACAAATAATATATAGCTAATTGCTCCCCAAAGGGTAGCAAGAGCAAGACTTAAGTATAGTCTGATAATGCCTTGCTTTTTCCTGGCGACTATTACCCCGCATCCACCTACTAACCCAAGTACGAATAAACCACGTGCTTGACCACTCTTAAGGATTTCTTGGATTGTTCGATCTTCGATTAAAGTTGCGATCGCATTAGCATGAATTTCTACTCCTGACATAGGTTGTGGCGACAGCCAGCTTCCAGATGCTGCTACTGGATGATAATCAGTGCTCAACTTAGTTGTTGCGCCAATCAACACAATTTTGTCTTTAAAAATCTTTCCCTGCTGTAAATAAGTATCCCAATTTTGGGGGTCAAGTACGTATGAAAACGGAATCACTTCAAATGTACCGGCTGGTCCCTGAAAATAAATTTGATTTCCCTTGGGTTGGGGATAGTTTACTTGAGATGCTCTAAGAACTGCTTCATCAAAGGAAGGCAACTTCTCCGACACAGCATCACCTAACAACTTAGGAAACTCGCTAGCTAATTTCCGAATCGTACCATCTGCTCCTAAAGGAAAATTCACTAATCCGATTGAGACAGATCCAGTAAGAAACATCTGCTGCGGTCCCTTGAGTTGTACTACGCTACCGTTTTCCGTCTCGGTATTTTCGTAAAGAGCCGCTAAGGTCACTTGACTTCCATAACGCTGTAATAACTGTCTCAGCTTTTCGTCATCATTTTTACCATAACTGCTTGGCGTATCGAATAAAACATCTATTGCAACGGACTTTGCTCCAGACTTAATCAAACGCTCGGTGACTTGGGCATAGGCTTCTCGTTTGAAAGGAAACGCTTTTAGTGGTTCCCAATAAGCGTACTGTTGTGGATTTGTTTTATAATACTGTGCTGGCACTGATATAGACTGATCATCAATTGCCAAAATTACTATATCTCTGGTTGGTGTTAATGGTCCTCTTATTAAATAAAAGAATGTTTGAGCTTGACTTTCCATAAATTGGGGTAGGGTCAAACTAGAAGTGGCTAGCATTGCTGCCCCTAGCGCCGAAGCAACATTAAGCCCATGACCTAAGCGGGCCATAAACTTTGGTGAACGTGCCAACCCTGTTACAGTTGCTTTGCTTAGGTTACTAAATTGTCGATGGGTAGCAGAGACATATTTTTTTGTTAACGAAGATGTAGATTTTTGTCCCATATTATTTTATGTCTTAAAGTTCACTTGACTTTTGGCTCGTTGATTTTCGAGCAATATCTTTAAAAGATGACTTTTTACGTACACCCATCACAGTAAAGCTCATAGCAGCTGGAGAATACGCACCCTTTCTTGTCTAGACTAGCTTTCAAGAGTTGTTTTTTTACGTATATATGAGTTCTAGCTAGATTTTGCCACCTTTAGTGCGCTGCCACTCTATTTAACTTAATACTCTACCTGATGGAAAGGTGATTTTGGGAACTTTTTGTTAAATCATATGGGTGCTTTTTGCATCTATGTGACATTTACATTTGTCTTTCGCTTTGAGGATATGGTCCTTTGCCGTCAAGCACCCTTTAGCTCATTTGCTCGTGCGTACCCGCTTAAATACCCTCTAACCAGAGTAAAGGTCGCGAACTAAAGCAGGTACATCTCAAGTACGCCGTTGTTTAAGTTTCGATACCAACCTTCTTCGCTTAAGTATAAAGACGGAGACACTATTATCTGTACTCTAAGTCAATTAAATACCTCTTTAGGAGTAAACTTAACTGATAGACTGCTAAGAATACTGTTGTTTAGTCAATTTTATTGGTAGATTTTGATTACGGAATGCTTATGACTGCATAAACAGTAAAAAAGGTTTAGCACGTGATCATCTCAATACCAATGTTTCAGCCCATTTTCTACTGTCAGAGAGGTTAGATAAAAGCTATGTATGACGATATGTTTATAGATATTAGCAAATATATCATTTTATAATTGCTATAATCTATTGTTCAATCTAAATTCTTTATTTATTATTTAGGTGTAATTTTCTATGGGTTCTCCGATGAATCGTCTGTCTATTTTTGTAGACGGAAACAATATGTTCTATGCTCAACAAAAGAATGGCTGGTTTTTTGACCCACGCCGCGTCTTAGAATATTTTAGAAACGAGCAGGCAGAGACAGCTTTAATCAATGCGTTCTGGTACACAGGCTTAAAAGATCCACAAGATCAGCGTGGTTTCAGAGATGCTCTAATTAGTTTAGGATATACAGTTAGAACTAAAATTCTCAAAGAATACTATGATGATTCCTCTGGTCGTTATTCACAAAAAGCAAATTTAGATATTGAAATTGTCGTAGATATGTTTAATACAGTAGATCAGTATGATCGAGTGGTTTTATTTAGTGGTGATGGAGATTTTGAAAGAGCTATCGAACTACTGCGTGGAAAAAATACTTATATTACTGTTGTATCAACAGAAGGAATGATAGCGAGAGAGCTACGTAATGCTACGGATAGATATATAGATTTGAATGATATACGCGACCAAATAGAAAAAATTGATGGTTAGAAGCGAAAACAATTATTTTTTACAAAGGTAAGAGTAAAAAAAAGTAAAGTTATAAGCTATGTTAAGTAAAAATTCAAAATTTAACAAAGACGCGGAAATGAATACTAAATTAGATAAAATAATCATTTTTGACACCACACTTCGAGACGGGGAGCAATGCCCAGGAGCAACCCTCAACATAGATGAAAAGCTAGCGATCGCTAAACAACTAGCACGTCTAGGTGTAGATGTGATAGAAGCGGGTTTCGCATTTGCTAGTCCTGGAGATTTTGAGGCTGTTAATAAAATTGCTAAAGTCGTCGGAACGGAAGATGGGCCAATAATTTGCTCTTTGGCAAGAACACGGCAAGATGATATAAAAGCCGCAGCAGAAGCCATAAAACCAGCTGCTTTTGGCAGAATTCATACTTTTATCGCCACCAGTGATATTCACCTCAAGTACAAACTGAAAAAGACAAGATCAGAAGTGCTAGCGATCGCAGAAGAAATGGTCGCTTATGCTAAAACGTTTGTTGATGATGTAGAATTTTCTCCTGAAGATGCTGGACGTTCTGACCCAGAGTTTCTTTATGAAGTGTTAGAACGAGTTATAAAAGCAGGCGCAACAACAGTTAATATTCCCGATACAGTGGGTTACACCACTCCAAGCGAATTTGGATCCCTTATTAAGGGCATTAAAGACAACGTACCTAATATTGATCAAGCAATTATTTCAGTCCATGGACACAATGATTTAGGGTTAGCTGTTGCCAACTTCTTAGAAGCTGTGAAAAATGGAGCGCGGCAATTAGAATGTACTATCAACGGGATTGGTGAACGAGCAGGAAACGCAGCATTAGAAGAATTGGTAATGGCGTTGCATGTACGTCGGCAGTATTTTAATCCATTTTTAGGTCGTCCGGCAGATTCTGAAGATTCCCTGACAAATATCGACACTAGACAAATTTATAAAACCTCTCGTCTGGTTTCTAATTTAACGGGAATGCTAGTCCAACCAAATAAAGCAATTGTCGGAGCAAATGCTTTTGCCCATGAATCTGGAATTCATCAAGATGGAGTCTTGAAAAATAAGCTCACTTATGAGATTATGGATGCCCAATTGATTGGATTAACAGAAAATCAGATAGTTTTGGGTAAACACTCAGGAAGAAATGCTTTTGGAACTCGCTTGTCAGAATTAGGGTATGAATTGTCAGAGACTGAATTGAATAAAGCATTCGTAAAATTCAAAGAGGTTGCGGATAAGAAGAAAGAAATTTCTGATTGGGACTTGGAAGCAATCATCAACGACGAGATTCAACAAGCCCCTGATTTATTCCGTTTAGAGTTAGTACAGGTTTCTAGTGGCGATCGCGCCCGTCCTACTGCTACAGTCACCCTTCGTACCCCAGAAGGAGAAGAATTAACTGATGCTGCAATTGGAACAGGACCAGTAGATGCGGTTTACAAAGCTATCAACAGGGTAGTAAATGTCCCCAACCAGTTAATCGAGTTTTCTGTACAGTCTGTTACAGCGGGTATCGATGCTATCGGCGAGGTAACTATCCGCCTAAAACACAAAAATAAAATATTTTCTGGTCATGCAGCAAACACGGATATCATCGTAGCATCAGCCCAAGCTTATGTAAATGCCCTTAATAGATTGTACGCAGCATTACAAAAAGAACAAGAACAACAGCAATTAACCTCTTAAGTTCGTAGTTGCGCGCCAGTTGCTTTAAGCCGGGAAACCCTTCTAACGCACTGGCTTGCTTTAGCACGCTAAAGCGCAACTACAAACCTTTGAATTAAGTATAAAAAATAACAACCCGATTAGAATCTTGTGTTCATTTCAAATCCAATAGCCCTTGCTCTTTTAACTTAGGATTAAAGCGAAGTTGTGTTTGTAATCCACGAGATTCTAACTCTTCTAAAATTTCTGTCTCTATTCGTCGAGCAACATTTTTTATAATTTTGATTTGTGTCATTTCATCATTCGCTGGATTGTCGTAGTTAGCCTGTTCATCCCCTAGCATAAAAGCCTTAACATTAATAGGCTGGGTCCATTTTTCTTTCTCGTTCCCATTGCCTGAAGGAACACTACCATTTTCCTCAATCCAAAACTTCTCCACATTTTCTAAAAAAGTACGACTAGGACGTTCAATTGTCTGAATTTTCACCCAATAACAATTTTTAGGTTGACGTACTAAGTGCTGTTTTAAGCTTAGATAAACATCTCGAGAATATCCTACGAATTGAAGTATTTTTTCTTGATCAAAAATTGCGTATACTCCTATTTTTGATTGAAATTCTTCAGGTAATTGCCCATTATTATCGATATAAAGAATATATTCTAAACTTGTTAAAGAAGGAATTATTGTTTCAGCAGTCATAAATTAAGGTGAAAAATATAAAGTTACTTGCTCTGCAAAAAACAGCTTAAAGAGTCGATTGTCAATAGTCATAAAAGATACTCAAGAATTTTTTATGTTTTCATGGCACAATTTCATGACAGGAAATTATAATACAACAGATGCTAGGCAAATAAACACATTATACTATATCGGTGCGCTTCGCTCCATAGGAGCGTGTAGCATTTTATTTCCCCAATTCCAGGCACAGTTACTAGCCTGCATGGGTTAAAATCGAAGTCTGAAGCGTGATTATATAATAAAAAGCTAATTTTTAAAATTCTCCTATGTAACACTTGTTTGCATGAGACATATCTTAAGTAGAGATAATCTAACGTTAGTATATCCTTAATTATAAGTTTTAATACCAAGTTTTTCCTAGTTTACCTTTTAAACCATGAAACGTTCCTAATAGGCAAGCCCAGATTTTGATCCTCTTTTCTTGGGAGTCATACAACATGATAAACGCAAGAGCACGGATTAAAAACTTTACGCGCCGTAGAAAGCTTGTTAGTTTGTAGCATCCTTTTGCATAATGCATGGATAGGTATGTGTGATTTCGGCAAATATAGTAGTGGCGAAGCGCGGAGTATTCTTGTACAAAAATTTCTCTATTGAAAAATCTAACTTTAATAGGCTGACCAAAACTGTGATACATAATTGCACTAGGAACAATTAGGTTTTTAAAACCTTGTTGCGTCAAACGCAATCCATAATCAAGGTCAATACCATCAATAAATAGATCACCTCTGGGGGGTAAAATAGATGTCGCAACTCTCAAACAAATTAACGAACCAGAGGTGATCGTCGCATCACACTCATAGAAATCAACGGTAGGAATATGATCACGAGCAACAAAGCGATCGCATTTAAACATTACACCCTTGATAACTTCATTAGTTCTTTGATCTATAGAACTTGGAGCGATAATACTGATTTTATAATTCTCATTAAAGAACTTATCATAAGCTTTTAAAAGGGTTTCCAAACAATCAGCAGTAGGAATGCTATCTTGATCAAACGTCCACAAAAAATCATATCCTTTGCTGAGCGCCCACTCTAATCCTATCCTCAAACCTTCCCCAATACCAATGTTACTTGGTTGGTGGTTGACGAAGATTTTATCGTTAACACCTTCTATAAGTGAAACAGGCGAATTGTCTAGCACAAAGATAGCACTTACTTTGTAAGACTGTTGACTAATTGCCTTAATACACTGATTAATAGCTGCATAATCTTTATATCCAGTAATGTATGCTGCTACTGTTTTGTTGCTCAAGAATCCCTCATTTAGCCCAGATGGGTGCTAATTTTTTGTAGAATTTAATATTGTTAAACTCTACCGGAACTGCAGGTTCTGTGGATTTTACCCATTGTGCCATTAGTTGAATTCGCGTTTTTAGTTTACCAAGTTTTACCCAGCTTTCCAATAAAGCCGTCAAAAGTTCCAAGTATACAAGCCCATATTTTAAGTAAAACTAAGTCTGGCTCGTAACGTATGATTCGCGTTATCATATCTATTAATAACTTGGTTCTATATATAACTGAACGGTATAACATAGCTTTTTCTGCAGTGCGAGTCTCAAAAAAAGTATGATTTCTACACGCATAGTAATACCGAGACGGTGAACAAACGAAAGTTATGACTTCGTTGTTTCCTTTGATAAGCCTATCTTTTACTTTAGAATAATTGCCAACCCGATGTTTCATTATTGTATCTTTGACAACAATAATTTCATACTCCTTCTTTCTAAAGTTCATACAGTATGCGTAATCCACAGCATCTAGGAATAATTCTTCTATAGGAGGTTCTACGTGTTTAGCTGAACTGAGATTAACTAGAGAACCAGATGTAATTACAGCATCACACTTATAAAAATCTTTAATTTCCGAACACCCAGGAATAGGTACAAGTTTGTATTTTAGAAAAACACACCCTGCAAATTCTTGTTTAGTATTTATATCAATAATGACAGGAGAGATAATTCCTATTTTCTCGCCTTTGTGAGATAATTCCTGGTGTTTCACTAATAGTTTTTCTAAAACATCAGGCTCAGGTTCGCTATCTTGATCAAAAAGCCAAAGAAAATCGTATCCTTTTTCTGTAGCCCAATTAATAGCTATTTTTAATCCTCCAGCTACTCCTAGATTCTCAGGATGAAATTCTACTACTGTGTTCTTATATCTGTCCTCAGTAACTAACTCAGTTTTAGAGTTATCGACTATAAATATTTCTATAACAGGATAAGACTGCCTCTGTATTGCATTAATAGTTTTATCAAGTGCTTCTAAGTCATTATAAGCAGTGATGTAAGCTGCAACTTTGGAATATATACTTTCAATCATATTTCTAATTTTGTTTATATTTTAACATCAACATCCTTAGCTAATCCCAAAAATTTCTTCAACTTAAACCAATTATTTCTCAATTGCCAGAATTTGCTTGATTGCATTGCAGTGATTATTGCATACGCCTGATGTAGCTCTTGCAATTCCGATTTGTTTACCCTTTGTTGAGCCTGTGAATCAGTCGATGAATAAATTTGGCTTTCATAAAATCCAAACACCATATCCGATGATTTATACTTCTTGATAAGATCAGCAAATTTTATATGAAAGTATTTAGTAAGGTTCACGGTATACTTATTAGTAGTGTTTATCATGGATAAACCATGAACTCTATATGCACTCAGAACTTTTTGTACGAATTTACAAGTGTAGTTAAATTGAGCTAATTTTAACCAGAGGTCATAATCATCCCATCCAAACCAACCATATTCAATTAACTCTGTTGAGTATCCACCAACCTTAAGTACCATGTCTTTATTAAACATAGCCATAGCATCTATGTAAGGCTGCTTTACAAGCTTATGCACATCCCATTCATAACATGAAATTCGGTTAATTTCTTTTTTTGTTTCGTTATCAAATCTACTTATTTCACCGTAAACAGCAGCATAATTAGAAGATTTTATTGAGTTGTATAGCACAGTCAAACAATTTGGATAAATCCAATTATCCGCATCTAAGATGAATACATAAGGAGAACGAGCAAGTTTTAGACCTAAATTTCTTGCATCAGCTAAACCAGTGTTAAACAGTTTTCTAATCAAACAAATAGGTAAATTAGATTCTAGCAAATACTCTTCAACTAGAGTTGCTGAGTTATCTGTTGAACAGTCGTCAATTACTAATATTTCTATATCGCCAGGCAAATCAGCAATATCTGATTTAGATACGCTGTCTAGACATTCATAGATATACTCTGAGTAGTTAAAAAGGGTAATTATAATAGAAATACACGGATTTTCGCAGATATCATAGGGACTATTTGATATCAATTTCCAAGGATTATTTCCCAACATTTCGCATATTTTTGACGCCTGTAGTCGAGAAATAACTAATAATCTTTTTTCATCAACAGTTAAATCTGAACCTTTAATATTAATAGGTTCTTTCTCAAAATTTATACATTGCTCATTGTGTTTAGATGTTTGTTGAGCATTTTCATGTATAACGTTAGCTTGAGTTGGTTGGAGATGACAGTAATCTTTTTCAATTTCTCCTTGCATTTGTAGCAGTTGTGATTGGCGGTTAGCGAGATATTTTTGCATCTCCAGTAATTGAGACTGTTGATTTTTTTCAATCATTTTCAGTTGTTTCTGTTTAATTACTCTCAGAGTATACCTTGTTAGTTGACAAGTTTTACTTTAATTAAAAAAATTCAATAAGCTTTGAGTCCAAGAGAGCGTTTCAGTCGAAACCAAGCTTGTCGTAGTTTCCAAAATTTACTGCTTTCCATCGCTTTGATAATATTTTGACAAGATTCCCACCCTTGATGAGCTTGTTGCAACTTAGTTTGTGTTTCCTGCCATTCTGTTTGAGTTTGCTGAATTTGACATTGTATTTGCCTTACTTCTGCTTGATTCTCTTGTAGTTCTACTTGGGCTTTTTGAAGTTCTGCTTGAGTTTGTTCTAGTTCCGCTTGAGTTTGTTCTAGTTGAAACTGTGATTCATTTAAATATATTTGTTTTTGCTGAATTTCAACTTTAGAAAGCTCTAATTCAGACTGTTTTTGCTGAATTTGGAATTGTGAACACTCCAGTTGACCTGTTTTCTCTTGTAGTTCAATTTGCAATTGCTCCAACTCTACTTTAATTTGGTTTAGCTGACTATGGGAAGACTTAACTTCCTCAACTAAGCTTGAATACTGGTTACTCAAAACTGCATATTTCCCCTCTATAGTTGAAGGAAATGCTTTAACGACAAACTGTAATGTATCTGCATCTTCATCTTGTTCAATTTCTTGAACAATTTTACTTTCAAAAGTATCTTGCTTAAGCTCCGGTATCCAATTTGATCCAGAAAAAATAGACAGCTTTGTTCGTTCCACAGAATCTACAAAGAATTCTGATTCGTCAAATAGGATTTCAACACTTTTGCGTGTAAAAAATCTTAGATGTGTACGATCTAAAATTCCCAGTTCCATATACTCAAAACGTCCTTGTAATAGAGCCAATCGAATAGCACCATGAGCAATATTGGGAATAGAAGCAACTACATATCCTTTTGGTTTTAATATCTCTCTAGTCTCCCTCAAGACTCTCCAAGGATCTCGTAAGTGTTCTAAAACATCTCCAAATACAGCAACATCAAATCCTTGCTTTGGCAAAATCTCAGATAGAGACACAAAATCCAAGTCAGCAACAATAACTTGTTCACAATATTGTTCTGCTAATTTGGCTGCTTTTGAATTCACTTCAACTCCAGTTACTTGACAACCTCTGTTAGTAAGTAACTTAGCAAAATAACCGGTGGCACAGCCGAAGTCTACCACGCGCTTGTTGTCTCCTACCAACTGCAACATTTTCTTTAAGCTGCTGTTGTCATCCAAATTTGCTTCAGACAGATCTGATAATAAGGGATAATCTTTCTGCCAATTACTATTCATGCAATCATACTCTCATCTAAAGTCACTAATATTAACAATGTGTACATTTTGTAGTTTAAATAATACGCTTATTTAAAAATAAAAGTTTCATCAAACGCACCCAGTTCAAATTTTACATATGTATTAAAAATATACATAATTTTATACGGTTTGGCAGTTTCTGACTCCTCTTTTTTCAAGCTTGTTGAGAGATCTGGTTTACCCTTACTTCCATTGGCTGATCAACTAACGCATGGATACGCTTACCCGTATCAGGCGGTAGTACCTGAAAAACCATTGCATTATCTATCCAGTCAAAAGTCATAGCTGTATAGCTTTCTGCTCCTGCTACCGTCAGACTATAAGAGCCAGTTCTTATAGGTAGTTTAAATTTAAATTGTATTTGTAACCTATCTCCTGCTGACAATTTACCAATCGGATGACTTTCTTCAAAAGTATTACTTCCAAGAATTTCGTTTCCGTTTTTATCACAAATATAAAAGCCAATAATACATCCTTGAAGTGAGGTATTTACCTTTACAGAAACTGTTAATGTTACTTCTTCATTAAATCCAAAAATAGGACTTTCAACGTATTCTTCAAATTGATTTAGTAAACTGACTTCTTCTATAACGGCTTTACCATTACCTCTCCTTGCTAGTTTTATATTACTAGAAGATTCTTTTACATCAACTCCATTGCAAATTAAATGATGAGAGTTATTCGGATTGCTCGATTTTGCTGCTTCAACTTCAGGTTGACCTATATCTAATTCTAGTTCTAATTCTGTTAGCAATTTCATGTATTCTATAATGACTGTATTCGGCAGTCCTGAAGTGTATATTTTCCCGTCATGAATCATTACAGCCGAATTACATAATGTTTTAATCGCTCCTGAATCGTGAGAAACAAACAGCGTTGTTACTCCAGAATCCATTAATGTTCGCATGCGCCGCATACATCGGTGCTGAAACACCACATCACCAACGGCGAGCGCTTCATCAACAATTAAAATATCTGGATTTACATTTACTGCAACTGCAAACGCTAAGCGGACAAACATCCCGCTAGAATAAGTCTTAACAGGCTGATCAATAAAGTCTCCAATATCAGCAAATCCAGCAATCTCATCAAACTTTTCTTCAATTTCTCGTTGACTTAATCCTAAAAGCCGCCCGTTGAAAAACACATTTTGCCTTCCTGTAAACTCGGGATTAAACCCGCTCCCAAGTTCTAGAAGTGCAGAAACTCTACCTTTAACTTGTACTGTTCCTGTTGTTGGCGTCAGTGTTCCGGCGATAATTTGTAACAACGTACTTTTTCCAGAACCATTACGTCCAACAATTCCTACTGTCTTTCCCTTAGGAATTTCTAAGTTAATTCCTCGCAACGCCCAAAATTCATCACTTCTGGTTTTACCGGGTAACAAAAGTTCCTTGAGCCGGTCTACAGGATGTGCATACCGCTTAAAGCACTTTGAGACGTTGTCCAGAGAAATTGCAATTTCTTCTCCCATGCTTGTGCTATTAATCCTTAAAATTCTCACACCATAAAAATCGCACTCTTAGAAGCGCTCGGGCGTCACTCTTCTTTTACTAGTATCCTGTACTACTAAATCGCATCAGAGTAAACAGCATAAACTGAATTCCTAAAGTATAGCAATCCTAAATCATTCGTCAAAAAAATCTATTGCCCATTGCCCATTGCCTTCCTTCGTATAAGTTCACAACTCAAATAGGATTGCTAAATTAGTTTGACTCCTAAAATAATATCTCTTGGACTTAGGAAGCTCTAATAACTCAAAAGTTCCCCTGTATCAAGCCGGTTATTTTATGGTATCTGGCATCAACCTATAAATAACTTGATGAATAGTAAAGCAGCTTTACAAAACATCTGCAAATGCGGGACGCAAACGGCGATAACACCACAGTCCACCACAGAAAACTATAGATGAAACTATTGTAGAGACTCCCCATTCTCCCCAGTGATGAACTTCTCCAACTAAAAGTAGGTCACGATAAACCTCAACAACTGCTGTCAAAGGATTCAACCAAAACACCAAGTTCCGCCACTGCGGTGGAATTGATGAAGCGGGATAAATAATAGGTGTTAAATACATCCAGATGTTTAAAGCTACAACTAAAGTCTGAGGTATATCCCGTAAAAATACGGTGATTCCAGCCGTCAAATAGCCTAATCCAGCTGTTAATAGTAACTGCGGCAGCCATACCAATGGCAATAGTGCTAATGTGGGAAACAAGGTGTGAGAAGTTAATGCTACAAAAAAAATCAACGCCATTAAACCAAAGGAACTTTCAATAAATGTCGATAAAATAGGAACTAAAGGTAATAAACCCAGAGGAAACACTACCTTTTTTACTAAGTTAGGCTGCGCTACTACGGAGCTAGCTGCTAGAGTTAAACCGCCACTAAAAGCAATCCAAGGCAATAGTCCAGCAAATAACCACAAACCAAAGGTAAAGTTATTCTGTGGTAAATGTGTGAGGTTTAGCTTTACTTTCAGTACAATCGAAAACACATAGGTGTAAATTAATAGCTGGGACAACTGATTCAACAATGGCCACAGGTTACCTAAAACAGAACCTTTGTACCGTACTTCTAAATCTCGTCGCACTAGAGTTCTTAACAGGTCAAATTTTGCCCATAACGTTTCATTAAAGGGTAGAATCCGTTTGACCCTCCCTAGGGTACCGACAACTCCTCGCATTGTTCGTTTTTCCTCCCTCACTACCTATAGAAGCCGTTTTGCTCAACTACCAAGAAAAAGCCTGACCTTGGAAATCTTAGTGGACATCATAACGCTTGTACTACAATCCCTCCAAGCTTAAATTTTTAGTAAATTTATTAACTGCCAAACACTAACAGAATATATTGTAAAAGACTCCCAGTAGTTATAAATGCTTACGAATCCTTACGCTTGGATAGAAGAATCGCTAAAAACCATTCATCGCGCTGATTGGTATCGCTCAGTACGAACAGTGGATGGTCTTCCTGGTGCTACAGTTCTTTTAGAAGGGCAAGAGGTGCTTAATTTTGGGAGTAATGATTATTTAGGATTGGCAGGAGATGAACGCTTGATTGCTGCTGTAACTACTGCTGTTCAAGAGTATGGAGCAGGTAGTACTGGTTCTAGATTACTCAGTGGACACCGGGAATTACACAGAAATTTAGAGGTGGCGATCGCCACTTTAAAACAAACAGAAGATTCTGTCGTCTTTAGTTCAGGTTATCTAGCAAATTTAGGTACAATAACCGCTTTAGTAGGCAAGCGTGATTTAATTTTATCAGACCAGTACAATCACTCCAGTCTTAAAAACGGTGCAATCCTCAGTGGTGCAGTCGTAATCGAGTATCCTCATTGTAATATTGAAACGCTACGAACTCAACTCAGTCAGCAAAGGCAAAACTATCGACGCTGTTTGATAATTAGCGACAGCGTTTTCAGTATGGATGGTGATTTATGTCCATTACCCGCTCTATTGGAACTAGCTGCTGAATTTAACTGTATGCTGCTAGTTGATGACGCTCATGCTACTGGAGTACTAGGAACAACTGGAGCAGGATGTGTTGAACATTTTGGTTGTACAGGAAAACAGCTCATCCAAATTGGTACTTTAAGTAAAGCTTTCGGTAGTTTAGGTGGCTATGTAGCGGGAAGTAAAAATCTAATTGACTTTTTGCGAAATCGTTCAGCGAGTTGGATTTACACCACAGCCCTTTCACCGGCTGATACAGCAGCGGCTTTAGCTGCAATCAACATAGTGCAACAAGAACCTGATAGACGCACCCAGTTGTGGAAAAATGTAAATTACTTTAAATTTTTATTACAAAAGCAGTTAGTAAATCTAAAATCACTACCTTCTGAATCTCCTATCCTCTGCTTTGAATTAACAAGTGCAGCAGATGCACTAAAAGTCGCGAAACATCTAGCGAGTGCTGGTATCTTTGCCCCTGCTATTCGTCCTCCTACTGTTCCTACCAGTCGGGTGCGCATTTCTTTTATGGCAACTCATCAACAATGGCATATTGAGAAATTGGTAGAAGTCCTTGGTGATGCTGTAGCAAGGAAAACATAACTAAAGAAGGGCATAGGGCATAGGGCATAGGGCATAGGGCATAGGGCATAGGGCATAGGGCATGGGGCATTGAGTTTTAGACTACCTGCTCCTCTGCTCCTCTGCTCCCCTGTTCGCTCCCACAGGCTCTCAGACTTGTGACAGTCTAAATACTATCCGCTAGTGGCTGTTTTAGCTCGATTTGGGGTGATATCATCATCAAGCAGCCTAAAGTGTATGATATTACCTCTGCCGTAGGAGTGAGAACAAAATTAAATTAATTTGCCGTCATAGTAATTATGAAACTCATTGACTTTTCCCCTAGAACGCAAACTAAATAGGTTTGTCATTAAATCATATGAATCTGATTTACTTTCTTTTGCGTTCGTCTTGGGGGATGATGGCGATCGCTATCATCACCGGACTTTTAAGTGGTACAAGTAGCGCTAGCCTAATTGCTCTGATTAGCAGTGCTGCGAGTGAAAGTACCAATTCACACCTCACATCTATAGCGTGGGGTTTTGCAGGACTTGCCTTAGTCGCACTTATTACTAGTATTATTTCTCAAGTGATGCTGGTTCAGTTGTCTCAAAATGCGGTCTACCATTTACGGATGCGCTTGAGTAACCAAATTCTGGCTTCTGAACTGAGACATTTAGAACAGCTAGGTAATCCCAGGTTGTTAGCAACGCTTACAGAGGATGTGCAGTCAGTATCGAATGCCGTCTACGATATCCCTTTTCTTTGTATAGATATTGCGATCGTTGTAGGTTGCCTAGTTTATATAACTTGGCTTTCTTGGACAGTATTTATGATGGTTTTATGCCTCATATTAGTCGCTGTCGTCACCAACCAGTGGTTATTAAAAAGAGGACAAAAATTTCTCGCTCTGGCGCGTGAAGATCAAGATCTTCTGTTCAACCATTTTCGCACCATCACAGAAGGAGTCAAAGAACTTAAGCTACACTACGGACGACGTCAAGTCTTCCTTAACCAAGATCTTAGAGGAACCGCCGCAACATTACGCCGCCATAACGTTAATGGTCTAACCCTTTTTGCAGGCAGTATGAGCTGGGGAAGGCTGCTGCTTTTTTTTGCTATTGGTTTTGTACTGTTCGCACTTCCTCATCTCCTCACGATTAGTCGCCAGACTATCTCCGGTTACATATTGACCTTCACGTATTTAATGTTACCGATGGACAATATTGTTAATAACCTTCCTCGTTTCATTCGTGCAGGAGTCTCTTTGCAAAAAATTGAGTCGCTAGGCTTATCTTTAGCGGATCGAGCCGAATTTTCATCGGTTCCGCCTGAAATTAAGCTTTCGTGGCGTTGCTTACAGTTAAAAGGAGTCACTCACACGTACACTCATGGGGGAGAAGACAGTAGCTTTATCATAGGTCCGATAGATTTAACATTCTATAGGCAAGAACTAGTTTTCATTGTGGGTGGCAACGGTAGCGGTAAATCGACTCTAGCTAAGCTTATTGCAGGACTTTACATTCCTGAAGATGGAGAAATCTGGCTAGACAATCAGCTGATTACCGAACAAAATCGAGAGTGGTATCGTCAGTATTTTTCAGCCGTATTCTCTGACTTTTATTTGTTTGAAGAGCTTGTAGGGACAGAAAATATAGACATAGATATTCAAGCGCAAGAATATCTGAAACTACTCCAGCTAGATCATAAGGTCAAAGTTGAAAATGGCAGACTTTCCACAACTGCTCTTTCACAAGGACAGCGTAAACGACTGGCTTTACTTACAGCATACTTGGAAGACCGACCCATTTATCTATTTGATGAGTGGGCAGCTGACCAAGACCCAGTTTTCAAGGAAATATTCTACACCCAGTTGTTGCCAAAACTGAGAAGTAGAGGAAAAACTGTGATAGCAATCACTCATGATGATCGCTATTTCCATGTAGCAGACAGGATAATCAAACTAGAATACGGACAGGTGATTTACGACAAACAATATTCCGAGCAGGAGAGGTAAATTCCCCGATAATTTGCTTTATTGAAAATACTCAAATGTACAGATAAAATTAACTTGGTTTTGAGTAAAAACCAAGATATTTACTGTGCTTATTTAAGCAAGCAATCAACAGAAAAATATTGTATACTGGAGTCTTCGATTAGTCAGTATATGGAAAAAATTTTGGTTACTGGCGCGGCTGGGTTTATCGGTTTTCATTTAAGTCAAAAACTTCTGATGCTTGACAAAGAAGTTCTTGGTGTAGATAATCTGAACGATTACTACGATATAAACTTAAAGCAAGCTCGGTTAGCTAAGCTAGAAAATCACAAGAATTTTCGGTTCTACAAATTGGATTTGAGCGATCGCACAAGCATATCTGAATTATTTGCTAGCGAGCCGCCATCCAAAGTTATTCATTTAGCTGCTCAAGCTGGTGTTCGTTATTCACTTTCCAATCCTCACGCTTATGTAGACAGCAATGTAGTAGGATTCCTCAACATTCTTGAGGGCTGCCGTCACACATCAGTAAAACACCTAGTTTTTGCCTCTTCTAGCTCAGTGTATGGAGCTAATAAAAAAAGACCTTTTTCTGTTCATGATAATGTAGATCATCCTATTAGCTTGTATGCAGCTACAAAAAAAGCGAATGAATTAATGGCTCATTCTTACAGCCATTTATATAATTTACCAACAACAGGTTTACGTTTTTTCACGGTCTATGGTCCCTGGGGAAGACCAGATATGGCTCTGTTTTTATTTACTCAGTCTATCTTGTCAGGAAAATCTATCAACGTCTTTAATAACGGCAACATGCGTCGAAACTTCACTTATATTGATGATATTATTGAAGCAATTATTCGCATTCAAAATAAAATTCCTGAGCCCAATTTAGACTCATCGGATTTCATATTAGACCCAAGTACAAGTTATGCTCCCTATAGAATTTATAATATTGGTAGTGACAAACCTGTATTATTAAACGACTATATCGAGATTCTAGAAAATTATCTAGGCAAAAAAGCGAAAAAAAATATGCTTCCACTTCAGCCAGGCGATATTCCCGAAGCCGATGCGGATGTACAAGATCTAGAGAAAGAATTTGGCTTCAAGCCAACTATTCCTGTTGAAGTTGGAATTCCAAGGTTTGTCGATTGGTATCGTTCTTACTACCAAACCTGAAAAACCCTAGTTAATGATAAAACTAGGGTTTTTCGTATTGAGGTGCTATCACTTAGAACCAAGATAAGCTGCTAGTGCCTCAGAACCACCAATTAACTTACCATCAATAAAGACCTGAGGAACTGTACTACCTCCACTAACTGCCTTGAGAGAGTGCATAGTAGCATCTCTACCCACAACAATTTCTTCATAATCCATGCCATGTTCCTTCAGCATAGCCTTAGCGCGAGCACAGAATGGACAACCTATTTTGGCGAATAGGGAAACGAAATTGGGTTTTGCTGCTTCAGGATTGATGTAACGAAGCATTGTATCTGCATCGGATACCTTAAATGGATCACCAGGTTCTTCTGGCTCAATGAACATTTTTTCAATCACGCCATCCTTCACTAGCATAGAATAGCGCCAAGACCGCTTCCCAAATCCGAGATCTGCTTTATCTACAAGCATTCCCATACCTTCGGTGAATTCACCATTCCCATCAGGAATCAACCTGATATTCTCTGCTTGCTGATCTTTTGCCCATTCATTCATGACAAAGGCATCGTTAACAGATAAACAGATAATGTCATCTACTCCATTCTCTTTAAATACTTTTGCCAACTGGTTATAACCAGGAACATGTGTCGATGAACAGGTTGGCGTAAAAGCACCTGGTAATGAGAAGACAACGACTGTCTTACCAGCAAATAGCTCATCAGTCGTAATATCAACCCACTGGTCTTTTTGACGAGTATGGAAGGTAACTTGTGGAACTCTTTGTCCTTCTCGATTGCTTAACATCAGTGAAACTCATCCTCCTTAACCGGCTATTGGCTCTTGTCTCTGAAGCGTACTCATTATGAGTATACTTGTCAATAATTTCAAACTCTTATGGAATCTTGCTCAGTCAGTGTACCGCCCATTCCAATCTGGAGCCGTCTTCCACGCCAGTAGATGCTTTTGCTAACACCGCCACCGACAAAGATAATAAAACTCAATAGATCGCGGAGTGGTAAAGCCCAGAGCCAGGTAGCAAGTTTGGGACAATTCATTGTATAAATAGCTGTCAGTGATTGAACAATTCTAATAACTATAGTGACGATAGATACAATCACTGCCCAGAGTTGAAAACCTGAAAGCAAAAGTAAAGGAACGCAGTATACTGTACCATAAATGAACACATTGCCATAATACAAAAGACCTTCGGTGTAACGGATCGTTATCGCCCAGCGCAATTCCCGTTGGAAAAGTTGCTGGAAGGTTTGACGCCCACCGTCGGTCTCTATGATATATCGCGAAAGTTCAATCCGGTAGCCAGCATTTACTACCATATTTCCTATCAGGTAATCCGAGCCAATTCGGTTAACAATGCTTTGTAATCCACCTACTTGAGTAAGTAAAGATTTACGTGTCGCCATCGTTGCTCCGAAAGCAAACCAAAGACCCCCACCATTCAATTTACGAGCCAACAGCACACTTGGAATATTGTCTAAACACCTTCCCAAAGCAGCTATAGCTGGCACGAGAAAATGAGGTTTGTGAGCAACATAACTGCATGTGACTAGACCGATAGAAGAATCTACTAGCGGAGCAGTGACTGTACGTAGATAATGTGTTTTTACGTATACATCGCTATCGGTAAAAATTACTAATTCGTGTTGAGCAGCCTCTAGTAAATGCATTAGATTGCTGACTTGATGATTAAGACCAAGCACCTCCAGGCAAAAGATTAACTTAGCGCGACCAGGAAATTTTGCAACTACTTCTTCTAATATAGGAACGGCTGGGTCTTTTGGGTTCATAACGCCAAACAACACCTCGTAATCTTCATAGTCTTGCTGGCAGAAACTTTCCCAGTTTTCTCTAGAGTGGTCATCAACTCCACACACCGGAATCATTATTGATACTGGTTGGTAGTTAATGTCCTCTTCTTGTTTCGGAGCTAGGAAGAACTCCGCAGTGGAGACTGCACACCAGATATAGAAGGCTACAGATCCTGCAATGAGGATAAGCAGGACTAACTGTAAAGCGATAATCATAGTAGTTTTTGTGCTACCGGATAGCTTTTCAGTCTGAAAATAGCATATAGTATGCTCACAGTAACTGAGCTTTAGAGTGGAATTTGCTCGCTCTGTGGTGAGAATAGTGAAGTACCTCAACTTGCCTCCGGCTGAAGTTGGGGCTTCCCAACCTAAACACAAAGAACAAGGACGGTCTTATTCGTCTTCTCCCAAGGGGAGACGCTACGCGAACGAGGTTTGGCGCTTCATTCGCGGATGCCTCCCTAAACCCGTGTTTAGCTTGGTCTTACTCTGCGTCCACACCCAGCCGCCTCACTTCCTGGGGCGGGTTCATAGAACACTGTTTCGACAATCGGCTTGATCTCAAGGATCAGTGGTCAATTGCATTTACCGTTGCTCACGCTAGTTACCTTGGCAAGCGTATTACCGCTACTAAGCGCCTTTTGTTGTCAGCCGTGCGGAGGGTCATCAACCAATACTATACTACTACATACTTTGATGTTATTCCGGACAAGTCTATTGGGAAAATTTCGCCGATTTCTAAGAAATCAGCGAAATTTTCCCGGCTATCCATCCCCACCGTAAGACGGATGGGGAATTTCGCGAAATAGGTTAAAATTACTTGTTTATTAAGTTCTAATGACTGACTCTTCAGCTAAAACTCCTAGTTATTTAGAGAAGCGTGAAAAAGGCTCGTATTCACGCCGTCGGTTCGTTATCATTAATGGCGATGATTTTGGATTCTCATCTGGTGTAAATCAAGGAATCATAACAGCCCATAAAGAGGGAGTCCTGACAAGCACAAGCTTAATGGTAACTGCTCCAGCATTTGATGAAGCCGTGGCTCTTGCTCATGAGCATCCAAAATTAGCAGTTGGGTTGCACTTGGTTTTGGGTAGTGGTAAATCAGTATTACCTCCTTCACAAATACCCCACTTAGTGGACTCGAACGGTAATTTCTCTGATAAGCATAATGAAGCTGGAATACACTACCACCTGAGTAAAGGTGCTCGTCAAGAACTACCTTTGGAAATTCGCGCTCAGTTAGAAAAATTTCGCTCCACTGGATTGCAACTCTCTCATGTTGATGGTCATAACCATATGCACTTTAACCCAATAGTGCTGCATACTCTGGTTAGCCTTGCTGAGGAATTCAATATTAAAGTGATCCGGCTACCTTATGAGGAATTGGGGTTCACTTTAAATGTCGATAGCGGCGATCGCGTCATGAAGATCATCTGGTATCTTGTTATGTCTGGTTTACGCCGGTATGGAGAACCTTTACTGAAAGCAAAAGGAATTATTTCCCCTAAGCGTGTTTATGGCTGGCTTGAAAGTGGGCGGATGTCAGAAGATTACTTACTCGGGTTAATTCCGCAGATCCAAGAAGACTTTGTAGAAATTTATTGCCATCCTGCGATCGCAATTCCTGGAGAACCAAGAAATGGACCTCAAGGAGCAGGTCAGTTAGAGCTTAATGCCCTCACGAGTCCACGAATTCGCGAAATGCTCGCTTCTAAGGGCTTTGAGTTGATTAACTACAACAATCGCGATGCGATCGCCTTACAGCAATAGCAACGCCAATTCGTTTCTATACAAAGGTGCAACATGTGTATTATTCACGAAATTACTTAAACTAAATTTAATCTAAGCTTGTATATTCTTTTACTTGCTATAGATATCTTTTGTATTATTTTCTAGTTGGCAATACCAATCCTAAATCATTAGCAAAGTTAAAAAAAGTAAGGTTATTTGACTAATTGCTTTTCCAAGACCTAAAACGGTACAAACGTGATAAATAGGGTATAAAAGAGATACAAGCGGTATTTCGTTCCCCCAGGGAAAGCGAGTCTTCTAGGTTTATCCCCCATCCTCCAGAGGGATGGGGGATAAAAGTGTTTTTGCTAGATTACGGAAATTTCGAGATTATAGCCCAAAGCCCATTGTATAGCGGGCTTTGTGCATGTTAGGTAGTATCCGGATGAGGTAATTTTATGTTTATAGAATTTGGACGTGAAATTTGCGGTTATCTTGACATTGCACAATCAAGGGAGTGGTTAGTAACTAATGGTATTGGTGGTTACGCATCTGGAACCATTGCTGGAGTGCTGACTCGCCGTTATCACGGGTTACTGGTAGCCCCTTTAAAACCACCCCTAGGTCGTACTTTATTGCTTACTAAGCTTGATGAAAGCATTTTTTATGGTGATCAGTACTACCCTCTCCATACCAACCGTTGGGCTGATGGGACTGTTAATCCTCACGGTTATCAAAATATTGAGAGTTTTTCACAAACGGGAACTATTCCTGTTTGGAAGTTTGCTTGTGCTGATGCTCTTTTAGAAAAACGGGTGTGGATGCAACAGGGAGCCAACACAACCTATGTGCAGTATGTTTTACACAGAGCTTCTCAACCGCTTAAATTAACACTCAAAGCAATGGTTAACTACCGTGATTATCACGGTATCACTCAAAGCTATGGCAGAGGTATGACAGTTGAGATAGTTGCACAAGGAATATGCGTTACTGCTTATCCTGATGCTGTACCACTTTACTTGCTTAGCGATAATGCCAAAGCATCTGTTGCAAATATTTGGTATTACGGATTCGATTTGGAGGTAGAACGCTACCGAGGGCTGAGCGACAAGGAAGATCATCTCCATGCTGCTACCTTTGAAGCAACATTGAATCCTGGAGAATCTCTAACCATTGTTGCTAGTACACACAAACAACCAGATTTGAATGGTGAAACATCTCTACAATTACGCCGAAGTCAGCAACAGAAGTTAATTGATATTTGGAAAACCAACCACGCATCCAAGATTAAAGACTCCCCAGCTTGGATAAAGCAATTAGTGCTTGCTGCTGATCAATTTATTGTTGATCGACCATTACCCAATGAACCCTATGGTAAAACTATTATCGCAGGTTACCACTGGTTCAGTGATTGGGGTCGCGATACCATGATCAGTTTACCAGGATTGACTATTTCTACTGGACGTACAGAGGTTGCTCGCTCTATTCTTCGTACTTTTGCAAAATATGTAGACCAAGGTATGTTACCCAATCGCTTTCCTGATGCAGGGGAAGTACCAGAATACAACACAGTGGATGCGACACTTTGGTATTTTGAAGCCATCCGCAGCTATTACAGCGTGACACAGGATAATGATCTGCTCAGTGAACTGTTTCCAATTCTGGCGGATATTATTAATTGGCATTGTCAAGGGACTCGTTTCAACATTCACCTTGATGCGTCAGACGGGTTACTTTATGCTGGTGTTGATGGTGTCCAATTGACTTGGATGGATGCTAAAGTAGGCAGTTGGGTTGTTACACCTCGTATTGGTAAACCGGTTGAAATCAATGCTCTGTGGTATAACGCTTTGCGAACAATGGCTAAATTTGCCCGTCAAATAGGTAAACCATATCTTGAGTATGAGGCGATCGCAGATCGTTCATTAGCCAGATTTTCTCGATTCTGGAACAACACTACAGGTTACTGTTATGACGTTTTAGATGGTCCTAATGGAGACGATCCATCCTTGCGACCTAACCAAATTTTTGCTGTATCATTGCCAGAAAGTCCTCTGACACCTGCTCAGCAACAGAGAGTGGTAGAAGTTTGTGGACAGATGCTACTCACTTCCCATGGATTGCGTTCGCTAACCCCTAAAGACCCGAAATACCAAGGACATTACGGCGGTAGTGAGTACCAGCGTGATAGTTCTTATCACCAAGGGACAGTTTGGGGCTGGCTCCTTGGTCCTTTTGTTTTGGCACACTTGCAAGTCTATAAAAATCCTGCTCAAGCCCGTCAGTTTTTGCAGCCCATGGAGAATCATCTCTGCACCCACGGAATTGGTAGTTTGAGTGAGATTTTTGATGGCGATGCTCCTATGATTCCAAGAGGCTGTATTGCTCAAGCTTGGACAGTGGCAGAAATACTAAGAGCATGGGTAGCAGTAGAGTATTTCAATACCTGAACTACTATGGTCAAAATTTCAAATCCTCTAATTCTTTCACAGCAAAAGTCATTAGTCAAGCCAAACGCATATATAAACATAGTATATTTTTCGACGGCTTCCACATTCCTTAGTTTAACTAGAGACAAAGGAGCAGCTTCACTATACAATCTTCTAAATTCAATAGATAACAGGCAATTATTTGAATCAGATTGTGCAACAAGACCATTGATAGATAAAATGGTTGCTCAACGTAGAAACACTGTAGAAATTCTTCAATAGTGCTTGACGCATGTTCATAGGATACGAAATGATGAGTATAATCTGGGAGAGACAAATTCGGCAACTAGAAAATGGTATATTCAGACACCGAGTGAAGAAACATTGACAGAGATCACAAAGTGGCTAAGTAACCAGATTGCACTCTAGCTGATGAAAGTTGTTTACAACTATTTTTAACTGCATGATTGTTTTTCAAGAAAAAGTGAGGGGAGATGCAAAAGGATGAAGCCAACCTAAAAATAGCTATGAATGGTAATAGTCCTGGAATAATTCCCCCGAAATATTCAACTATAGCTTTAATTGATAAAAATATTAAAAGCTTAAACCTTTCTTAAGAATGCAAAAGCAACTGCTCATCCTTAAGGTTTGCACTTGGCGGGAACTATTAAGAGGCTTTCGCGGACAAGCATTATACAACAAATATTTCCACGGATGGCAAAGGAATGGAATGTGGGCAGAGATTAAAAGCAGCCTTCTGGGACAATTCAATGTTCAAATAGGCAAAATATACCCTCAAAGTAGCAATTATAGGGCACCACTCGGCGACGAAAATAATGGAGCCTCTATAGCTTTGATGAGGAGAGAGTTATTTAATCTTAGATGTCTAAACTTACAACCTGCGGCTTTCTATTTTCTGGTGAGCGCTAGTCCCAAAAGCAATAGGGATGCAAGATTGGTAACGCGGAAATTTAGCCTAGTAGCGACGGTGCATTTACTTGTGGCTAGCGCCGCTGCGCGAAAGTCAAAAGTTAAAAGTCAAAAGTTTTATATATCAAGGCTTATGACTGTTTGAAACGGTTGCTTTATTTACGCCGTGCTGTACTAGTACTATCGCTCAGCTGTTTGAACTTTCTTCAAGAAAATGCTACATTTGCCTACCTTACCCAGCTTACAATCCACTAAAACGAATCAACTTTTGTCCAAGTTACCATTCTCGGCAATCCCAACCTTATTTATGATGAGCAGTTAATTTTTCACAATCTATATTCAGTCTAAGTAGACAATACCCCATGGAGTTGCAATAAATGGATCTATACAGCGATGCATTGAAAATCCTCAAAGGAACTAGCCGAACTTTTTATATCCCAATTATTCGTCTACCCCTTGGCTTGCAAGAGGCAGTGGCATCAGCTTATCTGTGTTTTCGAGCTATTGATGAAATTGAAGATCATCCAGAACTAGATAACCCTACTAAGGCAAAACTTTTACATGCGATTAGCTTAACATTACAAGAGGCTAGGGTTGATGGCTTCTCCATTGATGCCTTCTCCATGGGATTCCGTCCATACGAGCATTTATTACCAGAAGTCTCTACTAGGATTAGAGACTGGACGCTATTAGCACCTGGAACAATTGCTCCTCGAATATGGGATGCTATTGCTGCAATGGCTGACAGAATGGCATTCTGGGCAGAAGTAAACTGGAAAATAGAGACACAATCCGATTTGGACCGTTACACTTTTAGTGTTGCAGGTGCGGTTGGCTTGTTGCTCTCAGATTTATGGGCTTGGTACGATGGAACACAAACAAACCGTACTTTGGCAATTGGATTTGGGCGAGGGTTACAAGTGGTGAATATGCTGCGTAACCATACAGAGGATTTGTCTCGAGGGGTGGACTTCTTCCCCCAAGGTTGGAGTCCGGAAGATATGCAAAAGTATGCCCGTCACAATTTATCAATGGCAGATACTTATACTAATGCCCTTCCTGCTGGACCAGCATTAGACTTTTGTCAAATTCCCCTAACTTTGGCTTATGGTACCCTTCAAGCTCTAGAAAATGGCAAAGACAAACTTAGCCGCAGTGATGTTGTTGCACTGATTGAGCCACTGATTGGTATGAATATGAATGCTATTTAAGAATTCAGGAGCCAGGAGCCAGGAGTCAGAACGAATTTTATGTGTCTGGCGGGTTGAATAAAGGGGTTTAAATGTCAAACTCATTAATTCTGAATTCTGAATTCTGACTCCTGAATTCCGTATTCTGGCTGCTTCTTTAAAATTCTGACCTAAATATAAGGAGAGATCTCGTGAAGAAAACTTTGTTCCTCAGTCCTCCTTCCTTCGATGGGTTTGATGGTGGTGCGGGCTCACGATACCAAGCTAAGCGCGAAATTACCTCTTTCTGGTATCCAACGTGGTTGGCTCAGCCAGCTGCTCTGGTGCCAGGTAGCAAGCTTGTGGATGCTCCACCACACGGTCAAACTGTGGAAGATGTGCTGAAAATAACTTCAGATTATGAACTAATTATTATGCACACTAGCACGCCTTCTCTGGCAAATGATGTAAAGTGTGCTGAGGCCATCAAAGCCCAAAAACCTGATGTACAGATTGGTTTGATTGGCGCACACGTGGCAGTTTTACCACAAGAAACGCTACGTGAAAACCCAATTATTGATTTTGTGTGTCGCAATGAGTTCGATTACACATGTAAGGAACTGGCAGAAGACAAACCTTGGAATGAAATTAAAGGTCTAAGCTACCGTGACAAGAATGGTAATATATGTCACAACCCAGAGCGTGAATTGATCCACGACTGGGATGCTATGCCCAGCGTTCTTCCAGTTTACGAGCGTAACCTGGATATTACAAAATATTTCATTGGTTACTTGCTGCACCCTTACGTTTCTTTTTATACAGGGCGTGGTTGTCCAGCCAAATGTACGTTCTGCCTTTGGCCTCAAACGATTGGTGGTCATCAATACCGATCTAAAAGTCCAGAAGCAGTTGGGAAAGAAATGGAGCAAGCCAAAGCAATATTTGGCGATCGCGTCCGGGAATATATGTTTGATGACGACACCTTCACAATCGATAAACATCGAGCGATCGCCATCAGCGAACACATGAAACGTCTAAACCTGACTTGGAGCTGCAACGCCCGCGCTAATTTAGACTACGATACTCTTAAAAAGCTACGTGATAACGGCTTACGTCTATTGCTAGTTGGGTTTGAGTCAGGAAACCAGCAAATTTTGGACGGCATTAAGAAAGGTATTAAACTGGAAGTGGCACGGAAGTTTATGGAAAACTGCCATAAACTCGGGATCACTGTACACGGCACGTTTATCATCGGGTTGCCAAACGAAACGCAACAGACAATCGACGAAACAATTCGTTTTGCTTGCGAGATTAGTCCTCACACCATCCAAGTTTCTATTGCTGCGCCTTATCCTGGTACAGAACTTTATAAACAAGCTCAGGACAACGGCTGGTTTACTGACAATTCTTTAGTAGCAAACTCAGGCATTCAAATGTCTACTTTGCAATATCAAAACCTTTCCAGCGCTGAGATTGAAGATGCTGTTGAGCGATTGTACCGACGATTCTACTTTCGACCCAAAGCTATCATCCCAATTGTGGGTGAAATGCTCAGCGATCCTCAAATGTTAGTGCGTCGCCTAAGAGAGGGTAGGGAGTTCTTCTCCTATTTAAAAGATCGTCGTACGCAAGCAGCAGCTAAAGCACCAACTGCTGTTAGTAGTTAGTAAAGTGTGTGAGGGATAGCGTAACGCACCATTTATAAAGGGTTGGGATGAACCCGGACAAAAACGGACAACCTTTGTCCCAGTTTGGGATGTAGACTTCTAGGAGAGGGTGCGAAAAAACGCACCTGTCTGGAAATGTCCGGGTATTTTTTGGCAGTAGGGAGGTGCGTTTTTTCTAAGGTTGTCCGTTTTTGTCTAGGAAAAATGTAGCGGTGCGTTACTATTTTGAGAAAATTGCTAAATACAATAAATAATTCCCACTCTATCTAAAACTTTCCATAAATAACAATCAACACCTAACAATGAAACTAGGAAGCGAAGCTCATAAAGAACTGTTTTGCCGCAGTTTTATGGATAGCCACGTAAAGTTTGAGCCAGAGCAACTACCTTGGCCCACTCTTGATAGTATAGGTCTTGAACGTTTGCGAGGTATTCCCTTTTGGTTTGAAGCTCTTCGCACAGAGCTAAATGCCGGTGCGATGGTTAACACTTTTGCTGCAACAATTGACGATCCTCTCTTGCAAGACGCGATCGCTCTCCAAGGTTTTGAAGAAAGCCGTCATGGAAAACTCATCGAGTTTCTCGTTAACCATTACGACATTCAAATTTCTCGACCCCCAGAGCCCGTACTTCCCAGCGATATCAAAACCGCCTTTCTTGACTTTGGTTTTGGAGAATGTCTTGATTCTTTCTTAGCATTTGGATTGTTTGAAATTGCACGTCAAGCAAACTACTTTCCTCAAGGATTGTTCGACATATTTAATCACATTCTTGACGAAGAAGCGCGTCATATTATGTTCTTTGTTAATTGGGTGACTTATCAACAAATAAATCAAGGAGGTAATCCTACTTGGTTACGTGGCGTTTATGCACTTTGGCATTATGGGAGAGCGTTTCAAGACAAAATTCAAGCCTTTAGTGGCTCTATAGAAGATCAAAACGAGGGTTTCACTGCTACTGGAGCTAGTAACTTCACCGATGATTTAACTCCAGAGTTGTTTTTGTCGTCTTGTCTTCAAGAAAACACTCGTCGGATGAGTGCCTTTGACAAACAGCTACTTCAGCCACGACTGATTCCTAGACTTGCCGCAATTGCCCTACGCCTTGTAAGGATTGTACCTGGGCGTCAGTCTAACCCAACAACTCAATTTTCCAAACCTTAACATTTAGGAATTCAATAATGAAAATCGGTTCTGAATCCCATAAGGAATTATTCTGCCGTAGTTTTATGGAAAGCCACCAGCCGATGGATCCTGAACAGCTAATGTGGCCTAAACTTGAAGATTCAGAACTTGAGCGCCTCCAGCAAATTCCCTTTTGGGAGGAAGCCCTTAATACTGAATTGGAAGCAGGAGCGAAGATTGATGCTTACCTGCCTATGATCAGCGATCCACTTCTACGAGATGCTGTAGCACTTATGGGAGAAGAAGAAGCTGCTCATGGTAAGTTATTCAGGTATATGATTGAGCATTACGATATTAAAGTTTCTGGACATCCTCCAGCTGCGCCACCTGCAAACATTGAACAAGCCTTCATTGATTTTGGCTATGGCGAGTGTCTAGATGCTTTTTTGGGATTTGGGCTTTTTAAAATTGCTCGTCAGTCGAAGTTCCTCCCAGAACCAATGTTCAACATATTTGATCGGCTACTACAAGATGAAACACGTCATATTGTGTTTTTCGTCAACTGGGTAGCCTATCTTCAAGCTAGTAGAGGGCGCGGATCTGCATTATTTCGCTCTGCTCATTCAGTTTGGTATTACGTTAGAGCAGTTCAAAGATTGTTGGGTGTGGTTGATCGTAGCTCTGAACAAAATGGTAACGGTTTTTCAGCGACTGAAGCCAGCGTCTTTCTAGAAGGCTTTAGCGTAGACCAGCTTGTGTCAACTTGCTTACAGGAAAATGCACGACGTATGAGCATTTTTGATGACGAACTGCTCAAACCTCAACTCCTACCCGTACTGGCTCGAGCTGCACTATCAGCGACAAAACTTTTTCCCAAACGTCGCCCTCACGACACTAACCAAAATCTTGTAACAGTAGAACACAACAAAAACTGATTGGCGAGCAAAAATAGAGCAGACGGAAAATTCTCCATCTGTCTGCTCTGCCTTGTAATATATGTAACAATTATTGCTAGTACTAATAGCCTCAAATTTTACACAGAGATTGTCCTAAATGTTAAATACAGACTACTGTAGGGACGAACAGATGTTCGACCCTACAAATGTATTACATATGGATAATATGTGTCAGAAAGCTTTAAAGTCTGGAGCTTCTCCGTATATACCCCAAGCCCAGACAGAGCTAGGTTGGGGTAGCGTACAATTAGCTAATGAGTAAATTTATATATTATGTTTAATGCCACTGAAATTTTAATAGATGCTTTTGTAAAGCAGATTCGGGAAGGATATCGTCGCACCTACGGCTGTTTGAAGAATGATTACCAAGACATAATAGCTTGGGCTGGCAATATGGCCTTAGAAAATATTGCCAATAGTGACGCCCTATATCATAACGTTGAACACTCTATTTTAGTCACTCTCGTTGGACAAGAAGTATTACGCGGCAAACACATCCGAGAAGGTGGTGTTTCAAGTGAGGACTGGTTACATTGTATTATCTCCTTGCTGTGTCATGATATTGGGTATGTTAAAGGGGTGTGTCGTCAAGACCGTGAAGAGGAAAGCTTTTATGCAACAGGACAAGATGGGCAGATGATCTCGCTCCCTCCAGGGGCATCCGATGCTAGTTTGACACCGTATCATGTTGACAGAGCTAAACTCTTCATTGAGGAACGTTTTGGTGGTCATAAGCTAATAGATATTGAGGTGATTAAGACCAATATTGAATTAACCCGATTTCCTGTACCAGCAGCAGAAGATCATCAGGAAACCAGTAGTTTTGCTGGTTTAGTGCGTGCTGCTGACTTAATAGGACAACTGAGCGATCCCCGTTACCTAAAAAAGATTACCTCTTTGTTCTACGAGTTTGAAGAAACTGGTATTAATAAATCTCTTGGCTACAACACCCCTGCCGATTTACGCAAAAATTATGCTAAGTTTTACTGGAATGGAGTTTATCCTTACATTCAGGATGGGTTACGTTTCCTGTCTTTGACACAGCAGGGAAAACAAATTATTGCTAATCTTTACTCAAACGTGTTTGTTGTGGAACACGAAAAACATCACGAAGAAAAGCTATCTAAACTGTGCTGTTGATCCACATCTGAAAACAAACTACTCGCCTAAGATATTATTATCTTCCCTACCCCCTAACCCCTAACCCCTACCCCCTGATTATGAATTGGTGGCAAAGATTACAAAAAAATCCCTTGGCGAGATTTGGGGCAATTTTGCTCCTGATATTTTATATAGCAGTTATTGCAGCTGATTTTGTAGCCCCTTACGACCCTTACGCTTCACAAACAAACGGTTCACTACTGCCACCAACTCGGATTTATTGGGTTTCTAAATCAGGGCAATTCATTGGTCCTCATATTTATCCCACAACTCAAGGAAAAACTGATCTCAATACAGGCGATCGCCAACTTATAGTAGATTTTACAAAGCCCTCTCCTGTTAGACTATTTGTTCAAGGTCCCGAATACCGTCTATTTCGCCTGAGTTTACCCTTACCTCCAAAATGGGAAGAACAAGAAATCATTCCTGGGATCCCGTTAAACTGGCATTTGTTTGGCGCTGTTGGTCCCGCAAAATTTAACATTGTTGGTACAGACGATCAAGGACGAGATCAATTTAGTCGTTTAGTGCATGGTGGTAGAATCAGTTTATTTATAGGAATTGCTGGAGTTGCTCTCTCCTTTCCATTAGGAATGATCATTGGAGGAATTTCTGGCTATTTCGGTGGTTGGACTGATAGCATTATCATGCGTTTAACAGAAGTGCTGATGACTTTTCCCAGCATTTATTTGTTGGTGAGTTTAGGAGCAGTATTACCAGTTGGCTTGTCTAGCACCCAACGCTTTTTATTGATTATTCTGATTACTTCGTTTATTGAATGGGCTGGATTAGCAAGAGTGATTCGGGGACAAGTGCTCTCAATTAAAGAGAGAGAATTTGTCCAAGCAGCACGAGCTATGGGTGGTAAGCCACTTTATATTATTCTTCGCCACGTTTTGCCACAAACCGCTACTTATATTATCATTTCTGCTACCCTTACCATTCCTAGTTTTATCGGCGCAGAAGCAATACTTAGCCTTATTGGTTTAGGTATACAGCAACCAGATCCCTCTTGGGGCAATATGCTATCCTTAGCAACTAATGCTTCTATCTTAGTTCTACAGCCGTGGTTAATTTGGCCCGCAGCATTGCTAATTATCCTCACAGTGCTGTCTTTTAACCTGCTTGGTGATGGCTTGAGAGATGCCCTTGATCCTCGCAGTTTACAGCGGTAAGTAGGGAGCAGAGGAGCAGGAATTAGTCTTAGTCTAAAACCCCAATGCCCCATGCCCCATGCCCAATACCTATTGACAAAAAGACAAAAAAGTGCATTCCCAAACAAGGCGTGGCTGTGCGTAGCAAAGTAGGGATTTGCGAGCTTGTTCTAATCGATTGATGATGTTTGGTTGATGTGACTGATGCCAGTAAAATTGTTGGAGATAATCGACTAACCATAATTGAGCTTCTGTATCGATCGCTTTATCAATTTGTTTAGCTACTTCTAAAGCCTCGCGGTAAGATGAAGGTACTTTTGTAACAGCTTTTAGTAGCTCAGGGGGAACGGCTTGCATTTGTTTGTAATAGGCGATCGCTTGCCCTGGACTACCGGATGCAAGGCTTAACACCGCCGGGTGCTGCAAAATTTCCTCGTGTCCTGTTTCTCTCAATACCTGAGTCATCGCTGCTGTATTTAAGCGATAAAAAGGAATTCGTTGACAGCGTGATACCAAAGTAGGCAGGATAGATTCCAGCGACGGAGCAATTAAAATTAGTGTTGCCTGTCCTGGTTCTTCTAAAGTCTTGAGCAAAGCATTAGCGGCTGCTTCCGCCATGGTTTCTGCTTGCTCTAATACGACTACATTCCTCGACGCTACTAATGGAAAGCGACCAAGAAACTCAGTAATTTCCCGAATTTGATCCAGCCGAATTACAGGTGGTGCTTTCCGCTTAAGTCCTTTTTCTGCTGCTTCAGTTGGCGTCAGTCGTTGTCCTTGGTGTAGATAGGTTGGCTGTACCCATAATAAATCTGGGTGATTACCTTGAAGCACACGATTTTGGCTGGAACTAAAAAGCAATTGTACAAAGCAACCCGCTGCTAAACCCCTTCCTACACCTTCAGGTCCAACAAACAGATATGCTGGAGCTATTCGGTTTGTTTTAACAGCTTGAGTTAGTAAATTTACTGCTTGTTCTTGTCCTATCAGTGGTTTAAACTCGTCCATTGAGAAATCCCCAACTCACGAGGCGATCGCGCAAAATTGCCCGAATTTGTTCTTGCACGGCTTCTTGACTTAGGCTTGCATCTACGCGCACAATGCGATCAGGATAAGAAGCATGAAGTTTAGAATATCCTTCTTGTACACGGTGATGAAAAGCTATTGTTTCTTTTTCCAAACGATCAGCTACTACACCACTTCCCTGTTTACGGGCAAGCCCTATCTCTACATCAAGATCCAACCATAAAGTTAAATCGCTTTCTAAGCCTCCTGTCGCAATAGAATTTAACTGGTTAATTAAATTTATATCCAGTTGACGACCATAACCTTGGTAAGCAATGGTTGAGTCAGTGTAGCGATCGCACAAAATAAACGTACCCGATTCTAAATTCGGCTTAAGTTCTTGTGCTACGTGTTGCGCTCTATCAGCAGCATATAGCAGTAATTCCGTTACTTCAGCGATTTGGTTTTTTCCTACTTCTAATAACAAGCGTCGTAAATCTAGCCCTAGCTCTGTTCCCCCCGGTTCACGTGTTACAAGTACAGCTTTGCTGGTAACATTTCTAAGCCACGCTTGAGTAAGCTGTATTTGACTAGTTTTGCCGCAACCCTCCACACCTTCAAATACGATAAATTTGCCTCTACTCATGCTGTTTCAACTTTGCTGCAGGTGACTGATAGACTCTAACTATATCACTGCGCGGCAAATACAGTTCTTTTAATTTTTCTTTCGATTTTTCCTAAAGTTCTGCTCATAGTTACTAATGGGCTAGGACGCTTTAGTGCAATAGGTTTTTGCTCTGGATGTTTGAGAAACCGGTAGTGTAAAAATACGTCTTGATAACAAATATCTACATCTTCACCTGCACATAAACGAGTGAAGCTGATCGCTGGGTACTCCATGTAATGAATACGATGAATAGGCTTTAATCCATCTTTATTATAAAGTATGTTATCAATATTAATGAAAGGATCAGCGTTTGCGCAATTACCAGTTCTTTCTTGTCCGTTAGGACTGAGTGTAAAATTGAATAAAGGAAGATTAGACTTAAAAGTTAAATAATTAAATAAATGAGCGTCATCCCACCAGTTAGTTATCCATTCTACTTCTTTATTTTTCATAAGTTCATCTTGAAATTTTTTTAAATCTTTGGCATTAAATAAACCTCCTTTAGAAGCAAAAAAATCAGAACTGTGTAGTCTGGGACGTATATCTTTTTCATAAAAAAGACCATTATTTTCTAATAACTCTATATTTAATGATACTTTGTTGCGAGGTTTAGTATGTACCCAGTCATCAAAAATAAACTCATACTGGTTCAGTTTATCGAATATATTACTAAACGATTTCATTACTAATGTGTCAGCATCGCAAAAGACAAACTTATCAAAATCTCCGTCAAAAACACACATTTTACGCTGCAAATGTCCTGTAGACCACCAATTGTGAAAGAACCTTAATTGTTTAGCATCTGGATGTAGAGCCCATACTTTATGGGCAAAATTTTCCCAACGCTGAATTGATTCCCAATTGTCATAAAGTGTTACATTGTTTCTAACAGCTATTTCCTGCTTTACCTGCTTCAGTTGTTCATCATAGGGAATAATACAAACGGGAATATCTGGACTAATATTTACCTCAATACTATTCAGTAATGCTACTAATTGATCATAAACTATGTCATTAGCAAGCGTATAAATACCGAAAGACTTCATCTTAAATCTCTTTAACGGATAGATTTTTATAGTTATATAGTTCCCCAGATTTTAGAGAAAGTAACAATTTACTCTTAAAGCCGAGTATTACGAGAAATGTTCAAACCACTTGAAAGGCTTATAGCTAGTTTTTAATGCAAAAAAAAGCCTCTTAGAGACTAAGAGGCTAGACAACAAGTAACCAAGAGAAAAAACTTTTAAGCTTACACAATAACTACAGCCATTGCTCCTCCAAATGCTGCGAATATTGCTGAGACGATCGCCGTCGTAAACAACCACCAAGCCGCTGATGCAGCTGTTTTTCTGGTTTCTTCAGCTTGGCGCTGTGCTTGAATCTTCACTTCTTCTAGGCGTCGCTGAGCTTCTTGTTGAATACGTTCTGCACGCTGTAAGACGCTATTTCGTGATCGCTCAATTTGATCAATAATTCGGTTAGCGTCTGCTTCAGAGATATCTTCGCGAGAACTCATGATAGCAACCAAGGTATCACGGTTAAAAGCAGAAAGGCGATCGCGCAGAGCGTCAAACCCGGCGTGTGGATCGTCAAATAGCTGGCGAACATCACGCTTGATGCCATCATAATTAAGTTCTGGACGATCTAGGGAATTAAGGTAATTGCGGATACGAGCAAAAACTCCTTCAACTACATCTTGAATCCGTCGTTGAATAGCCCGCACTTGGTCTACAAATTGCTCGCGTACCGATACAATATTATCTGCGATCCTTGCGGCTTCCTCTTCTGTCATATCCTCGCGGATTTTGAGTAAGGCGATAATCGTAGAACGATCAAAATGGGAAAGGCGATCGCCCAAACTTTCCACCCCAGTTCGAGGATCATGTAACAATAGCTGCAAGTCACGCTTAATACCTTCAGGGTTCAATTCTTCCTTTCCCGTCTGCCGTAGATACTCTTGCAGATAATCTTGGAAAGTTTGTAGCCTCTGTTGCGTCCTAACGGCTAAACGACGAGGCGCACGAACAGTGTTCCGAATTGAAGTTTGTACAGAGTTAATTATTTCATTAACTTGCTCTTCGCTCAAATCCTGACGTTGGCTCAAAAGCTTCACCAACGTATCGCGATCAACTTGAGACAAACGATGGCTTAGAGCTAAAGCACCCTCTTTTGGGTTGTCAAACAATCTGGCAATATCCCTTTGAATACCTTCGGGGTTTAGTTCTGTTTTACCTGTATTACGTAAATAATCGGCAATTGTGGTTGTCACAGAATCGTATTGATCTTTAGCTTTATCCGCCACAACCTGTGGTACGTGGCGAATGCTGTACCATGAGTGTTCAACAGCATCAAGAATTTGATTGACTTGTTCTTCACTCAAATCTTGACGCTGGCTCAGTAATTGTACTAGGGTATCACGATCAAACCGAGACAAGTGTGTTCTAATCGCAGCTACTCCAGCTTGTGGATCTTTCAGGAGAGTTTTAAGTTCGGCGCGGATAGTGTCGGGATTTAATTCTTCCTTACCAGTGTTGCGTAGATACGACTCTAAATTCAGCCACAGGGTTTCAGCTTGATATTTTGCTTGTTCTGCTAGTCCTTTAGATTCAACTAAAACTTTATCCTTCTGTTTTTCTAACTCATCAAGAATTCTATCTGCTTCGTCTGGGTAGATATCATTACGCTCTAGTAACGTCTCTCTCAGTTCTTGGCGATTAAGCAGGGATAAGCGCCGAGACATAGTTTCGTAATCTGCTTCTGGATCTTCCAATAAAGGTTTAAAACTATGCGCAATTCCTTCTGGTGTCAAATCTGACTTCGTATTCACCAGTAGATAACTTTCTATACGACGCTGTAAGTCTTGTGAAATTTCTCGTTCTTCTTCTGCTGTGACTGTGATCAGCACTTCTTTACGGACGGCTTCTAATTGATCTGCCACACGTTGAATTTCTCTTTGTGTTAGCAAACCTCGTTGCTGAAGAATATTAACGAAATCGTTTCGAGAAAGTTGTTCTAACTCCCGTCGCACTGTTCCAGGAGCGGCGGCTGGATCGTAAATAACATCACGAAACTCTTCAGAGATTCTTGCTTGATTCAATTGCCAAGCGTATGTAGTATGTAAGTAATTTTCTACATCGATGCGAATCGGGCTATAGGTTTGTGATGAGGCAGGTTGTAGAGAGGATACTGTGTCTACAGCTTTATTTTTCGCACTAGACAGAACACCCAAGATTTTTTCTACGTCTAAGTCTGACAAATCAGCCCGTCCTAACACTATACCAGTTAGTGCTGAAATTGACTGTTGCAAGGTTTGCTGAACTCCACCTGGGGCTGGTTTTTGATCAGGCTGTTTTTGAGAATTTATCTGTGCAATTAGTTGATCAATTTTCCTGCTGAGTTCATCTACTCTGGTTTTTCCTGGTTGTAGTGATTTAAGATAGTCAATCAACTCTCCAAAATGGTCTTGTAGTGGTTGTTGCTGATTCACAACCTGCTGCCAGACCCCATATAATGTGTCAGTAATGCGGTTAATATCCCGCTTTGAAAGGTCTGTACGACTGCTAACTAATTCGACAAACTTTTGGCGATCTATATTACGTAGATCGGAACTTCCAGCAATCTCCTTTAGCTGCGGATCATTTAGTAACTTTTCAAATTCACTCCTCATTCTTGATATATCTAGCTCAGGAGGACGTAACATTTCTATGTAGTCCTCAACGTTATCGCGGATTCTGCCAGGATCAATTGCACTTCCTAATTCACGACTGACTGCGGATGCTGCTGCTTCAGCAGTTGCTACAACTTGTTGGCTTACAGCTTTAGCACCCAAAGCTGCTGTTGCTGTTCCCATCAGCGCCTGAAAACCTGATGTCGCCGTGTTAACTATTGAGCCAATAAAAGATCCTACGGCTGTCGAACTCACCCACACTAATAGTAGGAAGTACGCACCCCATATGACTAGGCCTAGAACTGCACCCGTTAACCAACTTAAGATCGGGAGGCTGAGTTTTACTGCTAGAAAAGAAGCAATGGTAAGAGCGATCGTCACAGTAATGACTGTCCACATCCCCACTAACACGCTTATTTTGCGTAGTGTACCCCCGAAACTTCCTCCCCCGTTATGATCACCTGAATCTGAGTCAGGTTGATGTCCCAAATAACTAATACCACCAGCAACTGAAAGGTTAGTTAAAACTAATTGGATGGCAAAAGCCAGAATCACACCTGAGATTATGGTAATAAATAAGCGCGGTCCTGAAGGCGTAATATCTATCGTTGGAGTTTGTGCCACCCAAGATAACCATTTATAAAGTCCTAGAACTATATAATCGCTCTGAAGCATCCTATTTCCTTCCTCTAAACTTTCCTTAATGCGAATAAAAAATAATTCTTGTATCTGTCGAAAAGCTCAACTCTTAAGCCTTAAGAATCCAGGAAGTTAGGTGCTTTCAGCATCCCTCCAAAGTTTGAAGCTTCCTTATACAGAAGGATAGAAATTTATCGACTTAATTTGATTTGTAACTGCCCTAACTGTTGTATTAACAACCTATCTCAGAAGAGTAGTTCTACAACATATTAGTCACGTTTTTTAATCTATTGATGGTAAGTTTAAAGAGTCGAGAGGTGTTGAGTTATTTCTGGGCAAGCCTTCCTAAAGCTTTGATCTTTTCTTTTAAACCACGAAGAGTATATTACGCATAATTTCTTGTCAAAGATAAAATATGTGAGCCTATTTTACTTGATGATTTTTTTTCACAATCTCTAGGTGGATTTATTGAGATAAAAGCAGTCACAGAAGATCATCCACAAGACATGGTTATACGTTGTGCCTATAGATAGAAAAAAGCTTGATTACGAATTGTTACGCTGTGTTTAGAAAGAGCAACAAACTAAAGAATACGAAACAGGATAGAAACATGCCAACTCCGCAAACTCCTCCTTCTACAGGTCTACCCCCAGTTGCCACAGAATACAACGGTATTGATCGCAATGCATTTATCTTTGGCTTCAATCCCCAAGCAGAACTTTGGAATGGTCGCTTGGCAATGATTGGTTTCTTAGCTTATTTACTTTGGGATTTAGCTGGTTACAGTGTCCTACGTGACGTGCTGCACTTAATCGGCCACTAAGAGTGAAAAGAGATAATTTTGGAGATAAATAAAATGGAAACTCGTCCTTCTGCCGATTTACCACCAGTAGCTAAAGCTTATAACGGCGTTGATCGTAACGCATTTATTTTCGGCTTCAATCCTCAAGCAGAACTTTGGAATGGTCGCTTAGCGATGATTGGCTTCTTGGCTTATTTACTTTGGGATTTAGCCGGTTATAGTGTACTGCGCAACGCACTGCACTTGGTCGCATAATTCTTTGTAGAGGCGTAGCATTGTACGCCTCTATTTAAAGTTTCGGAACATGATGAGTGATCTGTATTGAAATCGTCAGTGTTCAGCTGCTTATATTCCGATTACATTTTACGTATTTAGTGATGCTCGTCAGTACTAACGATTATGTGCTTGCAAATAATTTGTAATTAATAATGGGAAATCTAGCAGTGAGCCGGGAATTATAATTAATTGCCCGGATATGTCATGAGATTACCTGCTACTCTTCATCATGCTCCTTGAGCAATGCTGCCTGTCGCAATCAGCTTAACTTCGGCATTGGCGCTTGGGTTAGCAACAAGTGATGCCAACAAGAAGAGAACGATGTTTCTCTTGAAAATAGCAGTATTATTACGGTGAAATATACTCTAATAACGAGATTTTTTGATATTTATACCTAATGGTTAAGCAGAGATTATAGATGGTATAAATTTTTATTAAAATTGAATTTTTCCCCCCGACTTACTGATTCTTCAAGTTGGTATCACGATAAACGCCCTATAAAGCAGGACTTTCACCAGAAGAAAGTAGAACCCGATGGGCTTGATGTTATATAATGGAGTGCTAAGGAAAATTAATTCTTCGTAATGACTGTTTATTCACAAACATTATTCATCGCCACAGGGCCATTACCTAACCCAGAGACTTTACGAACAGAGCAACCTTCGGAGAGTAAGGTCAAAGATGATCCGTTAATTGCCAAAGGTTGGGAAACCTCGGTTTACGTGGGCTCTGTATTCGTCGTATTAGGTGTCCTTGTCGTTGTAGGAATTTTTAGCCAAAAATTTGAACACGTGGTTACTATGGCCTTGATTCTGACGGCAATTTTAATTGCTTGCTTTTTAGTTATGAGTTTATAACTTGCCACTACCTAATGTCTTCATAAAATTTTTTGAGATAAGTTGTGTTAACGCCAATCCCCCATAAAAAACCAATGTAAAAATAGATGGCAGTTGCTTTCCAACTACCCCAACGTGCTACGCGGCGATCAGAGCTTTGAACAACGCGTTTTACGAGGTAAATTCGTCCTTTTGTAAACAGTCTAAGGCATAAATCCCCATCTTCCATAATTGGTAGCTCCTCATTAAAACCTCCGCAGTCCCAAAAGTCATTTCTACGACAGAACATTACCTGATCGCCAAATAACAAACGTAAGCCCCTCAAAAACATGTGAGGCTTAAACATGAGTGGGGCATAGTAAGTTTTGAGATAATTATGTAGGGAGATGCCCCAACGAGTACTTCGAGAACCTACCATTAAAGAAATAAAACCTCCGCAGGCAATGGCTGGTTCTGCTAAGGTTTGCTCAATCACTGCAATCAAATCATCTGGCACCCAAGTGTCTGCATGAAGTAGGCAAAGAATGTCTCCAGTTGCAGCTCTAGCAGCGTAGTTCATTTGAATGGAACGCCCGCGCTTAGGACAACTGAGAACTTGCAGCTTTATTCCTCGAGCAAATAACTCACAGACGCGCTTTGCTACTTCGATTGTTTGGTCTTCGCTACCGCCATCAACGACTATAACCTCGCCTGCTGGTGGGTCAAGTATAGTTAATTGACGCAACGTGCGATCCAAAACAACCGCCTCATTCAAAGTCGGAATAATAATCGAAACACAAGGCATAAAATTTTTGCACCCTATTGTCCCATTACCGCATCAGATCTCAGCAGTTTAGCCCACGTTGCATTGTAGGGATGTATAAGTTTTGCTGAATGGTCGTCTTTAAAAACTGGCCGTTTTTCATTCGCCCACTGGAAGATGCCACCACTCAAGTTAAAGACCCTGGAAAAGCCCTGTATTTGAATTTGCTCGGCAACTCTAGCACTTCTATAGCCTACCGAACAGTATACAACAATAGGAGTCTCTTTCGCAACGGTTAAGCATTGAGATAAATTAGGCTCTGTTGGGTCAATTCGCTGGGCTGCTTTTAAATGACTAACGTTGTACTCCACCTGAGTCCGTGCGTCGAGCAAAAGTGGTTGTGGTTTGGTTTTTTGTTCTAACCACTGAGCAAATTCTTTAGTCGTAATCTGGCGGACTCTGGGGAACTTAACCTTTATGACGAGTGTTACGAAGCTAAGAGCAACAGAACGGATGAGAGCTAGTCCAATTAATCGCACCATTTTCTTTATTCATAACAATAGTTAAATTTTCATAAAAATTTTAATAATCCTGCTATACTTTTTATATTGTTTGATGATAAGTTTAGTGTTCCTCGGAAATCGCAGAGTTTAGCGTTAATCAAAAACGTACTAAGAACCTGTGGTAGATTCATTTGTAAAACATTACATCGACTTTTGGTGAAAAAATAAAATGAGTGCAAGTCTCCTAAAACTGCACAAATGGTTATTTTTGTGCCACTATGCGTCTACAATGTTAACAAAGCAACGACTTTTAAGTTGTTTGGTGGTGATTACCGTACAAAACCGAATTTTAAGGGACACAGTAGAGAAAGCTATGGTATAGTTAAGAAGTTAAGACTAGCTTAGCCAAAGTATAGGACTCTACGCATAGGCAATAATTCCACAACAACGGAAAGCAGTTTTGATTAAGCATTTACTAAACCAAATCAGAATTTAATTGAGCTTATGACTCAGAAAGTGATTCACCCAATGGTGAAATTGCAGCGAAACGTGCAATCGCTCATAGATTCACAAATTATCAAGCCAACCGATAGCATTTGGAAGATCGCTTTGCTTTACGGCAATGACTGGCAGCACTGGAAAAAGGAACTGCTAGACTTCGGCTTCAGTATGCAAGACCCGGTTAGCGAACTGTTGGCAGTAGAAGCTTGGGATGAGGATTAGAAATTGTTTTTTGTTGGTTGTTTTGTTAGACAACTAACGACTAACCAATCAAAAGGCTCCTAAGCTTTACATTCTGCTAATGCTGTTGCCAACTCTTTAGCCGTTTGGTAACGGTCTCGTGGCATTTGTTCTGTGGCACGGTCAATCACTACCCTTAACTCAGGAGTGATTGTTGGAATACTACTGACATCAAATCTAAAATTTCGTCCTCGCTGGCGATAATACCTGATAGGGTGTTCGCCGGTGAGAAGAAATATTAATGTTGGTCCAATAGCATACAAATCTGATTGAGTTAATGGTTGACCTCGCTCCTGCTCAGGAGCACAGTAACCATCTGCACCAATACGGGTTCCAGGTGTTGTACCAATTTCCTTAACAGCACCAAAATCTAATACGACTATGTGATTATCAGCATTTCGCACCATTAAATTGGCGGGTTTGATATCGCGGTGAATAAGTGGAGGGTTTTGGCTATGGAGATAGTTTAAGATGTCACACGTTTGGATCATCCAAGCGATCGCGTCATTTGGGGTTACTGGGCCCTTTAAATAAATAAGCTTTTCTAAATCTTGTCCGTGGACTAGTTCCATCGCCAAATATTTTTTCCCACCTTCCACGAAGAAGTCGTAATATCTAGGAATTCCAGGATAATTCAGAGATTTAAGAGTGTGGGCTTCCCGTTCAAATAATTCTTGCGCCTTGGCAATTTTCGCCATATCCGCATTCATTTGCTTCAACACCAATAGTTGTGGAGAGCCGGTAATGCTTCCCGTACCATCCCAAGCTAAATAGGTGGTACCCATACCTCCTTGTCCCAAGATTTTTAACACCTGATAGTGGCGAATTATCTGTTTCACTGAGATAGGTTGCCCGCAGCGAATACAAAATAAATTGTTAGGTGAATTACCTTCATGGGTGCAACTATAAGGTGAAGTTACAGGCTCCTTTGTCTGTGTTGTTGGCTGCTCCACTTGGAATTTTAGGATCGGACCTCCCTTTGCCAGTTGCAGCACCGCGTTGTCTGGCAACAGGTTATCACCTGCGACCAAAGTTCCGTTTAGAAAAGTGCCATTTGTACCTTGACTAATAACTCGCCAAGTCACACCATTGTGACCAGAGCTAATTTTAGTAATTTCTAAATGATGTCGAGAAACTAAACTATCGTTTAAAACTATGTCATTATCACCTGCTCGGCCAATCCGAATGACGGATTGATCTTTAAAAGACCACTCTTTAAGGGCAGTCTTCTTTTGCGGTTCTAACAAGGTTAGCGTCACCATAAAGGAGTAGGGGGAAAGAGCAGGGAGCAGGGAGTAGGGAGCAGGGAGTAGGGAGCAGGGGGCAGGGAGCAATTTTGACTTTTGACTTTTGACTTTTGACTTCCCCGCAGGGGTGCCCCATGCCCATTTATAAGCTAGGGCGTACTTTTGCCCTAATGACTACGGCAGTAATATTGTCATGACCATTGTAATTGTTTGCTAAATCAATTAAATCGCTAACACCATTTTCCAGACTTGTACCAGAATTTAAGAGGGGTTGTAAGTGAGTTCTCCAATGACTTTCCAATAGCTCATTATCTGATAATCCGTCTGAAGCAAGCAAGAAAAGTGTATCTTCATCGATCTCCAAAAATTGAACGTCAGGAGCGATAAAGTTTTCATCGCGAGGTCCTAAAGCTTGGGTAAGTTGGTATGCATCTGGGCGAGAGTAGGCAACGTTAGGCTCGATCCCTCGGGAAATTTCTCGTTGACCCACTTCATGATCTGTTGTGATTTGCTCGAGTTCCTTCTTCCGAGTTAAGCGATAAAGGCGGCTATCTCCTACGTGAGCCACGGCCACCTGAGTTCCTTGAATTAAGAGTATAATTAGGGTTGTACCCATACGCCCCAAACCAGAGCGAGCATCTTGTTGATTCATATCGTAGATGGCTCTGTTTGCTTGGCGTACTGCCTCACGGATCTGATCTTCGGTTGGTAGTTGGTTAGAAACCCAATGATTTTTAAAGTATTGTCTCAGGCTATCCACTGCTAAGGCACTCGCTACCTCACCACCTGCGTGTCCACCCATCCCATCACACAGGATATATAAACCGCGTGCCTGTATAGTACGATTGTTGGGCAGTTCTACCTTGTTAATTTCGGTTTCAATACCAAAGTAGTCTTCGTTATGATCCCGTTGACGCCCTACATTAGTTAGTCCTGCATTTTCTAAACTAACTAACTGCATTGGTAAAACAACAGTTGACACGTCATCGCTCTTGGATGCGCTTTCTTCCTTTTCATCTAATTGTAAAATTGTGGGTGATGCACTGCTGTTGTCCACTGGTGTGGAATTCTCTTCAAGTTCAACAGCGATCGCTTGCAAGCAGACTTGCAACTCTTTTAGTGTGTTAAACTTACCTAATTCTATATCCCCTAATAACTGTAATATCGAGCCAAACTGAGTGCGTTGAGACTGCTTAAATAGGGTCTGCCAAACTCGCCCTAAAGTTTTTATTGAGAAAGGCTGGTCTTGTGTACTGGCTGTTTGTGTTTCTCCTTCTTGTAGAGATTGATTTGTTATGGAGTATAAATCCTTTGCTATCTGTGTGCTTTGGGGTTCCGCATACAGACGTTGTAGTGCAACTGCTTGATCTTCATCTAATCTCAGATTTGACCACTCTAAAAGACTTTGCCGACAATTTATTGTTTCTAGTAATCCCCAAAGTTGGGTCATTTGATAGAAGCAATGTACGATTTGTAAAGAACTCGTTGTATCTTGTCGCCATAGCTCCAATAAATGCTGCCAATTTGAGCGGTCTTCGATTAAGACTACCTGGATATCTTGATGTTGCCATGCATCATGAATTGTTGGTATACCGAGATTGTGGTGAGATTGCAGGGCAATATACCGCTTAGCGAGGTCGCTTATTCCATCTGTATCCAGTGATGTTGTGGCTAATCCCTTTTGCTGATTTTCTAGGATTGCACTTAGTGGTGATACTTCATACGGCTGACAGTCTAAAACTCTTACACTCACCTCAACTTCAGTGCCAATGTCCTCTTCCCTTGGTAAAGATTCTAGGAGTTGATAACGCTGTTGAGGATCCAGATAAGAGCCAGCAGAGAGATTGAGGAGAGCCAGCGTCGTCTGCGGTTGTTCCGACTTAAGGCTACTGGCGAGAGCAGGGAGAACGAAACCTATGCCTTGCTCGAGTTGTTCTATTTCCTCTTTTTGTGTTGTGTCAACCACGTTTTTGGCAATAATCGCCAACCAAACGGTTCCGCACTCCGCGCCGCAATTGTAACAATATTGTGTATTTAGAGCTACTTCAGCGGCGCATTTGGGACAGACCTTATGGGTCAGGGAAGTGCCACAGTTTTGACAAAATTTGTTGCTATTGGGGTTTTCAAATTTACAATGGGGGCAAATCAGCATTGTGGAAGTTCCTTAATTCCCGTTCCAAAGTGCTTATAGCCACTAAGAGCCAAGGTTCCCTAACAGGCAGCACTTCTTTCTATAGTAAACTTACGAATGATAATAATTTCAAATGTTAATTTTTGTGGCGGCTAGTCTTAATTTTTACTTATTTTAACTAAAAACTTCTGATATTCACAAGTCTATTAACAATGGTAATTCAATAGTAAAGTATGTAAAGTTACATTGACTTCCAACCTGAATTGTTCCTCCTAAATGCTTAATCAGTTTTTGTACTAGTGCTAGTCCTAAACCCGTGCCACCCTGCTTTTTAGGATCATTACTAGGAATGCGATAAAACTTCTCGAAAATACGTGGTAATTCATGAGATGGAATTTCAACACCAAAGTTGGTCACTGTTAATTGAAGGTTATTAGCTTCTAATTCGGCACTAATAGTAATTGTTTCACCCGTAGGACTAAATTTACACGCATTGGTAAGTAACTCTATTAATATACGTTCTAAACTAAATGGATCACAAATAAGCGGAGGTAGATTAGGTGCTATATCTAGTTGTAGCTTATGATCACAGCAGTTGTGGTTGCGCGCGTTAAATAATGCTATCACTTGTTCAACCCACTCCTGGACTCGAATCGTTTCCAAGACAAGCGGCTTATTGCTTGTATCTAGGCGCTGTAAGTCTAGGAAATTGTTGATCAAGTTGATCTCGCGATCGCATTCATTAGTTAAGATCTGGAAGTAGCGAGCCGCTTTATAAAACTCCGTTTGCGGCTTTGCCATTTCTGCGAAAAAGTTGTGATTTTGATTCAGTGAGATGCCCAACATCTGGATTGCCATTTTCATATTGGTCAGTGGCGTCCGTAATTCATGGGAAACAGTACTTAGAAATTCTTCTTTAAGCCGGTTTAGACTATTAGTCTCATCTATGTGTGCTTGCACCATCTGTTGGCTTTGTGTAAGAGCAGCTTCTGCATCAGCAAGAGCCTGAGAGTCTTCAGCCTGTTTGTAGGCAGTGATGTCCTCCCAAACCATCATAATTATTGGATTTTTTTCTCTATCAGGTAATATTACCCGTGCCACAACTTTTACCCACTGGATTTTATTGGTAGGGCAAGCCAACTGAAATTCCCAACTAGTCAATACCTCTAGAGGTGTTTCAGTTAATAGTCCTATCAACGCATTAGCTAACTTTTGCTGATCTTTTGATGCCAACAATTGAAAAATGGGTTTTTGTATCAATTCTTCAGGAGCATAACCAAGATACTCTGCCCCAAATGGGTTTACAGACAAAATTGACCCATTTGCGTCTAAGCTAAAATATACGCAAGGTATATTTTCATACATTGTACGATAGAACCAAAGTTGTTCTTGGGTACGACGTAGGGTTTGTATACAAAGTTCTAACTCTGAAGATCGATCACACACAAATTCGAGATTTGTGGGCATTGTCGATATTGTATCTCTATCTTGGCAGGTGTAATGCGAGCTTGACTGCTGATTGCTGCTCATAAAACTTAAACTTGCACCCAAGAGCCGGTGTTAGGAGGAAATAATCTTAAAAGAAGAGTATTATAATGCTTTTTCGGAAAATTGTCGAAAAAAAAGGGCATAGGGCATGGGGCATGGGGCATGGGGCATAGGGCATGGGGCATAGAGGATTTCACCTCTGCTCAAGAGCTCCCCTACTAAGAGATCCCTGTTTCCTACTTCCTCTTTCCAACAATGCCAGTTCACTGGGGTTAAGATTGCGCCATTGACCAGGTTGTAAGCCATCTAATTGTAAGTGGGCTATACTTACCCTGACTAATCGCAATGTTGGAAATCCTACAGACGCGGTCATTCGGCGCACTTGACGATTTTTACCTTCGGTTAAAGTCATTTCTAGCCAAGCTGTTGGGACATTTTTACGAAATCTAATAGGCGGATCGCGCTCAGGAAGTAACGGTTCTTCCGTTAATAACCTTACCTTTGCAGGTCGAGTCCGGTAATCTTGAATTTGCACACCTGCTTGTAGCTTAGCTAAAGCTTCTGCATCAGGAATCCTCTCAACTTGTACCAAGTAAGTACGCTCGTGTTTAAACTTTGGATGAGAAAGGCGATGCTGCAACTGCCCGTTGTTTGTCAACAGCAGTAAGCCTTCACTGTCCCAATCCAAACGCCCTACAGGATATATATCAGAAATAGATAGATAATCCTTCAGGGTGCTACGAGTGGGAGTATCTTTGGTAAACTGACTCAGAACGCCATAAGGTTTATAAAAGATAATATACCGGTATTGATGTGCCATAAGTTGAGTTTTTTGTTTCAACCCTTAATTAAAGTGGTAAGATTAGTCTCATGCTAGGGGTGCCTGTCACAACAGGCTGAGATTACACCCTTAACACCTGAGTCCGGGTAATACCGGCGGAGGGAAGCTGTTTATTGAGGGAATCAAATATGCGGACACAATGGGTTTCTCTGCGACGTGGGCAAAGCAATGTTACCCAAATGTACTACGCTCGTCAGGGTATCATCACCGAAGAAATGCGTTACGTTGCCCAACGTGAAAATCTTCCCTGTGAGTTAATTCAACAAGAAGTAGCGCGGGGAAGAATGATTATCCCTGCTAACATCAATCACACTAATTTGGAACCAATGTGTATTGGCATTGCTTCCAAGTGTAAGGTGAATGCTAATATCGGTGCCTCTCCCAACTCTTCTAACTTAGACGAAGAAGTTGCAAAACTTCAACTGGCGGTGAAGTACGGTGCTGATACTGTCATGGATCTCTCTACTGGTGGGGGGAATTTAGACCAAATTCGTACTGCTATTATCAAAGCTTCACCTGTTCCAATTGGGACTGTACCCGTATACCAAGCTTTAGAAGGTGTCCACGGCAACATAGAAAGACTAACACCAGATGACTTTCTGCATGTAATTTCCAAACACGCGGAGCAAGGCGTGGATTACATGACAATCCATGCTGGAATTTTGATTGAGCATTTGCCTTTGGTAAGGGGTCGCATTACTGGGATTGTGTCTCGTGGTGGCGGAATTTTAGCAAGATGGATGTTGCATCATCACAAGCAAAACCCGCTTTATACACACTTTCAAGATATCATCGAAATTTTTAAGAAATACGATGTTTCCTTCAGTTTAGGTGATTCGCTGCGTCCTGGTTGTACTCACGATGCTTCTGATGCTGCACAATTAAGCGAACTAAAAACCCTAGGACAATTGACTCGTAAAGCGTGGGAACACGACGTACAGGTAATGGTAGAAGGTCCAGGACACGTACCAATGGATCAAATCGAGTTTAACGTCAGAAAGCAAATGGAAGAGTGTTCTGAAGCACCTTTCTACGTGCTAGGACCGTTGGTAACAGATATTGCTCCCGGTTATGACCACATCACCTCAGCCATTGGAGCAGCCTTAGCTGGGTGGTATGGTACCGCTATGCTATGTTATGTCACACCGAAAGAACATTTAGGATTGCCCAACGCTGAAGATGTACGCAATGGTTTGATTGCTTACAAAATAGCTGCTCACGCTGCGGATATTGCTAGACATCGTCCAGGAGCAAGAGAGCGGGATGATCAAATGTCTCATGCCCGTTATAACTTTGACTGGAACCGTCAGTTTGAATTAGCACTCGATCCTGAAAGAGCTAGAGAATATCACGATGAAACCCTCCCAGCAGATATTTATAAAACTGCTGAGTTTTGCTCGATGTGCGGTCCTAAGTTTTGCCCAATGCAAACAAAAGTTGATGCTGATGCATTGACCGAACTAGAAAAGTTCTTGGCAAAAGATAAAGAAGCCGTAACAAGTTAGAGAGGGAGCAGGGGTTATCAGTGAACAGTAAACAGTTATCAGTGATCAAGGTGTAGGTCGGGGTGTTTCGCGTTCCTATAAACACAAGATTCTTGGCTGATAACTGATAACTGATAACTGATAACTGTTAATCCCCTAATTCCCGATACCGCTTTTCAAGTTCTGGTATTGTAAATACTGCTTCAAAGTTTAATCCGACTGATTGATAGAACTGTGCTGCACCTTGCTGTCTATCTACTAGTGAAATAACTTGGTTTACGGTATAACCCGCTTCTTTTAAGCGTTCAACGGCTTTCATTGCAGATTGTCCGGTGGTGATAGTATCTTCAACAACCACAACTTTTGCTCCGTCTGGCAGTTTGGGACCTTCGATATATGCCTTTGTCCCGTAACCTTTAGCTTCTTTCCGAATAATCAGTGCGGCAATTGGTTTATTTTCATAGGCAGATACTACACTCACAGCACTGACAATTGGATCTGCCCCTAGCGTTAAGCCAGCTACAGCTTCAGTACCAGATGGTAGTAAAGATAACAAAATGCGACCAACTGCTAAAGCACCCAAAGGGTGAAGTGTGACATGTTTACCGTTAATGTAATACGAGCTACGCTGCCCTGAAGAGAGGACAAAATCACCCTCTTGATATGCCAGTTGACAAAATAAATCCAATAATTTTTGACGTACGGTACTCAGATCGGCAGTAGCAGCCCAGGAATCTGAGTTAGTAAGGGTTTGGGCTTGGTAAGTCATTACAATACACAAAAATTTATGTTAAACCAATGGTTGAACTTACAAAAGTTCTCAAATCAAGCATAAGTTAAGATTCGCTTAAAAATAGAGGAATTATCATGATTGGTTTAAATTTCAAAACCCTTTGTGGTTTATTAGTACTATTTGCTAGTATAAATTTTTCTGGTGCTGCTAGAGCTCAAACAGCAACATCTGGTTATGAGAGCCCAAATGACGTCTTTGAAAGAGCTTTTTTTAAAAATGACCCTAACTTCTACGGAAATCAGACTTTCAAGCGTCACATAGACTTAATGTTTGGACCTGGTTCTTTGTTCAAGAACTCCTTCCCAGAAAATGAAATCGCACGAGATGCCGAGTTAGTTAACACTGTTTATCGTGATGCTTTAACCCAACAGGCTAACAACGATCCCTATATTCGGACTCCAGATTTACCAAATCCCTATAACACATCATTGCTGATGTCTCCTCGTCTGAATCCCACTAAACTTCAGACGGGTACCGAATTTCGCTTTGAAACTTTACCACCTAGGTAGTAAACAGTTATCACTTATCAATTATCAGTTATCAGTCAAGAATAAGGTGTTTATCTTAGGGTTTAAGCCTCCCACCATAAGCCTTGATTACTGATAACTGTTCACTGATAACTGTTAAGAGTGCGCCCTACTGGAATCGAACCAGTCTGAAGGCGAATTATGAGTTCGCTGCCTCCCCAATCGGCCAAAGGCGCTTATTTTATTAGGTTTTGATCTGGTGTAAGTGAGTTACTTAACCATACTAACTGATCTTAGCATTAATTAGCTTATCAGATGGTTGTCATTATAGCATGAGTTCAGCAATTTTGGTGGACTCAAGAATCTATACATTTTGTATGGAAGGCTATAATAGCATGTGTGCCGCCATTGGCGATACTTATGGATGGAAAAGATTTGAGTATAAGAATTTCAAAACGAAGAAATGAAAATTCTGGAACGACGTTTTAAGCGAACTACAGGTCCATTGGGTGAGTGGGTACGTTCACTACAAGAGATTTCTCATAGCACATGAAACTAAATTCTACTGTACTTCTAACGCTGAGTTTGTTAACCCTGATGTTGGGTGCTGGTTCTGTGAGTGCTTTTTTGGGATTTGATATTGGAAGCAAAGCACTCAAAGGTGTTACAGCACCAGATGCTCGTCCGACCACTAAATTTGCCACCAGTAAGGCAAATAGTCAGCAACATGGAGGGCTAACGTTATTAAAAGAGGATGAGATTATAAAACTTGTTAAATCACGGATTGAGGGCAAGACCAAGGCCGCTAAATCAAAAAAGCTCGAGGACGAAGACGAGGACAACAGTAGTTCCGATAAACAACAAGATAAAAAACCCCAAGAAGCGGCTGAAGAAAAACCTCAGCTTGGGTTTCCAATCTCCGCACAGAATGGGGGGGTTACCTTTTCTGTACAATCTGCTCGCTTTTCTAGCGGTTCTTTGCTGTTGAAAGTAAAAATGCAGAACAAAGGATCTGAATCTGTACACTTTCTGTATAGTTTTTTGGATGTCACTGACGACAAAGGACGAACACTCAGTGCTAGTGCAGATGGTTTACCAGCAGAATTACCTGGAAATGGTCCATTATTTTCTGGGACAGTCAGTATTCCTACGGCTTTGCTTGATGACGTGAAAAAAATCTCACTCGCCTTGACTGACTATCCCGCTCAAAAACTCCGTTTGGAAGTATTAAATATTCCTATAGAAAAGTAGTCAGTGGTTAGTAGTTAGTGGTTAGTCTTATCCTACTTGAGAGTAAGTATTGGCTCCTCAGAAGGGTTATGATTAATTTTTAACAATCAAACCAACTACTAACAATTTTTACACGATCTTTTACGGTGAGTGGTAATCCTTGCTTAAGTTGGACAGATGTGGGGCTACGATTGTTATCGGTACTATTGCTGATTTCTATCAATGCCTTTTTTGTGACGGCAGAATTTTCAATGGTGACAGTACGGCGATCGCGCATTCACCAACTAGTCGAAGCTGGTGACAGTCAAGCCGTTGCGGTGGAGATGCTTCAACGTAGTATTGACCGACTACTGTCTACAACCCAGTTGGGTATTACCCTCTCTAGTTTGGCTTTGGGGTGGATTGGAGAGAGTACAATTTCTGTGCTAGTTAATTCGTGGTTAAGGGCTGTGCCTTTACCCTCTAGAATGAGTCTGTTTATAGCTCATTCCTTATCTATTCCAATAACTTTTGTTTTAATTGCTTATCTTCAAATCGTCTTAGGTGAACTATGTCCGAAGTCGGTAGCTATGCTGTATTCAGAACAGCTATCGAGATTTTTGGGACCCTCAGTAAGAGCGATCGTCCGATTTTTCAGCCCATTTATCTGGATTCTCAACCAATCAACGCGCTGGCTACTACGACTATTTGGTATTGAATACACAGGTCAAGGTTGGAGACCACCTGTAACTCCCGAAGAGTTGCAACTTATTATTTCTAGAGAAGTTGAATCTACTGGATTTCAAGCGGGAGAACGAGAGCTGCTACAAAACATATTTGAGTTTGGGGATGTGACGGTCCAAGCCATAATGGTTCCTCGTACTAGCATTATAGCCTTGCCTATTAGCACGTCCTTACAAACTTTCCTTAAGGAAGTTGCAACTACATCTCATTCTTGTTACCCAATGATTGGAGAATCTTTAGACGATATTCGTGGCATTATTTACTTTCAAGACCTAGCCGAACCTTTGGCTATGGAAAAACTAACTTTAAGCAATGAAATCCAGCCTTGGATGCGTTCTGCGCAATTTGTACCCGAACACACACCGTTAAATGAACTATTGCCAATCATACTGCAACAAAAGCCAGGTATGGTGATGGTGGTAGATGAATTTGGCGCTACTGTAGGACTAGTTACTATCCAAGATGTGATAGCCCAAATCATCGGTGATTTAGGTGAATCGGGAAACGCTGATGATTTACTGATTCAAATTTTGGATGAGCAAACATTTCTAGTCCAAGCCCAAATAAACCTGGAATACCTCAATGAGGTGTTAGATCTAAATTTAGCCTTAAACAAGGAATACCAAACATTGGGGGGCTTTGTGCTTTACCAACTGCAAAAAATCCCTGATCTTGGGGAAACCTTCTACTATCAAAATATTGAATTCCTTGTGGTATCGGTTATCGGACCACGCTTACACCAAATTCAAATAAGACGATTGGAAGAATAAGGAAGCGGATCAGCTAATCCTAGTTGAGCAAAAGCAGCTAGACGTAAGCGACAAGAATCACAGACGCCGCAAGCTAGTTCGTCACCTGTATAGCAAGACCAAGTCAGCTCCCAGGGAACGCCCAGTCGATTCCCTAACTCGATGATTTCGGTCTTTTTTAAGTGAATTAAGGGGGTGAGAATGGTAATAGGTTGTCCTTCTCTACCCTGTTTTGTGCCTAACCGAAAAACTTCTTGCATTGCGTCAATGTAGTCAGGACGACAATCAGGGTAACCAGAATAATCTAGGGCATTGACACCGATGAAGACACGCTCGGCAAAAACGGCTTCAGCGTAGGCAAGAGCAAAGCTTAGAAATATGGTATTACGGGCTGGTACATAAGTGATAGGGATGTTTTGAGACATTTGGTCTAAGGAACGCTCTTGAGGTAAATCAATAGTTTTATCCGTGAGAGCAGAACCACCCCATAAACGTAGATCGAATTCTACCACCTGATGTTGAACAACCCGAGCCGCAGTCGCGATCGCCGATGCTGACTTTAATTCTCGTTGGTGTCTTTGCTGATAATTAAAAGAAATGGCGTAACATTCATAGCCATCCGCGATCGCTTGATAAAGAACTGTGGAAGAGTCTAATCCCCCAGACAATAAAATTACAGCTTTCATCAGAAAAATTGGGTTTGAAACCCCGTCATTCTAGGACGGCTTTACAATTAATTAGCAACACGCCAACAGTTGTAAGATAAAAACTTACAATCTGTGGGTAGTGCTACTTTAAGTTATGTCGACAAATAGATTTAAAATATTGTAACAAGCTGGTTAAGGTTTGGGTATCATACAAAACAAGGTTTTTTCCGCTCACTCTACACCCTTATAATTTTTTCTTACATCGAAATGCCCTGTTATGATGTCATCGACAAAAAACTTATTAATTTTAATTAAATGCCAATTCTAGTACCATTACGTCTAAATCCCATACTGAGTTTTCCGATTGATAAAAAAACCTTCGTTTTTTTGTATAAACCGTAACAGCAAATTCGAGGAGAATTAAATAGACAAAACAGATCTACGTGGTGGGAACTCATAACTAACTTTGAAATTCTTCATAAATAGAACCTCTATGTTACCATCTGGATGGTTTTAGACGATTTGTCGGTGGCTATCTCAGTATCAAAGCCAAAGACTTAGCGTCTCTAGATTTGGTGGTTGAGGAGAGAATGAGAGTGCAAAACAGCAGCATGTCAGTAGGAGAACAAAATGGTCATGGACATCGCAACCAACTACGACCGATCCGCATAGGCGTAATCGGAGTCGGTAACATGGGACAACATCATGCCCGTGTACTGAGTTCAATGAAAGACGTTGAACTGGTCGGTGTAGCAGATATAAATAGAGAAAGAGGGATAGAAACCGCTAGTAGATATAAAATACGTTTTTTTGAAGACTACTGTGACCTATTGCCCTACGTAGACGCGGTTTGCATTGCCGTCCCTACCCGCTTGCATTTCGCTGTCGGAATTACATGTCTTTTGGCAGGTATTCATGTTTTGATTGAAAAGCCTATTGCTGCAAGTATTTCAGAGGCAGAATCTCTAGTAAATGCTGCTGCTGAGTCGCAGTGTATCCTGCAAGTAGGTCACATTGAAAGATTTAGTCCAGCATTTCAAGAATTAAGCAAAGTGCTGAAAACTGAGCAAATTTTGGCACTCGAAGCCCATCGGATGAGTCCCTACTCAGACCGAGCAAACGATGTCTCTGTTGTGCTAGACTTAATGATTCATGACATTGACCTACTATTGGAATTAGCTGGTTCCCCAGTAGAGAAACTAACCGCTAGCGGTAGTCGTGCTTTAGACTCTGGTTATTTAGATTATGTGACTGCTACCTTAGGCTTTGCTAATGGTATCGTCGCTACCTTAACAGCCAGCAAAGTCACTCATTGTAAAATCCGCCGTATTGCTGCTCATTGCAAAAACTCATTCACTGAGTCAGATTTTCTCAAGAATGAAATTTTAATTCACCGACATACCGCTAGCAATCCTGTGACAGATTACCGTCAAGCACTCTACAGGCAGGATGGGATAATTGAAAAAGTTTATACAAATAACACTGATAAACTGGGGGCAGAACTGGAGCATTTCGTTAACTGTGTGCGTGGTGGTAATCAACCTTCAGTGGGTGGTGAACAAGCTCTGAAAGCTTTACGTTTGGCAAGTTTAATTGAGCAGATGTCTATAGAAGACAACAGGGTTTGGAGTCCATTAGATTGGCAGTCTGAACCAAGAGTGCAATCACTAACTCCTACAGTTTAAAAAGGGAAGATCAAGTCAAAATCTAAAATTTATCGCGACTCTTAGTCGAAAGTGCTACCTGTGAGCTAATGCTTCAAGTGAGGTTTCCCCGCTTGAAGCATTTGATCTTCCAGGGAAATTTCACTAACCTAACTAGGGTTTAATTGTCTCAAATATTTGTTTCATAACTTATGTAAAGTGGTTGTATCCTATAATTCTGGATGGGTGGTTCATGAATGTTCTTTATTTAAGAACGTCCTGTTCCCTACCTAACAGGGTGCAAGCAGCAAAAAGCAGTATGAAGAGGAAAAATTCTTAACCTTTATAGAATAGACAAAAATAAACATTTTTATGTAACAACAAGCGTTTCCTGCGCTAAAATCTGGCAGAAACTTTGCTTTGCTACTCTTGCTTTTACACAGGAGCCTAATGTAGCTTAGCTCTAACTGATGTATTCAGTAATTGTAAGTAGATATCTAGCTTAGGTGTCCTTACCGATAATTACTGATATACGCATTTTTGTAAGATGACCGTCAGCACCCCGACCTGAAGGACGGGGCTTCTCCCAAGGGGAGACCCTAACGCGTAGTTTACTTCCCCGTTCGCGCAGCGTCTCCGTAAGGAGAAGGGGTACGTGCCTCCCCTTTAGGGATAGCTGACCCGTCTAAGTGTTTCGCGCACTACGTTACTGGTAAGCGTTTAAGCTCCTACCTACAGATACATTCGCCAGTCTGTAGCTCTAGAACCAAATGGCTAAACAGGCTTATCGGGTTAAGCCAGTGTTGTTTGGAAAGTACCGACCAGTAACTTTGACAAGGCTAACATCACTCCCTTTTGGGAAGGCTCTTTGGAGCAAAACCATTATGCGTATAGGGCGAAAAACTTGAAATGGTAATTGTCCCATTGAAAGTACAGCACAACGGTACACCGGGTTGAGTAGCCCCAAGGCGGTAGTGGAAAAATATAAAGGTTAAAGCTAAGTAAATACTAGGAGCTTTCATGACAGACCAACCTTCCGCAGCGACCCCAATGAATGCTGCTGCTATACCAATGAATAGAGTGTCGGCATCTACTCCAATCAATGCTAACCCTGTTACACCAAATGTCAGCACTACCACTGGAAAAAAGATTCTCAGTGTTGATTTAGGTAGAACTTCCACAAAGACTTGTGTTAGCCGTGAGCCTAATAATGTAGTGTTTGCCTCTGCTAATGTCAAGCAAATGACAATGGAACAGGTACGAGGAGGTGTTTTTGAAACTCGTGCTACAGACCCGTTGATGGATCTGTGGCTAGAGTATCAAGGCAAAGGCTATGCTGTTGGTCAATTGGCAGCCGACTTTGGTGCAGATCTAGGAGTCGGTCAATCTAAGGTTGAAGATGCGCTGGTTAAAGTTTTATCGTGTGCTGGCTATTTCAAACTCAAAGATGAAATCTCAGTTGTGCTTGGACTACCCTACCATTCCCAAGAGCAATTTGAACGAGAAAAAGCACAAATGATTAGTCAGGTGAGTGGTCCTCATGTGATGAACTTTCGTGGCGAATCTGTCTCACTGAATGTTACTAAGGTTTGGGTGATGCCAGAAGGCTATGGTAGCTTACTTTGGTGTGAAGCTCAACCTAAGAAAGGTGCTACAATTCCTGATTTTACTAAAGTATCCGTAGCAATTGTAGATATTGGGCACCAAACCACTGATTGTTTAATGATTGATAATTTCCGCTTCGCCCGAGGTGCTTCTAAGAGCGAAGATTTTGGAATGAGCAAGTTTTACGAACTCGTTGCAGCTGAAGTTGAAGGAGCAGACAGTCAATCGCTGTCTCTGATTTCTGCTGTTAACAAACCTAAAGGCGAGCGCTTCTACCGTCCTAGAGGTGCAAGTAAACCTACCAATTTAGACGATTTTCTGCCCAACCTGATAGAAATGTTTTCTCGTGAAATTTGTAGCCGTGTGCTAGCATGGCTACCGGAGCGTGTTACTGATGTGATTCTCACCGGAGGTGGTGGAGAATTTTTCTGGGAAGACGTTCAACGCTTGCTAAAAGAAGCAAAAATTAATGCCCATTTAGCGGCTCCATCACGGCAGGCTAATGCTTTAGGGCAGTATATTTATGGAGAGGCACAGTTATCCTCTGCTCGTAGGCCTTAAAACTAATGTTCCAATGGTCAAAAAAGGTAGTTAAATCCGTTACTTTCGATCCAGGGGTGGCAGATGAAAGCTTATTAGAGCTTGTCGAGAGCCATTTAGAGAAAGAACCTGAAAAGTCTTTCAGTGACCTCTGTAAAGAGGCTCTATGGCAACATTTATGTGTACCGGAATCTGTACGACCTAGCTCAAAAACAGCAGCAACACCAAAGGTGGAGCAACAAATTGCTGAATTGCAAAGTCAATTAACTGACCTTGAGGAACGTTTTTTTGCCCAAGAATCTCACCGTTTGGAAACGATGGAACGTCACCTGATGCAGCTGAGTCAACAAGTTGCACAGCTAGCAATTATGGTTAATCAGACGTCAACCATCCAGTCTCCAGCACAATCAACACTAGGAGTAGGAGTAGTAAATACTACTCCTACACTGGCTAATGTTGCTGCTACGCCTGCTCAAGAGGTTGATCCTGTGATCAGCCGTATTAGTCAGTATCTAGATGACTTCTAGAAAACATCAAGGTTTGATTGTTTTGTGTTGCTGTAAAACCTTCTTCATATCAATTATATGAAGAAGGTCCATCTTTAAACTCTAGCTTTCCCCTAAAATCTACGGTTTTAGCCCGTGGTTTTGTTTATCTTTTAGCTTCAGTAGAGCTAGTTTTTTGGCTTAATTGCCAACGTTTCAGCAATTGAGCACGGTTACGCCGTAAGTCCGCACGGCTACGCTCTTTAGGATAGGGAACACTATCACCCTTGATCCCAGCCCAAAGAATTTCGTTGAACTCATCAGGATCAACCTTGTCTTCAACTTTGAAGTTGAAATTCTTAGTCATGTCAGCCCACCAACTTCCTCTGTGACGGAGAGCGATCGCTCTTGTTTTGGGAACACTAGCACTATTACAAGCTGGTACGAGCGTCCGATTCGGATCTTGAGGCAAGCTGCACAAATTACCAGGAACAATGGCAGTGTAAGGAGATGTATCAGGTGTTTGGGTAAACAGATCTGACATCGGCTCAGCGTTGGCATCAGTTATGCCAAGATAGCCAATACCTAACAAATCCTCCATAGTACGGAGCATACTAACTGTATTATAGTTCGTGCTGATTACTGTAGGAGAATTCCGTCTAGTGTAGGGTGAAATAACATAGCCAATTGATCTATGAGAATCAACGTGATCAGGGCCATTTTGAGAATCGTCTTCAATGATGAAGATAGCTACAGATCCATCCTTCCACTCACGAGTCTGAGAAACTGCTTGTACAAACAAGCCAACTGCGTAGTCATTATCCGCCATTTGTAACTCAGGAGTATTGAGTCCAAGAACAGCAGTATCAAAACTACCAAAGTGGTCGTGAGCAAAACGCACCAACATTAAGTTGGGCATTCCATTTTGAGCAAAGTCTCTTTGCCACTCATTAAATAAGTAAATATCAGAGTTTTTCTGATCATAACTGCGGAAGTAAAGATCTGTCCTATCCTGTAGTGCACCTTTAGCCACCGGAGCCTGAGCAATTTTATCTTTAAAAGGCGTTGCACTGATGGGAATGTAGTACGGATTGTTTGGATCCGGTTTTGTCGCATCAGTAGAATTAGCGCTAAGGTCGTAATAGATCTGGTCTACAAAAAATCCATAGTTACGTACACTTTTACCAGCACGCAGCGCAGCATCCCAAAGATAACCCCCAATAACATTCTCTTGGGTTTCATCGGCTCCTTCTGGAGCATTAACATCTCTAGATCCAGGTAATATAGAAGACCTTCCTGAAGGATCTAAAACCCCTGTTATTCTCGTGTTTATCTGATTTGACTGGGAAGAAGTTTGGGGTAAAGCAGGGTTAATATTGCGGTTTGTTCCCTCATAGTCGTAGGTAAGACCATTAAAATTGGCGTTACCGTAGAGAACTGACTGGCTCTTTTCAGTGTAGTCAGTGGTTCGACCGAAAGTAGACCAGCTCCAGCCTACTCCGCTTGACTCTCCACTATCGTAGAAATTATCCAACACACCAAACTTAAGGGCTAAGTCATGATGGTTAGGTGAGACAGCTTGGGGTAACAATGTTAGCGAAGGATCTCCATTACCAACGCTTAAGTCTCCAAGTACCTGATCATAGGTACGGTTTTCTTTAACGATATAGACGACATGCTTTATCTTGTTGCGGAGGAAGCTCATGACAGGATCTGGACGACGGTTTTGGAAACCATTGTTTTCGTCCACCTGTTTGGAGAGAGCAGCAAGTGTACTACGATTAGGAACTGGTATGACTGAAATACCTGCCTTTTCCAATGCCCAGTTATATGGGTTTTTAAAAGTGGTATTAGTCGCTGAGCCTGCTGGCGTAGTGCGGCTATTAGCAGGGTTAGGACCAGAGGCACTCTTGGCATTAACAACGTAAAGTTTTGTGCCATCTTGACTAACGCTCACCGAGTTAGGATACCAGCCAGTGGGGATGCGTTGAACACGTTCGGTTTTCAAATCCACTACAGCTACAGCGTTCTCACCACCTAACGTAACGTAGAGCGTTTTACTATCGGGGCTTAACGCCAAAGAGTTGGCATTCGCTCCTTTATACTTATCACCAGGTCGGGATAGAGAAATGGTTTCCACAACTTTGTTGTTGTTGGTGTTAATTACAGAAACCGAGTCGCTGTTCCCGTTAGCTACGTACAGCAAGCTTTGATCTCGCGAGAGCAAAACTTTATTTGGTTGACTACCAACAGCAATGCGGGTAACTGTTTTAGTGGCAATGTCTACAGCCAAAACTTCATTATCTCTTTGGCTAGTGACATAAGCTGTAGTAGCTGCACCAGTGTTTCTATCACTCTTAAGGGCAACGTCATAAGGAAATTCTCCAGTTGCTTGCTGACTACCTGGTTCAAAAAACTTAATTTCTTGAAGAACCTTACGCCCAGAAGTATCAACAATTGATATCGAGTCATTTTCAAAGTTAGCAGCTACCAAAGTTTTGCCGTCTCGGCTCACAGCAACTCCTGCTACAACTGCTCCTGTAACCAAAGCAGGTTGCTTCTGTCCTGCAGGAGTGTTTTTTAGTAGACCACCATCGTATTTAGGAAAAGGCGCAGTTTGGTTTGAGTTGTGACCCAGTAAAATGAAGGGAGCGTCTGGTACATACTTAGTACCATCAAATTTGTAAACATAGATGCGGTCATCTATGCCAGCTGACACATAGAACCCCTTGCCATCTGGTGCCCAGGTTATACCATCATAAGTATTTGGAATACCGATTTGCTGCTTACGAATCAAGTTCCCACTGCTGACATCGAAGACAAAAACCCACTCAGACTGTTTGGTTTGGACATTGCTTGGTTGTCCCGTTGTTGGATCTAGAACTTGTTGGGTAATATCTTGTCCTGTCTCGGTTTTAAAGTTCTGGTTATAGCCGCTGGTAAGAACCAGTAAAGTTTTACCATCCGGACTAAGGGCTGTTGTTACAGCTTCAGCTGCGTCAGCATTCTCATCTTGCCGTAAATTAGTCTTTAGCGGTGCAAAAATAGAACCTGGCGCTGCGGCAGGTGTAATGACTTGACCAGTAGGTAGTAAAACAGCTCCATTGCCAATATCACCAACAGGTTTTGTCGTCCGAGCACTGGCTGAAGGTATATTCATCCCTAGGGTAGCAAGCACAGCAATGCTTAGCAAATGCACACATTTTTTATACATAACTATGTAAACTATTTACAGTTAGTAAATACCAGAAGTTTTATCTGCATTTTCATAGTTAATAGTTAAGGATATTTATGCTTAAAAGTTAAGAAATGAGTACTGATTAGTTATATTTTGGTTATCAAAAAATTATGAATGTCAAAGCATAATTTTGGTTAAAATTGATAGCATCTTTACAATTTATTACATTACTCGTTATTAGAGGGTTTAACTAGATAGCTTGGACAGACAGTTTCAACGCTTATTAAGAAACGTAAATTATTGTAAGGACTTAGCACAACATAAGTCGAAATTTCTTAACATAGCTTGCAAAATTAGCTCTGTACTATTTAACGTTGTGCAATTCTTAAACTGACAATTGCTCTGATTTAACGGCTTCTTACTATCAAATTAACATGTTTGTTTTAGGCTGATTTATACCCTAACTAAGTAGATAATGGGATGTAAAAATGTCTAAATATAAATGGGGTCGCAAGCTACTAAATATATTATGTACAGTTGGTAATCATTTCGAGGGTACAAAAAAGCCGAAACAATCAGCGCTCGCAAATAGAGTCAGCAGAATTGAATTAATAAAAATAAAGAAAAAAGCTAGGGCTTGGGCTAACCTACCGTTGGCTCTGGTTGTCGTAATAGCAGGTAGTATAGTGTCTACAGCAGGTGCTATTTTTCCAGAGAATATTAAGGTAGGACGTCAACCTGATGGATCTGTATTAGTAAACACAGGTCAGTTCATTACGCCTGCGGGTAAGCAGATCGAGTTTAATGGTCGTCCTGTAGCTGTTACTCTCAGTCCTGATGGTAAGACCGCCGCTTTTCTAAACGGTGTGGGTAGTAGTGAAGGCAAGTTCATCGTTGTGGTAGATCTATCTACGACTAAGCTCAAGCAAGAGTTTAATCCAACCAACGGAGGAGCTTCCTTTAATGGCATTACTTACTCTAAGGACGGAAGGAAATTGTTCGCTTCTGATGCAAGCGGTAAGTTAGTTATTGCTAATGTTGCTGCTGATGGTACGCTTTCACTGGATACGTCAGTCAGTTTACCAGACAACAAATCTTATCCTGGTGGTCTAGCACTTTCCGAAGACGGGCAAACACTCTACATAGCCCTAAACGGTAAAAACAGCCTTGGCGTTTTCAGCTTAGCGTCTCGTCAACTGGTAAACGAAATTCCTGTTGGAAATGCTCCTCACGCAGTGCTTGTTGCTGGTCGTAAAGCTTATGTAAGTAACCAAGGAGGGCGTAAAGCAGTTTCAGGAGACTTCACAAATGACTCCTACGGAACGCCCATCGTTGCTGATCGGGACACTGGGGGTTCTATCACGGGTACTGTCTCGGTTGTTGATTTGGATACTCAAACCAAAGTGCAAGACATTACCGTTGGTCTGCAACCTACTGGCTTGATGCGCTATGACAAGTATTTGTTTGTAGCCAATACCCATAGCGATAGTGTTTCGGTAATTGATACTAAGACAAATCAGGTGGTTCAGACAATTGAAGTCAAACCATTTGGCGGTGATGTTCCAGCTGGTAGTATGCCGAATTCGCTAGCAATGCTGGGGAACCGATTGTTTGTGAGTTTGGGGACAGCAAACGCGATCGCAGTTTTTAACTGGAAAGGCGTAAACCAAAGTACTCTCTTACGAGGACTCGTTCCTACGGGCTGGTATCCTGGAGCTTTAGCTGTAGATCGCGATCGCAAACAACTTGTTGTTGCTAACGTCAAAGGAGTCGGCTCCCTGGGACCTGACATTACCACAACCATCGCAGGTGTAAGCAAGACAGGTAGAAGCACATACGCTTACCTAGGCAGCACTTCGCTGATTCCTGATCCTAACCCACAAGATTTGCCTTACTATAGCGCCCAAGTCCGCCAAAACAATAGCTTGCTCAAAGATAGGATTTCTAATAAACCAGGCTCACCAGACGCACCCCCACGAGCAATTCCCCGGAGAATTGGCGATCCTTCACTAATTAAGCATGTCGTCTACATTATCAAAGAAAATCGTACTTACGATCAGGTGTTTGCAGACGATACCCGTGGTAATGGCGATACCAATCTCCTGCTGTTTGGTGAAACAGTTACACCAAACCTCCATGCTTTAGTCAAACAATTCCCGTTATTGGATAACTTTTACGATAGTGGAGTCTTATCTGCTGACGGACACCAGTGGAGTGTGCAAGGAATTGCTCCTGATTATATCGAGAAAGCATTTGGTAACTTTTTCCGCAGTTACCCATTTAATGGTGGCGATAGTTTGGCTTACGTACCTACAGGGTTCCTATGGGATAATGCACTCAAGTATAAAAAGAGTGTGCGTGTCTACGGCGAGTACGCTAACCAATTCACTCTAGCAGACGGCACAACAGGTCAATTAGGTAACTGGATTGACTGGTACAAAGATGCATTGATTTTAGAAGGCAAGCAGACAGGTAATCTACATCTTCCAATAGGTACTTATCAAACCAAATCAGATGTACCTTCTCTTGATCGTCTGCTGGTAAGGAATTTTCCCAACTACACCAACCAAATTCCTGACATTTATCGCGCCCAGATCTTCCTTAAAGAGTTTGCACAAGCGCCCAAAGACTCGTGCGGGCTGGCTGATTTAACAATCATGGCGCTCAACACCGACCACACTTCTGGTACGTCTGTCAATTATCCGACCCCTCGCGCACAGGTGGCAGATAATGACTTAGCTGTTGGTCGTATCGTTGATGCTATTAGCCATAGCCCTTGCTGGAAGGAAAGTGCCATATTTATCGTGGAAGATGATTCCCAAAACGGCGTTGATCACGTAGACGGGCATCGTACAGAAGCATTGGTGATCAGTCCTTATGCTAAGCATAGCGTAGTTGATAGCACGTACTACACACAAGTCGATATGCGACGCACAATCGAACAAATTTTGGGGCTACCACCAACGAATCAGATGACACTCATTGCTACACCAATGTACAACGCCTTTACTGACACACCCGATTTTACTCCCTTTAATGCTGTGCCCAATCAGATCGCCCTTGACGAACTGAATCCGGGATCCACCACTGCTATGAGTAAAGTACAAAGAGCTTGGTTAGAAGCATCGACAAAGATGTTTAATAAACAAGGTCTAGTTCCGGATGAACAAGATGAAAACTTGCTCAACAGAGCGATTTGGTACAGTACGAGAGGCTTTAATAAGCCTTATCCAGGTGACAAAAAAGTATTACTACCAGAGGAAGTTGCTCAAATAAAGCCCGGTAAATAAGGGAAATTTTGCAATGAGGTGCGATTGTGTTCTGCGCGATCGCATGATTGGGGCTCCTAAAAGAGCATCGTGAAGCGCTACTCGCACCTCTTCATACACTGTTGTCAAAAATAAAGCTGTCGTATATCTTTTCAAAATCAGGGGCAAAAGACCTTTTGATTGATGAATTACCCAAAATTAGTTATGGGAGGTCAAAAATGACTGCTTTTTCTCGTCCTTCAGTACTGCAGAAAACCGCAAGTGTTACGTTATCTAAGCCTGTGCAGATAGCACTTTATATGCTGCTATCAAGTCTTGTGATTTGGACTGTGTTCTTCTCCACCTATCCTGCGGCTCACAACACCACACACTCTCTACGTCACCACACTTTAGGTGTTGCATGTCACTAAATTATCACAATCCAATTTTGATTTAGCTATTTCCAAAACAAGCCCCACGTCTTACCCGGTTGCATTTCTTTTAAGCGAGAAACTACGAAGGACACGTACTATCTCCGACAGGAGAAGGTAAGGGGAGCGTGGAAGGAATTTTGGTGCAACGACGAAGACATCCCCGACCCATATCAACAGTCCCGTTGATATGGGAGCGGGGTATCTAATGTGTTGCCATTTTCAAGAGATTCGCGCGATCGCCCACACATCGTGCGGTTAGGATAGCGTATTGCTCAATATGTCAGTTGCAAAAGATATAAGATTCGTGTACTTTCTATAAATCTTTATGAAGAAGTATCAACTTTTTGGGGTGGTCACCGCTAGTTGCATCCTACTATCAATTCTTTATTCCTTCGTAGGCATTTCTCAAACGCCTGCACCCAGAGTTTTGCTTACCACCAATCCACCCCTACAACATATTCTTCCTTTTGAAGCAGAGGCGAAAACAGAACAATCTCCTGTAGCTTTGACCTTACAAGCTGTTGATGCGGTGGGTAAACCCTTAGAGAACGCCGTTATTGGCTTACAAATTCTGACACCGCAAACAAATCCTTTGCTAACAACTGATTTTCCAATTGTTGAGGGAACAAAGTTGCTGGAAATGCAGGCTGTTGCACCTGCTGGTAAGCTGGAAATTCAACAAATGTTACCCATTCGTGGTCACTACCAATTGCGGGTAAATGTGTCACCTTTAGTACCCAATGCTTTTACTCCCTATGAGCAAACTTTAAACCTGAATGTTCGAGAAAATCCGGTCAAATATAAATATTTGGTTATTGTTGCAGCTATTTTAGTGTCTTTGGGATTATTAGGTGGTTGGGTTATCGGTGGACAAGAACAACTGCGACAAGGAGAAATTGCACCACAGTCTGTACGTTTGCTATTAAGTGGGCTGACTGTAATTGCGATCGTAACTCTATTATTTATTAATATCAGTGCAGAAGTTGCAGAGGCTCATGGTAGTGGACACAACACTGCCGAAGAAGCGATCGCACCATCAGTCCAAAGATCTCAAGGTGTACAAGTCCAGCTTGAGGGAGATAAAAATGCCACTGTTGGAAAACTTGCTAATTTTGGGTTACAGGTGAAAGATAGTGCTACAGGAAAACCAGTCAAAGATGTCGCATTGCAGGTAAAGGCGATCGCTCTCGAACATGGTTTAACAGTTTTTACCTATAAAGGTTTTGCTAACCCTGAAGGGAAGTTAATATGGCAGGAACAATTTTTTGATGGTTCACCCCACAAAGTTGAGGTGGAAGCAACACCTCTACCAAGCTCCGCATATAAATTTTCACCAGTCAAAGTGGCGCAGTCAGTTGACGTAGAGGGGATTGCTCCACCAATATCTGTCCGGTTGCTTGGTTTATTCTACTTTACTGCTCTTGTGGGTATTGGTATGGTCATTGGATTGCTGATACAATCCAAGCTCAAATCACAAGCAAGACCGGTTAACAGTTAACAGTTAACAGTTATCAGTTATCAGTTATCAAGGTGTATGATGCGGTGTTAATTGATAACTGTGAAGATCGAAGTTCAAGCAATACCAAGAACTTTCCGTAACAATGCTTGGTCTTCTAACTTAGCTTTTAAGCGACCATTTTCCAAATCGCGGATCCAGCTTTGACTTTTACCTGCGAGCTTTGCCAAATCTCGTTGTGAGAGATGCATATTTTTTCGTGCTTGGGAGATCTGCTCGCCCAGCAGATACCCAGCGGTATTTTTTGCCCTTGTTTTGTTTTTAGCATTTCGTAGTTTTTTTTCGGCTAGAGAAGTATGTTGCTCCCAATCTGAAGGTAATTCAAACGATAAAATTCGAGCATTCATTAAGAGATTCCATTTACCGCGCGGACCTGCATCAGTTAAGCGGATCTTTCCACCTCCATCATTAGTCCAAAATTCTAATGCTTCGTCTGGATCTTCAGGAATATTGATTAACTTAGCCCATAAAGGTTGAATTTCTGGTGGATAAGTCACTGGGTCAAAAATTGGTTTTATTCCATAATGATTAAGGACTTCCAAATCACTTTCAAAGGTTCGCAGCAGTCGCTTACGTTCTTCCCTGTGCTTGCAAGCAAGGGTAACTTTCTCTTCCCCGTAAGCAACTCGCAGTAAGGTGGGAACTGTAATGCGTTGTTCTTTACCCATTTTTGTTTTAAACAGCAACCATAGCATTAGTCGCGCTGTTCCTTCGTGTTGCTGCCAAATACTCATAACCGTAGTCAACAGTGTTTTAGGGAGGCTGCCATACTGATAAAATGCAGTTCGCTCTTTACATCCAACCTTATTTAAGAAATACTGCGCCCAGTTTCCGGCTCTTACTTTAAAAGTTAACCCAACAAGATATTTACACCCAAGTTTGTCTTCTTGAAAATGATGCTGAATTTCTAATAAATGCCACAAGTGACTTTGTTGGACTGAGAATCCTTTTATCCTACCTTGCCCCGGCCAATTCATTGAAACCATCAGTGAGCAAACCTGCTGCACCATAGTTTTCATTAGACTCAGCTTCACTGCTTTACTTAAGTCTTTGCGTTTTTCCAGCCCTAGATATTTCTCAATTTGCCGGTCATCAATGAGAAACTCCTGTTCCCAAGGACGAGCTACACTTGTTGCGTAAGCTGCAAAAATCAAATGAATGCACGCAGATCTGATATCAAGAGCCTCAACTGAACCTAACTCCGTGGCTTTTTTATTAGGCGGATGGGTGATGTGAAAGGCGATCGCGCCTCGTCCCTGATTAACTTGTCGCCGATAGTATATGTTAGCGGCTTCATCCGTTTCCCACGGTAGTGATGTTCTCTGTGCCAGTACATTGCAAGCTTCCCAAATGACAATAGCAGAAGCAAATGGGTTACTTTTTCCATTGGAGAATAAATCTGGGCTAGTCACATCTCTAGAATCGACTTTGCATCTCCCTTTTTTTGCTCGCAAGAGTATAGGGGAGTGTGTAGGACAAACGACTACACACTGGGGTTCAGAGTGATAACCCTTACAGCTGTTACAAAGATCTGGATCAATCCAGTATTCATTGTTTTCTATTTTGATTGCACCTGTGGGACATTGGGGACGGCAATGGTCACATCCAACGCAAACGTTGTTAGGAATTGTATACGGCATAAGGCTCTTCCAACTTTACTCGTTGAGATGTATGGCTCAAGTCTCTCCTGGATGTGTCCTCTGTATTCACTACTCTCCACCAGACGATTTATTTAGACAAAAATAAATATTTTTTACTCTACTAATTACCCACATCCACATTCGGACTGACCATCCAATTGGAAGCTATTCAAGGCTTTTAACCCGAGCCTAACTTTTAAGGTCTCTTATATATAACATTTCATAAACATTTCTTACAGTTTGTTCATAATGAGCTAACAGATGTTTTTTCGATTGAATTTCTTTGGTTATTCAATAACATTTTTGCTCATTAATAATAAATGTTATTCTCGAACTTTGAAGCATGATTTTGTTTGGCTATAAAGAGATTATTAATAATATTAATATTCCTTATTTAAAATATATTATGTTAAGGAATTACATTTTTGATTAAACATAATAAATAAAACCATAAAAAAGCGAGTGTAGACGTTCTCGCTGTAATTTAAATACGGTTTTGTACTCACAACATTCGGCAAAAAAACTTAAAAAGTTAGTGAAGATACCCTTCGTTAGAAAATCGAAAAAATAATTGTAATGCCTAAGCACAAGTACTCAAGGCTTTGTAAGCTGATATGTAGTTCTTTTGTAAAGGATGAGAACCTAAAATTATTGTAGTGCGAGCATCTTGATTGACTTAATATACCGGAGAGGGAAGTAGCATTACTCCCAAAGGACAATATTGTCAATGAATGTCCATCGAATAGGTCTTATATAGCAAATATACTCACTTCTTTAGAGTACAAGAATCGACCAAAATCGCCAAGAACCTGAAACTTCGTCTTTATATAGAGATTATATGAATATTTTTGGGAACCCTATAAGTAAATGTATTTAGTGATGGCGTATCTGTAAAATGCTAAAATCACCTTGGTTTTTTGTGACCAGAATAGCGATCGCGGTATTCTGTACTGAGACATTCGTGATGCTACTTTTTCTGATATTACCGCCGCTTCCGCAACTGGTTGAGACATTTTTGGATTCTACTTTATTATCAATATTGATTTCACCCGCACTGTATTTGTTTGTCTACAAACCTCTGATTGAGCAATTTTCAGAACGTTTGCGCATAGAAAAGCAATTAAGGCAATCAGAATTAAATCTTGAAAAAGAAAGTCAACACAGGCAGGCACTAGAAGCTGCTCGTCAACAAGCTGAATTAGCTTCTAAAGCGAAAAGTTCCTTTTTAGCGAATATGAGTCATGAAATTCGCACTCCAATGAATGCTGTGTTAGGAATGACTAGCTTGATGCTGGAGACTTCCCTAAGCCGTGAACAGCGAGATTTTATGGAAATAATTCGCAATAGCGGTGATGCTCTTTTAAACCTGATTAATGAAATTTTGGATTTATCCAAACTTGAATCTGGCGAAATGGTTCTGGAACATTTCGATTTTGATTTATCTACCTGTGTTGAGGAAATATTAGACTTATTAGCTCCAACAGCTCATACTAAGGGATTAGAACTTGCTGCTTTGATTGATAGCAATGTCCCCTCCTATCTTCAGGGTGATGGTAGTCGCCTACGACAAATACTCATGAACTTAATCAGTAACGCCATCAAGTTTACCAGTAGTGGAGAGGTCGTAGTGCAAGTCAAATTGCGAGAAGAAACGTCTACCAAAGCAAAAATCTACTTTGCTATTAAAGATACAGGTATTGGCATTGCTAATGAAGATCAATCTAAACTCTTTACACCATTTACTCAAGTAGATGCTTCTACTACTCGTAAGTATGGTGGTACAGGTTTGGGACTAGCTATTTGTAAGGAACTTTTGACCTTGATGGGAGGAACAATAGGGATCGAAAGTCAATTAGCTATGGGATCTAAGTTCTGGTTTGAAGTCCCTTTCAACAAGCAGCTTTACCCTAATTGTCCAGTATATGATGATAAGATTCTCAGCAATCGACGGTTGTTAGTAGTCGATGATAACGCTACAAATCGCAAAATTATTTACCATCAAGCGATCCGTTGGGGAATACAGGTAGATAGAGCTAATGGTGCTGCTTCTGCTTGGAGGGCTATTGAGAAAGCCTGTAAACACGGAAGATTGTATGATATTGCCTTGATTGATATGCAAATGCCTGAAATAGATGGTATTACTCTGGGAAAGCAAATTAAGGCAAATCCTCAGACTGCGACGATTCCCTTGGTTATGCTCACATCAACTAATCAACGTAACGAAATACAACAGGCTGCTGAGATAGGGTTTGCTGCTTACTTAGTTAAGCCTGTTAAGCCATCCCGGCTCCTTGATACTATAATAACGATTCTAGCAAACCAACCAGAAGCCTCTAGTGTCGAGACTTTACCACAATCCTCAAACGCTAAACCAATTGATGATCCTACTAAATCCAAGTTAAGGATTTTGCTAGCTGAAGATAATTTGGTGAATCAGAAAGTTGCCATTAAACAGCTTGAAAGCCTTGGTTATAAGGCTGACGTCGTTGCTAATGGAGAAGAAGTTTTACAGCTATTGGAAAGAATTCCTTATGATTTGATTCTCATGGATTGCCAAATGCCTATCCTCGATGGGTTTCAGGCTACAAAAGAAATTCGTCGCTGGGAAGAGAACCGTTTTGCTAGCCGCTCCCGTCCTTATATAATCGCAATGACAGCTAATGCAATGAAAGAAGATCAACAAATTTGCTTAGAAGCAGGAATGGATGACTATCTCAGCAAACCTGTTCTAAAAGCAAAGTTAGCAGATGCTTTAGAGTACTGGAGCAAAGTTATACGCACCGAATAATATAAGAATTCTTCTTATTAAAGATCTACAGGTATACTTAGTTTTCTTATAAACGATTTAAAACTGTTATAGAAATCATATTTTATTTTTTGAAAAATCTCTGTAGGGTGTGTTATGCTCCCCACCGGCACAAATTGCGTTTTTGAAACCACGTAGGGGCGCAAGGCATTGCGCCCCTACAAATGGTGTTGTTCATTTACGTCAACACTCAGTTTATGACCGTGCAAAGTATAGCTCCGAGAGTACGGCACCGAAATTTTGGAATGGTTACGGACTTCATATTAACACATCATACGTATATTCCTATAGGATTTCTATCAAATAGGAATCCTATACTTCAAAAATTAAATGTTGTTAGAAAATAATTTCAATTAGAAGTAATAAGCTAAAGTAAGATAAAAAAAATCTCGTAAGTCATTAAAATTTGATTTAAGCAAAAAAATCTTCGTCAATAACAAAAATAGAAGATTAATATGAAGTTATATGAGGAAGAAACTCAAATTCATTTGTAGGCAAAACAGCATAAGGTAAATCATGGCAACACTAACAGGCTTGACATTTGGTGGTAAAACTTGGACACCCAAATTTGTTCAAGAAATTGATCAAGAAAAATGTATCGGTTGTGGCAGATGCTTTAAAATATGCGGACACAACGTCCTGCTATTAAAAGCAATGAACGAAGAAGGCGAATTCGTCGAAAATGAGGACGATGACGAAATCGAGAAGAAAGTAATGACAATTGCTCACCCAGAAAACTGTGTCGGTTGTGAGGCGTGTGCAAGGATTTGTTCTAAAAACTGCTACACTCATGCAGCATTAAATAACTAGACTTTTTCAAGTTTATTATAGGGTGTTGTAACAGAATAACAAATGGCGAGCCTGATAAGGTAACGAATACAACAAGACACCGCATTGCGGAATTCGCTCATCACTAAAAGTGTTGGGGAGTCACGCCAGTAAGGTGCGTTAGCGATCGCGCATAACGCACCATTTATAAGTGTTTCCTGCATTACTTTCCGCCAGCTATTGTCTGTTTATTGTACCGTCGCCTCTCTTAAGAAAAAGCTGACAGAAGATTTATAGGAACTCCACAAATATTCTCTTAGAATTTAACTTATAAATTGTAAATTGTCAGCTATTAACAAACTTAAAATTGCTGGTCATCTAACCTAGTGGATGTTAGAACAACAGAATGTAATCTTCTAGGATAAAACCTAGAAAATTACACCTTTAACCATGCTTCTTAGAGCAGGTATTTATGCAACAAATCCCTGTTTCACTATTAACCTTAGTTGCTGGAATAGTAGTCACGATTTTCAGCATCTGGGTTGGTCAAAATCACCATCTACTGCCGATACAGGCATCGCAACAAGCACCTTTGGTAGATGGGTTTTTTAATGTTATGGTATCTATTGCCACTGCTCTTTTTTTAGTGGTTGAAGGAACCATCGTGATTTTTTTGGTTAAATATCGCCGCCGTCAAGGAGATAATACTGATGGTGTCGATGTTGAGGGCAACTTTCCCTTAGAGATTTTTTGGACAGCAATCCCAGCAGTAATCGTCCTTTGCTTAGGCATATATAGTGTTGATGTTTTTCAACAAATGGGAGGTTTTGAACCTGGTAGTCACCCCCATCTACCTCAAAGCCACTCAAAAGCACATGTTGCTCATATACCGGGAAGTGCAATCGCTGCTACTTTGAGTGATGGTGCAGCTGATGAATCCCAAGAAGCTATTCCAGAAATTGGCATTGGCGCAAATCCTAAACAGCAAGGTAAGAAGGCTGATTTGGTTGTCAATGTTACAGGGATGCAGTTTGCTTGGCTATTCAACTACCCCGACAGTGGTGTAAGTACTGGAGAATTACACGTTCCTGTAGGTGCGGATGTGCAACTGAATCTATCTGCAACCGACGTAATTCACTCGTTCTGGGTTCCGCAGTTCCGCTTAAAGCAAGATGCGATTCCTGGTATTCCTACTGAACTAAGATTCGTTGCTACAAAACCCGGCACCTATCCTGTAGTTTGTACTGAACTGTGTGGCGGCTACCACGGCTCTATGAGGTCACAAGTCGTTGTCCATACGCCAGAAGAGTTTGAAAGTTGGCTTCAAGAAAACAGTGTTGCAAATAAACAGCAACTTAACCAAGCTGTTGCAATCAACCCCGCCAAGTTATCAAACTCCGAGTTTCTTGCTCCCTACACTCATGAGTTGGGGATTACTTCCGAAACTCTGAAGAAATTAGGTACTGGTAACTGATAACTGATAACTGGTAACTGATAACTGATATGACCCAAGTAGAACTTCCACGAAATACTCCACCTGAAGATAATAAACCTGAAATTCAGGCGGCTGGTCACACTGCTCATCCCAAAGCGTGGAAATGGTATGACTACTTCACGTTTAATGTTGATCATAAGGTAATTGGTATCCAATACCTGGTGACAGCGTTTGTTTTTTATCTGATTGGTGGATTGATGGCGATCGCCATCCGCGCTGAATTGGCAACCCCAGATTCAGACGTGCTTGACCCCAATTTGTATAATGCTTTCATGACCAATCATGGAACGATCATGATTTTTCTGTGGATCGTTCCAAGTGCGATAGGTGGATTTGGTAATTATCTAGTGCCATTAATGATTGGTGCTAGAGATATGGCTTTTCCAAAGCTGAATGCGATCGCCTTTTGGTTAAACCCACCAGCCGGAGCGCTACTACTAGCTAGTTTCTTCTTTGGTGGATCCCAATCTGGTTGGACAGCTTACCCACCCCTAAGCTTAGTGACAGCTAACACCGCACAGAGTATGTGGATACTCGCCATTGTTTTGGTGGGAACTTCCTCAATTTTAGGTTCGGTGAACTTTGTCATCACTATTTGGAAAATGAAAGTTCCTAGCATGAAATGGGATCAACTCCCGTTATTTTGCTGGGCGACTTTGGCTACTGCTGTATTAGCACTCCTCTCTACACCAGTGTTAGCAGCAGGCTTGGTACTGTTGTTGTTTGACCTCAACTTTGGTACATCATTCTTCAAACCAGATGCAGGTGGTAACGTCGTTATCTACCAGCATTTATTTTGGTTCTATTCCCACCCGGCAGTATATCTAATGATTCTGCCGATTTTCGGTATCATGTCAGAAGTGATTCCGGTTCATGCTCGCAAACCAATCTTTGGGTATAAGGCGATCGCGTATTCTAGTTTGGCGATCTGCGTTGTTGGTTTGTTTGTATGGGTACACCACATGTTTACCAGTGGTACACCTGGCTGGATGCGGATGTTCTTCACTATCTCTACCCTGATTGTTGCTGTACCGACTGGCGTGAAAATTTTCGGTTGGGTTGCTACTCTCTGGGGTGGAAAAATTCGGTTCACCAGCGCCATGTTATTCGCCATTGGCTTATTGTCAATGTTTGTGATGGGTGGCTTGAGCGGCGTCACCATGGGAACAGCACCATTTGACGTTCATGTCCACGATACCTATTATGTAGTGGCACACTTCCACTATGTATTGTTTGGTGGTTCTGTATTTGGCATCTACGCCGGAATCTATCACTGGTTCCCTAAGATGACAGGACGGATGCTGAATGAAACTTGGGGTCGTGTTCATTTTATCCTCACCTTTATTGGCACGAATCTAACCTTCTTACCAATGCATGAGTTAGGTTTGCAAGGAATGCCTAGAAGGGTTGCAATGTACGATCCTCAATTCATTACCCTGAATCAGATTTGTACTGTTGGCGCTTTTATCTTAGGGTTATCAGTAATTCCCTTCGCCATCAACATCATCTGGAGTTGGATGTCAGGAGAAAAAGCAGGTGATAATCCTTGGCAAGGTTTGAGCTTAGAATGGACTACCAGCTCACCACCTGCAATTGAAAACTGGGAAGTATTACCTGTTGTTACTCACGGTCCCTATGACTATGGCAAGAATGGTCACAGTTCTGTTTCAGAGACAGGTGGAGCAGCTGTTCCAGTAAATTAATTCAACAGAATACAGGAGTCAGGAGTCAGAATTCAGTATGGATTTTAGAGCTAGTGCCGAGAAACAGCTAGGACTTACGCACTATACAAATCGAACATCATGTGAATTAACGGATCATGGTTGTTTCAAACCTGTAGGGGCGCAAGGCCTTGCGCCCCTACAATGGACGGTAACACCCTCCTAGGTGAAAAAATCTTTCGTTGAGGCGCTATTAATTCCTACCGCATATGTGATGATTTCTGTCAGCGCCTAAGTCCTAACAGCATAACTCACCATACTAAATTTTTGATTTCCTCCTGATTTATTCTGACTCCTGAATTCTGACTTCTGAATTCTTCTTTATTAAGTTTGAACAATGGAAGCAACAGATCATATTGTCAACACTCCCGTTTCTATAGGTACAACCAGTGCAAATCATCACGAAGAACATCAAGATTTACGAGTTTTGGGATTGTTAACTTTTCTCATTTCTGAGTCTTTAATGTTTGGAGGATTTTTCGCCACTTATTTGTTCTTTAGAGGCATTAATCAACAATGGCCTCCAGAAGGAACAGAGGTAGAATTATTTTTACCTACAATTAACACAATCATTCTGGTTTCTAGCAGTTTCGTTATTCACTTAGGTGATGCTGCCATTAAAAAGAATGACGTCAAGGGAATGCGCAAGTGGTACGCAATCACTGCCATTATGGGTGCAATTTTCTTGCTTGGTCAGGCTTATGAGTATGCAACATTGGGATACGGTTTGACTACAAACGTATTTTCCAACTGTTTTTACTTAATGACTGGTTTCCACGGTTTACACGTTTTTGTGGGACTGTTATTAATCTTGGGTGTGTTGTGGCGATCGCGTCGTCCTGGTCATTATTCTGCTACTAAACACACCGGTATCGAAATGGCAGAAATTTACTGGCACTTCGTAGACATCATCTGGATTGTTCTCTTCACTTTACTTTACATTCTTACCTTGTTTTAAAGGTGGATTTTGCCCTCACCCAACAGGGAAAATACAACCTTAAATTGTGTATTGTGTAGGTTGGGTTGAGGAACGAAACCCAACATTTTAGGATTTTTTTGGTTTAAAGAAATGAACCAGACCTTGAAAGGGCGAACGCCGTACCCTCCGGGAAGCCATAGGCTACGCCCCTACACAATAACACAATACCTTAAGGCATCATTAATAGCGGTGCGTTACGGCGCAAATATTTGTTAATTAGTATATAACAATACGAAATAATGCGCCTAACGCACCCTACGATAATTTCATGTTTAATTTGTAAGGGCAAATGCCATTCTCCCCTACCTAATCCCCACACGTCCCAACCGTAAAATGAACACAGAAACCTTCTCCTGGTTCAACGTTCCAGAGGATATCAAAAAGTTATTGATCATGGCGGCTGAAAGTTGGGAAAACACTTCAGAATCAGAAAATTATATTAACCAAGCTTTAGCTAAAACAAGCGACCCTGACGTTTTAGTCGCAGCATATAGATACTTTTTCTACAAGAATAATTATCGTATGGCACTGATAACGGCAGTCAAAGTTAGAGATAAAATTAAAGAAATAGAGAAATTACCTGACGATTGGGATCAAGTTAAGTCAATCATAGGGACTCGAAAAGATGATCCTCATATCAGATTATTCTTAAACGCTTACAGTGCTTCTGGATTAGTATTAGCAAAGCTAGGAGAAATAGAGGAAGCTAAAAAAATCGGTTCTCAAATTCAGGAGATTGACGATAAAAACGAGTTTGGAGCGGAGCTTCTAATTAAGATTTTAACACATCCCGACGAAGATTAAACATTATGAAAGGTAGAGATTGGCTTGCGACTGGAGACGGTCAATATCAAGCCTGTGCATCTGTTAGAGTATGGGATTTGTTGAGGGAGAATTATCGTCTATATCGGTTCCTAACTGAGATGGAAGATGTTCTCAATGATGTTGAAGACGAAAGCAGCCGCCTTCCAGAAATCCGTATGCTTGTAAGGCGCTTAATTCTTAACTCTTATTGGGTACAAAGTCAATATTTAGAACCTCGTCCCACCACTGGAACTTCTGTTTTACTTCTATATGATGAGTTAGGTTTTCCATTTACTGTGCAAACAGTGACATTTGCACCAGGAACGGTATCTACAATTCATAATCACGGAACTTGGGGAGTAGTAGCAGTATTAAAAGGTCAGGAAAGAAACGTCTTTTGGAAAAGAAACCCAATTCCAGATTGTCAAGACAAAATAGAACGAACAGGGGAGTTAACTTTATTTCCTGGCGATATTATTAGCTTCTCAGGCGATGCAATTCACAGCGTTGAAGCAGTGGGCGAGGAACCAACAGTCACTTTTAATGTTTATGGTGAAACTTCCCCAAAAGACAGATTTGAGTTTGATATAGCTACGCATACTGCTCGAAAGTTTTGAAATAAGGAATCAGTCGCTTCTCCTTACGGAGAGGCTGCGCCAACGCTCCAAGTCAAAAGTCAAAAGTCAAAAGTCAAAATTGACAACCTCATCAATAAATTTAGGGGCTTGAAGCGGAGAAATTTTGTATTGCTGGCGCATTGCTAGAGGTTTGAAATCCTTATCCAATTGATTCTGATTACTGAATTCTGGATTCTGTATTCTGTTTTAATTTTTCTTCTCAGGAGCTACTACAATGACAAGGGTTATTTTCTATGAAAAACCAGGCTGTAAGAATAATACCAAGCAGAAAACTTTGCTTGCAGCCGCAGGACATGAGTTAGAAACTTACGATTTATTAAAAGAGGCTTGGACAACAGAGAGGTTGCGCTTATTTTTTGGCGATCGCCCTGTGGTTGAATGGTTTAACCGCACCGCTCCACGCGTAAGATCAGGTGAAATCGTTGCTGAGGAAATAGATGCGGAAACTGCTTTGGAGGAAATGGTGAGAGATCCAATATTGATCCGTCGTCCTTTGATTCAGGTAGGCGATCGCTACGAGGTGGGTTTCGATGTAGAACTCATTGATGGTTGGATTGGTTTAAAGCCTGTAGATGATACGTTAAAGGCAGTCACCGACAGTATTATGAGCCAAGATTTGCAAGGCTGTGCTCATGACCATAAGCATGATCATAACCATGACCATGCGCAAGGATCTTGCAAGCATTAAGCTGGCAACTCGCTTTCGCTTCCCCACGAAGCAAACCAATCATCAACAGCTTCGTTGGGAATCGCATATAGATAGGCATCAGGTTTAATTTAAAAAAAATTTCAGTATGATGTGTTATGCCATTTCGCGAAAAACCTGATAAGCTGTTACGCATTTAGTTTTCATATGGAACGCGGGCAAGATGCCCGCACTACAATAATTTTACATTTTCGCTTTATAAAATTTAGCTGCGCATCAGCTTACAAATACGGTATGTAGGGGCGAATGGGTGGAACCATAATATTATCGTGATTTTCTTGATTGCCGTAATATAACAATATTGATATATTTGAAAGAGGATACTGTGCCTGAAACCCGTGTTGTTTTCTACTAGGAAGAGGAAGGGGAAGTTCCTGTCCTTGAATGGCTGACGCAACTTTTAAAACAAGACCGCAAAGGTTATGCAAACTGTGTTGCTAAAATTAAACAACTGGCGGCATTAGGATATGAGCTACGTCGCCCTGCGGCAGATTACTTGCGCGACGGTATATATGAGATTCGGGCAAAGCATATTCGCATGCAATACCGCATCCTGTACTTCTTTCATAATCAAAATGTGGCGATTCTCGCTCACGCTATCACGAAAGAAGGAGCAGCTGTACCACCAATTGATATTGAACGAGCGATCGCACGAAAGCTTTTATTTGAAGAAGACCCAGAAGCTCATACCTACGTAGAGGAGGAAGATGATAATGGCTTCGACGAGTGATGCAATAAAAATAATTGATCGGCTAACTAGCGGCGACCCTGAGCTATTGGCAATGGTGGCAGAAGCCTCAATCAATACAGAAGTAGCACAGTTGATTTATGAAGCTAGAACAAGAGCGGGGTTAACACAGAAACAACTGGCTGAACTTGTGGATACAAAACAACCTGTAATTGCAAGGCTGGAAGATGCTGATTACGAGGGACACTCCCTTTCAATGCTGCAAAAAATAGCCCAAGCTCTCAATCAACGGGTAGTGATTCATCTGGCTCCGTTGGAACACGAGCAAAGTGCATAGTAGAAGGGGTTCTATTTCTTGGATTTGGAATAAACGGAACAGACAATAAGCTCGATCAAATGTCATGGTTCGTAGTTGCGCTGTCTTCGCTAAAGCTCAACTAGGAACCAAAACGCCGCAAATTTATGAAACTTTGTACTAAGTTACTGATCTACCAAACTCTTCAATTCCTCATCTGTAAACGGATTCTTACCAGCGCGTAAAGCATTTACCCAGCGTTGACGTTGTGATTTTTGCTCTTGGTTATCAGTTGACTGAATAAATGTTTCAAAATCTTCTATTGCTCCTTGGGTATTGCCTGTTAATGCTCTAGCAAGACCTCGGCTATCTCGAATAGCGCCATCTCCAGGAGCAAGCGCTACAGCTTTTTCACAGGCAAACATTACATCACCAGCATAACCATGCAGACTACCGTACCGGCAAAGAGAATTCCAAGAACCAGCGTCAATCTCAACTTTCGGATCTAGGTTTTGGGCTTCTTTGTAATCTGCTAGTGCTTCCTTGATTTTACCCTCTTTAAGGAGACTTGCTCCTTCTAAAACCAGACGTTCGGCTTTTCCTTTCAAACTTTCAGCTTGTGCTTTTGCCTTTGGATCTAGTTTCAAGTTAGGATTCAATTTTAAGGCTGTACGGAAGGTAGCAGTTGCTTCATCAATTTTGCCTGCTCTTGCTTGTTCTTCACCTTCTTTAACTAAAAATCGTGCTGCTGCTGTCAAGTTAGATTGATTTTGGCATACTTTTAGTAATTTCAAATCTTGGGGATGGATGATAAGATAATTGTTCAGCCATTTGCAACCACGAGCTAATAGATCCTCTAAACTTTCAACCTGCCATAGGCGCGCGGTTTTGTCAGCAGAAGCGGTGAGAATGCGTTTGCCATCTGGGCTAAAACGGGCGCTGATGACAATGTCTGTATGCCCTTGTAGTCGATTTTGCTCGCGAATATTGTCAAGAATAGTCTGTAAAGCAAACTGGGGACTAGCGGCTGGATACTTTTCTATAGAGCGGCTATCTTTAACAAGTGTCTGTAACTCTTGTCCAGTCTGCATAGCTGATATTAATGCTTCTATTTCTTGTTCTTGCGAGTGAAATTGCTGCTCATTTGCAACTCCTTCTCGTTCTAGAGTTGTACTTTTTAATGCATTATTCCGTTCTTGGGTAGCAAATCCTCCTACAACTGCTGCTAAAACTAGGGATGTAGCCAGTACACCAGAGCCAAGACGTATTCGCTGCGTTGCTTTCTGGTTAGCCTTTGCTAAAATTTCCCTAGCTTGCTCAGCTTGTTGTAGTCCTTCTTCAGCCAGTAGGCGTTGCTTTCTTTCTTCTTCCAATTCCGCCATCAATGCTGTTAACTGTGGTTCTTGCTGCTGACGGATAAAGGCGGCTATGTAGTCGTGCACGAGTTGGTAGCGATCAACGGGTGTTTCTGGTACTAAAACCACAATTCCTGAATCGACAAAAACCTGCAATACTAAATCTAGTTCTTGTGAAGATGTTGTTATTCGTGTCCCTAAAGCTTGCAAATCCCATTCCAATTCAGCACGAGTCTTAAATGGGCGAGTTCCTTTTTCATCTGTGAGCAAGTACAGCACAAATTCTGCCATTTGCTGATTTTCATTACCGCAGTCCTCAACCACTGCTGCTAAATAGCTTTTGACCAGTTCTTCCTTTGTGCCATGCTGCCGATACTGGGTTAAAGTTGTGATATCCTCTGCTTGTAGTTGCGCCCCTACTATTTGTAATTCTATTGGGCGTACTTCGCCTAAGTTACCAGCTAAATCTTTGACAAGTTCATCAATTAAAGCAGGTTCTAAATGAAAATGAGAAGGCTCAGTTAATTGCTGAATAATTTCTTTAGCATCAGTGGGAGAAAAGTTACCTAACTCGTAAAGTACATGATTGCTGAGAATGTCATTATTAATAATAGTCATGCTAGGTAGACGATTACACTTGAGCAAATAATGTAGGTAATCTTCCCGTAACGATAAAATGACCTTCAGAGGCAGAATGTTGAGACATTCTCCCAAAAACTCAAAAAATTCCTGCCTTTGTGCTGGTTCTGTATCGACAAAGAAAAATTCTTCAAATTGGTCAAAGATTATCACTGGGCGCAGGTTACGCTGTTCACATTGCCGTAATTTTTCTAAAATGGCTGCTGTAGAGTAAGTAGATTCAGTTTTCTCTACTTCTATGCGCTTCTGTGCCAAAGCTTCTGCTAGTAAACGTCCCAACTCCTCAACCCAGTTGGTGTAAACTTGCATCACCACTGGTAAATTATCTTGAATGCCGATCGCTCTCTTTTTCAAAGCTGGTACTAATCCTGCATTCACTAGCGAACTTTTGCCTACTCCTGATTGTCCATAAATCACTATCAACTTATAATCAAGGCGACCAATACGTTCTAGTAAACGGTTTATATCTAATTGGCGACCTGATAGAGCAATTTCTGGAATAACATTGTTTTGTAGAGGCGTAATGAATCGCGTTTCTAGCATTCTTGTTGCTTCTAGCCTTCCTGCGCCAATAAACGCCCGCAATCCATACTGCTGTTCAACAGAATTTCGCTCAAGCTTAGCCTCAAAGGCTTTTAAATATTGCTTTTGCTCAAAGTAAAGCTTTCGCAAATTTATAAGAATATCAATATATAGCTGAGGATTGCTATCTATCACACCTATTTTTCTGGCTGCTTCTAAATTACTGATAGCTGCTTGATATTCGCCTATTTTGTGTTGCGATCGCGCCAGAATTAATAGAGATGAACTTGTAAGGGATAATATAACAGATTTATCTGCCAACAATTGCTGCTGATGAGCGATATCAGCCTGCGTAGATAAGATTGCTTTATCTAAAGGTTCTAGAGGCTTGAGATGTAAGGTTTCTATAGTTGGTAAAACCTGTAATGCTTTTTCAGCTAAATCTTGAGCTTCATTCCATTCTTCTTTTGCTAAAGCTACCTCAGCCAAAAAGCGATAATCTTGAGCTATCTTAATTTTATTTTCTTCAGCTTTATGTATTTCTAAAGCTTGGATTGCTAGTGTTTGCAGATGCTCCCAGTCTTCTAAATCCTGTAAAATAATGCCGAATTTATCAATTGAATTTGCTATTAAATCACGACGTTGAGCAACTTCAAAAAGTTTTAGATATTGCAGAAGATAATTTCTAGCTGCTTCCAAATTAGGCGATAAGGGTTCCTTGTCTACTCTATTGAGAGAATTGGTTCTACGCTGGCGATTTTTAATGTCTTTTTCGTAACAACAAAAAGTGATATGTAAGAGTACTTTGCCTTGCCATTCTAAATTATTTTGTTCTTGCCAAGAAACTAAACTTTTTTGGTAATGCTCAATAGCGTTGTCTAAGTTTTTGTTGATATATTCCGCTAATCCTAACAAAAAATCGCACTTTGCCTTTACCTCTGGCTCCAGTACTTGCCCAAAACTTTGCAATTCTTGCCAAGCTGATAGAATTTCTGAACACGTTTCTAAAGTTATAAATGAGCTATCAATAAATAACCGCTCTGCTGTTTTATTTAAAAAATCAATTAATTCATTAGCCGAAAGTGGAAAATCTTTACTAATTGCCCAACTTTCTAAATCAGGAGCAAACTGCATCATTTGTTTGTGGGTTTCATTATCAACCCACAAAACTAAGGGAAAAGGAAAATTGCGAAATTCTTCCCGTACCTGATTAGCTAAAGCCAGTATTTCACCAAGATTTTGTACTGATTCTAAACCTAGAACCATCAGAGCGGAGGGAACTTCCTCCCCCAACTCTTCTCGAATCGCCGTATAAAGAGTTGTAGTAGATTTTTTAAGTACAAGAATCCGGATTTCGACTTGACAGATTTCGCGCAATCTGTTTATCAAGTGCGATCGCTGTTCAGTATAATTGCACCTTGCTAAAATTAGCTTGAATCGCCCAACAGAAGCCTCAATCGCCCAAGCCAATTGTTCTAGTGAGCGGTCATGATTTGAGGGGTCGGACAAATTTGGATTCATTGTTCCGTATTCAACCTTCTAACTCTTTGGCTTCCCCTAATATGGGATTGAGATCAAACCAAGATTCGCCGTTATTACGATATTCAAACACAAATCGGCTGCGTATAAGCTTTTGGTATCCTTGGTTATCGCTGACTTTTTTCGTTTGCTTTACATCACGTAATAATTGCCATTCATCGTTAGAAATAGGCATAATCATTTCATTGCGACGGGCGCGAATCACGTCTTCTAAAGTTTGAGAAGAAAGAGGAAGTTTCCTTTCTTCGATAATCCATGTATTGAGCAGCCTTAACAAATCGCGGACGTGACCACCACTCATCATACACAGACGGTCTAGAGTTGCAGCACGATCAAAAATAAAGGTAATTTTATCAAGGCGTTGATCTGGTTTCAAATCTGGATATGCTCTAGCCAAGACCATTTGCCGCATAAGTGCCATTCCCTCTTCATGAATGCTACCATCTGGCAGTTGTATGGACACCATTGGTAACACTTTTGGATCTTCTGGAAATCGCTGTGTCAGTGTTCCATAATCATTGGAGAACTTTAAAGCCAATGGCATTGTATAGACCATATGACAATTTAGCTTGGTTAGATACTCACCTTGATCCACAAATAAGTATTCTTGCTGCTCACGTCCCCAAGATTTAGGGCGATTGTCTATCCGGTCAAGATTATCTACAATCACTGCTAGACCTTTTTTACCTTGCTGGTTTAGTTTGGCTATAGCAGGTTCTAAAATTTCTTGATTAATTACGTCTAGTAGTTTAGTTTTTTGTGGGCCAAGAAACTGATTGAGTTTTTCTCGCAGTGTTGGATCACTTTTTACCCTAGTGGTGATTTCTGCAATTCCCAGAAACAGAGATAACTTTTCTTTTTCTGTGGTAGCACCTATATCGCCAATTCCAGGGACTTTAATTTTTACACCTGTCACCTCACTATTCAAAACCTTTACAAAACTTTGCAATAACTCCTGTAGCCTTCTGGGTTCTTCAAATTTTATGTTGTCTAAGCTTTGAGTAACGCGATGCGCGATCGCTAATATCACATCAGCAATATCCACATCAGTCATTTCTAAATCTTGGCTAGACTCAAAATAGACTACATGGAAACCCTCTTTTTCTAATTCTAATTTCAGCTTCAGCAATTCTGTAGATTTACCGCAGCCAATATGCCCAGTAAATAAGGTGCAAGTGCGGTCATCAGGCTTGAAAAATGTAATTTTATCTCTTAGTTTGGCGACTATATCACCACCGCGCACAGAAGAAAAGTCAATGTAATATTTTTTATCTAACTCGTTACTGATAGCTAAAGTCCGACTTGGGTCTGTTGCCTCAAAAAATTTTCGTATATCTATTGTCATATATAGGAATCTGTGCAGGAGTTGTAAAATCGCACGTGAAGGCGGGGGGTAGGGAAGCTCTAAGCAGTAGATGTACCATTTATATACACATGTAATATACCAACCAGTCAGACAGATTTAACAAGAAGGGCGAAATTTTCTTCATTGGGGCTACCTTAACCCAATCAAGAGCTTCAAAAGTTGGCAAGAACCGATTCACTATGAACTACCCCACCGTAAAGACGGATGGGGTTTCTAAATCCCCATTCGTCTTATTGATAGAGTTTTGACGCTTCATTTTACCAAGTTGCTTCATCGATCCAGTATGCTTACGCTTCTTGGTCGA